>Ga0075276_10000232_pt1 | contig 16270 bp, 15 predicted proteins | sample SF_Rice_5C_80N_4_FD_69770 | JGI IMG/M metagenome (GOLD analysis project Ga0075276, IMG submission 69770) | Rice paddy soil microbial communities from Twitchell Island, California, USA - SF_Rice_5C_80N_405 | ecosystem: Environmental > Terrestrial > Soil > Paddy field/soil | place: USA: Twitchell... | reverse complement strand
GAAGCCAGGTTCACCAGGTTGCCCCGCGTCATCTGGCGGGTGGCGTGGCGCGCCGCAACGTGCGCAATCTCATGCGACATCACCCCCGCCAGCTCAGCCTCTTCATCGGCTGCCAGAACCAAGCCTGAGTTCACGTAAAAGAAGCCTCCCGGAAGCGCGAAGGCGTTGACCTGGTCGGAATCAATCACCTTGATGGTGAAGGGCACCTTAGCGTCGGAGTTGCGCACCAGGTTCTGACCGATGCGGTTTACATATTCGCTGATCACCGGATCTGAGACCATCTTTACGCTGGAGTCGATCATGGCGGCGTATTGCTTGCCCATGGCGACTTCCCTTTCGATCGAGTACCAGTTGCCCAGACCCTTGCCGCCCATTTGGCGGTCGCCGATAGCGTTCACGTCATCCTTGCTGCCGGGCTTCACCTTGGGCTGCTGTTGCTGGGCAGGGGCTTTGCTGGCCGTGGGCGCAGGTTGCGGCTCCGGGGCAGCGGGTGCGGACGCTTGCGGCTGCTGGGTGGGTTGAGAAGCACCGGGGGAGGCACTGGGCTCGGTTTGGGCCGGTGCCTGTGAAATCAGGAAAAGGCAGAGCAGCAACACAACCGCGTACTTCATGGCTAGCTCCTGCGGAGTGCTCTAATTGAAATTATAGGCTTCCATTGTGCCCCCAGAGCGGGCAGCACGCAGTGACGGCGGTCACGAAGGGCGGACGGTGGTTTCGGGGAATGTCAGAGGGCGGAATTCAGGCCTGGGGCTCTGTCATCGGCAGGGCGCAGCTGGGGACGCTTGCGGCGGTGCGACTGACCCACCTTGAGGATTTCCACCCGGGAGGCGCGCCACTCGCCTTTGCCGTCCTGGGTGGCCGTAACCCGCACTTCCGCCCCCGCTTTCAGGGCCCGGGCCGGAACCTGCTCCCGCAGACGCGCGGGAACGCTGCTGGCGTAGAGCACCCGGGCATGGGAAACCTCGGCCCGGCGCAGGTTGCCGTTGCGGCCTTGCACATAAATCCAGCCATGGCTGGCTTCGCCCTTGGGAGCAGGAACGATTACACCGCGAAAGGTGCCGGAAATCTCAGCCAAAGACGGCAGCAGGCAGGCAAATAACACCACCGTAAGGACTACCAACCGCTTCATGGGCAAATATGATGCCGCTCTCCCGGGGCTGCGCCGCCTGAGAAGGTTGCGTAGCTCTCAGTCGTAATACTCCAGCCCCAGGTGCGTGATCAACTCTTCCCCGCGCAGGTAGCGCAACGTGTTCTTCAGCTTCATCAACTGGATGAACAAGTCGTGCTCCGGGTAGAGGCCAGGCACCGTCATGGGCGACTTGAAGTAGAAGCTCAGCCACTCCTGGATGCCGCGGCAGCGCAACTCCGAGGAGCGCTGTGCCAAATCCAGGAACAGCACCAGGTCAAGTACGATAGGCGCGGCCAGGATGGAGTCGCGGCACAGGAAATCAATCTTGATCTGCATCGGATAGCCGAGCCATCCGAAGATATCTATGTTGTCCCAACCCTCTTTATTATCACCGCGCGGCGGGTAATAGTTAATGCGAACCTTGTGGTAAAGATTGCCGTACAGTTCGGGGTACAGCTTAGGCTGCAGAATGTGCTCCAGCACGCCCAGCTTGGACTCTTCCTTGGTCTTGAAGGAGCCGGGATCGTCAAGGACTTCGCCGTCGCGGTTGCCCAGAATGTTGGTGGAGAACCAGCCGCCCAGGCCCAGCATGCGGGCTTTGAAGCCGGGCGCCAGGATGGTTTTGATCAGCGTCTGCCCAGTCTTGAAATCCTTGCCGCAGATGGGCGCCTCGTTGCGCCGCGAAAGCTCCAGCATGACCGGCAGGTCCACGGTGAGGTTGGGAGCGCCGTTGGCGAAGGGCACGCCTTCGGAGAGCGCGGCATAAGCGTAAATCATGGAAGGGGCGATGGTTTCGTCGTTCTTCGCCAATGCCTTCTCGAAGGCCTCCACTGACTCGTGGGCGCGGCCCGGTTGTAGGAAGATTTCCGTTGAGCCGCACCAAATAACAATCAGGCGCTCCGCGCCGGAGCTTTTACGGAATTCGCGGATGTCCTCGCGCACCTGCTCCGCCAGCTCCATCTTGTTCTTGCCCTTCTTAACGTTGGGACCGTCGAGCTTTTTAACGTAGTCGTGGCTGAACACGGCTTTACGCGGCTTCACAGACTGCAGGAAGGGCTTGATCTGGTCGAGCAGCGTCTTATCCAGCACGCCCGCTTTGCTGGCGGCGGCGTACATGTCATCCTCGAATATGTCCCAGCCGGTAAAGACCAAGTCGTTGAGGCCGGCCAGGGGCACCATCTCCTTGATTTTGGGGGAGCGGCCGTCAGTGCGCTTGCCCAGCCGTATGGTTCCCCATTGGGTCAGCGAGCCGACGGGCTGCGCCAGGCCGCGGCGCACCGCTTCTACTCCGGCCACAAATGTGGTGGCTACCGCGCCCATGCCTGGAATCATGACCCCCAACTTGCCCTTCGCTGGACGTATTTCGCCCGGTTGCGCCTTCTTCTCTGCTCCTGGTTTTGCATTACTCTGCCGCGTGGCCATGAGTGCCGTCCTATAGAAATGAATTTATGTCGGGAACAAACCAACAATCTTCTCGTATTGCGCGCGAGTTGGCAACCGGGAGGCGAGACGTTACAAGTAACGTCTCTACCGAAGCGCGTTTGCAGGGCGCAGCCCTGTATCATTTTCCAATTATGCCGGACGCGTGGTACAACCAGCGCACGAGGAACAGCGTGGCTGAAAAGATTGCGTTGGTTACCGGCTCCTCCAGCGGCATTGGCCTGCTGACGGCGGTAGAACTGGCGCGCGCCGGCTTTCGCGTGGTGGCCAGCATGCGCGATCTGGGCCGACGCGCACGCCTGGATGAAGCCGCCACCGCCGCCGAGGTGGCCGGGCAGATTGAAGTGCGCCGCTTCGACATTACGGAATTCGAGCGCATCGGCGACTTCGTCGCGCAACTGGACCGCGACTACGGCCGTCTGGACGTGTTGGTCAACAATGCCGGCTTTGCCGTAGCCGGTTTCGCGGAAGATCTGCTGCTGGAGGAACTTCGGCAGCAATTTGAAACTAATTTCTTCGGCCAGGTGGCGGTCACCAGGGCAGTGCTGCCCATCATGCGACGGCAGCGGGCTGGTCACATCATTCTGGTTTCATCCATCGGCGGGCGCGTTTCGGCGCCTGTGATTGGCGCCTACGATGCCTCCAAGTTTGCCCTGGAAGGCTGGAGCGAGTCACTGCGCATCGAGACCCGCTCGCTGGGCATTCGTGTGGTGCTCGTGGAACCGGGCTCGTTCCAGACCGATATCTGGGAGCGCAATGTGCGGGTGGGCAGCTATGCCCTGGACCGCAACTCGCCCAACCACGAGCGCGCCGGACGCTTTTCTGCGGTAGTGAAAAAAGTACGCAAGGCCAATCCCCTGCCCGTGGCCAAGCTGATTGCCCGCATCGCCCAAACGCCCCACCCGCGCCTGCGCTATCGGGTGGGCTTTGATGCCCATCTGCAGTTCTGGCTGCACACCCTGTTGCCGTGGAAGGTTTACGAAAAGCTGGTGATCCGGGCCACAAAGATCGGGTGAGGAGCTAGACCGCCCCAAGCGAGTCGCCGGCGGCGGTCTTGGCCGAACGCACTCAAATTCAGTTGGCGGGCCCGAGAGGAATCATCGCGTGTTCGTAGGGCGTTCCCGCCCACATCATGTATGGCTTATTCGGGTCCGGGTCCTTGGCCTCGGTGTAGCCCAGCGCCTTGCTGGGCGGCCCGAAGACCATGAGATGCGGACCGGTCACGATCCAATGATTGTCGGCAGTTTTGCCGGTGGCGTACGGGTCGGTATTGCTCGCGCCCTGGTCGCCGGCCAGCATGTAGGAAATCCCCACCTTATCGGGGGGCGGAGCGTGCTCCATCATGGCATGGATGAATTCCATGCTGTTGGCATCGTTGCACATCTTATCCGTACCCATGATCATGCAAGTAAAGCCAGCGCTTCCCGAACGAAGGGTGCGAATGGAACCATCCTTGTCCACGCGTATGACCGTTGCCTGCTTCGCCACCGCCGCTGGAGCGGCGGACAGCGCCTGGGCTATATAGACGGCATCTGAAATCTGCTTCTGCTGCGCGTTGATCAGGGGCGCGGCTGCGACCAGCGACAACACTAACGTTAAACCTATCGTTAAGAAGCGCATATTGCCTCCATGAGCTTGAATGGGATCATCTGGGCCTGGCAAAAATTTATGGTTGCAACCTGCAATTACAAAACTTTCAATTGCAAATTTTACAGTCCGCCGTTGCGCACTGCATCGTCCGTCCGGACTCTGCCCTGCCAGCGCGTCCAAACAAACACCACGATGCCGATGACGATCACGGTCAGGATCACAGCGTCGAAACGGTGAAACCAGATGCGCAGGCGCGGATCGGTATCCCAGCGCTGGCCCAGCTTCATGCCTACGTAGGCCAAGCCCAGGCACCACGGCCAGGAACCAATGAAAGTGTAGAAATGGAACTTTGCCTGGTTCATGCGGGCCACCCCCGCCGGCAGCGCAATGAAGGTGCGCACCACCGGCAGCAGGCGGCTGATGAAGACGGTGATGTTGCCGTAGCGGGCGAAAAAGCGGTCAGCCCAGTCCAGTTCGTGGCGGCTGAGCAGAATGTAGGAGCCGTACTTCTCCACCAGCGGGCGCCCGCCGTAATAGCCCACCGCGTAGGCAATCGCCGATCCCAGATTGCATCCCAGCGCGCCCACTGTGGCCACCCATAGCAGCTTGAAGCGGCCCACGTACACCAGGTAGCCGGAGAAGGGCATGATGATTTCCGAGGGCAGCGGTATGCAGGCGGACTCGATGGCCATTAAAAGGGCGATCCCCAGATATCCGCCGGCGGAAATCACGGAAATGATGAAGGCGCTCAGCGCCGCGATGATTCTGGCAGTCATTGGCAGCCGGGCAAGAACGGGAGTACGGTGTTCGTTTGCACGTGCGGGGTCAAAACGATTCGATTATACGGGGTGCGTGGGCCGACGGTCGACGGCCCATGCCTGAGACTGGCGGTGCAGAAACTGACTACCGACTCCTGATTACTGGTTTAAAACTGCCCCTCCTGTGTGAAGGTATAGCCGGGCAGGCTTTGCCCCTGTGGACTACGCAACACTTTTACCCGGATAGTGTCGGTGGTTGTCGCCCCGGAATCGGCCTGGCGCAGGATGGCAAATTGGGCAAAAACCTCGTTGTAGAGCTTAGTTACCAGGTAGTTTTGGCCGCTTTGGTCGCTGCGCCACACTTGTCCGAGCTGGATGGTTTTCACTGCCATTTTTCCCTTTCTCCCCAAGCTCAGAGTAGCTAGCGTTGAGCGCCAGAGTCAATGACGTAGGGGGTTACGAAAGTGAGTTGCGGGAAGCCCGGTGCCCGGGTACCTGGCCCCTAAGTGCCTCTCCTACCCGGTGCAACCGATTGCGGGTAGGGCATTTCTCCTTCCTGGCGGGCCGGGACTACAATAAATGCCCATGCCTCCGGCCTCGCGCACCGACACCGAAAGCAATTCGCTCTACAGCCAGGAACTACGCCGGCAATTGATCAGCTTCTCGTTTTACAAAATGATGCCGGAATGGCGCCGGTTGCCGCGCTCGGAGCGCGACGACCACCGCCACGAAGCTGCCGAAGTCCTGCGCCGCTGGTCCAACTATAGCGAGCTGCGCCTGACTACCTACTCCACGGTTGGCCTGCGCTCCGATTCCGACCTCGCGCTGTGGCGGATTTGTTACTCAATGGAATGTCTGCAGACGATGACCTCCGAGCTGCTAGCCACGCGCCTGGGCGGCTACCTGCAAACCTCCTACTCCTATCTGGCTATGACCAAGCGTTCGCAGTACCAGATCGGTCCGGAGCACGAGAGCTACGACCTGCGCGGGTCCATTAAGCCGGGCGCCTTCAAGTACCTTTTCCTGTTTCCCATGGAGAAGACCAAGGCCTGGTACGCGCTGCCGTTTGAAGAGCGGCAGCGCATGGTGCACGATTACATCCGCATCATGGATGGCTTTCCCAGGGTGCGCCTGAACGTGATGTACTCTTTCGGCTTGGATGACCAGGATTTTATTGTGGCCATCGGCAGCGATTACCCGGAGGACGTTCTGGACATGGTGCAGCAGATGCGCGAGGCCGAGTCCACCGGCTACAACCAGCGCGACACGCCGGTATTTACCTGCCAGCGCACCACCATTGAAGAAATGCTGGAGCGGCTGGGCTGATGGTGCGCGGCACCATTCCCCGCCAGCCGGCCAAGAGCGGCCGCCAGGAAGGACGGGCCACGGCAGCGCGCGCCGCTCAGTCACGCGGCGTTTCGCGGCAGCCGCAGAAGGGGCCGCGCCATGCCACGGCTCCCTTTCCCAAAGCTCCGGCTAAATCCGCAGCCAAACCGGTAGGGGCGCCCAAGGGCTATCAGCCAACTTCGCCGGAACGGATCAAGGAAATTCTCCACCGCCTGGACCAGACCTACCCCGGGGCCACCTGCGCGCTGCACCACAGCAACGCCTGGGAGCTGCTGGTGGCGACCATTCTCTCCGCGCAGTGCACCGATGTGCGTGTCAACATGACCACGCCGGAGCTCTTCCGCAAGTACCCGACGGCACAAGCCTTCGCCGCGCTCAAGCCGGAACAACTGGAGCCCGACATCCGCTCCACCGGTTTTTTCCGCAACAAGTCAAAATCCGTGGTGGGCGCGGCCAAAAAGCTGGTTGAGGACTTCGGCGGGCAGGTGCCCGACGACATGGAGAAGCTGCTTTCCTTGCCAGGCGTGGCGCGCAAAACGGCCAACGTGGTTCTGGGCACATGGTTCGGCAAAGCGGAAGGCGTGGTGGTGGATACCCACGTGTACCGCATCAGCCGCCGGCTGGAGCTGACCAGCAACACCGACGTGCAGAAAATCGAGCAGGACCTGATGCGCGCCATCCCGCGCGACAAATGGATCATCTTTTCCCACCAGATCATTTGGCACGGGCGCAAGCTGTGCATCGCACGCCGGCCGAAGTGCGCGGAATGTCCTCTGGAAAATCTGTGCCACGCCGCCGACAAGATCTGGAGTACAGTGGAAATTCACAAGTCGGCAAAACCATAAAAACCAGGAGTCAGGAGTGGGGAGCCAGGAGTCAGCGACAAATTGAGTTATTGAGTAATTTTGTAATTGAACCCCTCGCAGTAAGCATGCAACGCCATCCTCTCATTCTTGGGGAAACGATGTTGGGTAGAGCAGCGCTTTAGCGCTGCACTTATGGGGCATTGCTATAAAAGGCTTTAGCCGCTGAGGTACTTTACGGCGTTTCTTACCTCAGGGGCTAAAGCCCGCAACTCCTGATTGCTTCAATTCGCGGCGCTGAAGCGCAGCGTCACCCAAAGCGAGCTGCCCTGGCTTCTCTGCTACACTTTTCTGCTCCCAATCCAGCGACGGAAATCGGCACCCATGCGTACTTCTGCCTGTTTTGTTATTTTGATTCTTATGAGCATCGTCACCTTTGCCCAGCAGTTGGCCACGCCCAAGTTCGTCACCGACCCTGCGGAACTGAAAAGCATTCCCAATCTCAACGTGCAGAAGTTCACGGTCGAGAAGCTGTTTATGACCCGCGCGATCGGCGGCACGGCCTGGTCGCCGGACGGCAAGACCATCGCCTTCATGTCCAACATCAGCGGCCGCATGAACCTATGGACGGTGCCGGGCGAGGGCGGCTGGCCCACGCAGCTCACGGTCAGCGACCAGCGCCAGTTCAGCCCAGCCTGGTCGCCGGACGGCAAGTGGATCGCTTACATGTCGGACCACGACGGCGACGAACAATGGGACATTTTCGTGGTCTCGCCCCTCAGCGGCGAAGTCATCAATTTGACGCAAACGCCGGAGATAGCCGAAGAGGATCCGCAGTGGTCCCCAGACGGCCGGCTCCTGGCCTACATGGTCAAGCCTAAGACGTCGTCCACGTTCGAAATTGACGCCATGGATTTCACCACCCATGAGGTGCGCCATTTGACCAGCGGCACACCCAAAGATCGCGGCAACGTCAGCCCCTTGTGGTCGCGCGACGGCAAGTGGATCGCCTACACCCAAGTGCAGGCTAAGGGCACCGATTCCGATATTTACGTGGGGGAAGTTGCCACCTCCAGGAGCACGCGGCTGACTCCGCACAGCGGCGAACACCTCTATTCCGCGAACGACTGGTCGCCCGATGGCAAGAAGCTGCTGATCACTTCCAATGCCGGAAACGGCTACGAAAATGTCGGCCTGCTGGATATTGCCAACAAAAAGATTGACTGGCTGACGCAGGACAAGTGGGAAATCCAGGGCGGCAATTTTTCGCCTGACGGTCGCACCATTACCTGGACCGCCAACGTGGACGGCGACACTGACATTTATTTCCACGACCTGACTAGCGGTAAGACCGAGGTTTTACCCTTGCCCCCTGGAGTGAACGCACTGGGCGGGCACGAGAACGCCTTCACGCGCGATGGTTCGCGCCTGCTCTATATCCACAACGGGCCTGACGCTCCGGCGGACGCCTGGGTTTATGACCTGGCCGGCAAGCGCTCGCGGCAAGTCACGCAGTCGCTGGTGGCGGGCGTGCACAGCGCTGACATGGTCGAACCCTATCTGGCCCACTATCCCAGCCGCGATGGCAAATTTCAGATTTCCGCCTTTGTGTACCTACCCCACAACCTGCCGCCCAATCATCAGAGCCCGGCGGTGGTTTATGTGCATGGAGGCCCCACTTCGCAGACAGTGAACTTGTTCAACCGCGGCATTCAGTATCTGGTGAACCAGGGATACCTGGTGATTGCGCCCAACTACCGCGGCTCCACCGGCTACGGCAAGGAATTCCAACAGGCCAACCTGTTCGATATGGGCGGTGGCGACCTGCAGGATGTGCTGGCGGCGGCCGACTGGATCAAGCGCAGCGCTTACGTAGATCCCAAGAAGCTGGTCATCATGGGCGGCAGCTACGGCGGCTACATGACCATGATGGCGGTCACCAAGGCGCCCGAGGTGTGGGGCGCGGGCGTGGCCATTGTGCCTTTCGTGAACTACTTCACTGAGGTACAGAATGAAGACCCGGTGCTGCGTGAAATGGACCTGGCCACCATGGGCGACCCGGTCAAGAACAAAGCTCTCTGGGAGGACCGTTCGCCCATCTTTTTTGTGGACCGGATCAAAGCGCCGTTGCTGATTCTGGCGGGCGCGCACGATCCCCGCTGCCCGCAATCGGAAGCGCAGCAGGTGGCCGACGCCATCAAGAAACGCAGCGGGGTGGTGGATTTAAAAATTTATGAAGATGAAGGCCACGGCTTTTCCCGCGTGCCCAATCAGATTGACTCGTGGAAGCGCATCAGCGACTTCCTGCAGGCGCACGTGCGCCCCGCCGACTGCGGCTGCTCGCTGAACGATTGAGTTCGAGTATCGCAGCTCGCGGGCGAGGGCGCCCGCGCCACAAGCTTCAGTTTTCAATTACTCGATTACGCAATCCTCAAGAAGCTTCGGATAACGCCGGCTGCCGCAGAATACGGTCTACCTCGGCCAGATCGGCGGGCGTGAGCTTCCAGCCGGCCGCGCCGGCGTTCGAGCGTACCTGTTGCTCTGAGGTCGCCCCGGCGATCACCGAGGCCACTACCGGGTGGGCCAGCAGCCAGGAAAACGCCAGCTCCAGAATGGTGTGGCCGCGCGATTCGGCAAAGCGGATCAGGCCCTCCACGATCTCCAGGTTGCGCTGGTTCAGAAGCTTCCCAAACCGCTCCTGGGTGGAGATTCGCGTGCCCTGTGGTGCGGGACGGCCGGCGCGATACTTCCCTGTCAGCAGTCCATTGGCCAGCGGAAAATAGGGCAGAAAGGCCAGCCCGCTCCGCTCACATTCGGGCAGCACTTCCCTTTCCGGCTCGCGGTGCAGCAAGCTATATTCATTTTGTAGGCTGACGAAGTGTGCTCCGCCCGGGCGCAATGCCGCCTCTGCTTCGCGAGTCTGCTGCGCGGAGAAATTGGAGCACCCAATCTCGCGCACTTTGCCGGCTTTCACCAGTTCATCCAGCGCCGCCAAAGTGTCTGCGATAGGGGTCTCCGCATCGGGCTGATGAAGCTGGTAAAGGTCAATGTAGTCGGTGCCCAGGCGGCGCAGACTGTCTTCGGCGGCCTGGCGCACGTAGGCAGGCTTGGCCCCATGACGCTGGTCGTCAACCTTCATGCCGAATTTGGTGCCAACTACCGCCTGCTCGCGGCGGCCCCGCAACGCTTTCCCCAGGTACTCTTCGCTTTTCGTGTCGCCGTATATATCGGCCGTATCCAGGAAGTTGACGCCGGCATCGAGCGCGGCGTGCACCACTTTGGCGGTGGCATCGGCATCGAGCCGCCAGCCAAAGTTGTTGCACCCCAGACCAACCACGGAAACCTGCAGCGAGCCGATCCTGCGCTTCTCCATGTACCTTTCCTCCCTCTTCCAGATTTACCAATGGATGCTGCAACCTTCGCGGCAGATTCGCGGGAAGCACAATTTCTATTTCAGAGCAGCCGCTCGTCGCCAAACCCGTACGCCTCGAGGGGGTGCAAGGCTGCCGGAGATTTCCGGTAGCGGCCCGCGAACATGGTCCAGATCATGGTGTCGTAAAGCGGAGTACCGCCGCCAGGATGGGGACGGCGCAGGGTAGCTTCGTGAATGTAGCCAAGCTTGCGCGGCACGGCGGCGCTGCGCTGGTTGCCGACGACCACGTGAATCTCCACCCGCGAAACTTTGTCCACCTCAAAAGCCACACGGGTCAGGGCGGCGGAAAATTCGCTGGCGATCCCCCGCCCGATGCTGTCGGCGCGCACCCAGTAGCCGATCTCGCGGGCATCGGGGCCCACCCGGTTATGCAGGCCGGTGCCTCCCAGCACGCGCTCTTCGCCGCGATCGAAAACGCCGTAGATGAAGTCCAGCCCCAGGTCGAAGTCGGCCCGCCAGCGCCGGATGCGCTCATACTTCCGCTCCAGGGGCTCGGGTTCGTTTTGCGCCCAGGGCAGCCAGGGACGCAGGTGCTCCACGCTGCTGTCAACCGCTTCCTTGAGCTTAACGGCGTCTTCCGGCTGCCAGCAGCGGATCACCAGCCGCGGCGTGACGATGCGGTAGGCAGGTCCCATGGGTTGAAGTTTATCAGCGCCGCACCAGAGACCTTGCAAGCAGCGTCTCTACCGATGCGCGCTCTGCGAAACTACCCCTCATCGCTACGGCGTGCCGTACAGTTTCCGGTACACGGCTGCATTGCGCACAATGGCCTGCACGTATTCCCGGGTTTCCGTGAAGGGGATGGATTCTACAAATTCCGGCGAGTCCTTGAAGTTGCCGTTGGAAACCCAGTCCTGCACCCGGTCACCGCCCGCGTTGTAAGCCGCCAGGGCGTATTCCACATTGCCGTTGTACTTATCCAGCAACTCGCGGAAATAGCGTGTTCCCAGCCGCAGGTTCAGGTTGGGGACCAGCAGCAGGCTGGTGGAGAAACGCCGGACATGCTGCTGGCGGGCGAGAGTGCGCCCCACGTTGGGCAGCAACTGCATCAGACCCCAGGCGTTGGCATGGGAAACAGCGCCGGGATTGAATTCTGACTCCTGGCGAATCAGAGCCGCCACCAGGAATGGGTCGAGGCGGTTTTGCAAAGCGTCTTTCTTCAGTTCCGTCCAGTAAGGACGGGGAAACAGCGCCTGCCAGTAGGAATTTGGCATGGCGGAAAGGTCATACGAAAAATAGTCGGGCGCGATGTGCTTGACCATTTCGATGGCCAGGTTGTACTGGCCCGCGTCCTGATAAAGCGACACAATCTTATCGGTGGCCCAGGTGGCCGGCCCCTGAGGCGCGGCAGCGGCCTGCAGCTCGCGCACCGCAAAGGTGATGAAGCCGCCGTTCTGCAACAGCAAGGCTTTCTCGATGCGTACGTCATCCGGGGGTTCTTCGTCCTCTCCCAGGCTGGGCGGAAGGGTTGCCGCCGGAATCTTTTCCAGCAAAGGATCGGGGGCGGGATCGCCGCCGGCCCCGATCTCCTGCATGCGCTGGCGGGCCAATCCCGCGTAATAGTAGCTGGAGAAGCGGTCGGTCAGCTTCTGGTAGTAAGCGCGCGCCTTGCCCAGGTCGTGGTCCTGTTCGGCCATGCGGGCGCGCCAGTAAAGCGCCGCCGGAACCTCAGGCGAACCGGGATATCGCGCGATCTGTTCTTCGATTTCCTTTTTGGCTTCGTCGGTGCGATTCTGGCGAAGATTTAGCCACGCCGCCTTCCAGTGCGCGTAATGGGCGCGCGGGCTCTCGGGAAAGCGCTGGTCCAGTTCGCGGTAGAAATCTATAGCCTTGTCGTAATCGCGCTTGAGCAGGCAGGCATTGCCGGCCAGCAGCAGGCCGCGGTCGAACCACACGCTGGCGGGAGCTTCCTGGCGCAACTCGGCCGCCAGTTTCTCGATCTGATCCTCGTCGCTATCGGCGCGGGCAATTTCCATCAATTCAAAGGCCCGCTCCGCGTTGACCTCCGTGCTTGCCCCAGGAATGGACTGGAGCAGATTTTTGGCGTCCTTGTCCTTGCCGTCATGGTGCAGAGCAATCCCCAGGTCAAGCTGGGCGGCGGGACGCTGATCGGCGGGCGCGGACGGCAGCAAAGCCTGGTATTCGCGTACCGCGTCGTCATAGTGCCGCGCCAGGAGCAGGCTGTTGGCGCGCATCTTGCGTTCATCGAAAGTAGGGGTGGGAACGGAGGCGGACGGCAACCTGCTCAGGTCGCTATTGGCGGCATCAGCTTCCGGCGCCAGCGGCATGGCGTAATAAATGCGATGTAAGATCTCCGCCCCTTGCGCTGTCTGCCCGGCGGTGATGTACGCCCGCCCCAGGGCCAGTTCCACGTCGGAACGTAGCGGCTGGCGATGCGGCTGCAGCAGTGCAACTGCCTGCTGCGGCTGGTTCTGCGCCACCAGAGCGTTGGCGTAAATAACCGCGGCATCCACGGCAAAAAGCGAATCGGGATAGTTGGCGTCAAATTTACCCAGCGCCTTGACCACGCCCGCGGAATCGCCCTGCGCTCCGTAGGCCATGGCCAGAAAATAGTCCACGTAGTCGGCCAGTTCACCGGCCCGAGGCTGGGCCCTTCTAAGCGCCTGCACGGCCTTGGGATAATCATGATCGAGGAGGCGGGCGTAACCGAGGGCCAGCCAGGCCAGTGCGGCTTCGTCCGTGCCGGCGTGGCGGCGGGCATAAGCCTCCACCCCGTTATAGGCGGCCCGGCTCCGGTCCTGGAGCAACTGGCGGGCCATGGGCTTCAGGTCGCTGGAAGCCACAAATGCCCGCGTTATCCGCCGCACGCGGCGGGAAATTTTTCTCCGCTTCTTTTTCTTCTTTGCCTTGTGACGGACGGCGGCTTTCTTTTTGGCTGATCTGCTTTTGGCCTGCGTGGTGGACGCTGGCGGCCGGTACGCGTCCGCGCTAGACAGGGACATGAAACTGCCCAGTAAAAAAACTACAACTGCCAGTACCGGGACCCGGGTATTCACATTATCTGTAGTTTAGCGCGGGAAGCCTTCGCCCAGAAGAGAGCGATCGTTGTTAGCCAGGTTCTGGATGATTTCCTGATCGAAATAGCTGGCCGGACCGGCCACCGTGCTGCCGTAACGCTTCTCGTAGGCGGCGCGGCTTTTCTCGATATCCTCTTTCAGGCGGTCGTAAAGGTCGCGGCTCTCCCTTCCTTCCTGGACCTTGGCCTTGTTGTAGAGCTTGATTTCGTCCACCAGCAGCTTGGCGAAGCGCTGCGCCTTGCGATGAACGGCGCCGTCATCTCCTCTGGCCGGTGCTGGAACTGGGGCGGAAACGGCACTGCCTGCTCCCGCCGCCGCCACGGCCGCCATGGCCATGGGAGCTGGTTCAGTCTCCGGCTCAGCTACCTCGTCGGCTTGGGCCTCTGCTACTGGTTCGGCCACCGCCGCCATGACTGGTGGTGCCTCAGGCGCACGTTCCACCGAAGGCGCTTCACTCTTTTCCACCGGAGCGGTCACCGGCTCGGCACTCTCCTGGCTGCCCGTGGCCCGGCGGAGGGCCACGATTTCCAGCCACAGCCCGCTTGAGAGCACCAGCATCTCCAAGGCAGCATCGTCCAACTGGCCGCCGCCTTCGCTACCGGCATCGGTATAGAGCACCGCCGCCACTTTCTCTTTCAGCAGCAGCGGCAGGAGGAAGACGCGATCGTCCTGGGGTGTCGCAAAGGTCGATGTGAAGCTCACATCCATATCTTCAGCTCTCCCCCGGATGGGCGTTTTCTCTTGCAATACGCGAGCGCCCAAGCCAGCGGAGGCATCCAGGGAGAAATTCCTGACCTCGTCGTTATTGGCGAAACCGCGGCCTTGCCACCCCACCACCGCGCCGCCCCGCACCACGAACAAAGCCGCCCGGCTGCTGAACTGGCTGGCGCCGTCGAGAAGGGCGCTCAGAATCTCTTTCTGCCCGCTGGCCTGGCGCACCGCCGAGATGGCCTGCAGCAGTTGCTTGGGGGTGGAATCGCCGCCGCCCAGGCCGGGCTGGAGTTCCTCCAGCACCCGCCGCACCAGTTCGTCACGCAGCGCGGGAAATTGACTCTCCAGCACCTGCGAGACCACCCGTCCCACTATCTCCTGGATCCAGTTGTTATCGGCCATTTGCTCGCTAAGCCTTTGTCGGACGAACCTTTGCCCCGAATTCACAGGCAAAACTAGGTGTTTCATACCGTATTTACCGGCCAGGGGCAAGTTACCTTCAGGCTGTGCCGCTGGGGGTTCCCCGCCTGGCCTGCAGGATTTCCTGCCAACCGAAAGAGGCCACAAACGTCTAAATTCCGCGGGTCATCCCTGCCTCCAGCGAGTGCCTGCAAAAACAGGTAGAATGAGGGCCGGGTTTCCGGGCAACCGAGAAAAGTTGAATCGAACCATAATGGAAACCATCCAAACCAAAGTGAATGAGCCGGTCAGCGATGAGCTGAGGCTGGTTCAGGCCGCCAAAAAGGGCGATGTCGGCGCTTTTGGCGAGCTGGTCAAGCGCTACGACCGCAACGTGTTCCGTATCGCGCTGCACATTACGCAGAATCGCGAAGATGCGGAAGATGTGGTCCAGGACGCGTTCCTGAAGGCTTACGAGAACCTGGAGCAGTTTCAGGGACAGAGCAAGTTTTACACCTGGCTGGTGCGGATCGCGGTGAACGAGGCGCTGATGAAGTTGCGGCGCCGTCGCCCCGAGCGCATGGTATCGCTTGACCAGGAAGTGCAGACGGAAGAGGACTCCATGCCCCGCGAAGTGGCGGATTGGAGCCCAAATCCCGAGCAGCTTTACAACCAGGCGGAGTTGCGGGACATTTTGGGCAAGACCATTCAGGGTCTGCCCCCCAGCTTCCGCACGGTTTTTGTGCTGCGCGATGTGGAGGGTCTTTCCACAGAGGAAACGGCACAGGCTTTGGAACTAAGTGTACCGGCGGTAAAATCGCGGTTGCTGCGCGCCCGCCTGCAGTTGCGAGAGCGATTGAACCGTTACTTTAAGAAGCGCCAAGCTGGAGATGGGAAACAGTGACTTGCTCTGAATTTCTGAAAGAGCTGACCGATTACCTGGATGACACCCTTGACACGCGCACAAGGGCGGAGTTGGAAGAACATCTGGCCTGGTGCCACAACTGCTACGTCATCTGCGATACCACCAAGAAAACCATCGAGATCTACCGCGATTCCACCCTCTACGAACTGCCTGACGACCTGCGAACCCGGCTGCGCTCCGCCATCATGAACAAGTGTTCGCAGAAGAAGAAGGTCGGCTCGCAGGACGTGTAGATTTTCTCTCTTTCCGGCTTGGTTCCATAACCATGATTTGTGACGCGGGCGTCCTCGCCCGCGAAGCTCTTCTTGCCCTGCCGCCCTGAACCAGTCACAATGGTTTGTGATAAGAGTCACAGAGCGGGCGGTCATGTCCGCTTAGAATTCTTGGTATTCGCATGCGGCGCATATTCCAAGCGGCGGCTTTTTTGCTGGCCTCGGTCTTATGGTTCGGACCTCTAACCCAAGCTCACGCATCTTGCCAAACTCTCCGCGGTACGGGCCATTGCTCCAACTGCCCCATGCCGCAGCCGGGGCCGGAATCGAATGCGCTGGCGGAAAGCAACGGCCGCTGCTGCCAGATTTCTGCCGCCCGGACGTCCCCTGAGGTAGCCTGGCAACCGGTGGCGTCTTACTCATCGGCGCCACCCACGCTCCCAGCATCTCTCCTTCCGTCCTCCCCCGCCCTTCTGGGAGCCGCA
>Ga0075276_10000231_pt1 | contig 16299 bp, 7 predicted proteins | sample SF_Rice_5C_80N_4_FD_69770 | JGI IMG/M metagenome (GOLD analysis project Ga0075276, IMG submission 69770) | Rice paddy soil microbial communities from Twitchell Island, California, USA - SF_Rice_5C_80N_405 | ecosystem: Environmental > Terrestrial > Soil > Paddy field/soil | place: USA: Twitchell... | reverse complement strand
CGCGGGTGTCCGTGAGCCAACCGGCCTCCGCACTCGCCGACCCGCACGTGATCACCGAACTCGCGCGCCGAGGTGATCGCCGCGGAATCTCGGCGGATTCTCTCCCCGCTCGGAGCGGGCGGAATGGGAGAGGTATACAAGGCGCGCGACACCCGGCTGCACCGCCTCGTCGCTCTGAAGTTTCTGCCGGGTGAAATGTCACGCGACCGGCTGGCCCTCGAACGCTTTCGCCGGGAGGCCTGCGCCGCCTCGGCGCTCAACCACCCCGCGATCTGCACCGTCTACGACGTCGGAGAGCAAGACGGCGAGCCCTACATCGCCATGGAGTACCTCGATGGCCAGACGCTGGCGAGGCGGATCCAAGGGAGGCCGCTTCCGCCCGCCCAGGTCGTCGCCTGGGGCCTGGAGCTCGCCGACGGGCTGGACGCCGCGCACGGCGAGGGCATCGTTCATCGCGACATCAAGCCGGGAAACATCGTCATCACGAGCCGGGGCCACGCCAAGATCCTCGATTTCGGCATCGCCAAGCTGATCGAGCCGGGTTCCGGGGAGGCGGCCCCCGCGGATTCCACCGAGGGGATCACGATCGACCTCGCCGGGCTGACGGACCCTGGTTCGACCGTCGGCACGGTCGCTTACATGTCTCCGGAGCAAGCTCGGGGAGAATCCCTCGATCACCGCTCGGATCTCTTCAGCCTCGGAGCGGTCTTCTACGAGATGGCCACGGGCCGCCGTCCGTTCGAAGGAGAGACCGCGGCCGTGCTGTTCGACGCGATCCTCAATCGGCAGCCCGTGTCCCCCTCGCGGGTCAACCCCGCCGTTCCCGCGGCCCTCGAGCGGGTCATCGCGAGGGCCCTCGAAAAGGACCGGGACTCGCGGTATTCGTCCGCCGCGGCCCTCCGGCGCGATCTCGAAGACGCCCGCCGCACGCTGGAAAAATCCGGCCGCGCCGTCAAGGAGCCGGCCGGCCCGTCCGTGGCCGTGCTCTATCTCGAGAACCTGAGCCGAGCGAGCGAAGACGAGTATTTCCGCGACGGGATGACCGAAGACATCACGACGGAACTGACGAAGATCAAGAGCCTGCGCGTGTTTCCGAGAGCCGCCGTGTCTTCCTATCGCGACAAGAGCGCGCCGGCCCGGGAGGTCGGCGATCAGCTGGGGGCGACGCACGTCCTCGGAGGCACCATCCGCCGCGCCGGCGACCGGCTTCGGGTCACCGTGCAGATGGTCGAGACGGGGACCGGTCATTCGGTCTGGGCCGAACGCTACGACCGGGAGATGAAGGACGTCTTCGAGGTCCAGGAGGAGATCGCGCGCAGCATCGCCGAGGCCCTTCGCCTGTCGCTGACGCACGAGGAAAACGAGACGATCGCCCGCAAGCCGACGGCCGACCTGCACGCGTACGACTACTTCCTGCGAGGCCGCACCTACACGAGGCAGCAGCGCCGCGACTTCGCGCTGGAGATGTTCGAGCATGCCCTCGCGCTCGATCCGGCATTCGCCCTGGCGCACGCCGGCATCGCCAACGTCTGCGCCATGCAGTACTACCTCGCCGACCGAAACGAACACTGGCTCGAGCGCGCGACCGCGGCCTGCAACCGGGCGTTCGCCCTGGAGCCGCGGCTTCCGGAGGCGTTCGTCGCACGCGCGCGAATCCTCTATGCCCAGGGTCAATACGCGCCGGCCGTCGAATCCGCCCGCGAGGCGATCGCGATAAAAAGGGATTGCGAAAGCTCGTGGGACATTCTCGGCCGCGCCCTCTTCTCTTCCGACCGGTGGCAGGAGGCGGCGGACCTCGTCGAAGCGGCGATCGAGGCCAACGGCGAGGACTACAACCTGTACATTTCCTACGGAAACGCCCTCGGGGCACTGGGCCGGGAAGACGACCTGCGCTCCCTCCGCGAACGGCAACTCACGGCCCTCGAGCGGCAGCTCGAATGGGTGCCCGAGGACACGCGAGCACGCATGATCCTCGCCGTGGACTACGCGACGTCGTGCCGGCGGGAGGATGCGATCCGCGAGCTGGAGAAGGTCCTTTCGCTCGGCACGTCGGACTCGCACACGATCTACAACGCGGCCTGCGTCTACGGCACGCTGAACATGAAGACGGAGGCGCTGTCGATGCTCCGGCGAGCGGTCGAGGAGGGGTACTCGGAGTGGGACAATCTCGCACGCGATCCCGATCTGACCTGTCTGCGCGACGAAGCGGAATTCCAGCGCTTGCTCGCACGCCGCGGCGGGAGCCGGTAATCCCGCCGGAGGGGCGAAGCGGACCGGAGTCTCGGCAGCGATGCCCGCAAGGAACGGATGCTCTCTCGGGTCCCGCTTCGGCGGCGGGCCTGAAGGGATGGTCGCCGGATAGAATCTCTGTCAACCTCTCATGACACTCGCGCCCGGAACCCGGCTCGGCCCCTACGAAGTCCTGTCGCCGCTCGGCTCAGGAGGCATGGGAGAGGTGTATCGGGCGCGCGACGGCAAGCTCGGGCGCGAGGTCGCGATCAAGGTGCTTCCCGAGTCGCTCTCCGCGGATCCGGAGCGCCTCGCGCGGTTCGAGCGCGAGGCGCGCGTGCTCGCGTCGCTGAACCATCCCAACATCGCGGCGATCTACGGCGTCGAGGATTCGACCGCCGTCAAGGCGCTCGTCCTCGAGCTCGTCGAGGGCCCGACTCTTCAGGATCGCATCGAGGCGGGCGCGATCCCGATCGACGAGGCGCTCTCGATCGCCCGCCAGATCGCCGAAGCGCTCGAGGCCGCGCACGAGAAGGGGATCGTCCACCGCGACCTCAAACCGGCCAACGTCAAGGTGAACGCCCAAGACCAGGTGAAGGTCCTCGACTTCGGGCTCGCGAAAGCTCTCGATCCGGCCGCCGCGACCTCCTCGACCGATCTCTCCCACTCCCCCACGCTCTCGATCGGCACGCAGGCGGGGATGATCCTCGGCACGGCGGCGTACATGAGCCCGGAGCAGGCCCGGGGCAGGGCCGCGGACCGGCGAGCCGACGTCTGGGCCTTCGGCGTCGTGCTCTGGGAGATGTTGACGGGCGAGCGTCTCTTTGCCGGAGAGACCGTGTCCGACACGCTCGCCGCCGTGCTGACGCGGGAACCGGACGGGAGCCGGCTCCCGGACCGTCTCCCGTTCGCGGTGCGCGATCTCCTCCGCCGCTGTCTCGTGAAGGACCCGCGGCGCCGTCTCCAGTCGATCGGCGACGCGCGGATCGCGATCGAGGAGGCGGTCGCGGGGACTCCGCCCGCCGTCGCGGTCGCCGAACCGGCGGGTCGCCTGCGGGCGCTTACGCTCGCCGCCGCGGCCGCGGCGGTCATCGCGGCGCTCGGCGCCGGATGGCTCGCGCGCGGGCTCCGCGCTCCGAGGCGCCCCGCGGAGAAGGCGCCGGGCGCGGTCACCCAGCTGACCGATTTTCCGGGTCTCGAGCGGGAACCGGCGATCTCGCCGGACGGCAAGAGCGTCGCCTACGTCAGCGACGTCTCCGGAAACGACGACATCTATCTGCTGCGGATCGGCGGCCACAACGCGGTGAACCTCACGGCGGACTCACCGGCGAGCGATCGGAGCCCCGCCTTCTCTCCGGACGGATCGCAGATCGCGTTTCGATCCGAGCGCGACGGAGGAGGTCTCTTCGTGATGGGAGCGACGGGCGAATCGGTGCGGCGCGTCGCGAATTTCGGGTTCAACCCGGCCTGGTCTCCGGACGGGAAGGAGATCGCCGTCGCAAAAGGCGGCTTCGACGACCCGTTCTCGCGCGGGGCGGCGAGCGAGCTCGACGCGGTCGACGTCGCGACCGGAAGACTCCGGGTCGTTTCCAGCGGCGACGCGGTCCAGCCGAGCTGGTCTCCGCACGGTCTCCGGATCGCGTACTGGGGAGTCCGGAATCCGAGCGCGCAGCGCGACATCGGGACAGCGGCCGCCGACGGCTCCGAGGCGAAGAGCGGAGGCGTCGATGTCACGAACGACGCTTCCCTCGACTGGAGCCCCGTGTGGTCGCCCGGCGGGAGCGCCATCTACTTCCTGAGCGGACGCGGGGGCACGATGAACCTCTGGCGGGTCGCCGTGAACGAAAAATCGGGGCGGCTTCGCGGCCGGCCGGAACCGATCACCGCGCCGGCGGAATGGGTGGATGGCTTCTCGATCCCGCGGGACGAGAAGACCGTCGTCCTGGCCGCGGCCGAGCGCCGGTCGACTCTCCTCGAGGCCGATTTCGATCCCGTGCGCGGCGCCCTCTCCGGGACTCCCCGGACGATCCTGCGCGGCTCGCGCCTCATCGGGTGGCTCGACTGGTCGCCCGACGCCCGGACCATCGTCTTCGGGACGCGCGGCGTGCGGGAACCGCTCTACGTGATCGACGCCGACGGCTCCCGGTTCCGACAGCTCTCCGGAGACACGGATCGAGAGCGCGCGCCGCGCTGGTCGCCGGATGGCGGAACGATCGTCTTCATGTCGGACCGGAGCGGCCGATGGGCCGAGTGGCAGATCCATCCCGACGGAAGCGATCTGCGAAAGCTCGTCGACTACGCAGGGGTCACTTCCTGGTCTCCGGACGGCCGGACGCTTTCGATCGCGGGAGCGACGGAGGGCTCCGTCACGCTGGACCCGCGCGCCGCGGCGACCTCTCTCAGGAAGCTTCCGCCCATCGCGCCCGGCATCCGCTTCTACCCCGTCGCGTGGTCCCCTGACGGGCGCGGTCTCGTCGGGGTGGCCGCGCATTTGACGTTCGAGCCCGGCGAGATCTATTCGTTCGACGTCGGTTCGGGCGCGTACCGGGACCTGAAGGTCCACGGATCGAACCCGGTCTGGCTTCCTGACGGCGAGCGTATCCTCTTCTCGCGAGACCGGGACATCGCGCTTCTCGACACGAGGACCGGCAGCGTTCACGATGTTCTCCCCCGCGGCTCCGTACCGGGCGGCGTCTGGCAGAAGTTCGCCCTGTCCCGCGACGGCCGGCGGCTCACCTGGGTCGAGCCGTACGAGGAAGGGGATCTCTGGATGATGGCGCTCGCAAGGTAAGATGGTGAACTCCGAATGACACTCGCCAACGGAACTCGTTTGCGACCCTACGAAGTCCTCTCTCCCCTCGGAGCGGGCGGCCCGCCTTCGCGGCCGAGCCGCTTCGGCGCGGCCAGGATGTTCCGATGAGCCTGGTCGCAGGAGTCAGGCTCGGTCCCTACGATCCGCCTTCGCTCGTTCGGAGCTTCGGCACGACTGCGGATTTCCCATGACGCTTGCGGCCGGGGTGAAACTGGGTCCCTATGAAATCGTCTCGCCCCTCGGAGCCGGCGGAATGGGCGAGGTGTACAAGGCTCGCGACACGCGCCTGAACCGTCAGGTCGCGGTCAAAGTCCTGCCGGAGTCCGTCGCGCGCGACCGCGACGCGCTCGCGCGGTTCGAGCGGGAGGCGCAGGCCGTCGCCGCGCTGTCGCACCCGAACATCCTGGCGATCCACGATTTCGGGGAACAGGACGGGACCGCCTTCGCCGTGACCGAGCTCCTGCAGGGAGAGACGCTCCGCGAGACGCTGTCCGGAGGTTCGCTCCCGCTTCGGAAGACGATCGACCTCTCGCGCCAGATCTGCGCCGGCCTCGCCGCCGCGCACGCGGCCGGGATCGTCCACCGGGATTTGAAGCCCGACAACGTCTTCGTCACGAACGACGGACGCGTGAAGATCCTCGACTTCGGCCTCGCGAAGCCGCTGACCGGCCGGGGCGTCGCCGCCGACGAGACCCACTCCCCCACCGTCTCGGCTTACACGGAGCCGGGCACCGTGATGGGGACGGTCGGCTACATGTCCCCCGAGCAGGTCAAGGCGCAGGCGGTCGACCACCGCTCGGACATCTTTTCCTTCGGCGCCGTCCTGTACGAGATGCTGACCGGCCGGCGCGCGTTCCAGCGCGAGACCTCCGCGGAGACGATGACGGCCGTCCTCCGCGAGGACCCTCCCGAGCTTTCGGAGACCGGCCGGCCGATCCCGCCGGCGCTCGACCGCGTCGTCCGGCACTGCCTCGAGAAGAAGCCCGAGCAGCGGTTCCAGTCGGCGAGCGACATCGCGTTCGCGCTCGAGGAGCCGAGCGGGACGGTGACGGGAGCGAGCGCGGCCGTCCGGGCGCCGCGCCGGGCCGGCGCCGCGATCGCCGTCGTTGGCATCGCCGCGGGAATCCTCGCCGGCTTTCTGCTCGCGCGCGGTCTGCGGGCGCCGTCGGCCGGCGATCCGGTCCGCGTGCACGCGTTGACTTTTTCCGGGGCGGACAGCGATCCGGCCGCATCGCCCGACGGAAAGCTCATCGCGTTCACGTCCTGGCGGGACGGAAAGTCCCGGATCTGGATCAAACAGCTCGTCGGCGGAGGCGAGACGCCGCTGACGGCGGGCCCCGATCGGCGCCCGCGCTTCTCTCCCGACGGTTCGTCGATCCTTTTCCTGCGGGACCTCGGCGCGACCCAGGCGGTCTACCGCGTGGGGTTCGTGGGCGGCGAGCCGCGCAGGCTCGTCGACGACGTCGTCGAAGCGGACTGGTCGCCGGACGGCCGGAAGATCGCCTTCTTCCGGCTGAGCACGACCAAGCGCGCGGTCTCCCGCTTCGGTCTCTACGACCTCGAAACCGGGAAGGAAACCGACTTCCCCGCGCTCGACGACATCGAGTTCTATTCGCCGCGATGGTCGCCCGACGGCCGGACGATCGGATTCTCGGAAGGAAACCTGAACCGGAATTCCGCCACGTGGCGCCTGCGACAGATCGATCCGGCGACGGGCCGCGTGTCGCCGCTCGGCCCCGACCGGCCGGGGTACGCGGTCGGCGGTCTCGCCTGGTCCGGGACCGGCGACCACCTCTTCTACATCCAGGCGGCCAGCATCATGGGGGACATCGCGGGCTCGGAGAGCCGGGTCTTCGACCTCGACCGGTCCTCCGGGCGAGCGCGGCCGGTCCTCTGGGCGGAGGGCCTCGCCGCGATCAACGCCTCGGCCGGCGAGGTCTCGCGGTGCGACGTGCTCTCCCGCGGCCGCCTCGTCTTCTCGCAGCGGCTGCGCCGCCAGAACCTCCGGGAAGCCCTGGCGGGCCGGGCGGGCGCGGCTGCCCGGCTCCTCACGGAAGGCAGCTCGATCGACCGCCAGCCGACGTACTCTCCCGACGGAAAACGCATCCTCTTCTCGTCCAACCGCAGCGGGAACCTCGACCTGTGGACGATGGAGCTCGAAACCGGGGCTCTCCGGCAGGTGACCGACGACAGCGCGCAGGACTGGGACCCGGCGTTCACGCCCGACGGCGCGCACATCCTCTGGGACTCCGACCGCACGGGAAATCTCGAGGTCTGGACCGCCAACGCCGACGGCAGCGGAGCGCGGCAGATCACCCGCGACGGCGTCGATGCCGAGAATCCCACGGAAACTCCCGACGGGCAGTGGATCGTCTACTGGAGCGGGAACTCTGAAAAGCGCGGCATCTGGAAGATCCATCCCGACGGGACCGGGGGCGTCCGCCTCGTCGAGGTCGACGGCGTCGGCACGGACGTCTCGCCCGACGGGCGCTACGCGCTCTACGTCGAGCAGAACCGGAGAAGGCTGAAGAACACCGTCCACTTCCTCGAAATCGGCTCGGGGCGGCCCGTGCCCTTCACGATCGCGGCGCCGTTCACGGTCGGCGCGCCCGGGATCATCTACGGGCGCGCCCGGTGGAGCCGCGATGGTAAATCCGTGTATTACGTGGGAGAGGACGCGGCGGGCCTGACGGGCGTGTTCGTCCAGGACTTCGCGCCCGGCGCCGATACTGCGGGCAGCCGTCATCCCGTCGCCGGATTCTCGCCGGAGTACGTCACGGAGTCGCTCGGCCTTTCGCCGGACGGTGCGCACCTGACGATCTCGACCGGCGAGGAGTTCGCATCGATCATGGTTGCCGACAACGTACCGGGCGCCGAAGCCCCGGTTCGGAAACCGCGCTGACCGGAGAGGGCGACCGAATCTCGCGCGCTCGGGCGGCCGGTGGGTGTATTCGGCGTATTCGTCCCGAACGATCATCCGCCGCCTCGACCTCGATCCGGTCCGCTCGACGGCCGCGAGCGCCGGCCGCGAGATCGTGTCGATGACCGGAAGCGTCATGTCCGCGGCCCCCTCTCCGGACGGCCGAACGATCGCTTTCACCTCGCTTTCGCCGCAGGAGGACGTTTATGTCGTGCCGTCGGGAGGCGGAACGCCGGTTCAGCTCACCGACGACCCGGAATTCGATCGTTACGTCTCCTGGTCGCCCGACGGAAAGCGGCTGCTGTTCGAATCCCTCCGAAACGGCCGATACGAGACGTGGGCCATCCATCCCGACGGAAGCGGTCTCGAACCGCTGACCCGCACGACGCGCGAGGAATCCGGCTGGGTCCCTCTTCTCTCGCCCGCCGGCGATCGCCTCGCCACGAGCCTCGCCGACGGGATCGCGGTCTTCGACGCGCGTCAGGCGCTCCCCTGGGAACACCCGCAGCGGTTTCCGCCTCCGCCGGGGCCGCCCGGGACGAATTTCGGAGCCCTCGCCTGGTCTCCCGACGGGCGCCGGCTCGCCGGATACGTCTACCGGGGAAACGATCCCCCGCGCGCTGCGGTTCTCGACCTCGGCACGAAAGAGTACCGGCTCTTCGATCCGCCGTCGCGCACGGCGGCTGGTATCCCGACGGCCTCCGACTCCTGGTCATCCGGGAAAACCGCCTGGCCACGATCGATCTCGCCACGGGGAAAACCTCGCCCGTGTCCGCCAGCCCCGAGCTGGGCGCCAAGGCATGGGCAAGCCCCGGCCTGCGCATCGTCGTCGGTCTCGACGAGGACCGCCAGGCCGACGTCTGGCTCGCCGAGGAGCTGCCGTCGCGATAGGCTTTCTCGAGGCGGATCGGGGAAAGAGATCCCTTCGTGACCTTACAGGCAGGAACGCGGCTCGGCCCGTACGAGATCCTCTCCCCCCTCGGCGCCGGGGGGATGGGCGAGGTGTACCGCGCCCGTGACACTCGGCTCGGACGCGACGTCGCGATCAAGGTCCTCCCGGAGGCGTGGGCGGCCGATCCGGAGCGGCTTCGACGGTTCGAGGGGGAAGCGCGCGCCGCCTCGGCTCTCTCGGACCCGCACATCGTGGCCGTGTTCGACGTGGGAACAGCCGGCGGCGTGCAATTCTTCGCGACGGAGCTCGTCGACGGAACCGATCTCCGGGCGCAGATGGGCGATCCGATGCCGGTCCGGAAGGTCCTCGACCTCGCGGAACAGGTCGCCTCGGGGCTCGCGGCCGCCCACGAGAAAGGGATCGTGCACCGGGACTTGAAGCCGGAAAACGTCCTCGTCACGAGGAAGGGGTTCGCCAAGGTCGCAGACTTCGGGCTCGCAAAGCTCACCGAAGCGGGCGGCGCGAGCGGGTCGCAGGTCCCCACCTCCGACGGCGTCGCGACGGCGCCCGGGATCGTGATGGGAACGGTCGCCTACATGTCGCCGGAGCAGGCGCGCGGCGCCGCCGTCGATTTCCGCTCCGACCAGTTCGCCCTGGGCGCGATCCTCTGGGAGATGCTGACCGGCCGGACCGCGTTCCGGCGCGCCAGCACCGCGGAGACCCTTGCGGCGATCCTGCGCGAGGATCCGGAGCCGCTTGCGACGGCCGCTTCCGGCACGCCGCCGCCGCTTCGGTGGCTCGTCGAGCGCTGCCTCGCGAAGGACCCCGGAGGGCGGTATGCGTCGACCTCCGACCTGCACCGGGAGCTCGAATCGATCCGCGATCATCTGAGCGAGACCGTTTCCGGTCCGGCCGCGGCCGCGCCGGCGGCCGCCGAACCGAAACGCCGATCGCGAATCCTCGCTGGCGCCGCACTCGTCGCGGCTCTCGCTGCGGGCGCGATGCTCGCGAAGATCTTCTGGAAACCTCCGCCGCGCGAGCCTCCGGCCTACGATCAGGTAACGTTCCAGACAGGCAACATCTGGAACGCGCGCTTCGCCCCGGACGGGAAGACGATCCTCTATTCCGCGCGCGTCAAGGGCGGTCCGCGGCGGACGTACATGACGCGGACGGACAGCACCGACTCGACCGAGCTCGCCTGGCCCGAAGGCACCGTCTACTCGATCTCTTCCACGGGACAAGTCGCCCTGGGCGTGATGCACCACCCCGCGACGTTGGCGACCATGCTCACCGAGACGACGCTCGCGGGCGGAGCGCCGCGGCAGATCCTCGACGGAGTCGTGGATGCCGACTGGTCTCCCGACGGCGCGGAGCTCGCCGTCGTGCACCAGGTCGCGGGGCGCGGGCGGGTCGAGTATCCGATCGGAAACGTGCTCTTCGATCCCGGTCCAGCGGCCTCCGTCGACGCGCTGCGCTTCTCGCCGGACGGGAAGCGCCTCGCAATCGTGGTCACGCACGGATCCGAGGCGAGCCTCGCGCCGGGGACGCAGTCGGTCGACGTTTCCGACGTCGGGCGGCGCAAGACGAGCGTTCTCGCCTCCGGCTGGCAGACCCTCGGCGGTCTGGCATGGAACCCGTCGGGACGCGAAATCTGGTTCTCCGCGCGTCCCGCCGGCGCGGCGACCGGAACCATGAGCGTACACGCGGTCGATCTCTCGGGGAACGTCCACGTCATCACGCGAACTCCCGGGGTCCTTCTTCTCGAGGACGTCTTTCGGGACGGCCGCGTACTTGTGAGCCAGAATTTCTGGCCGAGCTCGATCGTTTTCCGCGCTCCGCGCGCCGCGGCGGAGACCGACCTTTCCTGGCATGAAGATGCCGTGGCGACGGATCTTTCCGCCGACGGCGCGACGATGCTCCTCACGGAAGCGGGAATCCGCCAGGGCGCGACAGGCGCGACCCTCCTTCGGAAGACCGACAGCGCATCGCCGCCGGTTCGGCTGGGCGCCGGCCGGTCCGTGCGGCTGTCGCCCGACGGAAAATGGGCAGTCGCGCTTTCGGCGGATCCGCAGCGGGCGATCGTTCTGCTTCCGACCGGCGCCGGTCAGGAGATCAACCTGACGGCGCCCGGCGTCGCGGTCTCCAACGCCGACTGGTTCCCCGACTCACGGAGGCTCCTTCTCTTCGCCAGCGATCCGGGGCACCCGACGCCGAGGATCTTCGAGCAGCCGATCTCCGGCGGACCTCCCCGGCCGTCTCCCGTCCGCGCGACATCGCTCGGCCGCATCTCGCCCGACGGCAGGGCGATCGCCGCGCATGGCCCTTCCGGTACCATCGAGATCTTCCCGCTCGACGGGGGCCCCTCCCGACCCGTGGCGAACACCGCTCCGAACGATCAGATCGTTCGCTGGAGCGGCGACGGCTCGGCGCTCTTCGTCCGGACGGGGACCGCACCCGCACATCTCTTTCGGCTGGACGTCCGCACCGGAAAGCGCGACCTCCTCGCCGATCTGGGTCCGGCGGATCGGGCCGGCGTTCTCTTCATCCAGGGACCCCTCGTGACGGCCGACGGGAAGGGCTACTCCTACTCGTACGGCCGGTATCTCAACAATCTCTACGTGGTGACAGGGCTGCGATGAGGCTCCGCGCCGGCTCGCGCCTCGGCCCCTACGAAATCCTCTCTCCGCTCGGCGCCGGCGGCATGGGCGAGGTGTATCGCGGGCGGGACTCGCGGCTCGGACGCGAGGTCGCGATCAAGATCCTTCCGGAAGAGTTCGCGGGCGATTCCGAGCGACTCCGCCGGTTCGAGGGAGAGGCGCGGGCCGCCTCGGCGCTCTCGGACCCGCACATCGTCACCGTTTTCGACGTCGGCGCGGCCGAAGGCGTCCACTTCTTCGCCACGGAGCTCGTCGACGGAACCGAGCTCCGGGCCCTCATGGGCGAGCCGATGCCCGTCCGGAAGATGCTCGACCTCGCCGGGCAAATCGCCTCCGGGCTCGCGGCGGCGCACGAGAAGGGGATCGTGCACCGGGACCTGAAGCCGGAAAACGTCCTGATCTCGAAGACGGGACTCGCGAAAATCGCCGATTTCGGCCTCGCCAAGTTCGCGCAATCGGCCGACGCGGGCGTGTCGCAGCTCCCCACCTCCGACGGCGCCGCGACCGCGCCCGGGATCGTGATGGGCACGGTCGCCTACATGTCGCCCGAGCAGGCGCGCGGCGCTGCGGTCGACGTCCGCTCGGACCAGTTTTCCTTCGGTTCGATCCTCCATGAGATGCTGACGGGGCGTCCTGCCTTCCGGCGCGGCAGCGCCGCCGAGACGCTCTCGGCGATCCTGCGGGAGGATCCAGAGGCGCTTCCGAGCAGCGTTCCTCCGCCGCTGCGGTGGATCGTGGAGCGCTGTCTCGCGAAGGACGCCGGCCAACGCTATGCCTCGACACGCGATCTCGCTCGCGACCTCGCGACGCTTCGCGAGCGCCTCCCGGAGGCGGCGAGCACCGCGGTCGCCGTGTCGCCCGCCCGCCCCCGCCGCGGCGCGCGAGCGAAACGCGCCGCGATCGCGGCCGCGCTCCTCGCCTCGTGGGCCGGCGTCTTCCTGGCCACGCGCGTCCGGCGCTCCCCGGCGCCTTCTTTCCAGCGTCTCACGTTCCGGCGGGGGACCATCGGAACGGCCCGCTTCACGCCGGACGGGAAGACGATCGCCTACAGTGCCTCGTGGGATGGGGCTCCGGAAGAGATCTTCACGGCGCGCGTGGAAAGCCCCGAGTCGCGGCCGCTCGGGCTCCCGGATTCCGGACTGTTCGCCTGTTCGGCGTCGGGGGAGCTCGCGATCGCGCAGAAACAGGGGGACGGCCGCGGCCGCGCGCTCGCCCAGGTCTCCCTCGGCGGCGGCGCGCCCCGGACTCTCGTCGAGAATGTGACGGCGGCCGACTGGTCCCCGAAGGGCGACCGGTTGGCGGTCGGGATAAGGGCTTTCGGGACCGTGATGGGCGAGGCCGCCGACCATGTCGAGTACCCGCCGGGTACGACGGTATTCAAGGCGAAGCGGCTGGTCGGCGACGTTCGAATTTCTCCCTCGGGCGACCGGCTCGCGATTCTCGACGCCGACGAAGACGGCAGAGGCGACATCCTGGTGATCGACACCCGGGGGAAGACGCTCCTCACGACGAGAGTCTGGGGAAGCGTCGCCGGCCTCGCCTGGGCGCCGAAGAAAGACGAAATCTGGTTCTCCGCTGCGGAAACGGGCACCGCAACGTCGCTGCGCGCGATGGACCGCTCGGGGAAAGTCCGGCAGGTGGCGGGCATTCCGGGAGCCGTGACGCTGAAGGACATCTCGCGCGACGGCCGGGTTCTCCTCTCGAGGGACACGATCCGTTCGCAGCTCGCCGGCCTCTTTCCGGACAGGGCCCAGGAGGTCGACCTCTCGTGGCTCGACGCTCCGTGGATCTCCGACATTTCGGCCGACGGCAGGACGCTGCTCTTCACCGAGTCGGGAGAAGGGGCCGGCGCCGTGTCCGCGGTCTATCTGCGCAAGACCGACGGGTCCCCCGCGGTTCGCCTGGGAGAAGGCTCCGCCATTCATGGCGGCCTCTCGCCGGACGGCAAATGGGTACTGGCGACACCGCTCGGGAGCACCGATCCGCCGCTGCTGCTGCTTCCCACGGGAGCGGGCGAAGCCCGCCGTCTCTCTCTCGAACCTCTCGTCGAGAGGGACGGCGAAGCCGTCAGCTGGTTCCCGGACAGCCGGCGGTTCACGGTCTGCGGAATGGAGAAAGGGCACAAGCGCCGCTGCTGGTCGGTCGACATCGAAAGCGGAAAGGCCCGGCCTCTCACGCCGGAAGGGGTGCAGGGAGTCACCTGGTGGGCGCCCGTTTCGCCGGACGGCAAGACGATGCTCGTGACCGACGCCCGGAACGAGAGCAGGGCGCCGGGTGGGGCCGGCGGCTCGACGGCCGCGTTCTATTCGCTCGAAACGGGAGAGATCCGGCCGGTGAAGGGATGGGGCGCCGCGAAGGCGACGCGATGCGTCTGGAGTCCGGATGGCCGCGCGATTCTCACGCACACGCACGAGAAGGGAGGCGGCACGAAGCTCGCCCGGTTCGACATCGCCGGCGGCCGGTGGGACGTGATCAAACAGTTGAGCCTCGGCGATTCGGCCGGGCAGGTCAGCGTCATCGAGCCGGTCGTGACGCCCGACGGAAAGTGGTACGCGTATTCCTATTTCCGGAACCTCGGCGACCTGTACCTCGCCGACGGCCTCCGGTGACGATTTCGACGGATATGCTCGAAGCCTCGGCGGCGAGGAGCGCGCGGCCGCGTCGCCGTCGACACCGCGGATCTCCGCCGAGTCAAGCGGCGCGCGTGCGCTTCGACTCGGCGCCGCCCAGGTCCGTGCCGAGTTAAGCGGCGCCGAAAGCGACCGCTTCAACTCGGCCCTGCTCCGACGAGATTCAGGGCGTTAGACTGTCCCCATGTTCGACTTTTCTTCCGCGAACCTCGACCGCGAGTTCCCCGTCCGGAAGAACCTGGTCTATCTCAACCACGCCGCGGTCGCGCCGCTGCCGGCCCGGGTCGCGGCGGCCGTGCGCGCGCACGCCGACGATCAGTCGAACTTCGGCGCGCTCCGCTGGAAGACGTGGTACCGGAGGTACGACGAGCTCCGCGAGAAGGCCGCGGCGTTCGTCGGCGGTGACGCGTCGCGGCTCTCGCTCCTCCCTTCCACGTCTCTCGCGCTGAACCTCGTCGCTCAGGGGCTCGACTGGAAGACGGGCGACAACGTCGTCGGCGACGATCTCGAGTTTCCCGCCAACGTCTATCCCTGGATGAATCTGGCGCCGCGCGGCGTCGAATACCGGATCGCCCGGAGCCGTGACGGCCGTCTCACGGCCGGCGACTTCGCGCCGCTCGTCGACGAACGCACGCGCGTAGTCGCCGTCTCGTGGGTCGCGTTCCATTCCGGAGCCGTGCTTCCGATCGCCGACCTCGCGGCGCTCTGCCGGGACCGGCCGACGCTCCTCGTCGTGGACGCGATCCAGGGTCTCGGCACGATGCCGATCGACGCCGGAAGGCTCGGGATCGACGTCCTCGCCGCCGACGGGCACAAGTTCCTCTACGGTCCGGAAGGGCTCGCGATCTTCGCGTTCTCGGAGAAGGCGAAGGCGGCGGTCCGCCCGCCCTGGGTCGGATGGTGGAACGTCCCCTGGCAGGATTCGCAGCTCGCGTACGAGCTGCGGATTTTCGAATCGGGACGCCGGTTCGAGGCCGGGTCGCTCCCCACGGGATCGGTCTTCGCGCTCGCCGAGGCGATCGACCTGCTGTCCTCGATCGGCATGGAGGAAGCGCAGAGCCACATCGGGCGGCTGACCGGCGCGCTCCGGGATGGGCTCGCGAGCCTCGGCTGGACGTTCCGGACGCCCGAGGGCTCACGCTCGGCGATCCTCGCCGCGGTTCCCCCGTCGGGCGACGCGCGGGCCGCCGTGGCGAAGCTCGAGGAGAGGAAGATCGTCACTTCGCCGCGGGAGGGCGCCGTCCGGTTCGCGCCGCACGTCGGCAACGACGAGACCGAGATCGAGCGCGTCCTCGAAGCGGCGCGCGCGATCGACTGAACGTTCTTCCCGCCGCGGGCCGCGAACGCCTACCGAAAATCGCCGGGTAGCGGAAACGGCGGCCTCGGGCTCGACGCGAGCGCCTTCCGCAGCGCGTCGAGCACGCCCGGCGACCGGTCCCGAAGCATCGCGAGCCGCGGGTCGACGGGGAACGGCTCTCCTTCCGAGGTCCGCCAGACCTCGTAGCGAAGGCGGGGGGCGCCGAACCAGAGACTCTCCGCCACCGTTCCGATCCGGTCGCCCCGCCGCACGCGCTGCCCGCGCGCGACCGAGACGTTATCGAGGTTCCCGTAGACGGTGACGGCGCGCGCGCCATGCCGGATCGCCACGACCTTCCCGAAGCGGAAGTACGCCGGCCCGCCGCGCAGGGAGACCGGACCCGTCCAGCGAACGACGCCGTCGGCCGTTGCGAAGACGGGGCGTCCGCGCGGCGCCGCGAAATCGACTCCCGCGGAATATTCCGTCCGCCCGGTGATGCGGGAGGTTCGCCATCCAAAGTCGCCGGTCACCACCCACGCCGCGTCGGGAAGGGGCGCGATCGAGGGGGTGAGAGACGCCGAGGCGGGATCGCGCGCTTCGTGGGCCTCGAGGGCGGCGACCGCCTGCGTTAAGACCGCGACGCGCCGTTCCGCGTCTTCGAGCACGTTCGCGGCCGGAGCGTTCGGGGAGGCCGACGCGGGGGCGGCCCCCCCGACGATTCGCCGGGCGAGCGGACGAAGCCCGTACAGAAAGGCGATGCGGGCGACCAGCGTCCGATCGGTCTCGAGCCGCTCGCTCGCGTGCCGGAGCGCCGACGTCGCGAGATCGAGCGCCTCGCGCCGCCGGGCGTTCAGGATCGAGA
>Ga0075276_10000230_pt1 | contig 16341 bp, 10 predicted proteins | sample SF_Rice_5C_80N_4_FD_69770 | JGI IMG/M metagenome (GOLD analysis project Ga0075276, IMG submission 69770) | Rice paddy soil microbial communities from Twitchell Island, California, USA - SF_Rice_5C_80N_405 | ecosystem: Environmental > Terrestrial > Soil > Paddy field/soil | place: USA: Twitchell... | reverse complement strand
CTCTCCCATTAAGACCCGCGATTATGTTAAAGAGTGTGTGCGATGCGGTGAGTACAAGCGAGTGCGGGTGGTCTACGTTCCTTATCTTGTGGCGCGAACCGGCGCGCTGATCGCGGCCATTCTTAAGAAGGGGCTGGGCAGAGGACCCGCGTTGAATCGTCGCCGGCTCCTGTCCGTCTACCGGAATGCAGATGCTGGCCCGGCCTTGCTCACCCAAGAAACCGGTTGGCAGCCGACAGAAAACCTTCTACAGCGCCTCAGAGAAGAAGCGCAACAGGCGGCGCAATCTTCAGTCCCGACCTCGGCTTTGGCCTTGGCGCCGGAAGAAGACCATACGGCCAGCGTGGGCAATCCCTTATAATTTCGAACTCCTTCCACAGAGTTGTTGCATGGCTTCTGTCCTGCTAATCACGTTCTGTTATCCGCCGCAAGAAGTTATTGGCGCACGCCGCCCAGCGGGGCTGGCAAAACACCTGCCTGGCTTTGGCTGGAATGTGCAGGCACTGACTCCGCAGATTCCCGGTCAGACCCGACATTCGCCGACCGTGGTGGAGACCGGCTACCGCAACATGATTGCAGTGTGGAAAAGCCGATTGCATCTGGATACTGGTAGTACTCTCCACGAACAACTGGGCCTCTCACAATCCTCCAAGATTCGCGCCGTTCCTGTGCACACTCGGCTGATGCAGTTGGCCAGGGACGTGCTTACTTATCCCGACGCCGCCAAGGGGTGGATTCCCTTCGCGGTGAAGGCGGTTAAAGACCTGAAGCGCCAAGGCGCGCGTATTGACGCCATCATTACGACCTCGCCACCCATTACCGCACATCTCATTGGGCGCGAAGCAAAGCGGATCCTGGGCTGCCCCTGGATTGCGGATCTGCGCGATTTGTGGACCCAAAACCTTGCCGTTGACCACCAGCTGATGCGCCGGCTGGAGCTTGGCCTCGAGAAACGGACATTCCATGACGCCGATGTTCTGGTGACCGTCTCGGAACCTTGGGCGGCACGCTTGCAGGCCCGGTATGCGGACAAGCCGGTCTGCGCCATACCCAATGGCTTCGATCCGGATGAGTTCAGTTTGCCGCCACAGTCACTCACCGAGAAATTCACCATCACCTACGCGGGCCGGCTGTACGAAGGCCGGCGTGACCCCACCCCGGTGTTCGCCGTAATTCGAGACCTTGTGGATGATGGGCTGATCGCAGCCTCCGACCTGTGTTTGCGCTTCTATGGGCCTTTGGAGCCCTGGTTGCCGGAAACGATTCGGCAGTACGGCCTGGAGAACGTCGCGGAAATAAATGGGGTGGTGCCGCGCGAGCAGATACTGCTGCGAGAATCGGAATCTCAAGTCTTGCTGATGTTAGGCTGGAGCGACGAACGAGAAACCGGCCAGCATACCGGCAAGCTATTCGAATATCTCGGGGCGCGGCGCCCGGTCCTGGCGGTGGGCGGAAGTCGCGGAGTATTAACCGACCTGCTGGCAGAAACGCGGGCCGGAACGCATGCGCTTTCCAGACCACAGTTGCGTGCCGCAGTTCTCCAGATGTACACAGATTACAAACGTCTAGGTTGCGTCCCTTACAACGGAGATATTGAAGCCACGCTCCAGTACAGCCATTTGGCCATGGCTCGGAAGTTTGGCGCGGTTCTGGATCGCTGCTTGGCTGAGCGCCAGGGCGGCGCTCCCGCAACAGCATTCACGTCCGATGCATGGCACGAACTTACAACGAGGTAATTGTGTTACGAAATCGGTCTGACCTGCCATGATGCATGCGACATCGTTTGTAGAGACAATGACCGTGTTGAGACCCGCTGGAAGCACACCCACAGTGAGCATCGGCCTGCCGGTTTACAACGGTAGCCGGTATCTGCGGCAGGCCGTGGACTCGATTCTGGCGCAGACGTTTCAGGACTTCGAACTGGTAATTTCCGACAACGCCTCCAGCGACGATACCCAGGCCATTTGCGAGACCTACGCGGCGCAGAACCCGCGGGTACGGTATTATCGCGCGCCTCAAAACCGCGGCGTCACCTGGAACTTCCGGCGGGTTGCGTTGCACTCGTCTGGCGAGCTATTCATGTGGGTAGCGCACGATGACATACTTGCTCCCGAATACGTGGAACGCTGCCTGGAGGTGCTGCAGAAACATCCCGAGTCGGTGCTCTGCTATTCCGCGGCAGCGGATATAGATGAGGAAGGAACTCCAGTTCCCCACCATGAGTTTGGCGCGCGCGTGGATGCGGCCAGCGCTCACATACGCTTTCGCGACCTGATGCGCATGGAGCACCTCTGTGAACCGATTTTCGGCCTCATGCGCTCCGCCATCCTGAAGAAAACGCCTATCCATGGTGACTTTCCCGATTCCGACCGTTGCGTGCTGGCCGAACTTGCCCTGTATGGGCCGTTTTACCGGATTCCCGAGCCGCTTTTCTTCCGTCGCGAGCACAGCGGGCGGGTCACTCTGCAAACCCCCTCGCGGCAAGACCGGCTGGCCATCATCCGCCCCGGCCGGCAAACCAGGTTCGTATTTCCGCACTTTCGGCAGTTCTGGGAGTACGTTGCCGCTGTGCATCGCGCTCCCCTCAAGGCGGGCGAGCGGGCCCGGTGTTACCTGGAAATACTGCGCTGGATAAGAAACAACTCGCACAGATTACTGCGCGATTTGCGCTATGTTGTAAACCAGGCCATCAGACCGCGGCACACGGAGCATAACAGCCGCTGACAGCCTGTCACCCTGCCGTCTTTGTAAAGTAGCGCGGCAATCAAATTCTAGTTTCTAACTATCTGAATGGCTTCCATACCACGCATTCGACGCATCGCCGGCAACATCTTCTCCAATTGGGTTGCCCTTTGCCTGGGCATGGTGGTGGCATTTTTCCTGATGCCGTTTGTGGTCCACCACCTGGGCAATGTCGTCTATGGCGTGTGGGTGTTGGTGGTCTCGCTGAACTCCTACATGGGGTTGCTGGACCTGGGCCTGCGCGGAGCCGTAACCCGATTCGTTTCCAAGGGTGCTACCCAGAGCAATCATGAGGAGGCGTCAGACGCCGCTTCCGGAGCTTTGTGGATCCGGATGTGGTTGAGCATTGCCGTCCTGCTGACCAGCGTAGGGTTCGCTGCCGTTTTCACCCGGGTGTTTCCCGTTCCGGCCAGCCTGCAGTGGGATGCGCGCTGGGCGATTCTGGCCACGGCGGCGGGGCTAGCCGTCACCCTCTGCGGCGGAGTCTTCGGGGGCGTCCTATCGGCGCTGCACCGCTTTGATCTCCTCAGTAGCGTCACCATTCTGCAGACGGTCTTGCGGGCCGGGGGAATCGTATGGCTGTTGCTGCACCACCACGGCATTCTGGCTTTGGCGCTGTGGGATTTCACGGCAACCGCCATCGCCAATTGCCTGCTGATCCTGTTCTGTTTGCGGAGCTACCCTGAGCTTCAGATCCGCCTGTCAATGCCCACCCGCGCCACCCTGCGCAAGCTGTGGAACTATAGCTTTTACGTATTTATCATTAATGTCGCGCTGCAACTGGTGTACTACACCGATAACCTTGTAGTAGGTGCTTTTGCCGGCGCAGTGGGCGTTACGTTCTATGCCATCGGCGGCTCTCTAATCGGCTACGCACGACAGGTCGTGGGTTCCATGACCACCACCTTCACTCCCCTGGCCAGTACCTTCGAAGCCCAGGGCAGCGAAAGGAACTTGCGACGCCTGCTGATTCACGGCACGCGCGCTGCTTTGGTCGTCTCCTTGCCTGTCGAACTGGCCCTTTTTCTGCGCGGTGAAACCTTTATCTCACTGTGGATGGGTCCAGAATATGGACATGCCTCCGGAACAGTGCTGCGCATCCTGCTGATCTCGTTGATTGTCAGTACAGGGAGCGCCGCCGCCTGCGGCATCGTTTACGGCATGGAAAAGCATCGCCGAGTAGCGATTTGGGGAGTCTTTGAAGGAATTGCCAACTTGAGCCTGAGCATCGTCCTGGTCCGCCAGATAGGAATTACTGGCGTGGCCTGGGGCACCACCATCCCCAGCATCTTCGTGGAATTGCTGTTATGGCCGCCCTTCATCTGCCGCCTGGTCACGATCTCCATGCGGGAATATATCTGGCAGACTTGGGGAAGAACCGGCCTGGCTGTGCTGCCCTTCACCCTGAGCTGCTACCTGAGCGAACGCTTCTGGCCGGCACACAACCTGGCCTACTTCTTCGCGCAGATCGCCGCTGTCTTGCCTCTGGTAGCGATGGGATTGGCAGTCGTTTTCCACAATGAAATCCGCCTGGCTCTGCAGCGGCGAGCGAAATCCCGGCAGCCTGTGCCGCTACCCGAGTTCGCGATTTCGCCGGCCAGCAAGGAATGACACCCGTGGAAGAGGTTTCCAGCAAACGGCCGAAATTCCACGAAGTGGGTGTGCTGGCGCTGGTGCCCGACCAGTGGGGACCGCAATGGCAAACCCGGCACCATGTACTGGCTCGCCTGGCGGAATATTTTGAAGTGGTATGGGTCAACCAGCCGCGAAGCTGGCGCGAGCTATTTTCCCGGCGACCCTTTTCCGCCCAGAGGTCGGGCGAGGCGCCGGTGGGAGTTGGCCTGCAGGTTTACGATCCCGGGATGTGGCTGCCGGAGTTCGGCCGCCCCGCCTGGCTGGCAAATTTGACTTTGCGGAAACGGCTGGAACGCGGGCGCAACCTGCTGCTCCGGCGCGGATGCCGCCAGATTGTGCTCTACGTCTGGCGGCCGGAGTTCGCGGGCGCTCTCGACCTGGTGGCGCACGATCTGAGCTGCTATCACATAGACGATGAATATTCCTATTCGCCGCGGGAGTTGCCTCTGGACCGGCAAGAGGCCGGCCTTCTCCAAAAGGCTGGACAGGTGTTCATCCATTCGCGGGCGATGATGGAAAAGAAAGGCGCATTGAACCGCCATTCGGAATTTATTCCCAACGGAGTGGACTACCAGCTCTATTCCACGCCGCAGCCGGAACCCGAAGATCTGCGTCCCATTTCACACCCTCGCATCGGCTATTCGGGGGTGCTGAAAAATCAGATGGATTGGCCGCTGCTGTTGGAACTCAGCGCGCGCCATCCGCAGTGGTCGTTTGTATTTGTGGGCGCCGCCAACTTGAGCTGGAAATCGGAGGACGTTCTTCCCATTCTGTCTACCCGGTCCAACCTGCACTTTCTAGGGGCAAAATCTACCCTGGAACTGGCGCGATACGCCCAGCATTTTCAGGTCTGCCTCCTGCCCTACCGCGTGGACGGCTACACCAAGTTCATTTACCCGCTCAAGTTACATGAATACCTTGCCAGCGGCACACCGATAGTGGGGTCGCGCATTTCGACCCTGCGTGACTTCGAAAATGTCATTTCCCTGGCCGGCGGGCCTGAAGAATGGTCAGTTTCCATCACACAGGCTTTGAGTCCTGCGGCCAATTCCGACGCAGCCCGGGCCGCCCGGCAGAGTGTCGCCCGGGGACACGATTGGAGCGTCATTGTCGGCAAGATTGCGCAAGCTATGGCCCGCAGACTGGGAGTTCAGGTTGTCAGCGTTAGGGAGGGCGGATGGGCGCCCAGCCCGGCCGGCGAGCCCTCCCCGGAGTTATCTTTGCTTCAGTAACATTCGCCGGCGGATACTGGCCGCGGTAATCTTCGGTTTCACGGTTTGGAGGTCCAGTTATGAAGGTCGTGCTGTTCTGTGGAGGGTTGGGGATGAGGCTGAAGGAGTTTTCCGAGGCCATTCCCAAGCCTTTGGTCAACATTGGGTATCGGCCCATTTTGTGGCACGTGATGAAGTATTACGCCCACTATGGACATAAGGATTTCATTCTTTGCCTGGGCTACAAAGCAGACGTAATCAAGCAATATTTCCTGAATTACAACGAGTGTTTGACCAACGACTTTGTATTAGCCGATGGCGGCAAACAGCTGACCTTGCTCAACAGCGACATCCATGACTGGCGGATTACGTTTGTGGACACCGGCATCAGTTCCAATGTTGGCCAGCGGCTCAAACTGGTTGAGCCCTACCTGAAGAAGGAGGAGATGTTCCTGGCCAATTACACCGACGGGTTGTGCGATCTTCCCCTGCCCGATTACATCAGTCACTTCCAGCGGCGCAACAAGATTGCCAGCTTCGTTTGCGTAAAGCCCAGCCAGACTTTCCACGTGGTTACTATGGAGGACGGAGACCTGGTGAGTGATATCCGGCATGTAGACCAGTCGGGAGTCCGGATGAACGGAGGTTTTTTCATCCTGCGCAAGGAAGTATTCCGTTACATGCGGCCGGGCGAAGAACTGGTAGTTGAGCCCTTCCAGCGCCTGATCCCCGAGCGTCAACTCATGGCCTACAAGTACGATGGCTTCTGGGCTTGCATGGACACCTTTAAGGAAAAACAGCAACTCGAGGACCTGTACACGCGCGGGGATGCGCCCTGGGAGGTCTGGAAGACGCCGCTGCAAACCAAGGTCGAAAGTATCCATGCTTAAGCTGCTACTGGCCCGTCCGCAGGCCGCCGGCCATCGCATTCTCTGCCTGGGAGCCCATTCCGACGATTTGGAGATCGGCTGCGGAGGCACCATCCTGCGTCTGCTGAACGACCACAAGAACATCAGCCTGCAGTGGGTGGTATTCAGCGCCAATCACACCCGCGCCAAGGAAGCCCGCCGCAGTGCGGAGATGTTCCTGGATAAGGCGAAAAACAAGGAGATTGTTACCAAGTCCTTTCGCGACGGCTTTTTTCCCTACACCGGGGGAGAGGTCAAGGAGTTTTTTGAGGGACTGAAGCAGTTCGCTCCCGACTTGATCTTCACTCATTATCGCCACGATCTGCACCAGGACCATCGTCTGATCTGCGAACTGACCTGGAACACATTTCGCGATCACACTATCCTGGAGTACGAAGTTCCCAAGTACGACGGAGATATGGGGGCGCCGAACTTTTTTGTGGAGCTCGACGAACACACGTGCAGCAAAAAAGCCGAATATCTAGTGGAAAATTTCAAGTCGCAGCGCGACAAGCATTGGTTTAGCGCCGAAACCTTTCGCTCGTTACTGCGCCTGCGCGGCCTGGAATGCCGCTCCGCAACCGGGTATGCGGAAGCTTTCTACGCGCGCAAGATGGTGCTAGACAGGCGCTAGTTAACCATGAAGTAGCAGTTCCAAAGGAGGAACAGGGTGAAAGTTTTGGTGAGCGGACATAATGGCTACATAGGTTCGGTTATGGTTCCCATGCTTCGGGCCGCCGGGCATGAGGTGGCCGGCATTGATACTTTCTTTTTCGAAGGCTGCACACTGGGCGAAGACGAGCCGCCCATTCCCGCCTTGCGCAAGGATATTCGCGAGGTTGAGGCGCGCGACGTCGCCGGCTTTGACGCTGTCATCCACCTGGCGGCCCTGTCCAACGATCCCCTGGGCAATATGAACGCCGACTGCACCTACGACATCAACTACCGCGCATCCGTTCACCTGGCCAAAATGGCCAAGCAGGCGGGCGTGCCGCGCTATCTGTATGCCTCGTCCTGCAGCCTTTACGGCGTGTCCGACACCAATGCCATGCTGCGGGAGGACGCCGCCTTCAATCCCATTACCGCCTACGGTGAAACCAAAGTCCTTAGCGAGCGCGATATTGCCCAGTTGGCGGATGACAAGTTCAGCCCCACCTTCTTGCGCAATGCCACTGCGTACGGTGCTTCCCCCCGCCTGCGGGGCGACGTTGTGGTCAACAACCTGGTGGGAGTTGCCTACACGACGGGCGAAGTGTTGATCCAGAGCGACGGCACACCCTGGAGGCCCCTGGTGCACGTGGAAGACATTTCCCGCGCCTTCCTGGCGGTTCTGCAAGCGCCCAAGGAAGCCATTCACAACCAGGCCTTTAACGTCGGTCGCAGCCAGGAGAATTACCAGATCCGCGACCTGGCTGACATGGTGCAACAAATTGTTCCCGGCAGCCGTGTGACCTACGCTCCCGGGGGAGGACCGGATCCGCGCTGCTATCGCGTGGATTGCTCCAAGATCGCCAGCATGCTGCCGGAGTTCCAACCGCAATGGACGGTGGCCCAGGGCATGCAGCAGTTGTATGCCGCGTTTCAGAAACACGGACTCACCAAGGATGAATTTCTGGGTGGAAAATATTTCAGAATTAAGCAGATTACCAGGCTCCAGAAGGAAGGGCGCCTGGATTCCAGCATGCGCTGGACCCACGGTCTGGAGGCTGAAGAAAAGGGTGATGCCAACGCGCCGCTTGCCGGCGCCGCGCGCCGGCACTAGGTTTAGCCGCTCTCGTCTATTTTCGATCCAGCTAAGGTGTCCTTATGCACGATTCCCTCAAATCAGGTAAGGCGTTATTGCTGTTCGCAATGGTGTTTTTTCTTGCGACCGGGCTTCCCGCTCAGGTCTCGGTTCTTACGCAATCGAATCATCCCGACCGCACCGCCTGGAACAACCAGGAAATTATTCTCAATACCTCCAACGTCAACGTCAGCAACTTCGGCAAACTGTTCGCTTTGGATGTGGATGGGTACATCTATGCCCAACCTCTCTATGTAGCGAATCTCCCGATTGGCAGCACAACTCGTAACGTAGTCTACGTGGCCACCGAGAACAATAGTGTGTACGCCTTCGATGCCGACGATCCCAGCGTGCCCGCGCTCTGGCATGTAAGCCTCAATGGACCAGGGACGCCGGTTGACAGCAACGATATCTGCGCCGCTGCTGGACAGGCGCCCTATTGCGCCGACCTCATTCCCCAGGTCGGCATTACCGCAACCCCGGTGATTGACCCTTCTTCGAAAACTATGTACGTGGTCGCCGAAACCAAGGCCGGCTCTTATCACTTCAAATTGCACGCTCTCGACATCACCACTGGTACGGAACGGCCCGGTGCCCCAGTTGAGATCGCCAGCCCCAGCGGCATGTCGCCGGCTTTCGACCAGCTGCCGCAGCTGAACCGACCCGGCCTTCTCCTCTTGAACGGTCGGGTTTATACCGCTTTCGGCTCCAATGGCGACTTCATGGTCTGGCACGGCTGGATCTTCGGTTATGACACCACAACCCTGCAGCGGGTGGCCGTCTTAGACCTGTCGCCCAACAGCGGATACCAGCCCGGAGGCGGCATCTGGCAGGGGGGCAAAGGCCTGGTCAGCGATGGCACCTACATCTATGTAGCCACCAGCAATGGCAGCTCTACCGACTGCTCCGGGGGAAACGATTACTCCTCCAGTTTTCTGAAACTGGATCAAAACTTAAACGTCGTGGATTGGTACGCGCCCAACAATCAGACCTACCTCAATTCGAACCCGGGAAATGTGGATATTGGAGCCGGTGGCCCCGTCTTGCTGCCCACTAATCCGCCTGAGCTTGCGGGTGGGGGAAAAGACGGCATTCTGCGCGTGATGGACGTTGGTAATCCTCCGCCGAAGATGGGAGGTTGCAACGCCACTGCCAACCAGAACCTGCAGAACTTCCAAGCCACTAAAGTGTACGACCAAGGCATGATCTTCGGCGGGCCCGCCTTGTGGACCAGCCCTAGCAATGGCACGGTTCTTTATTTGTGGGGGCCCGGAGATGTGATCAAGGGTTGGAAACTCGCGGGCACTACTTTCCAGACGGTTCCCATCATGCAGGGCACGATCATGAATCAGGAGAGCGAGGACACCCTGGCGGCCTTGTCTATTTCCTCCAATGCCAGCCAGGCGGGCAGCGGCATCGTCTGGGCCTCGCGCTTTCTCTCCCTCCCGAGCGGCGGCAACAGCAAGGTTGCTCCCGGCGTGCTGACCGCATTTGATGCGGATGACCTCGGCCATGAACTGTGGGATAGCGAGCAGAACTCGTCTCGAGATGCGGTGAATGAATACGCTAAGTTCGTGCCTCCTACTGTTGCTAACGGAAAGGTCTACCTGGCGAGCTGGGTCGGTCCCAACGTGCTGGGCCAAAATTCCGGGCAGGTGCTGGTGTATGGCCTGCTCAGCTCGGTAAAGCAGATCTTCAGTTTAAGCGGATCGCCCACGGTGGTAACGGTGACCCCGGGCCAATCGGCGAAATACTCGATTGCGGTGAACCCAAGCGGCGGCTTCAAGGGCACGGTTAAGCTTTCCTGCTCGGCACTGCCGACGGGAGCGCAATGCCAGTTTGCCTCCAATTCTCTGGCCGCGGGTTCTTCCACCACCTTGAACATCACCACCCAGGCACCTGCCACCGCTCTTCTGCCACCGGCGCCGGGGAAGCGGGGCCTCAACCCGCTCTACGGCCTGTGGTTGCCGCCATTCGGCCTGGCGCTCGCGGGCGTGTGTTTGGGATCGCGCCGGCGCAAGCTGATGTTTGCCCTGTTCTCGGCGATTTTGCTGGTCTTGTTCCTGTCGTCTTGTGGCGGCGGAGGCTCGTCAAGTCCTCCTCCTCCCACCGGTGGCACCCCGGCCGGCTCCTACAGCGTCATCGTCACTGGAACCTCGACGGGCGGCTCGCAACAGTTCACCACGCTCACCTTGAATGTTCAATGAGCGCTGAGCTTCGTTAACCGCGTGGATAAATTTATGAAACTGAAAGTCCTAACCCGGCTTGTCGAGTGCCCTGCCGGCACTCCGCATCGCAGCAATCGTTCTGTGATGAACACCATAAGCCTCACGGCTTATGGATTAGGGATTGCTGCCGCGATGTGTCTGCTGGCATCGCAGGCCTCTGCCCAGATTTCCGTTCTGACCAATCGCAATGACATCGCCCGCACCGGCCAGAACCTGCAGGAGACCACTCTCAGTACCTCCAACGTGAACGTCAGCAACTTCGGCAAGCTGTTCGCGCGCACGGTAGACGGCTACATCTACGCCCAGCCGTTATACATGTCGGGTCTCAGCATCGGGGGCAAAACCCGGAACGTGGTTTACGTAGCTACCGAGCACAACAGCGTTTATGCGTTCGACGCCGACGACCCCAACACCTCCGCTCCCTTGTGGCAGGTCACTCTGGGTACTTCGGTGCCGAGCAACGACGTTTGCAATGGCCTCAACATCTCGGAGTGTCCCTACAAAGACATGATTCCTGAGATTGGTATCACCAGCACTCCCGTGATTGACCCCAGCAGCGGCACCATCTACGTGGTAGCGAAAACCAAAAACACCAGCAATAGTACCTATCATTTCAAGTTGCACGCCCTGAACCTGCTGACCGGTGCGGAAAAATTCGCCGGCCCGGTGGAGATTACGGCTACTGTCTCCGGCACGGGAGCGGGAAGCTCGGGAGGAACGGTCACGTTCAATCCTCTGAATGAAATGAACCGCCCGGGCTTGCTGCTACTCAATGGTGTTGTTTATCTCGCGTTTGGTTCCGTGGGTGACGTGCCTCCCTGGCACGGCTGGGTGCTCGGTTACAACGCTCTGACCCTGCAACAGGTGGCGATGTTCAATGCCACTCCCAACGGCGGCAGCGGCGGTCTGTGGGGGGGCGGCCAAGGCCTGGCAGGGAACGTGGACTCCGTTTATGGCACGACCAGCAATGGAAGTTTCGATATCAACACCGGAGGCACGGACTACGGCGACACCATCTTCAAGTTGGGCACCTCCTCCGGTCTATCCATAGCCGATTACTTCACCCCGGATAACCAGGGCTTCCTTAACACCAATAATGTGGATCTGGGTAGCGGTGGCCCGATGCTGCTGCCCAGTACCAGCTTACTCGTGAATGTCGGTAAAGATGGAGTCCTGCGTCTGGTTGATACCGCCAACATGGGCCAATTTCATCCCACCTTCAACAGTGATGTGCAGGAGTTTCAGGTTACTCCCGCATCCGTGGAGTTCATGGGGAGCCCCATCTACTGGGACAGCCCCAACAACGGGCCGCTGATTTATCTGTGGCCGCCAAGCGACTTCCTAAAGGCATACCGCTTTGTGGGCGGCCAGTTTCAAACTACACCAGTATCGCAAGGCACCACCCAGAACGCAGCCGGAGGGTCCAACAGCGCTCCACTGTCCCTCTCGGCAAACGGCAGCCAGACCGGCACCGGCATCGTCTGGGCCGCGGCCCCCCTGGGAGACGCCGGCGAGCAGACGGTTACCGGTGTTTTGCGCGCCTTTGATGCCACCGACCTCACCAAAGAATTGTGGGACAGCAATCAAAACCCAGGCCGCGATAGCCTGGGCAACTATGCAAAGTTCACTCCCCCGACCATCGCCAACGGCAAAGTATACGCGGCCACATTTTCCGGGCAGCTGGTGGTCTACGGACTGAACCCTCCAGCGGCCAGCAGCATCAGCTTTATGCAGGTGGCGGCGGCCACTCCGCAAACCCCGAGCGCAACCGTGCCAGTTGCTTACGCGCAGGCGGAGATTGCCAGTGATCTCAATATTGTGGTGGTCGGCTGGAACGACACCACCTCCTCCGTCAGTTCGGTCAGCGATACCCAGGGCAATGTCTACGCCCTGGCCGTAGGTCCCACCACCGCTTCCGGGGCACGGCAATCCATCTATTACGCCAAGAACATCAAGGGCGGCAGCAATACCGTCACCGTCAACTTTAACCAGGCAGCCGCCTACCCCGATGTTCGTGTGCTGGAATACGCCGGGGCCGACACTGCCAGCCCCCTGGATGTCACCGCCGCCGCCACCGGCAGCAGCACCACCGCCAACAGCGGTTCGGCCACCACCAGCGCCGCCAATGAACTCGTCTTCGCAGCCGACACCATCGCCACCGGCACGCCCGGGCCGGGCGCCGGTTTCACCGCCCGCATCATTACCCAGCACGATTCCGATCTGGCGGAAGACAAAATCGCCGCCACCCCCGGCTCCTACTCCGCTACCGCTCCCCTCTCTCCCAGCGGCTACTGGGTGATGCAGATGGCCACCTTCAAGGTGCAGAGCAGCACCGGCTCCACCGCGCCCACCGTCACCTCCGTATCTCCCACCTCGGGCACGGTGAACGGGGGCACGGCGGTGAGCATCAGCGGCAGCAACTTCGCCGCCGGCGCCGCGGTCACCTTCGGGGGCACAACCGCCAGCAACATCAATGTGGTCAACAGCACTTCCATCACCGCCACCACCCCCGCCCACCTCGCAGGAACGGTAAACGTGGTGGTCACGAACACAGACGCCCAGAGTGGAACCCTGACGAACGGCTTTACTTTCACCTCTTCAGGCGGCGGACCGATCACCTTCGTACAGGTGGCGGCCGCTACGCCTCAAACGCCTTCCTCGACGGTTTCGGTCGCCTATCCGTCATCGCAGACCCTTGGCCATTTGAATATTGTGGTGGTCGGCTGGAATGACACCACTTCCTCCATCAGTTCGGTCAGTGACACGCGCGGCAACTCGTATATTCTTGCCGTGGGGCCGACCACGGCATCAGGGGCGCGGCAGTCCATCTACTACGCCAAAAATATCAATGGCGGAAGCAATACGGTGACCGTGACGTTTAACCAGTCGGCCGCCGCTGTGGATATCCGCGTGCTGGAATATAGCGGCCTGAGCCTGACCAATCCCCTGGACGTCACCGCCGCCGCCACCGGCAGCAGCACTACGGCCAACAGCGGTATCGCCACCACCACTGCGGCCAATGAACTCATCTTCGCGGCCGACACCATTGCCACGGGAACACCCGGGCCGGGCACAGGCTTTACCGCCCGCATCATTACCAAACCCGACTCTGATATTGCCGAGGATAGGATTGTTTCCACTGCGGGCGCCTACTCTGCCACCGCTCCGGTTGCTCCCAGCGGTTACTGGGTGATGCAGATGGTGACATTCAAGCAATAACGCAGCAGTCCAGTTCTCTCCCACAGTCCCCGTCATGAATCTGGCCACTGTATCTGCTCAATCAACCGAGTCGGTAACCGGTGCGCTCCCGATGCGCCCCCCTGACTACACAGTCACTCCCACTTACTCGCGCCTGGCGTGGTCGGCGGTGGGCCTGGGATGCCTCTTGCGTTTGGTTCAGTATGGATTGAACCGCTCGCTGTGGATGGACGAAGCCTACCTGGCGCTCAATATTCTCCATCGCTCCTGGGCGGGACTGTTTCAGACACTCGATAATCATCAGGGCGCGCCGGTCATCTTCCTGCTGCTGGAAAAGTCCGCCGTTCACCTTTTGGGCTCCAGCGAATATGCGCTCAGGTTGCTGCCCTTGCTGGCCGGCCTGGCCTCACTTTTCCTCTTTTACAACCTCGCCGGCAAGGCGATCACCGGCATGGCCGTACCCCTCGCGATGGGTCTCTACGCAATTTCACCATCGCTGATTTATTACTCCTCCGAACTCAAGCAGTATTCCTGCGATGCCGCCATCGCTATCCTGCTCTATTGCCTGGCTATCGAGGGCAGCGCCGGAAAATGGAAACCGCTCCGGGTGGCATTGCTGGGGCTGGTTGGCTCAGTTGCCATCTGGGCTTCTCATCCCGCCACGTTCATGCTGGCCGGCATTGGCGCTACCCTCGCAGTCGTCCTGGTCGCACAGAAAAACTGGTCCAAGCTGGCCCGCATCTCGCCCGCTTTCCTGATGTGGACGGCAAGCCTGGGGGCCTGTTATTGGATCATGCTGCGGCACTTAGCCCAGGATTCAGTTCTCCTCGATTACTGGAAGGAGAACTTCATGCCCCTGCCGCCACGTTCCGTGAGCGACTTAAAATGGTTCGCGGATAGCTTTTTTGGATTTTTTGGGGGCACAGCCGGGTTGGAATTTGCCGGCCTGGCGGCCTTTGTATTCCTGGTCGGCTGTATCTCCATGTACGGCCGCAACCGCGAGCGGCTGTTCCTGCTGCTCAGCCCTGTGCTCCCGACCTTGCTGGCCTCAGGAGTGCACAAGTATCCGTTTGGCGGCAGGCTGGCCCTGTTCCTGATGCCTGCAGCCCTGCTGTTGATGGCGGAAGGCGCGGCGCAAATTTGCAACGCCGCCCAGGCTCAACTCCGGGTCGTCGGCATGGTTCTGATCGGGCTTCTGTTCTTTGACCCTGGCATTTATGTATTGCACCATTTGGCGAAGCCGCATACCGAAATCGTCCGGCCCGGAGTGATGCTTCCAGAGGAAATCAAGCCCATCAGGGCTTATTTACGCACCCATGAGAAGCCCGGAGACCTGGTTTACGTATTTACCGAGTCGCAGCCTGCCTGGCGGTACTACACAGAGCGAGACCCCAGCTTCCCAGGGGACAATGTCGTGATGGGAGCTGGCTCAGGCAGCGACCTTCAAAATTACACGCCTGACCTGGACCGTCTGCGTGGACACCGCGTGTGGATAGTTTTGTCTCATACCCATGGAACCGGCGCCGGGGAGGCTCAGGAAATCGAGTTCTACCTTGATGTGCTGGGCGGCGAGAAGATCAACTCCTTTACCAGCGCGGGCGCCGCGACCTACCTTTACGACTTACGTGGCGCCAGGCCGCTCCCGGCCGCGGTCAGTCAGTAGACCTCCTCAGAACAAGCAGAAGAAGGAAGCTGTTTCCCACCGCCGCTCACACCCTCCTGGTGTGACTCGGAAAGCTCCTCAGCCACGGCTGCCGTGTATGGCCGGACGCGAGGAGGAGATTCATCCGGCTCAACCAGCCACACGTGGCGATTCCAGAAGTAGTTGAGCAGCTCGGCATTGCATCTCTCGCCCATATCGCGCGCCCAGACTACCTTTGCATGGTCAATATCGGCCCGGTTGTAAACCCATTCCATGTGAACCATGTGGAAGGGCTTATAGCGCACGATAACAAGCTGGCCGCCGGGCAGATCTTCCAGCCTTCGCAGGATGATCGCGCGCTCCTGGTTGCCGGCAAAGTCATAATCAACCTTTACAAGTTTGTCCATGGCTTTGTTGAAGGCAAATGAATCGACCCGCATTGACGTGGTACCTACCCAGAACGCGTCGAGCAGGAAGCAGCACAGCACTACCAGCGACACCGCGGCCCTTCCCACTTGCTTGCCCTGCCACCTCCACTGGTACAGGTGGCGCATGCTTTGCAGCAGCAGTGCAAAGAGGGCCGCAGCTACCGGCGCAGCATAATGTGGATTGCTCCAGGTCTCCAAGTCTAATGCGACGGCGCTGACCGCAGTTACAATCACCAGCAGGCGAATGCGCTTGTCTCTGACTGCCCAAGGCAAAGCAAGCAGCGGAACTATCAGGAAAGGTCCAAAGTAAAACCATATGTACCGTTCGAACTTGATCCAGCTGGCGTAGAAAACTCCATGGGTCATGGTGTTGCGGTACTCGGAGACTTCCCACCTGGCATAGAAATTTCGCATCATGGCATTCCGGTAATGCGGTGGCGGCTGCCGTAGCCGCTGCCAGGCAAACAAAGGAACGACCTTATAGCGCCGCTGGTTGAGCTGGTAAGGCAAAATCAGGGGGTTTTTTGAAACCCGCCAGTTGTCGTAGCCCAGAAAGGCGCCGAGCA
>Ga0075276_10000229_pt1 | contig 16402 bp, 15 predicted proteins | sample SF_Rice_5C_80N_4_FD_69770 | JGI IMG/M metagenome (GOLD analysis project Ga0075276, IMG submission 69770) | Rice paddy soil microbial communities from Twitchell Island, California, USA - SF_Rice_5C_80N_405 | ecosystem: Environmental > Terrestrial > Soil > Paddy field/soil | place: USA: Twitchell... | reverse complement strand
TCCCGCGACGGTCACGGCGCAGTTCACGGACACCGGACTTCAGGGGCACACCTGCACTTTCACGTGGGATGACGGGTCGCAGTCGTCCGTCTCCGTGGCTGCCGGAGTGACGACCTGCTCCGACACTCATACCTACACCGGAGCCAGCGTCAACACGATCTCGGTGACGGTGGCCGACGATTGCACCGCGGCGAGCGATCCGGGCGTCTTCCAGTTCGTCGTCGTCTACGACCCGAACGCCGGGTTCGTCACCGGCGGCGGATTCATCTACTCACCGCCCGGCGCCTACGCTGCCGACGCCTCTCTCGTCGGCAAGGCGAACTTCGGGTTCGTCTCGAAGTATTTGAAGGGGGCCAAGGTCCCGACGGGCTCGACGGAGTTCCAATTCCAGGTCGCGAGCTTCAATTTCCACAGCGACGTCTACCAGTGGCTCGTCATCTCGGGTCCGCTCGCCCAGTACAAAGGCACCGGCACCGTCAACGGCGCCGGAAACTATGGTTTCATCCTGACGGCGACGGACGGCCAGATCAACGGTGGCGGCGGAGTGGACAAGTTCCGCATCAAGATCTCGGACATTAACGCCGGCAACGCCATCGTTTACGACAACTCGCCGGGCTCTTCCGACGACATCAACTCCGCCAATCCGGAGGCGATCGCGGGAGGGAGCATCGTCATCCACAAGAACTGATTCGGTTTCACGCCTCGGTGATTCGGGCGCCGCTCTTCGGAGCGGCGCCCTTTTTCTTTGGCGTGACGAGCGTCCCTGGCGGCGAAACCGGTTCGGTGATTCGCGCCGGGCGGCTTCGTGATGCGAGCCCCGAGAGCGTCACGAACGCGATCACCTTCGGACCCTCATTTCCTCTCGCGGGGCGCCGAAGCGGTCGAGGGCACCGACCCGAGCCGCGAAGGTCACATCGCGAAAAGTCTCCGCGCAGGGTATCCAGCGTGCGACGAAGTCGCAGCCGCGATGCGGCCGGCGCGTCGTCGCCGAGCGCGCCGATCGCCGCGCACGTCAGTGCACGAGCTACCGAGCGGAGGAGGTTTGCGATGTGGGAGGCCGGCGCGTTCCAGCGCGAAAGCGCCTGCGCGACCGGCGACGGTCTGGTGGGCGGTGAGGGATTCGAACCCCCGACATCCTGCGTGTAAAGCAGGCGCTCTACCAGCTGAGCTAACCGCCCGCAAGCCACAATCGTACCGCGACGCCGGTCCCGAGCAGATCCCTCGTCGCTGCGCGCCTTCGCCAAGGCTTCGGCGCGGCGAGCCGCTCCTCGGGATGACGGCTCCGGAAGTCCGCGCGTCGGGAGCATTCGCGATCCAAGCGGGGCGAGCGTCGTTCCGGCGATGGTACGCCGGGTACTGTGTTCGCTCCTGTCGGGCTCCGCAGCGGTCGAGGCCTCTTGGCCGAGCCGCGGAGGCCGCCGCGCGGAAAGTCTCCCGAGTAACCGCAGGGAGGAGGTCCGCGCGGCGGGAGCCGGAACGATCCGAGGTCCGCGAGTGTCGTTCCGGCGACGGGACGGTATGGTACGCTCCGCGCGAATGAAAACAGGCGATTCCGGGGCCGTGCTCATCTGCGCGGACATGTCCGGTTATGCGCCGGTCGTCATCCGCGAAGGTCTGCGAGTCGCCGCTTTCGAAAAAGTCCCCGCGATCGTCCTGCACGTCGTCGACGACCGCTTTCCCTATCCCGACCTCTTCGCGGTGAACAACCCCGACGTCGACTACTTCATGACTCTCCGGGAGAACGCCCTCCGCCGCCTCCGGGAGTGGGCCGAGAGCGGCCCGGGACCCCGCCCCGAGCTCATGGTCGCGCGGGGCAAGCCGTCCTCGGTGATCCTCGAGGTCGCCGGCGAACGCCGGCCGTCGCTCGTGGTCGTCGGAGCCCACGGTCTGACCGGCACGAGGCATCCGCACGCGCTCGGCGGAACGGCGGAGCGGGTCGCCCGGTCTTCTCCCGCATCCGTGCTGATCGTCGTTCGCCCGCCGGAATGAACGCGACCGTCTTCCTGATCCTGTTCGCCACCGGCGCGACGCTCGTGGCCGGATTCCTTCTCCGTGCGCTCCGGCGCAACGGATTCGCCCGGGACGCGTTTCCCACCGAGGGACGCCGCACCGCCGGTCTCGCGCTCCTGGTCGCCGTGCTGCTGCTGTGCGTCGTCGCTCCGTTCGCCTCCGGCCTCTCGGGACGTCCCGCGGAGCCCAAAAACCTCTCGCCGCTGTCCGCGTTCGCCCTCCACGCCGTCTTCCTGCTCTTCCTGGCGTCCTGGTACGCCCTGTCGGGACGTCCGCCGATCGCCGACTTCCTGAAGATCCGGTCCGACCGACCCATCCGGCTGCTGCTCGCCGGGTTTCCCATCGCCGCATTCGCGTGGGGGATCTCGCTCTGCGGCATGCTGGCGATCCAGTGGATCGTGTCGATCTTCGGCCCGGCGGCCCCGCCGCCGCGCATTTCGCCCGTGATCCCGTGGATCGTGGCCCTCCCGGTCGGCTTCAAGATCGCCATCGTCGTTTCGGCGATGATCTTCGAGGAGGCGTTCTTCCGTTCGTTTCTGCAGCCGAGGATCGGCGCGGTCGGCGCCACGCTCTTCTTCACGCTCGCGCACGGCGTTTACGGCCAGCCCCTGATGCTCGTCGGGATCTTCATCCTCGCATCGGTGCTCGCGCTCACTTTCGAGCTCTACCACAACGCGCTGCCGGGGGTCGTGGCGCACGGCGCCTTCGACGCGTTCGAGCTCTTCGTGCTGATTCCGCTCGCGCTGAAATTCGTGGGGTAGCCCGGGCCCGTCCTTCCCCTCCTACAGGGGCGCCCTGTCGAAACCGGACCAGACGCTCACGTCCGTTCCTTCGACGGAGCCGGCCGCTCCCGGGGACGACCTCTTCCACGCGTCGAGCAGGACCCGCGCCGCCGCCGCGTCCGACGCGCGCAGGCGTCCGGCGTACGCGACGCGGCCGCGGGACTTGAAGAACAGGAACCGGTCCGCGCGCCATCCGGCGGCCGCGCCGTCTGCGCCTTCGACCTTCCCCTTCCGGAAGAGGAACCGCAGCGTCCATTCGCCCAGGGTGTCGGAATAGAGGAAGGCGCCTCCGGCGGGGGGCGTCACCGCGCCGTCGCCGAGGAGCGGGCCGGTGGGCGTCGGGCGGGAGGAGCCGGGATGCAGGATTTCGGCGGACGTCGCCGGCGGCGATTCCCAGAGCGCGTCGATGGCTTTCCAGCCGCCGCGCTTTTTCGCCTGCCGGACGTAGGCGGTCCCGTCGCTGTACGGGAAGAGGAGCTGCTCGGAGAAGAACGCCGGGACCTTGGCCGCGTCCGGATCGAGGTCGGCGAGCGAGGACGTCAGCAGAGGCGCGAGCATCGCCTCCACCCCCTCGTCGCCGCCCGGAAGGTCCTTCACGGCGCTCTCGATCATGACCTCGGTCGCCTCCCCCTCGAGCAGCGCGTCGATCGCGAGCGCCGCGTCGCCGTTGCTCTTCAGCGCCCGGAGCCGCCGGTCGAGCGAGAGATACTGGTCCTGCAGGGCGTGCGTCAGCTCGTGGGTGAAAACGAGCGTCTCCTCCATCCCGCCGAAGCCTCCCAGCTTGTCCCGGCCCGCCGACGAGAGGAAGAATTCCCCCGCGACCGGGTCGTAGAAGGCGAGGACCTCTCCGCCGTAGAAGTCGAGGAGCCGGTCGAGGAGGCCCGGAAGGTCGCTTTCGGAGATCGCACCGACCGCGGCGAGCGACCGGAAGTAGTCGTCCGGCGCGACGACGAGCCCCTCCGCGAGTTTTTGCGCGAGCAGGGCGCGGAGCTTCGCCGGCCCGACCTCCTCCGATGGTACGGGGCGCCGGAACGCGCGCCCGCGGATCGATTCGACGCTCCGGCGCGCCTCCGCGATGCGGTCGGCCACGGTCGGTGGGGCCGCGGCGCCCCCCCCGAAGAGGACGGCTCCGATGACGATCGCGATCCGTCCGAGGCGGGCTCCCATCTTGCTGCATTCTCGCATATCGGATATCTTTCCCGCGATTTTGCCGTGACGAAAAACCGCGTGGCCCCGGTGACGCTCTCGATTGCGAGCTCGTTCGACAACATCGAGCTCGCGCAGTTCGTGTGCGACTACGTGCTGCGCCCCTGGAAGCTTTCCGCCGACACCACCCACGCGATCTCCATGGCGCTCCGGGAGGGGATCGCCAACGCCATCAAGCACGGCAACCAGGGGAACGCCGAGAAACGGGTCGCGCTGACGATGCAGGTCGATGGGGACGTGTTCCGGATGAAGATCGCCGACGAGGGCCCCGGCTTCCGCCCCGATCAGGTCGCCGACCCGCTCGCGCCGGAGAACCGGCTGAAGACGTCGGGCCGCGGCATTTTCTACATGAAAACGTTCATGGACGATGTGCGATACGATTTCTCGCTCGGGGGCACGCAGGTCGTGCTGGAGAAGAAGCTCCTGGCCGAGAAGCCAGAATAGGAGGAGATCGAGCCATGAAGGCGACCGTCCGCGATACCGGCAACGTATCCATCATCGATCTGAAGGGGAAGATCACGATCGGCTCGGGCGACATCCAGCTTCGCGACACGATCACGAAGCTCCTCGACGCCGGGAGGAAGGACATCCTCGTCAACATGAACGAGGTCACGTCCATCGACTCCTCCGGGATCGGCGAGCTCGTCGGCTGCTACACGACCGTGACGAACAAGGGAGGCCGGATGCGGCTGCTCCATCTTCCGCCGAAGATCCAGGACGTGCTCACCGTCACGCAGCTCATCACGGTCTTCGACGTCTACGAGAACGAACCGGAAGCCGTCGCCAGCTTTGGAAGTTGACGGCTCGCCGGGAACCTGACGGCTCCTTCGCGACTTTTTCCGAACGCCATCTCGGGCCGCTGGAGGAGCGGCTCACCGCGATCGTCCCGGCCGACGCGTCACGGCTCTCGGCCGCGATGCGGGCCGCGCTCCTCTCGCCGGGGAAGAGGATCCGCGCGCTCGTCGCGATCGCTTCGGGCGCCCTGTTCCGCGGCGAGACGGGACCGCTGATCGACCTGGGCGCCGCGATCGAGGCCGTCCACGCCGCCTCGCTCGTGTTCGACGATCTCCCCTCGATGGACGACGCGACGCTCCGCCGCGGGCGTCCGGCGCTCCACCTCGAGTTCGGGGAATCGACCGCGATTCTCGCCGCGGTCGCCCTGATCAACCGCGCGTTCGAGCTCCTCGGGTCGAGCGACGGCCTGCCCGAGCGCCTGCGCGCGAAGCTCGTCGCCGAGCTCGCGCGGGCGGCCGGGGAGCCGGGCTGCTGCCGGGGACAGTTCGCGGACCTGGCCGCCGATCCCGCGCGCGCCACGCTCGAGGAGCTCGAGCGGATCCACCAGTTGAAGACGGGAGAGCTCTTCGTGGCGGCGGCGCGGGGAGGCGCCATCGCCGCGCGGGCGTCCGAGGCGGGCACGGCCGCGATCACGCGGTACGCGAAGAACCTCGGCCTCGCCTTCCAGATCGTCGACGACCTCCTCGAAACCCCCGACGCCGCCGCGCGCACGGGGAAGAAGGCGCACGGGGAAGGGCACCGGGCGAACTTCGCGAAGATCCTCGGCCGCGAGACCGCCGTCGCGATCGCGGGAGAGCTCACGGAGGCGGCCGCGCGGTCCGTCGAGCCGCTCGGTCCGAAGGCGCGCCCGCTCGCCGACCTCGCCTATCTGCTCCGGGATCGGCGCGCGTGATCGATGCCCCGCCGCCGCTCGAGGAGGTGCGCGCCCGGCTTCGCGCGCAGGGATATCTCGACGCCGGGATCGAGCGCGCCATCTTCAACGCCCCGCGCGCGTGGGGAGCGATCGTCCCTTCGGCCGCCGCGGGCGCGGCCGCGTGCGCCGTCGCCTCGGCGGCGGCGCTCTCGGCCCGAGGGGCCGTTGCCCCGGGGCCCGGCGTCTTCGCCGCGGCGGGCGCGCTTGTCCTCTGCGAGGCGCCGCTCGCCGCCGCGGCCGGCGGCGCGGCGCTCGTCCTGTCGCGGCTTCGCCGGGCGCCGTCGCGGCCGGCGCGGTCCGCGCTGTTGGCCGCGGCGGCGGCGGCCCTCCTCGTCTTCGGGCTCTTCACGGCGGGGGTCCGCTCGCTTCCGGCGTCGCCGGGCGGCCACCCGTGGCTCTCGCTCGCCGCCGTCGCCGTCGCCGCGTTCTACTTCGCGCGCGCCGTCCGGGCAACCTCGCTCTCGCTGGCGCTGCGCCGCCACGTCGCGCTTCCCGAGCGATTCTCGTGGCGACGCGGCTCGGCCGCCGCGCTGGCGGCGCTCCTGGCGCTCGCCTCCGTCTGGGCGGTGCGCCGCGAGCCGCCGGCCCGGTTCCCGGCGCTGACGATCGCCCCCCGTCCGATCGAGCTCGTCGTCGTCGCGTTGGACGGCGTCTCTCCGGAAACGCTCGCCCTCCTGGCTCCGGACGCGCCGCTCGTGCGCTGGCGCCGGGCGCCGGCCACGCCGCCGGAGATCTGGACGACGATCGCGACGGGCGTTCCTCCTTCCCGCCACGGTGTGGCGGCCTTCGAGCGGATCTCGCTCTTCGGCGCGGCCGCGCTCACTCCTCCCGCGGGGACCGCCTGGCTTTTCCGTGGGCCGCTGCGGTGGGCGGGAGCGACGGGCCGGCTGCCGGTCTCCGGCGCCCAGCGCCGCGCGTGGACGTTCTGGGAGATTGCGGCGCGGACGGGCGTTCCGACGGTCTCGGTGAACTGGTGGGCGTCGGAGAACGTGCCCGGGGCGGCGATCGTCGAGAACCGCGAGATCGCGCTTCGCGCGCGCAACGGCGCCGAGGACGATGCGCAGGCCATCGCGGCGTTTCGCCGTCTGGAGCGGGAGACCCGCCCCCGTCTCGCGACGGTGTATCTGCCCGGCGCCGACATCGACCGCGGGCCCCTCTCCCGCGCCGCGCGCGAGTTCGTGGCGGAGCGAGCCGCCCGGGCGCGCTCGGGCGGCGAGGTCCTCTGGCTGGTCGCCGACGGCGGCCGGTCGGGAACGACCGGCGGATGGGCGCTCGTCGACCCCGCCGCCGTCGCGGGCGGCGCGGGCCGCGCCGAGGACGTCGCTCCGACGGCGATCGCGCGGCTGGGGATCCCCGCGGCGCGGGACCTCGCAGGCACGCCGCGGTTCGCCCTCTTCCGGAAGGGCGCGCTCGAGGGGGAGACCGTCGCGACCTACGGCGACCGCCGGTCGCCCGGGCGGGGGGCCGAGCCGACGGAGACGGGACGCGAATACCTCGAGAAGCTCAAGTCTCTCGGCTATCTCCAATGAGATAGTTGGCCGACCGGCCGGCGGCCATTCGGCGCCGCGCGTCCGGCGAGCGGCGAAGGGGAGGCGCGATGAAAGCGATCTATTTCGAAGGCCACGGCGGTCCCGAGGTCCTGAAGATCGGCGAGAGGCCCGATCCGGAGCCGGGACCGGGAGAGGTGCGGATCCGGATCCGCGCGGCGGCGCTCAATCACCTCGACATCTTCGTCCGGAACGGCCTCGAGAACGTCCGGGTTCCGCTCCCGCAGATCCCGGGAGCCGACGGCGCCGGAACGGTCGACGCGATCGGCGCCGGCGTCGAGGGGTTCGCTTTGGGCGAACGGGTGCTCGTCCAGCCGGGCCTGCATTGCGGAATCTGCGAATTCTGTCTCGCCGGCGAGCAGAGTCTTTGCGTCAAGTTCAAGCTCGTCGGAGAGCATGCGCCCGGCACGTTCGCCGAGCTCGCCGTCGTCCCCGCTCGGAACGTCTTCCGGTTTCCCGACGCGATGCCGTTCGAGGAGGCGGCATCCTTCCCGCTCGTCTACCAGACCGCCTGGAGGATGGTCGTCGGCCGCGCGGCGGTGCGGGCCGGAGAGACCGTGCTGATCCACGGCGTCGGCGGCGGCGTCGGATGGGCCGCGCTCGAGATCGCGCGCCTGTGCGGCGCGGAGGTCTTCGTCACGTCGTCGGAGGAATCGAAGCTCTCGGCGGCCCGCGGCGCGGGGGCCTCGCAGGGCTGGAGCTCGCGCGACGACGTGGCGCGGCGGGTGTCGGAAGCGACGGGGAGGAGAGGGTGCGACGTCGTCGTCGACTGCGTCGGGGACGCGACCTGGATGATATCGTTGCGGGCGGCGGCCAAGGGGGGGCGCGTCGTGACCTGCGGCGCCACTTCCGGGCCCAATCCCAGGGAAGAGTTGCGATTGATATTCTGGAAACAGCTCTCGATCCTCGGCTCGACGATGGCCAACGACCGCGAGTTCCGCGCGGCCGCCGCCGCCGTCTTCTCGGGGCGGCTCAAGCCCCGGATCGACTCCGTGCATCCCTTCGACGACGCCGCCGCCGCGTACGCCCGAATGGAGTCCGGGCGCCAATTCGGCAAGATCGTCCTCGTTCCGTAGCCCGGATCATTCATGAGCACCCGGCGAGGCGAGCGAATGTCGACGATGGGCCGGTTCGAAGCGGCGTCTTCGATCTCAGCGCGGTCGGCGACACGGCGTACCCGTCGGATGTTTTTCGTCGGGGCGAGTTCCTGCAGGATTCGGCGGGAAGGACCCGCCGGGACGCAGGGGCGGATCCTGTCGCTCCCGATGGGCGGCGAGCTCGCCGACGCCGCCCGGGACCTCGTCGCGCGCCCGGTGCGCGCGTTCTTCGGGAGGGCCGCGTGAGGCCGCTCTCGATCCTCCAGATCCTCGAGAAAGGGCACTTCAACACGGGGTCGGTCGTCCAGATGTTCCAGCTCGCCGAAAACCTCCATCGCCGCGGCCACCGCGTCGCGGTCGTCTCGCGCGGCGACGGGCAGATCCGCGAGCGCTGCGCGGCCGCGGGCGTCGACTTCGTCGCGCTCCCGATGCGCAACGAATTCGACCTCGCGTCGGCGGCGAAGCTCGCGCGGGTGTACCGGGAACGCGCCGTCGACGTCGTGCACGCCCACAAGGGGATCGCGCACTCGGTGGCGCTCGCCGCGACGTTCCTCGGGCGCTGCCGCCCGGCGATCGTCGTCAACCGCGGCGTGTCGTTCCCGCTCGACGCGTTCAACCGCACGAAGTTCCACGTGCGGCTCGGCGCGGTCGTGACGGTCTGCGAGGACATCAAGAAGGTCATCGTCGCGTCCGGCCGGCTCCGTCCCGAGCTGGTTCGCGTGATCTACGCCGGCGTCGACCTCGACGTCTTCGATCCCGAAAAGCTCGACCGGCGCGAGGTGCGGCGCGAGTGGGGCGTGGCCGACGGCGACTTCCTGGTCGTCCAGGTGGGCGCGCGCGAATGGAAGGGATGGAAGCACCTCGTCGAGGCGACGGCGCTCGCGCGCCCGCGCGTGCCGAACATCAGGACGGCGATCGTCGCGTGCAAGAACGAGGAGCAGAAGGCGGAGGTCGCCGCGTACGCCGCGGAGCGCGGCGTCGGCGACGCGGTCCTGCCGGTCGGCTTCCGCTACGACATGCCGAAGGTGCTGATGGCGGCCGATCTCGCGGTCGATCTCTCGTACGAGGGGCTCGGGGTGACGGGGACGATCCGGGAGGCGATGGCGCTCGGCAAACCCGTGATCGCGACGGCCGCGGGAGGCAATCCCGAGCTCGTCGTGGACGGCGAATCGGGTCTCCTCGTCCCGGTGAAGGACCCCGCCGCGGCGGCCGAGGCGATCGTGCGCGTGGCGGCGAATCCCGCGGAGGCGGCGCGGCGCGCGCGGGGCGGACGGGAGCGGGTCGAGGCCGGGTTCTCGTCGAAGGTCCGCGTCGACCGGATCGAGTCGCTCTACCGGGACCTCGCCGGAGCCGACGCCCGAGAGGCCGCCGCGTGAGCCCGTCGATGCTGCGCGACCTTCCGGAAGAGGAGCGGCCGCGGGAGCGGCTCGACCGCCTCGGGCCGGAGGCGCTCGCCCATCACGAGCTCCTCGCGATCCTCCTGCGGAGCGGCCGGCGCGGCGAGAGCGCGGTCGCGCTCGCCCAGGCGGTGCTCAAGGAGGCCGGAGGGCTCGGCCGGCTGTCGACGCTGTCGCCGGCGCAGCTCGTCCGGCTGCGCCTCGGCCGCGTGCAGGCGGTGACGCTCAAGGCGGCGATCGAGCTCGCGGCGCGAATGGGGAACGAGGCGCTTTCCCGCGAGAAGTTCTCGAGCCCGGAGCGGGTCGGCGAATACCTGTCGCGGCTCTACGGCCGCCGCACGCAGGAATCGACCGGGGTGCTGCTCCTCGACGCGAAGCACCGGCTCGTCAAGGACCGCGAGTGCTACCTCGGGACGATCGACCGGGCCGTCGTCGAGCCGCGCGAGATCCTGAAGCAGGCGCTCCTCGAGGAAGCCGCGGCGATGATCCTGTACCACAACCATCCCTCCGGCGACGCGGCGCCGTCGCCGGAGGACGTCGACTTCACGCGCCGGCTCCGCCAGGCGGCCGACCTCGTCGGCGTGCGCCTTCTCGACCACGTCGTCGTCGGCCGCGGCGGGTGGGTGTCGCTCCGGGAGCGGGGGCTCCTCTGATGGCGAAGAAGACCTTCTACGTGACGACGCCGATCTACTACGTCAACGACCTGCCGCACATCGGGCACCTCTACACGACGATGGTCGCCGACACGATCGCGCGCTATCGGCGGGCGCGCGGGGACGACGTCCGCTTCCACACCGGCACCGACGAGCACGGGCAGAAGATCGAGCGCGCCGCGGCGGCGCAGGGGATCGCCCCGAAGGCGCTCGCCGACCGCGTCGTCGCCCGCTACCACGACTGGTGGAAGACGCTGTCGATCACGCACGACGACTTCATCCGGACGACCGAGGAGCGCCACGCGCGCGGGGTGGTCGAGCTCATCCGGCGGTTCGACGCTGCGGGCGATCTCTACACCGCGCGCCACGAAGGGTGGTACTGCACGGCCTGCGAGGCGTACTACACCGAGAAGGAGCTCCTCCCCGGCAATCTCTGCCCCGACCACGGGACGCCGTGCGCGTGGCAGTCGGAGGAGAACGTCTTCTTCCGGCTCTCCCGGTACCAGCAGCCGCTCCTCGACTTCTACCGGGCGCATCCGGGCTTCGTCGTGCCGGAATCGCGATTCCACGAGGTCGTGGCGTTCGTCGAGGCGGGCCTGCGGGACCTCTCGGTCTCGCGCACGAACCTGACGTGGGGGATCCCGTTCCCCGGGCATCCCGGCCACGTCGTCTACGTGTGGCTCGACGCGCTGGCGAACTACGTCACCGCGCTCGGCTTCGGCGGCGACGACGAGACGCTGTACCGGCGGTACTGGGAAAACCCCGCGGGGGAGCGGACGCATCTCGTCGGCAAGGACATCCTCCGCTTCCATGCCGTTTACTGGCCGGCCTTCCTCCTGTCGGCCGGGCTCCCGCTCCCGACGCGGGTCGCGGCGCACGGCTGGTGGCTCCGCGACGACAAGAAGATGTCGAAGTCGACCGGAAACGTCGTCCGCCCCGACGCGCTCGTGGCGGAATTCGGCCCCGATGCCCTGCGCTACTTCCTGCTGCGCGAGATGGTCTTCGGCGCCGACGCGAGCTTTTCCGACGAGGCGTTCCTCGAGCGGTACAACGCGGACCTCGCCAACGGTCTCGGCAACGCGGTGTCCCGCGTCGTGCGCCTCTGCGTGAACACGTATGGCGCCACACCCCCGGTGCCGTGCGACGACAACGAGGTCAAGACCGCCGCCGGCCCCGCCGTCGAGTCGTACCTCGAGGCGTTCGACCGGTTCGAGTTCTCGCGCGGGCTGGAAGCCGTGGCATCGCTCTTGAAGCAGGTGGACGGCTACGTCGCCTCGCGCCAGCCCTGGAAGGTCGCGAAGGAGGAGGGGAAGACCGAGCGCCTGTCCCGCATGCTCTACGCCTCGGCGGAGGGGACCCGGATCGCCGCCGCGGCGCTCGCGCCGGTGCTCCCGACCGCTTCCCCGAAGGCGCTCGAGGCGCTCGGCGCGGATCCGGCCGACGGTCCGGGCGCCCTCGCCTGGGGAGGGCTCCCGACCGGCCGTCCTCTCGCCCCCGCGGCGCCGCTGTTTCCGCGCGCCGATCCGAAGAAGTTCTTTCCGAGCGAGGTTCCGATGAGCGAAGCGGCTCCCGCCCCCTCCGGCGCGAAGATCACGATCGAGGAGTTCCAGAAGATCGAGCTCCGCGCCGCGCGGATCGTCGCCGCGGAGCCGGTGCCGAAGTCGAAGAAGCTGATGCGCCTCGAGGTCGACCTCGGCTCCGAGCGGCGGCAGGTCGTCGCCGGCATCGCCACGCGCTATTCGCCGGAGAGCCTCGTGGGGAAGACGGTCGTGATCGTCGCGAACCTGCAGCCCGCCACGCTGATGGGGCTCGAGTCGAACGGCATGGTGCTCGCGGCGTCGCTCCCGGAATCGGGCGAGCCGGTCGTGCTCGTGCCGGAACAGGACGTCCCTCCCGGAACGAAGGTGAAATGATCTGCGATTCCCACGGCCACCTGCAGATGCTCTCCGAAGCGGAGCGGAGCGCCGCGATCGCGCGCGCCCGCGACGCGGGCGTCGGGAAGATCCTCGTTCCGGGAACGACGCTCGAGGACTCGCGCCGGGCGGTCGAGGTCGCCGAGGCTCACGAGGGGGTCGTGGCGGCCGTCGGGATCCACCCCCACGAGGCGAAGGACTTCGACGAGGACCGGGTGCTCGAGGCCTTCGACGCGCTCCTGCGCTCCCCGAAGGCGGTCGCGGTGGGAGAGATCGGACTCGATTTCCACTACGACCACTCGCCGCGCCCCGCGCAGATCCGGGCGCTCCGCTCCCAGCTCGCGTTCGCCCGGGAACGGGGCCTTCCGGTCCTGCTCCACAACCGGGAGAGCGGGACGGAGATGCTCGAGGCGCTCGCGGCCGAGCCGCGGCGTCCCGACCCGGGCGTCTTCCACTCGTTCACGGAGGATGCAGCGTACGGTGAGCGGGCGATCGCGCTCGGATACCGGATCTCGTTCTCCGGAATGCTCACGTTCAAGGCGGCCGAGAACATCCGCGCCGCGGCCCGGGCGCTTCCCCTCGCTTCGATGCTCGTCGAGACCGACTCGCCGTTCCTCGCGCCCGAGCCGCACCGGGGGAAGCGCTGCGAGCCCGCCTTCGTCGTCGAGACCGCGCGCCGTCTCGCTCTCGTCAAGGAGGTGCCTCTCGAGGAGGTGGCGGCGGCGACGACGTCGAACTTCGACGCGTTGTTCGTCCGGCGGTCGCCGTGATCGGCGCGAGTCCCGAGGGCGGCTACCGGACGATGTTCGAGAGAAGCCGGGCCGTCCAGCTCCTGATCGATCCGTCGACGGGCGCGATCGTCGACGCCAACGCCGCGGCCGCGGAATTCTACGGATACTCGACGGAGGAGCTCGCGGGCCTCGCGATCTCCGACATCAACGTCCTCGAGACCGAGGCGGTTCGCCTCGAGATGGAGCGGGCGGCGGCCGAGGAGATCAGCCATTTCCGCTTCCGCCATCGCCTGAAGTCGGGCGAGATCCGGAACGTCGACGTCCACTCGGGCCCGGTCGTGATCGATGGCCGGGTCCTCCTGTATTCGATCGTCCACGACACGACGGACCGGCGCCGCGCCGAGGACGCGCTGCGCGAGAGCGAGGCGCGTTTCCGCCTGCTCGCCGAGCACGTCCACGACCTGATCGCCCTCGTCGACGCCGAAGGAAAGTTCCTCTACGCCTCTCCCTCCCACACCGACGTCCTCGGCTGGAGCCCCGCGGAGCTCGAAGGGACGCGGGCGTTCGACCTCATCCACCCCGACGACCTCCCGGTCCAGCAGGCGGCCTTTCGGACCCGGCTCGAGACCGGTCGCGCGACCTCGGTCGTCCAGCGGCTCCGGCGCAAGGAAGGCGGCTGGGCCTGGATCGAGAGCGTCGGCGCCTCCATCCCGGGAGCAGACGGCCGCCCGTCGATCGTCGTGGTGACCGGGCGCGACGTCGGGGAGCGGCGCCGCGCGGAGAAGCTCCTGCGGGAGGCCGAGGAGAAGTACCGGACGCTCGTCGAGGGCTCCCTCGCCGGGGTTTACATCATCCAGGACGGCGTCTTCGCGTACGCGAACCCGAAGTTCGCCGAGATCTTCGGGTGCCGGCCCGAAGAGCTGATTGGCGCGCCCGCGGTCGAGCTCAGCGTTCCCGACGACCGGTCCCGCGTCGCGGAGACCCTCGAGCGGCGGCTCGGGGCGGAAGCGGAGAGCCTCCATTATTCGTTTCGCGGTCGCCGGCGCGACGGCACGGAAATCGACGTCGAGGTGCTCTGCTCGCGGATCGACTTCGAGGGACGTCCTGCGATCGCCGGAACCCTCGTGGACGTCACGGAGCGGGAGCGGTCGGAAAAGCTCCGGGCGGCGCTGTACCGCATCGCGGGGGAGACGGCGGCGGCCGAGGACCTGCCCCGCCTGTTCGAGCGGGTGCACGCGATCACCCGCGAGCTGATCGCCGCCGGGAGCTTCGCCGTCGCGCTCGCCGACGAGGCGGGCGGGAACTTGTCCTTTCCGTACCGCGCGGGCGAGGAGGTCCCGGAAGCCCGTCTCCGGACGCTCACGGAAGAAGTCGTGCGCGACGGGGTGGTCCGTCTCGGGTCGGGCGAGGACCCTCGACTCGGCGCCGCGGCGCGCGGCGGCTCGTCGTGTCTCGCGGTCCCGCTGCGGTCGGGCAACCGGACCTTCGGCGCCATCGTCGCCTCGAGCGGCCCGGGCGCGGCGCCGTTCGGCGAGCGCGAGAAGGAGCTCCTCACGTTCGTGTCGCAGCACGTCGCCGCGGCGCTCGAGGCGCGCCGCGCCGAGGACCGGATTCGACATCTGGCGTTCCACGACGCTCTGACCGACCTCCCGAACCGGCTGCTCTTCAACGACCGGCTCACGCTCGCCGTCGCGCAGGCGCACCGCGCGGGAGGACGCCTGGCGGTCATGTTCCTCGACGTGGACCGTTTCAAGGTGATCAACGACTCGCTCGGCCACAGCGTGGGGGACGACCTCCTGAGAGCCGTCGCCTCGCGCGTGGAGCGTCTCCTGCGGGAAGGAGACACGCTCGCCCGGCTGGGCGGGGACGAGTTCATCCTGCTCCTGCCCGAGATCGCCGGGATTGCCGATGCCGTGCGGGTGGCGGAGAAGGTGCTCCGCGCGTTCCGCCAGCCATTCCCCGTCGGGGGGCAGGAGCTCTACATCACCGCGAGCGCGGGCGTGAGCCTCTATCCGTTCGACGGAGATGACGCGGAAACGCTCGTGCGCAACGCCGACATCGCCATGTACCGCGCCAAGGAGCAGGGACGCGACACGTTCCAGCTCTACACGGCCGAGCTCAACGAGCGTGCCCAGGCGCGGATGAAGCTCGAAAGCGAGCTCCGCCGCGGGCTCCGCCGGGAGGAGTTCTTCCTCCAGTACCAGCCGCAGGTCGCTCTGCCGACGGGAGTCGTGACGGGAGTCGAGGCCCTCGTCTACTGGCGGCGAGGCGGCGCGGTCGTCCCCCCGTCGGAGTTCATCGCCGTCGCGGAGGAGACCGGCCTGATCCTTCCGCTCGGCTCCTGGGTGCTGCGCCGGGCATGTCTCGACTGGAAGGAGCGGGAGAAGGCGCGGGCGAAGCGGGTGCCCGTCGCGATCAACCTGTCGGCGCGGCAGTTCTCGCAGCCCGACCTCGCCCGCCGCATCGCCGACGCGCTCGGCGAATTCGCGATCGACCCGAAATGGCTCGACCTCGAGATCACGGAGAGCGTGGCGATGGAGAACGCGGATCAGGTGCTCGAGACACTCGGCCGGCTCAAGGGGCTGGGGGTGCGCCTGACGATGGACGACTTCGGAACGGGATATTCTTCCCTGGCGTATCTCAAGCGGTTCCCGCTGGATACGCTCAAGATCGATCGCGCGTTCGTGCGCGATCTCGCCGGCGAGGGCGCCGACCGGGCGCTGGTCAGCTCCGTCATCGCGCTCGCCCACGGGATCGGCCTGCGCGTGATCGCGGAGGGAGTCGAGACCGAAGAGCAGCGCAAGCTCCTCGCCGGTTTCGGTTGCGACGGCATGCAGGGATTTCTCGTGAGCGGTCCCGTTCCGGCCGAGGCGGTCTCGGCGCTGCTGGACGCGCGGGGGACTTCCGCGTGAGTGTGGCGGAAACCCGCCCGCCGTGGAGCGTCCTGGAGAAGAAACTCGGCTACACGTTCCGCGACCCCGCTCTCCTCGTCCGCGCGCTGACCCACAAGTCGTATTCGAACGAGAACCGGATGCCGCGGGCCCAGCACAACGAGACGCTCGAGTTCCTCGGCGACGCGGTGCTCGGGTTCGTCATCGGTGAGCTCATCTTCAAGGGATTTCCGGCTCTCCAGGAGGGGTCGCTCTCGAAGATCAAGGCGCATCTCGTCTCGGCTCCGACGCTGTCGCAGAAGGCGCGGGACCTCGGCCTCGGGGCCTTCCTGCGGCTCGGGTCGGGGGAGGCGCGCTCGGGAGGGGCGAACAAGGATTCCCTGCTCGCCGACGCCCTCGAGGCGGTGATCGCGTCGATCTATCTTGACGGGAGCCTTCCGGCGGTCGTTCCGTTCATCTCGCGAATG
>Ga0075276_10000228_pt1 | contig 16451 bp, 12 predicted proteins | sample SF_Rice_5C_80N_4_FD_69770 | JGI IMG/M metagenome (GOLD analysis project Ga0075276, IMG submission 69770) | Rice paddy soil microbial communities from Twitchell Island, California, USA - SF_Rice_5C_80N_405 | ecosystem: Environmental > Terrestrial > Soil > Paddy field/soil | place: USA: Twitchell... | reverse complement strand
CTCTGTACATTCCTGATCTGATTCCTCATCTTCACTGAGTAGCGTGCGGCGGCCGCATTGCCGATTCGTTGACAGTTTGCATTGCTGCAAAACCATTCACGGAGCTGGATATGAATCCTCTGAACCATAATGAAGCACCCGAGTTGGAACCGAACAATGTGCAGCGCAACAAGCTGTTGGAAGGCCTCGAGGGCATTGCCTATCCCATCGAGCGGGAAGCAGGGTCCATCCTGCTTTGCGAAGGCGAAACCGGAGGCATTTTTCTCCTGTGCCGGGGCAAGGCGAGATTGACCATGTATTCGCGTACCGGAGACAAGCTGGCCTTCCGTACAGTGGGTCCCGGCTATCTTCTGGGGCTGCCGGCGAGCATGCGCAAACAGCCATACAACTACACAGTGGAGCTGCTGGAAGATTCGCAGGTAGCTTTTATCCGCAACCAGGACATCCCTGCCCTACTGCGGCGGCGCAGCGACCTGTGTTTTCAAGTTGTGCAGACGCTGTGCCATGAGCTGCGTCGGTTGCAGCGGGCGGCCCTGCCGCCAGGCCGGCACGCGCGCCGGGCGGTGCTCAAGGTAATCGAATCTCCTGGGGGGAGTTCGTCGAACGGTAGCGGCACGATCAACTGATCAGCCCGCCTGGGCTACAGCCTGCAGCGTGCGCAACTGCAGGCTGTGCTTAGGGAATGGCCAGCAATTTCTTGGGCACGTTGTAGCCTTCCACGCGCATTGCCGGCGTTGCGCCGCCCAACTCCGAAGATTCAAAATGGGCTTCGATCGTGCGTGACTGGTGCGGGAACAGGGTGATGTCGTTATCGTCGTAGGTGATGGGCAGGATCTCGTTCCCATCCATGCCCTTAGTCACTTCGGCGCGAATAAAGAAGGCGATGTGGCGCGACTTATTAGTGAGTGTGATTTTAGCCTCGCGCTGGTCAGTGCCGCTGGAAGCCACCGCCACTTCCACCGGGGTGGGAGGCATGCGGTTGAGCGCCGTCAGGTCGGCCCACTTCACCAGTTCGGTGGTGAATTGTTTATCGTTGCTGGCTGGGCCCAGGTCGTCGTCGGTGGTGGATTCCCAATAAACATTCTCAGCCAGGGGAGAGCCGTCGGCAGCCGTCAGGTCGCAGCGCACAAAATAGGTTGAGCTGAGGCCGGGGAGGCGAGGGATCTCCAGCGCCGCCAGGGAGGAGTAAGCCGGCACGCTGATATTCGCCGCTTCCTTCACCACCTTCCGGGTTCCATCAATGTTGTAGAAGGCGACGGTAGCCTTCACGTCCTGCAGCGGCTGGCCGGTCTGGTTGACGGCGTAAACGTGAGCCGTGGAGCGGTCGCCGGGAGCGTAGTAATCCCAAACAATGCTGACCGGCTGCAGTCCCTTCTTGGCGCCAAAATAGCCTCCGCCCTGCTTGAAGTAGTAATCGAACAGGTGGCCGAAAAAGGAGGGCCAGGGATTGGCCATCATCCAGTGCATCAGCATTTTGCGGTTCGACCAGTGGGTGGCATAGGTCTCGTATTGGGCGCGCACGTCTTCGTAATAGGCGGCCTGCGCCTTTTTCTCCAGATCCTCCACATTGTTGGAAGGCCCGTAGCGGTGATCGAGGGCGCGGCGTATGTTGGCCAGCGTGCTATTGCCCTCTTCATTGCCGCCGGCATGGAAAAACCAGTACTCGTTGGGCGGCCAGAGCTTGTCCGGAGGGATGAATTTCTTCAGGCTCTCGAGCGGGGGAATGGTTTCATTATCGCCTTCTTCGGCGGAGGAGCCGCGGGCGGGGCCGTACTTGTCGCTGAACCAATAGTAAGGCGGCCTCCACACATAGGGGCCTTCCATGTGGATGCCGCTCCAGAAGCGGTTGCGGTCGGCCACGGTATCCACGATATCGTCCTGCCAGTGCAGCTCCCTTTCGATCTGGTGATAGTCGTTGAGCACCGGGTCGGGCGGCAGGCCGTCGCTGCCGTTAGCCCACATCACCACCGAGGGATGGGAGCGCAGCTCATACAGACGGGCACGCAGGCTGGCCCGCGCCACCCACTGGTCCTCAGCGCTCCAGGTATTCCAGTGCTCCCACTGCATGCAGCACATCCAGCCCAGCATGATGGGAACACCTTCGCGGTCGGCGCGCTCGATCATGGTATCGTCGGCAATCTTCAGTTCCCAGCGCACCAGGTTGAGGCCCAGGTCCTTGATGTAGAGCATCATGGCGGCGTCGCGCGCGGGGTCATTCTTGAACAGCAGGTCTGGGGAGTAGGCGCCGCCGCGGATCAGATAGTCGCGCCCGTTGATCTGCATGTAGAAACTGCCGCCGCCGGTGCCGATATTAGGGAAGCTGTTGTCGTTGTCGCGGCGCTGGGTGATCTGGCGGATGCCGAAATCAATGGTCTGCTCGTCGGAGGTGCTGCCGTCGAGCACGAAATCCAGCTTCAGGTGGTACAGGTTGGGCTTGCCCCAGCGGTAGGGCCACCACAGGTCGGGATCCGCAACCGAGAGTTGCGCGATTTCTTGCGGAGTGAAGGAGACCTCGGCGGTTTCAGTGCGCAGCAGCGAAACCGGCTTTTGGAAGGTGATGGTCTGCTTGCCGGAACGAGTGATTTCCCCGCGCAGAACCCCGGAAACGGGCTTATTGCTGTGGTTGGTTAAGTCACAATAGACGGTGAGCGCGGCGGGAGCGGTGGCCGGCAACGGCAGAACCGTCGTCACGTACGGATGGCGGATGGTGACCGCACCCGTGGCACTGAGGAACACGCGCTTCCACACCCCGGCGTTGCGGTCGGGGACGAAAGGAATATTAATGTTATGCGCGGGGTCGTGATAGCCCAGATACTTCCAGTTTATCCAGTCCAGCCAACTATCAGCCAGTTCCACGGGGTGGTCGCCCACTACTACGCCTTCTTCATTCAACAAGCCCCTTTCCGGGGTGACCTTAACCGCCAGCACATTCTCGCCGCCGGGATTGATTTGCTTGCTGACGTCGAACTCAAACCGGTTGTACATGCCAACCACCTGCGAGTTATTGGCGATCTTGTGTCCGTTGAGCCAGATGTCAGCACGGTAGTTGATGCCCTTGAAGGTCAGAGTGTAAACCTGCCGCCCGGCGGGGGCCGAGAAGGTGGTGCGATACCACCAGTCCTGCTTCCACAGATCGCCCGGCTTCGCGAGATTCATACCGTAGTAGAGGTCCTTGTACACGCCGTTGTCTTCCAGCACCTGCAGAACGGTGGCGGGCATGTGGCGCACCGCATACCAGCGCGAGGCGTCGAAGGTGGGCTGCGAGACTTGGGCGTCAGTGCCGGAGACATTCTGGGCTGAACTCATGTGCCAGCCGGTGGCCAGTTCGGTAACATCCGGCGATTGAGCGGCCCAAACAGGAAGGGACAGCGGGACGAGGAGGAGGGAGAGGAGGAGGACGCACCGGCAGTTTCGTTTCATTTCTTTTGCCCGCCAAAATAAAATGTTCGAAATAGATCGAAACTACTTTAGGCCCGCCGGGGCGCGGGCGCAAGAGTGTTGCTGCTGGGCAAAAGAAAAAGGCCGCGAGTAAGCGCGGCCTGGAGGCAAAGCAACAAGTTTAGCGCTGCGGCTTGGCCGGCGCCTTGCTGCCGGCAGGACGCGGGGCAGATGGCAGGCCGTTCTTTGCCGCCGGGGTAGGCGGCGGAGCGGGTACGCCGGACACTGTGTTGTACTGGTCCACGATGGCCCTGGTCAGGTCGGTCGAAGCCCCCGCCCACAGCACCGGGCTATTCTGGTTGGAAACGTCGAGAACCAGGGCGTAGCCGTTGTTTTTGGCGTAGTTGTCCAGAACTTTCATCATCTTCTGGCCAACCTGCTGCAGAATGTCGTTCTGCTGCGATTGGAAATCGGACTGGGCATCCTCCAGATTGCGCTGCAACTCCTTCTGCTTGCTCTCGATGGTCCGGACCAGGTTGGCCCGCGTCATGTCATTGAGCTTGTCGCCCTGGGTATTGAGCTGCTTCTTGAGGTTATCCACCTCTTCGTTCATACCTTTGAGCTCAGCCTGCTTGGGCTCGAATTTCTTGGACAAAGTCTGGAAGTCGCGCTGACCCTCGTTGCTGGCGAGAATCGCCTGCTGCATGTTGATGATCCCGATCCTCCCCAGCGTGGAAGTGGCGCTCGCTGGAACCGAGGGAGCGTCGGCCGCCGGCTTGGGGGCAGCGCTGCTGCTCTGTCCCAGTGCCATCACCGACAGAACAACTACCGCTAATGTGAAAGGTGCGAACTTGCTTTTCATTGGAAAGTTTGAACTCCTTGGGAATCATTTCCGGGAATGAGTCGAAAAAACAGATTGTCAATGGAGAGGGATTTCATCCCGTCTGCTCACGCCGAATTGTCCGCTGTTTGACTTCGGCAATCCAAAAGGTTTTCCCGGCCTTAGTGGCACTCATTATATGGTCACTGCCGCCCAGCGTCAAACCCGGAACCCGCTTGTCTAGAACGTGGTAGCAACGGTAAAGCGGAAGGTTTTGCGGGGCTCGCGCAGCAGGTACCCGGGAGAGAAGCCCAGGAAGTTGGCCCCGGAAATAGCCTGCTGGTAGGTGTAATCGCCCGCCCCGCCTGCGGGGAACATGCTGCGCGTGATGGGGTTGGGGGTACTGGCGAACTCATTCAGGCGCAGGGCATTGTAGGCCCAGTAAATGCGAAAAGGAGCATTGATGATGGGCATCATCACCTGCAATTCCAGGCCGGTGGACAGGCGGGGTATGAAATTGGTTCCACCCAGCACCTTGAGTTCTTGAGAGTATTGAAATTTTTGGCCGCCGGTGCATTGGAAAGCATTATTCAGGGTGGGGCAGCCAAATACGCTGCCGTTCAGCAGGGCAAGCTCGGGGGCTGCCAGCTTCAGTTGCGACGGCCGGGCGATGCCGTCAAAGCCGAGGTCGGCGAAGGGAGCCAGAACCACCGGCCCAACGATAGGAATGCGGTACTCGAGGTTGCTGACGAGGCTGGTGTCGCCACCGGGGAACACGATCTGATTGACGGGCACGGGCACGGTAATGTTGCCGTAGCGCGGATTGGCCGGGTTGCGGGGAACCGGGGAGCCATCGGGATTGACCAGGGGAATGTTGACCGTGGTGGGCAGGAAGGTAACCGGCGAAATGGAGCGAATGTCAAAGCCGCGCAAATCCTGTTCGCCGCCCATGTAGAAGCGCTGGAAAGGTGGCGCCACCAGCCCCCTAAAGCCGCTCAGGAACGCTCCCTGCAGATTGAAGCCAATCACGTTGCGACGGTGATTGACGGGTATGAACTGCTTGTAATTGATGATGGGCTGAATGGAATTAACGGTCCCGCCCAGTCCAGAAATGGCAGCCGCCAGGTAGATGGAATGTCCGTGGGTAGGTCGAGTTGGGTTGTCAATGGTATTGATGGAGAAGTTGGGCAGGATCTTGCTGGTCACGATGCCCTTGAGCTGATTGGGCCCGGAGAAGCCGCTGAAGGCCAGGTTCTCAAACAGCGCGGTGGAGGCATCGCTGAAGGTCTGGATGTTGGCGGTGTCCCAGGAATAAGTAATGCCCACTCGCTTGAACGAGCGGTGCAGAGGGTAGCTGGCGGACACGGTAAACCCGGTATCGTTCTGGGTGAAGTTCTGCAGGTTGGCCAGGAAGCTTTGCGGCAGGTTGAGCCGCTGTCCGGTGAGCAGCTCTTCCTGCTTGGCCTGGTCATAATTGATCTTGTTATTGAAAACGCTGAAGCCCACCTGCAGCGGGCGATCGAACATGTAGGGCTGGGTGAAGCCGAACATGAGGCTGCGCATCAGGTTGCCCACGCTGGCCTGCAACTGCAAGGTTTCGCCCAGACCGAGGAAGTTGTTGGTGGTATAGCTCAGACCAACGAACGAGCCTTCCAGGCCGCTGACGCCACCGGTCAACTGAATGCTGTTCTTGCCTTTCTCTCTCACTTTCAGCGTCAGGTCTACCGTGCCTGCCTGCTCGTCAAGTTTGCGTTCCGTAGCCTCTTCCGGCTTCAGAGGTTCGAAATAATCGAGCTGGTTAAGGCGGAGCAGGCTGAGTTCCCACAGGCGCGTGTTGTAAACCTGGCCTTCTTCAATGGCCAGTTCGCGGCGGATGACCTTGTCGCGGGTGGTGGTGTTGCCCTGGAATTCGATGCGGCGAACGTAAAAGGGCTTGCCTTCATCCACGTCGATCACCAGAGTAATAAGCTTCTTGTCTTCATTAATCTGGGTATCGGGAACAGAGGTGAAATTGATGTAGCCGAGCTCCCCATAAGCCTTGCGCAGATTATCCAGGCCCTTGCGCACGTTGTCGGTGTTAAAGATGTCGCCATCTTTCATGGGGAACAGGCCGCGCAACGCCGCCGCATTCCGTACCGCTTTGTTGTGCTTAAAAGTGATGGAGCCGAGGTGATAGCGGTCTCCCTCAACGATGGGCATGGTGATGTCCACCACCTTGCCCTGGCCCTTCTGGATGAGAGGTATGTGGATGTGGGAATGGGTATCGCGCAGCTTGGTCTGGGGGTCCTCAACGATAGCCTTGAAGTAGCCCTTCTCCTGGTAGGCCTGGCGTACCCGCTCGGCGTCCTCATTCAGCTTGCTGGAATCGTAGGTCTTGGAAAATATGTTTTCCAGGAAAATGGAATGGGGAATGCCAATGGGCCGCAGGTTCTTCATGGCATAGCGCAGTTCGCGGCTCTTGAGCTTGCGATTGCCTCCAAACCGGATCTTGCCCACTTTGACCTTGGGTCCCTCTTTGATGACAAAGGTGACGGAGACGGCGGCGGGGGGGATGGGACGCACTTCTGTGCGCACGCTGGCGAACTGGCGGCCGTGCTCGGCCAGCATTTCCTTGATGACCACGGCAGCCTTGGTCACCCTGGTGGGGTCGAACTGGCTCTCCACGGAAAGACCTACCTTTCGCTCCTTGAAGCGGTCGAGCAGGTCGCTCTGTGATACCGAGTTCAGGCCGGGGTAGGTGATTTCACGGATGGTGGGCTTTTCCTTAACATACACATGGATAATCCAGCCCTTTTTCCCGTGTTCGCGCTCGAAGCGCAGGTCATCGAAGTAGCCGGTATTCCACAGGGAGTTGAAGTCGCGCTCCAGTGCGGCTTGGTCGTAAACGTCGCCGGGGCGGGTAAAGATGTGGGCACGAATCGTATCCGCCGGAATGCGGCGGTTACCGTGGATCTGGATGGCCTCGACCAGGTTCTGCTGGGCACTGGCGGAAATCGCCAGCAGCGTCACCAGACAGACACAGGTCAGCAACGCGGTGCCTATATTGGCGAAATCTGGCCGTAGCCTCACCCGGCTACACCAAGGCCTCATGCCCGTGTGCCCGTCAAGTTTGAGTTCTGGGCCAGGACACCCGGACAGTGCTGGCGCAGGGCAGTTGTGGGAACTCAGAATGCGGCTACCTCAGAGGCATGTAGTCTGGAAAGTTGCCATTCTATACGGTCCAGCGTTGCTCAAGCAAAAAGCATGACTCCAGCACTCAGGAGTCAGGACTCAGGAGTCAGTTTTTCCAACCCGTGCGCTTCTAACCCGGCGATAGGGTGTAAGTTTTGGCATAGCTGATGAGAAGACGTTTGTAAAGCCAGATGGTTACATGGCGAGGGCAGCTATCTGCCTAAGCGTTCCACCTCTACCAAAGCAGAGTAAAAAGTTGCGCCTCCGCCCATATCGGTGAGGTGCTCGGAGGTGAGCACGTTGATGCTGGCGCCGCGGGGCGAGAGCTTGGCCCAATTGAGGCGAGCCGCAACCGTACCCGCCCGAACCGAACCATTCACCCGCGCCCGCAGGAAGGCTTCCCCGCGGTCATTGAAGACGCGCACCTGGTCGCCTTCCTGAATGCCGCGCGCCTGGGCGTCGGCGGCGCAGAGTTCAAGCACCCCGGGATCCTCCATCTTCTGTAAACCCGGCAGGTTGGCGAAGGAGGAGTTGAGAAAATTGTCGGACTTGCGCGCCAGCAGTTCCAGGGGAAACTGACGGGCAGATTCCGAGTGGCGCGACTCGCGAGGGGGGGCAAATGCGGCCACCGGGTCCAGCCCCATCTTGGCCAATTGTTCGCTATAGAACTCAGCCTTGCCGCTGACCGTGCCGAAATTTCCCTCGGCGAAAGGGAGGAAGGACTTTGGGTTCAGTGATATTGGTGGGGAGGCGGGGCTTTGCGCAGTCCCTACACAAGCTTGGTCAAACTTCAGGCGAATGTGTCCCTCCCTTTCCAACTGCTGGCGATTAATCCCCTGCAGCCAGGGGGTTGGCGATTGCAGTGCGGCGTCCATCATTTCATCCGCCGTCTCACGAAAACAGTCGTCTTCGAATCCCATGCATCTGGCCAGGGCACGAAAAGTCTCTACGTTGGAGCGGCATTCGCCTAAGGGTTCGATCGCAGGCTGCGAAACCTGCAGATAGTAATGTCCATACGCGGTTTGCAGGTCCTTGTGCTCAAAAAATGTAGTGGCGGGAAGCACTATATCCGCGTAGTCGCAGGTATCGGTGAAGAACTGCTCATGGACCACGGTGAACAGGTCCGGTCGAAGCAGGCCGCGCACCACCAGGTTATGGTTGGGCGCAACCGCCGCTGGATTGGAGTTGTATACGAACAGCGCCTTGACCGGCGGTTGCTTCAGTTCGGTCAGCGCTTTGCCCAATTCCACCATGTTGACGGTGCGCGCCGGCCGGCCCAGTGGGCTCATGCACATCAGGTCGGGCCGCTGCAGGGCGTCCTTGTTCAGCTGGAAGGCGCCGGAAAGGGAGAGCTGCAGGCCGCCGCCGATTTCTTTCCACGAGCCGGTGAGGCAGGGGAGCATGCACACAGCGCGCACCGACATGCCGCCGCGCTCCGAGCGCTGCACCCCGTAGTTAAGGCGGATGGCCGCAGGCCGGGCGCTAGCATACTCGCGGGCCAGTCGGACGACGTCATCGGCGGAAATTCCTGTCCACTGCGCCACTCGCTGTGGCGGATACTCCTGCACCTTGCTGCTTAGCTGGTCGAAACCCAGGGTATGGAGGAAGACGTAGCCGGCGTCGTACAGCTTTTCGTTGATGATGACGTGCATCATGCCCAGTGCCAGCGCGGCATCGGTGCCCAGGTTGATGGGCAAATGCCAGTCAGCACAGCGGGCGGTCCGGGTGAGGTACGGGTCAATCACCACCAGCTTGGCGCCCTGGCGGCGCGCCTCCTCAATAAAAGGCCAGAGGTGGACGTTGTTGCCGTGGATGTTGGCGCCCCAGGCGATAATGTACTTGGAATTGCGGAACTGTTCCGGCTCGGTGCCCAGCTTGATGCCGAGCACGGACTTGAGTCCTTCCTCCCCGGCGGCTGAGCAGATGGTGCGTTCCAACTGGGAAGCGCCCAGGCGATGAAAGAAACGCCGATCCATGGACCCGCCATTTAGTGCGGCTATGTTGCCGCCATAGCTGTAGGGAAGGATGGCTTCGCTGCCGAATTCCCGTGTAATTTTGTGAAACCGGCCAGCAATCTCGTCCAGCGCCTGCTCCCAGCTGATGCGCTCAAACACGAGGGTCGCGCCGTCGCGCCCGCCATTTGAACTTCGCGCTCCCTTACTACCCACTCTCCGCATGGGGTAGAGCACGCGCTCAGGCGAGTAAACACGGTCCAGGTATTTGGCGACCTTGGCGCACAAAAACCCGCGGGTGATGGGATGGGCCGGATCTCCCTGTACCTTCACCGCCCGCCCGTTTTCCACCGTAATGAGGACGCCGCAGGCGTCAGGGCAATCGTGAGGACAAGCGGCGTGGGCCACATGCTTCATGACAGGAAATTATTTCACCACAGAGGTACAAGACGCACGGAGAAAATGCGGTTCAAGGCTGTTGCCTGAGCAGACGCTCGAATTCGGCGACCTGCACCCGATTGGCTTCCTGCACGCCCGCATAACCGCTGCAGCTCATGGAGAAGAAATTGGCGCCGGCGCTGAACGTGAGCAACCGCTGAGAACCATTGAAGAAAGTGGCCGAGGCGGTCGGGGCTGGCAGACCCTTGCGGCGGGCCGAAAACCCCTCGCGGCGGCCATTCGCAAAATCCACCAGGGCCTGAAGCTGGTAGTGGTTATCAATGTCAAACTGCCGGGTCTGGCCGCTTCCTTTTTGCGACACCTGAGCCAGGGTAGCGGTGCTTAACGGGGCGCAAAGAACAACCGGCTGGTTGCGGTTACAGCCTGCAAGCGCGGAGGCAAGCAGAACAAGAGGCAGAATGCGGGCCGTAAGCACGGGAAGAATGATACGGCACGGGTACGCGGTGCTCAAAGCAGCGCGCGCCTTGACTGCGGATATCGCCCCAAGCGAAGACGGGCTCCTTCCCTGGCAGAAAGGGCAGCACAACTCCAGCGCCGCTAGGGAATCTGGACGAAAGGAGGGTGCATTCCACAACTGCTGCCCAGCACGCTTCCCAGATCCAGGCGGAAAGCCTCCACCTCGGGAGTGGAGGCTGCCGCGGGGACCAGCAGGTTATAAGAGGCGCCGCAACAAGGGCAGCGCACCGCATCGCGTAAGGTGCGAGCGACCACCGTGCCTGCAAGCTCGAGTTGCGGTCCATCCAGCATGGAAGGCGAAAAGGCAATTGGATTGAACAAGATCGGCATCAGCTCTCCTTAAAATGAACGCCAGCGCGCCACCGCCTTGCCGACGGTGCTGGACAAGTGAAGTACCGTGCCCAGGGGTACTCCTCGAACCCGCTTGTGCCCCACCGCTGCCATGGCCATGGAAGCAATACAGCCACACTGGGCACAGTCGGGATTGCCGCCAAACTGACAGGGCGTGATTCTGGTTTTCAGGTCGGCGGATATGGTTTCGGTAATACCGGCGAAGACACATTCCCGGGGGGAAGGCGGAGGCTGCAGAAATTCGGCGATCGTTTCCTGGGTCATGTCGAGCTTGGAGTAGAGCGGAGCTAAGCGTCGCAGTTCGGCCACCACAAATGCGCGGTCCCGGGGCTGCAAAATTTCAAGGTCGGCTGCTCCTTTTTGCGGGGTGAAGAGACTGAACCACACCGCGGCAACCTCCTGCCGGGGAGTCCAGAAGTCGAGAAACTCCTGCAGGTAGGTAGGGCGGGACAGCAACTGAGCGGTTATGGTGCAGTGAATGGTAATGCGATGCCCGGCTATGTTCTTTAGAATGCGCTCATAAGTGGCCGGCTGCCGCCGGCGATCATGCTCGGGAGCCAACCCGTCAATGGAGACGCAGATTTTCAGACGGGGCATCCATGACCAGCTCTGGGGCATGGGGCGAAAAGCGCTGGTGACCAATTGGGTGTAAACGCCACGCTTTTCCAGTTCAGGGAGTAAGACCTCCAGTTCACGGTACCGGACCAGTGGGTCGCCACCCACAATGGAAAGGTGGAGCGGGCGAAGCTCATCCACCAGGCGAAGCACACCGGCGATCAACTGGTCACCTTTCTTGTCTGCCAGTTGCCGCAGAGTGTGGCCGCCGCCCAGGTGAGCCTGGTCGTAGGCATAACAGCCCGGGCAGCGCAGCGGGCATTCGCGGGTAATTTCAATCGAAAGCAGGGGTTTGTAGCCGGTGCTGATTCGCCCCCAGGCCTGAATCACGTCTTTGCGGTTCACAGATTGCTCCTTGCCAGAGCCCAAGCAATGGTTTCCCGCTCACCGGAAGTGGCCTTGGGAGCGGAAATTGTCGGCAGGTCAACAGCCGAAGAGCTTTAACAGAGATAGACGCAAAGCAGTGGTTGGAAGTTACTGCGTGTTCCGTAGGAGGGCCGCGATGATCTCCGTAAATACATCCTGGTCGAGATTAAGAAAAGCACGGGCTCTCTCAAGATGCCCCCGAGCAGAACGCCCTGAGCAAAGAGAACGGCAGCCAGGCAGATGCGAACGGTAGTAAGCGGCAGGTCAACGTAGGGAGAGACGACAATCATCAGGATGCAGAGCACCAGGATGAACACCATCGTCGCAAGCAACCAGCGTTTCACGTTATCGAGTTGGACACCAGAAATGTGGGTTAAGGTTGCATATCAGGACCTGCCGCCGCGCTGGGGAGCGCTAGGACAAGCCAATTCAAACTCGGTTACTTGATTTCCATGACTTCCTTTTCCTTGGAACGGCTCATTTCCTCCATCTTCTTGATTTCGTCATCGGTGAGGCGCTGGATTTCCTCCAGGGAACGGCGCTCATCGTCTTCTGTGATCTTCTTGTCCTTGAGCGCCTTCTTGATAAGCTCGTTTCCGTCGCGGCGGATGTTGCGGACGGCAGTGCGGTGCTCTTCCAGGATTTTGTGCAGGTGCTTGACCATATCCCGGCGGCGCTCCTCGGTCAGGGGCGGCACAGGCACGCGAATGATCTTGCCGTCGTTCATGGGATTGAGCCCGAGGTCACCCGCCCGGATGGCCTTTTCGATGTTGCCCAGCGAACTGGGATCAAACGGCTGCACGGTGATGAGTTGGGCCTCGGGCGCGTGAACTTGCGCGATCTGATTGAGGGGCATGGGGGAACCGTAGTATTCCACCTGCACGCTGTCGAGCATGTGTACGGAGGCGCGGCCGGTGCGTACCGCGGCCATCTCCCGGCGGAAATCGTCCACCGCCTTATCCATCCGCCCCTTCAGGGTGGCATACGCTTCCTTCAGTCCGGGAATCGCCGCCATGGTTGCTTGCGCCATCGTTTCAGCCTCGTTTGTGGGATAACCGCCAAATTATAAACCCTGGCGGTACCCGTGCCCGCCAGTGGGTGGGCGGCAAGGGTCGTGAATTGAATATCTTACGACCGGCGAGAGCGCTTCTGTTGTGCCGCCGGAAGGCATGTCACCGCGGTAATCAAGACTTTCCCTCGCCGGCAGGGTTATAACCCAGCGATATTCGCAGTATGGGGGGAAGGATCACATATGACTCGATTGGGGAAAACCATGGCTGCGCTGGCGCTTGGTGCGTCGCTGGGGCTGAGCACAGTGGCAGTGGCGCAGACGGCAGCGGATGTGAAGCACGACCGTCGTGATCTGCGGCAGGATCGCAGGGATCGGCGACAGGATAACCGCGACCGCGTTCACGACCGGCGCGATCTGGCCCGGGACAGGGCGCAGGTTCGCCGTGACCGGAGAAACGGTAATTTTGCGGCAGCTCATGCTCAGATGCGCGATGTCCATGCTGACAAGCGCGATCTGCGGCACGACCGTCGTGACATCCGCCATGATCGCCGTGACATCCGGCACGATCGCCGCGATGTGCGCCGAGATGTTCACGGTAAGTAGGACCGAACCAGGCGAACCACAAGAGAGGGCCAGTCAGGGCTCGAGGGGAGAGCGAGCCAGGATTGGCCCCCCTTTGTAAATGACGATTGACGAATAGATTGACGATGTGCCCAACTCCTTTTAGAGCTCTACCCTTCGAGTAACCTTCAGAGCAATCCGATAAGCATGCGCCGGTGTTCCACCCGCCGCAGCTTCCCAACTGGCGGAACGCAGGCAAGCTGACGTATGCTCGGGGCGTGCAGCGTTCTTCTGCCCAGTCTCCTACCCTGGGGCTCATCCTGGGGCTGGTCATCACATTGCTGGCGGTGGTGGCCTACTCGTGGTATATCACGCTGCAAATCCGCGGCCTCCGTGAGCTGCAAAACAACATGGCCGACCGCAACCGCAAGGACTCATTGCAGCTGTTGCGAATTCAGGACGACTTGAATTCTCTGGGACTTGCCATGCGCGACATGCTGGACAACGATGAGCCTTACCCGCTCACCGCCTGGTCGGCGCAGTTTGCGCGCGTGCGTTCCGACCTGGACGATGCTTTCCGCCGGGAAGAAGGGCTGGCAGTGGCGCGTCGTACGCCGGAGCAACGCGAGTACCTGGGTAAATCGCTGGAACAGTTCTGGAACGCGGTAGAACGGGCCTTTGCTCTCGCCCAAGCGGGCAAGGAAACGGAGGCGCGAGAGCAGATCCGGCTCACGCTGCAAGCGCGGCAGGCGGCGCTGAGCACAGCCGTGGCCCGTCTGCTGGTAGAGAACAATGAGAGCGAGCAGCAGGCCGCGCAGCGCGTGGGCGAAATCTACGATCGCGTGCAGCGCCAGGTATACATTTTTCTGACCGCTATCCTCATTGCCATCCTGCTCACCAGCCTGTACGTGATCCGCTCCAACCGCCGGCTGTTTGCGCAGCTGGCCGCGCTTTCCGGGCAGCGCAGCGAACTGGCGCAGAAGCTCATCACCATGCAGGAATCCACGCTGCGGGAAATTTCCCGCGAGCTGCACGACGAATTCGGGCAGATCCTGACCGCGGTCGGCTCCATGCTGGAGCGCGCCAAAAAGCACGTGCCCGAGGGATCACCGCTGCGCGCGGAATTGCGTGAAGTTTCCGAAGTAGCACAAAGCACACTGGAGAGCGTGCGCAGTCTTTCCCAGGCCCTGCATCCGGTCATGCTGGACGAGGCGGGACTGGAGAGCACGGTAGAGTGGTATCTGCGCACGGTGGAAAAGCAAACCGGGATTGACATATCCTACGAAAAATCAGGAACCCCGTTCACGGTGAATGGCAGCGCGGGGGTGCATGTATACCGGATATTGCAGGAAGGACTCAACAACGTGGCTCGGCATTCAGAAGCGCGGCAGGCATGGGTGCGTCTGCGATTTGAGCCCACGGCGCTGCAACTGGAAGTGGAAGATCATGGCAAGGGCCTGTCCAACAACGGCGCGCGCCCGGGCATCGGCTTGGTGGGGATGCGGGAAAGGGCGGAATTGTTGAGCGCCAACCTGCAATTTTCGCAACCAGCGGAAGGCGGAACCCTGGTGCGACTGCGCGTCCCGCGTGAGAAATGTGAAAACCATGTCTGAGAAAATCACGGTTCTGCTGGTGGATGACCACGCCCTGGTGCGGCGCGGCTTCCGCCACATGCTGGAGGACCATGAAGACATCACGGTAGTGGGGGAAGCCGGCAATGGCGAGGAGGCAGTGCGCCTGGCGCAGCAGTTAAGGCCGCGGGTGGTGGTGATGGACTGCGCGCTGCCGGGGATGAGCGGACTGGCAGCCACGCGCAAAATTTTGGAAATGCCCACTCGCAGCGGCTCGCTAACCCCCGCCCTGCTCATGCTCAGCATGCATTCGGAGGAAACGCTGGTGCAACAGGCGCTGGCCGCGGGCGCCCGCGGCTACATTCTGAAGAGCGCCATGGACCTTGACCTGGCGGCCGCGATTCGCAAGGCGGCGGCGGGAGAGACCGTGCTCGACCCGCAGCTGACCAGGAGTTCGAGCTTGCGCGGCGAGCGTGCTCCGGGTCTGACCCAGCGCGAATTGCAGATCCTGCAGCTGATCGTAGATGGCAAATCCAACAAGGAAATCGCCGACCAGCTCGAGCTCAGCGTCAATACCGTGGCCGTGCACCGCGCCAACATTATGGACGCGCTGGAAATCCATAAAACCGCCGAACTGGTGGTTTACGCCATCCGCAACGGGCTGGTGAATATTCCGTGAACCGGCGGTCGTTTCTCCAGGGGCTGGGCGGTCTGGCGGGCGCAACTGTTCTGCCTTGCGACCTTTGGGCAGCGCCGGCCGGTCCCGGGTTCCGGCTGGCGGATGTGACCACCCGCGCCGGCATTCATTTCCTGCACAATTCCGGAGCCTTCGGCGGGAAACTTCTTCCCGAGACCATGGGCTCCGGCTGTGCCTTTCTCGATTATGACAGCGACGGCTGGCAGGACATCCTGCTCATCAACGGCACGGATTGGCCCGGCCACAAGCGGCAGCGCACCACGCTCCGGCTCTACCGCAATAACCGCGACGGCAGCTTCAGCGACGTCACCCGCAGCGCCGGACTCGAGTTGGAGATGTACGGCATGGGCGTGGCCGTGGGCGACTACAACAATGACGGCCACTCCGACATTCTGATCACCTGCGTGGGACAGAACCGCCTATTTAAAAATACGGGGCGGGGTAAATTTATTGATGTGACACGCGCCGCCGGCCTCGGCGGCCGCGAGGCGTTCAGCACCTCGGCGCTGTGGTTCGATTATGACCGCGATGGACTGCTGGACCTGGTGGTGTGCAACTACGTGAAGTGGTCGCCGGCGCACGACGTTTTTTGCAGCCTGGATGGTACTCACAAGTCATATTGCACGCCCGAAGCTTACCGCGGCGAGACCTGCTGGCTGTTCCATAATCGCGGCGACGGAACTTTCGAAGATGTGACCGCGACCAGCGGCATTTTCGATACCAGTTCTAAGTCCCTGGGCATCGCCATGCTGGACTACGACCAGGATGGCTGGCCGGACCTGCTGATCGCCAACGACACCCAACCCAACAAGCTCTACCGCAACCAGCGCAATGGAAAGTTTAAGGAGATTGGCGTGGAAGCCGGGATCGCCTTCAGCTCCGAGGGCAAAGCTCGCGCCGGCATGGGCGTGGATACCGGCGATTTCGACGGCTCCGGCACCCCGGGCCTGGCCATCACGAATTTTGACAACGAAATGATCGGGCTATTCCGGTTGGGCGGGCAGCATACCTATGACGACGTTGCCCTGCAGGCGGGGGTGGG
>Ga0075276_10000227_pt1 | contig 16484 bp, 12 predicted proteins | sample SF_Rice_5C_80N_4_FD_69770 | JGI IMG/M metagenome (GOLD analysis project Ga0075276, IMG submission 69770) | Rice paddy soil microbial communities from Twitchell Island, California, USA - SF_Rice_5C_80N_405 | ecosystem: Environmental > Terrestrial > Soil > Paddy field/soil | place: USA: Twitchell... | reverse complement strand
CGGTGCCAGCACCACCAGCCCGCTAGATGTGACCGCCGGCGCCAGCGGGAGCAGCACCACCGCGAATAGCGGCTTGGCCACCACCACAGCGGCCAACGAGCTAATCTTCGCAGCTGACACGATCGCCACCGGCACGCCAGGACCGGGCACGGGATTTACCGCCCGCATCATCACGCAGCCGGACTCCGATATCGCCGAGGACAAAATCGGCTCGACCGCCGGCACTTACTCCGCCACCGCTCCAGTTTCGCCCAGCGGGTACTGGGTGATGCAGATGGTCACGTTCAAACCGTAGAGAAGCGCGCCAAAATGCAAGAGCAAATCTAGCATCACATTCATGTAGGCGCGCATCCCATCCAGCAACAATGAATTGCCGTCTTCGGTTGCCGTAGAGAAGTCGGTCAATTACAATTTCGCTCACGTAGAAGTGATCCCCTGGCCATCGAGAGCGATTGTATGCTCGTTGCGCGCCCTTCAGTCCTGATGTTCTGCCGTCCGCGCGTCTAAACCAAGGCATGGCTGCGGCCCGGTCACCGTAGTGACCGAGTGGCCAACCTGCAAGGAGGGTTTTCCATGCATCATTACCGAGTCCTGTGCTCTGTGCTGTTGCTGGCTTTTGTACTGACCGGGATGGCGGTGAGCCAGGTTGAGGTCGTTACCAATCACAATGATGGAGGTCGAACCGGCGCAAATCTGGGCGAAACCATTCTTAATACCTCCAACGTAAACACCAGCAATTTTGGAAAGCTTTTCACGCGAACCGTTGACGGGCAAATCTACGCTCAACCCCTGTATCTTTCGGAAATAGCAATTGCCGGCCAGGGAACCCGCAACGTGGTGTACGTAGCCACCGAACACAATACGGTTTACGCGTTCGATGCAGATAATGCCGCTACTTCCGCGCCGTTGTGGCACACCAACCTTGGCCCGTCGGTGCCCAGCGGCGATATCTGCCAGAACATGAGCGGATCGCCTTTTTGCCCTTACCCCGACCTGGCTCCGGAGATTGGAATTACCAGCACCCCGGTGATTGATCCTGCCACGGGAACGTTGTATGTAGTCGCCAAGACCAAAACTACCGGCACCTACCAGTTCATGCTGCACGCGCTGGATGTAGCTTCGGGGGCGGAGAAATTTGGCGGGCCGGTGCAGATTACGGCGTCGGTGCAAGGCAACGGCACGGGCAGCAGTGGTGGGAGCTTGAGCTTCGATGCTCTGCACCACCTGAACCGTCCCGGCCTGCTGTTGTTGAAGGGAGTGGTGTACATCGCGTTTGGCGCGGTGGGAGATGTACCTCCCTTTCATGGCTGGGTGATGGGCTACGACGCGAGGACGTTGCAGCAAGTCTCTGTATTCAACGCCAGTCCTGACGGCGAAGCGGGGGGAATCTGGGCGGGAGGCCAAGGTCTGGCCGCCGACGGCGACAGCATTTACCTGGCAACGGGCAACGGAACCTTCGACGGAAACAGCGGCGGGCGGGATTGGGGCAGCAGTTTCCTGCGCCTGAGCCCTTCGCCGGCTCTGACCGTAGCGGATTACTTCACGCCGTATAACCAGGGCTATCTGAGCTCGGCGGACCTGGACGTGGGCGGAGGCGGGGCCATGCTATTGCCCAACATGAACCTGGTGGTGGGCGTGGGCAAAGACGGAGTGCTGCGACTGGTGAGCAAGAGCCAATTCGGCAAGTACAACGCCGCCTTCAATAATGATGTGCAGGAATTTCAGCCTACCGGTTTTTTCCTGGGCGCGCCCGTATTTTGGACCGGAGCTCACGGTCCCGCGATTTATCTCTGGGGGACTGGCGATTATCTGAAGCAGTACGGGTTCGCAGGCGTACGGCTGCAAACCACGCCGCTGTCTCAAAGCGCGATGAGCGCGCCGGGGCAGATTTCGAACAGCGTTCCGCTGTCGGTGTCGGCGAACGGAGCCGCACCTGGCAGCGGGATCGTATGGGCAACCACAGCTGCAGCGCAAGATAGCAGCGGGCAGCTAACAGGTATTTTGCGCGCCTTCGATGCCGATGATCTCTCGCACGAACTGTGGGACAGCACGCAAAACGCGCAGCGCGATGACCTGGGATACTTCGCTAAGTTTGCGCCCGCCACGATCTCCAACGGCAAGGTGTATGTTCCTACTTTTTCCAACCAGCTGGTGGTATACGGGCTAACCAGCGGTGACTTCAGCCTGAAGACAGATGACCACGTGGTTCTGCCCACAGGACAATCCACCAGCACCACCGTGCAGGTGATTCCCCAGGCTGCGGGACTGACCAATCAAGTGTCGTTGTCCTGTTCTGGACTGCCGGCGGGAATGAGTTGCACCTTCTCGCCCGGGTCGCTGCCGGCGGGATCCACTCGGATGCAATCCACGCTGACCCTGAGCAACAGTTCGGCGTCAATAAGAAACGGCGGATTTCCGAAGTTCTTCCCGACCAGCTGGTTTTTGCTGGCAGGCCTGTGCGCGAGTGCGGCGCCGCTGGCGGGAAAACGTAAGCAGCGCGTGCGGTGGCTGATTCTGGCCGGACTTGCTGGGGCAAGTCTGCTGCTGGCCGGTAGCTGCGGCGGAGGGGGGACCGCCAGCAGTCCTGCTCCCGGCGCGGTCTCTCAGCCGCTGAGCAGCAAGTTTGCTGTGGTGGCAACCTCCGGGAGTATCGAACACAGAAGCAGCATCACACTGATTACGAAGTAGACTGCAGGATTGCGAGGTGCCCCAAAATCAACCCGCCCAGCCCTTGCTGGAGTACCCGGTGTGAATGAGAAGCGGCCTGCCTTCCTGTCCGCAATCTTTTGCATATACCTGGGCTTATCAAGCCCAAAATGTATCCTTCCGGGCCGATGAGATGGAAGGGTACTTGCACCACTCCCATAGCACACATGGGCCGGGATTGGCGTGTTGACACCCTTCGGGGCTACTTTTTGTTCCTGATGACGCTGGCACATCTTCCGGAGGAAGTGCTGCTGCGCGTCTCTGAATACTTCTTCGGCTTTGCATCGGCGCCGGACGGATTTGTCTTTCTCTCCGGCATGACCACCGCTTGGGTATACCTGCGAGTGCGCAACAAACGTGGGCCCTCGGCGATGCGCGCCAAAGCTCTTCGCCGAACGGGCGATATCTATTTCACACATATGCTGCTGCTCAGTCTCGCCATTATCGCGGGGGCGAGAATGGGGGCCGCATCGGCCCGCTCTTTGCATCCCCTGCTCACGCTGCTCAGCGGCAGCATCTTCCTGTATCAGCCAAGAATGCTGGATATCCTGCCCATGTATTGCATTTTCTTTCTGTGTATTCCGCTGACGCTGGAAGCGATGATGAGGGGGAAGGCGTGGCTGGTGGGTGTAATCAGCGGGGCACTGTGGCTGGCAGCACAATGCGGCGTGGGAGACACGGTTCGGGGCGTAGCCTGGATTGACCTGGGAGCGTTCAATGTGCTCGCTTGGCAGGGCTATTTCATCGCCGGACAATATATCGGCTATCGCCGGGTGGCAGGAAAGATCGTGGTCCCCAGGAGCCGTAGGTTGCTGGTGCTTTGCGCGGCCATCGCTCTGTTCCTTTTTGAGCAGCGCCACTTCGGCCTTGTCACGGCATCATGGCTGCAGTTCGTGGGCGGTCCGGATCACAGTCCTATCCGGTTTCTGGACGCTGCCTGCCTGGGATATCTTGTGTGGTGGGTACCGCGTTCCCTGGATGAGAGGCTGAAAGCTTACCACCTGTTTCAGATGTTTAACTATCTGGGTCAGCACTCGTTGCAGGTATTTGCCTGGTCCATCGCTCTGACCACCACAATGGTCCATTTCCGGGCTTACTTCTGGAACCCCTTTTCCCCGACGGGAAGATTGGCAGTGGCGGTGCTGGCCGGCCTTACGCTAGTCATACCGGCCTGGCTACACCAGCTCTATCGGCAGCGACGCTCGGGCAAACCAATTGTCCTTGCCACCTATCCCGCCTCAGCCGGTGACTAGCAGAGAAAAAAGGCAACCGCTTATGCCTTCTGCTTCCGCTGGATGATCAATTCCGTGACCTTGGTAATCACGGCGGCGAAGGAATCCTGCGCTTTGGTAAATGCGGCGTTAGCGCGATCGGTGATAGCATCAGGTGCGCTGTTACAGCTGCGTGAAAGCACCACGATAGGAAGTGTGGAATCAAGGGCGCGGATCTGACGCACCAAGGTTTCGCCGTCCATGTCGGGTAACCGGTAATCGAGGATGACGCCGTCCACTGGTGCAGCCGAGATGAGGGCCAGTCCCTCCTGCGCCGTCGTGGCAGTCAGGACAGAATAGCCGCAATTCTCCAGAATAGGTTTGCGCAGGGTCACACCAGCAAGGTGATCGTCAATCCAGATAAGTGTGCTCATAATGCCGTGCCCATGCTGCGCAGGTTGGTACCGGACGAAGGGTTCGCTTACGCTTGGCCAGATAAGAATTGCAACACACTAGCGCTGTCGCGCCTGCATCGTCAATGCCCGAAAAAGGTGCACTTGCCGCTCCGGAGAGGCGCGGAAAGTGCTATGCTAAGCGGCATTTGGCCGAAGCCGCCTGGCTTTGGACGCGGGTGGGGCAACAAACACTATTGCTTAGGGGACAATCATGAGGCCTAGATCAGCAGCTGTATCCCAAGCTGCAGCGGATGCAGTGTGGTCCTTTCGAGATCCAGCGGGCAGTGTAATCGCGATTGACGACCGCATATTGCGGGTGGTGAAGCCGGCGTTTCGTCCTGATGTGGAAGCAGTGCTTAACTCACGGGCGATTCAAAGGTTTATCCAGGAAGGTAAGTTCGTAAGAACTACGTCGCTGAACGCAGCTGACGGTAGCTTGCCGGAAGTAGTGCGCCAGCATTTGGTGTGGCATATTGACGCCGAAGTCCTGGAGCACGAGCGGATCTGGTTTCAGTCTTTCCCCTCGGAATGGCCGGCAGAAATGCTGCAGGCCGCCGGAGAACTGACTCTTGACCTGGCGGAGGCTCTGGTCGAGGAGGACCTTGGGCTTAAGGATGGGACGCCCTTCAATGTCCTGTTCCGGGGCACGCAGCCGGTGTTCATTGATGTGCTTTCGGTGGAACATCGCGACGCACGCAATCCGGTGTGGCTGCCTTACGCTCAGTTCGTGCGCACCTTCCTTCTCCCCCTGCTCGCCGCGCGCGATCTCGCGGCACCTATTGGGCGCACATTTCTCGCCAGCCGGGAGGGATTAGAGCCGGAAGAGGTTTATAGCTCGATCGGATGGGGGAAACGGCTGCGGCCACCCTTCCTGGAACTGGTGTCCATGCCCACCTGGCTGAGCGACCGCGGAAAGAATAATAAGGGCGCCATTTACCAGCCCCGGAAGATGAAGAGTACGGAGCAAACGCGATTCGTGTTGCGTGGCGTGCTGCGCCGCCTCAGGAAGGGCATGCGCCGGGTGCGGCCCCGTGAGCCTAGGTCCTTCTGGTCCAAGTACACCAGCATGACCCACTATTCGGAAGAAGAACTGGGCAGGAAGATGCAGTTTGTGCAGGCCGCGGTCACAGACAGCGGGGCCAGGAAGATCCTCGATATTGGCTGCAACACCGGCCGCTTCAGCATCGGGTGTGCGGAGGCGGGCAGAAATGTGGTTGCGGTTGACTCGGATGCGGCGGTCGTAGGCTCTCTCTGGCGCACGGCATCACAGCGCCATCTGAACATTCTTCCTTTGGTGGTGAATATTGCGCAGCCCACGCCGCCCACCGGCTGGCGGAACCGGGAATGCCCCTCATTTCTGCAGCGGGCGCGCGGCTCCTTCGACATGGTGCTGATGCTTGCCTTTATTCACCACCTGCTGGTCAGCGAACGGGTGCCGCTGTTCGAGATCCTTCGCGTAACCGCTGAACTGACCCGCGACGCAGCGGTGATCGAGTTCGTGCCAGTCAGCGATCCCATGTTCCGACGCCTGCTGAGGGGCCGGGAGGAACTGCACCGCGACTTCACATCGGAGAACTTCGAGCAGGCCTGTTCCGGGTTTTTCCGGATTGTTCGCAAAGAAGAGCTGGCACCTGGGTCACGATGCCTCTACTTTCTCCGCAAGTGAAGCTTAGGAGCTAATTCAGCGGGCGTGCTGCCGGATCCAATCCGGCAGATTTGCTGCAGTGACTTCTCCTCGCAGGATGGCGGAAATCAGAGGGCGGATGATGGGCGTAGTAAACGGTGTGTCGAAGACCACTCCCTGCCGCTGCCCAGGCATTTTCACGATAAAAGGTACCAGGGGAACAGGATCGGGATGCGCCATCATAACCTGACGCAAAGAATGGTCGGAGGTGATGATGATCGCGGACTGGTCCCATAACCCCGCCTGCTCCATGGAACCGCGGATAACACCCAGAGTGCGATCGGCGAGGAGAAGATTGTCAAAAAACCAGTCCTTGTGGACAGCGAAAGGGGTAACGCTGCTGCTATACCGGTCGAAAATCTCCGGCCCGTGGGGCACCGGGAGGTGAATGAAGACTAGGCCTAGCTGCGGGTCATCGGCCATGGATTCGGCCTTGACAATCATATGCTGCAGGCGCTGAATGAGGCGCACTCTCGACTCCAGCGGAGTGAGCGCATCCAGTTCATCCACAAAACTTCTGCCCGCTGCAGGTGTGTCAGTCACTCCGGAATAGATAGGCTCCCAATAGCAATCGGTAATGAGCGACGTAAAGATGCGGCAGTAAGGCAAATACCACCCGACCACACCGACATTGACGCGCGCGCTCCGCATATCGGCGAATAGGTTGGGAACAGCGCCCCAGTCTTGCGGCCGCCCGTCCTCCGAAAAGCGCAATAGCAGGGAGCGATCCCCCTGCGCGGCGGGGAAGCCGTACAATTCCCTGCCGCTGATGATAGAGGGCAGAGCTTTTTCCGTATCGGTAGCCGGTTGGTGGGCCGCAGTGGCAAAAAAAGCCTGCGTCCGCAACCTGTCAAATTGGGGAAGGTGAATGCCGGCAGGCCGGCGCGGGAAGCTCAAGGCAAAATCCATTTCATCGAAAATCATTATCACTGCCCGCCGGACCGGCGGAGGATCAAATCTGCCAGCCAAGACCGGTGGCGGGTTATGTCGGGCGGACACCAGCGCCATTCGAAACAGATTCAGCGGTAACAAAACGACGAGTCCAACGGCGATGAATTCAACCGCAGGTAAGAGCTTGCGCGGGAAACAGACAATCGCGACTCCTGCGGCGAGGGGAAGGATAATCAAGAGCACTGCTGTGATAAGCCCGTGATAGGGAAAGGCAATACGCCGTACCACATTCGACACTGCGAATAAAGGGAGGGCATAGACGAGTCCCTCAAAGGCGCGGCCCCTCAGCTTGAGTTTTGCCGTCAGCACCAGGAGAAGGTAAAAGATCGCCGCCAGCAAAAGCACGTTCAGAAACATAGTCAACTCATCAGCCCAGGACCAGGACGGGGAAAGGAAGGAAGTACCGTAAAGTCGCCTCTGCCAGGCGCTGAGGAAGGCCAGGTTAGCCAGCGAGAGCGCAATGAGAGCGCGTCGCAGACGATGGCGAGGAAGCGTCGCGCGAGGCGCTTGCTCGCCGGACTCTCCGCGTGTGTTGGCAAGCAAGCCGCCCATGCCATCCCCGCCACATAGTACATCGAAAATCTCGTCGCATGATACATCCTCAATCTGGTGCGAAAATAATCAGGAAGGTGTCAGTTTATTGCGTATGCAAAGATTTGCGGCGCGAACCGCCTGATATTCAACCATATCCGCGCCATGCCCGAGAATATTGACTTTCCTGGAGAGCGGTCTGCGCCTCCCTGCAACTCGACAATTGCGACTAGGCTGATGTACGATGCTTCATCGTTGTGCGCCGCTTCAGCGGGATCGCCAGATCCGAAGGCTGAAGGAGAACAAATGGGCAGAGTAGCTTTGTGGGGTTCGGTCGCAGTGTTCGTATGTATCACGGCTTCCCTGGTAAACGCCGGAATTAAACCGCAGGCTGGATTGGCATACACAGATCCTGGCTCGGGTGCCATGATCATCCAGCTGTTGACCACCTTCGGGCTGATGGCGGCCTTTTATTTCAGCCGGGCTCGGCACTGGGTGGCAAAACGCCTGGGATTGGCAAGAGGCACACAGGAAAGCGATGCCAGTGCTCTTCACCCCGAGGATGAGAGCGGCGCTGGTAACGATTGAAAGCGGCTGCTCGTTCCGGTTGCCAGGAGGTCTCGCGGGTCTCAGCCGGCGCGGGTGGACGACAATTTCTTAGCCTTCCGGAAAAGCGCGACGCAAGTGTACGTCCAGCACGCTGGAGAGGATCTGCCAGGGGCGTCCGCAATCTACTTGCGGGCCAAGCCCAGCACGCTAAGGAAAAAGCTGGAAAGGATAATCTGGCACCCCAGGGTCAAAGCCGTGACCGAGGGTACCACCGTTCGCAGCATGGTGCTGGTATTCAAGGGTCCAAAATTGCGCGTGCTCCAAACGTGGACAGCATACAGGGAGCTGGCCAGGCCAGTCAGAACAAGCAGGGTGCCGAGAGTCAATCCCGTTTCCAGAGTGACAAATTTGAACCAGCGCTGGGCCGCGGGATCGTGAGGCAGGAGGCCCTCGGTCATGCCGTAGATCTTGGTGAACACTGCAAACGCGACTGACTGGAATCCAATGAGAATGGCGACCATGGCGTAAAGCAAGGTATGCACGTCGAAGGTGATGCCCTTGACCATCCGGGGCTGCGGCAGCAGCCACAACGCCAAGGTTGCACCGGCCAGCATCATTAGCATTCCGGGGTAGAGAAAGAGCCAGCGCGGGCTGTAGAGCAGCATGAAGCGCAGGTGCCGCCAGCCATCGCGCCATGTCCGGAGGTGAGGGCGCCGGTTCCGTCCGTCGCGGGAAAGAGTGGTCGGCACCTCGGTCACACGCAAACCCACCAACTCGGCTTTCACTACCATTTCGCTGGCAAATTCCATGCCGGTGGTGCGCATGCCCAGCTTGTCGTAGCCAGACTTGCTGAAACCCCGCAAGCCACAGTGAATGTCGACGCACTTGCTGTGAAAAAACACGCGCCCGAGAAACGACAACACGGGATTGCCAAGATAGCGGTGCAGCAGGGGCATGGCACCAGCCTGGACGCCTCCGGCAAAGCGGTTTCCCATCACCAGGTCGTAACCGGCGCGCAGCTTTTCCAGGAAGCGGGGAATGTGGCGGAAGTCGTAGCTGTCGTCGGAGTCGCCCATAATCAGAAAGCGCCCGCGGGCAGCGCCGATACCTCCCATGAGGGCGCTCCCGTATCCTTTTTGCGGCACATTGACCACGCGGGCTCCCAGGGCGCGAGCGATGTTTTGCGAGCCGTCTATGCTACCGTTGTCCGCGACCACAATTTCGCCCGCAATTCCCTGCTCTTGAAAGACGCGCTGGATTTTTTCGATACAGAGGGGCAAGGTGCGGGCCTCGTTAAGGCAAGGCATCACCACCGACAATTCAAACGGCTCGTTCCGTGGTATCGGCGAGGAAGGTGAAGCTAGGGGACTGAGGGGTGAAGAAAGACTCATGGCTAACCACACAAACCCAGTTGCTGCACCAGGGACCTGGCATCACGGCTAGAAGAAACGATACCACAACAAGGTCCAGATCGCGGACATGCCATCATTCCACCGGATCTTTTTCCCGGCGCCTTTGGGGCGCGGATCGTATGAAATTGGGACTTCATGGATCGCTTCTCCCATGCGGCAGATTTTGGCCGTGACTTCTGGACAAAATTCGAAGCGATTGCCCTTCAGCGGAATGCGTTTGAGCAGCGAGGCGCGAAACACCTTGTATCCCGTGGCTTCGTCGCGAATGTTACAGCCGTAGAGAAAATTCGTGAGCCAGGTAAGGAACTTCGCCCCCAGAAAGAAAAACAGTCCGCGTTGCGGCCGATCAGGTCGAACGCCGTAGACGACATTGGCGCGCCCGCTCTTGAGCGGCTCGAGAAGGGCCGCGTAGTCGTTGGGGTCATACTCCAGGTCAGAATCCTGGATGATTATGTACTCCCCCAGGGCATGACCAACACCGGTGCGAATAGCGGCTCCTTTGCCCCGATTCCGGTCATGCAAAATGACCCGCACCTGGGAATCGTCTGGCAGGCCGAGAAGAGTTTCCCGCGTACCGTCGGTCGAGCCGTCATCAACGACGATAATCTCTTTTGGCATGGGAACCTGTTTTACCATTTCCAAAACAGTCGTGATCCAACGCGATTCGTTGTAGACGGGAATGATAACGGATAGATAGCCCTTGGCACCGGCAGCCGTAGTTGGGGTTTCAACGAGAGTCGGATACGCCTGGGGCACCGATGCGGGCGTGCTCATATAGTACTGGCCTCCTGCAATGCAACACAGTCCGGGAAAAGGCTGCGCAGCGGCGAGGTCAGCAATGTAAAGCCCCACAAACCCGTAAGTCGCACTCGTCCTGACTCCTCAGACCACCCCAACCAGAAGCAATCGCAGGACCACCCTTTTGCCGCCATCAACGGATCGAAACCTCAAGTACAGCAATCAGTTGCAGCCCAGCTTAGAAGTAGAGGACCAACTGATTGCAAATATTTGCAGAGGCCCGGGACGTGAAATTTCTCCCGCTCACACTGGAACGAGGGGCCTATCAGCAATCTGGGTTCAGCAGCACCCAGGTCACGTATTCTTTGCGTGGCGGCGAGTAGTATACACCGACTCCTCCCGCCAAATAGGTTGCCAGTCGCCCGTCTCCAGCTGCCGCAAGCGTCGGCAAATGGAGTCTAGGTGTGGCACGGACGTGCTATCCGGAGACCGTACAAAAGCGGCTATGATGTCCTTTCCGGCAGGTAGCATTTCCCTTCCCAGAGAAATAATTACGTAGACATACGGGGACCGGGGAGTTGTACGCAAGGAAATTCGCGACGGCGAATTGGTCACTGTATCATAGCGGTGACAGAGGAGTAACCGAGATGATTTTTACGGAAACTAAACTCAAGGACGCCTATATCATTGACCTGGATCGCAAAGAGGATGGGCGAGGTTTCTTTGCGCGCGCCTTTTGCCAGAACGAATTTGCAGCCCACGGCCTGAAGCCCATCATTGCACAAGCCAACATCGCCTTTAATAACAAACAGGGGACACTGCGAGGCATGCATTTCCAGTATCCGCCGGCGGCGGAAAGCAAGCTGGTGCGCTGCAGTCGGGGGGCAATCCTCGATATTATCATTGACTTGCGCCCGGAAAGCCCGACCTACCTGAATCATATTGCGGTTGAGCTTAGCGAAGATAATTATCGCGCACTCTACGTCCCCGAGCGCTTTGCCCACGGATATCAGGTGCTGCGGGATAAGACAGAAACTAGTTACCAGGTGGGAGAATTCTACACCCCCGGCAGCGAGGGGGGGCTGATGTATAACGACCCACGGCTCGGACTCAGATGGCCTTTGCCCGTCTCCACCATCTCGGAGAAAGATAAGAGTTGGCAGTTGCTGTCGGAGCAGGAGAGCGATTTGAAAGTGCGCATGAGCTTGTCTAGCGTGGCACTGGGCCGCTAAGCTGCCGCTCGAATTGGATAATGGGAAGGAATCGGCATGATCATCATTGATAACGCACTCAGAATGCGGGAAGCAGAAGGCCAGCCCATCCGTGTTGGCATCGTCGGAGCCGGCTTCATGGGACAGGGTCTAACCAACCAGATCACCCACAGCGTTCCCGGGATGCGCATGGTGGCCGCCTATGCCCGCCGCGTGGAAAAGGCGGTTAATGTTTTCGAATATGCGGGACGGACCGATGTCATCATTGCCGCCACGCAGGGACAACTGGAAGACGCAATCCGAGCTGGGAAACCAGTGGCGACCGAAGATGCCTTCCTGCTGGCCCGTTCCGAGCAGATTGATGTTCTGGTGGACGTTACCGGCTCGGTAGAGTTTGGCGCCAGAGTCATTCTGGAAGCTTTCAAAAATGGTAAGCACGTTGTGCTGATGAATGCAGAAGTTGATGCCACCATCGGCCCGATTTTGCAGGTTTATGCAGAGAAATACGGAGTTATTCTTTCGGCCTGCGAGGGCGACGAGCCCGGCATTCAGGTGAATCTGTACCGCTGGGTAAAAGGTCTGGGGCTAACCCCTCGGGTGATGGGCAACATAAAGGGCCTGCAGGACCCCTATCGTAACCCCACTACGCAGAAGGGATTTGCGGAAAAGTGGGGGCAAAATCCCGCCATGGTGACCAGCTTTGCGGACGGTTCGAAGATCAGCTTCGAACAGGCGGTGGTGGCCAACGCCACGGGGTTTTTTGTGCAGTCACGCGGCATGTCGAGGGGACGTGAGTATCGCGACGATGTGATGAAGATAGGATCGCTGTACGACATAGAGGAGCTTCGCCGCCTGGGAGGCATTGTGGATTACGTCGTGGGGACTCCGCTGACCAAGGTTTACTGCCTGGCCGAGCATCCCGATCCTAAGCAGCAGCATTATCTTAGCCTGTACAAGATGGGCGACGGTCCCCTGTACTCGTTCTTTATTCCCTACCATCTGGTGCATTTCGAAGTGCCAAACGCGATTGCCCGCGTGGCTCTGTTCCGCGACTCCGTGGCCAAGCCGCTGGCCGGTCCAGTAGTGGAGGTGTGTGCGGTTGCCAAGCGCGACCTTAAGGCGGGGGAGGTGCTGGACGACTACGGCATGTATATGACTTATGGCGAGGCCGTAAACGTGGACGAGATGAGCCGCCGACGCTACCTGCCGGAAGGATTGGTCGAGGGCTGCCAACTGAAACGCGACCTCGCGAAGGATGCAGTCGTCACATACGATGACGTAGAGGTCCCGGCAAATCAATTGGGACAGCAACTGCGGGCGGAGCAGTACCGTCATTTCCGCGGCGAGACCTGGCTGGAAGAACTGTTATGCGCGAACAGCCGTACACAAACAGCGAGGTAATGCGGCAGGAAATCTCGCACTCCGATGAAGCTCTCCCCATAGCCTGGTGAACCCAGTCGGGAAAAAGAGAGTCCGCACTCATCGGCACACCTTAACCCGGAAACCCAGGCACAGGAGGCGTAAACTCTCCGTTTTTGCGCGAGTAAAAGAATGAGACGGCGGGAGAAGGCCTTACTGCAACAATTAATTGCATCGCGCCTACCGCGAGTTCGTCATGCGGAAAAGACTGAAATCGTTGCTGAACCGTGCGCTGGGCGGGCAATAAATACATGTACCACAATCGGCTGCGTCGTTCCGAGTTCGTAAAGTTGTTCCAGGAGGCGGGTGTTCGTATCGAGTGGGAATCGCGAGCATTGGATCAGCGCTCGCTGCAGCAACTCCAACGCGGGTTTCCGAGATCATGGGAACATTCCCGGCCAGTGGGGCAGCAACATCAATTGCGGACAATTCGCATCCTGTCGAAGTGAAGTACCACAATTAATTTGACTCGCCTGCGACTCAGGGGCTGGTTGGCCTAGCTACTGAAACCGTGCGGTGAGGACTTTCAAGCCCTGCTTTCCATCCAGTTTCAGCCGGCATGCCTTCTCGCCGGAACAGGACCCAGCCCAGCCTTCGAACTTATGGCCGGAATCAGGCACCGCCGACAGCTCAACCTTGGTGCCATTGCTGGCTGCCAGGTTGCACTGGTCGCTACGGTCACAGTTGATTCCGGCAGGATGGCTGGTAATGGTTCCGGGCCCGATAACGTTCACCTGCACCACCCCCACGCAAGGAGCGGGCGAACTCACGCCGGCCATGCCCGCCGGCACGCACGGATCAGCAATGTGCAGGTGCCGGGTTATGTCGCATAGCCCCGCCTCCGGGCAGGGACCTTTGCCAAGAGCAAAATCGGACCACTCCAGATTGCACTGCCCCTGTGGACCGCACCCGCGATTGACCCCTGGTTGATTCGCCAGCCAGTCCCACAGGGGATTCTCAACTCCCGCCAGAGCGTAAGCATCATCACTCTCCAGTCGAGCAGGATGAAGAGGATTGCCGGTATCGCCCACATATCCTCCATAGTGAGACATGGCCTCAACAAGGGGATACTGCCAGGCGGGCATGTAGGCGCGGAGCAGTCTCAGTTGCTCGTCAGTGTAATCCAGAAAGACCAGCGCTCCGGCGGCCGGAGCCTCGTCAACGTTGCTGGCATGGGGCATACGGGAACAGGGCATCGCGCCCCAATCCACCAATACGGGGAAGACAGTGGCCGCAGCTTTGGGGTTTCGGGGGGAAGTCTGCTGGCAGAGAGTGTTGAGATAAATGGGGTGGTAGATGTGGCCTTGAATTAATTCCTGCACTCGGATCAAGCCGATAGGAGGGAAAATTCCGTTGCTCGCCCAGGGATTTCCCAGGCTCACGCCATAGCCTTGAGGATCGTCCCGGTCGCTCACCATGCTGTCGGAGGGACTAATGCCAATGTCGCAAGGCCGTTCCAAGTCGGTAGAGCTACAGTGCGGAAACGCGTAAGCGCTTCCCTTGCGGCCGACATAACGGTAAAAGGTGAAATATTTATCCTGCACCTGGTCCCACACCATGAAGAAGTCTTCACTATCAGCACCGTTGGTCATGGCACGGTCCGGAGCATGAAATGCTTTGCCCAGGGCCTGATGGAGAATTTCCTTGGGAGTGGGGCCGCGGGTTATGACATAAGCCGGATCGCCAGGATTGCCATAATATTGCGGAATGTCGTTGATGCTGTTCCTACTTCCGGAATGAGCAAATATCAGCAGGTCGGTGCAAGATCCGGGATTACAGGCTTTGAGGGAGTCCACCGCGATATCAACGTCGTGGGCCGCCAGGTGGCGCATCACGTCTACGGGGAGACGCTTGCCAAACAGGCTGTTCGGACTGGGTATATCGGTAATGGGCTCCTGCCGGGTAATTCGGTAGGGTCCGCCGGACTCCGTGATTATCGCCGGCTGCGATTTCCTGATATTGGCAGCGGGCGCCCCGGAGGCTCCGTCACCACCAGCATTCCCGTTGCAGGCCAAGCCGAGAACCAACACCATGACCAGCGCTATCGCCTTCTGCATGCGTTTCTCTGCTCTGGCCCAACCGTCAACTGGGTATGACCAGCCCAACGATTGTCCTGTGCTGTGAAAGTGAGTGTCAAGGAAAGACGTCCCTATACTCCGCTGATGACATCGTGAATTGCGATGAACGCGCCGCAAACGCGGCCCCAGCTGCAGAAAGTAATGCTACTGAGTCAGCAAGCCAAACTCTTAGGTGAAGTCACATGTTGGGGAATCGTGATTGATAGGCCAAAAAACCGTGGTGTACTAAGGTCTTCGGTGGATTTGTCGCGTGCCGTCCAGCATCTACTATCCTCCTCACGTTGACACGGAACATCACTCACTTCGTTGCTTGATCTTTCAAGAGCGCCACTCTAGCAGTCCTGCTGTCCTAGCGGTTCGTTGCTGTTCTGTCAGTCCCTAGCAATACCGCAGCTCCACTCTGGCCACCTTAAAAGACGCGCTTTGCACAATCCAATAATGGAGGCCTTATCTTGCTACGAATTCGTGTCTTTCCAGACGGCAACATCTCCAGATTCCCAAACTTCGGCAGAGCGGTCACGCGATTTTTGGCTCGCTTCCTGAGTTTAGCGCTAATGACTTGTGCAACCATCGGCACTTTTGAGCTCAGCACAACACAAGCCGCGGCGGCGCAAACAGACTTGAGCAGCAGCCAGCGAGCCGGCTACCAGCAAACCTATAATCAGTCTCTCCCCAAGACCTCAACTGTTCCTACCGCCACCCCGGTTATAGCAGCCGCACCCCGGGTTAGAATTTCACTTTCACCTTCTGAACTTACGGTCCAAGCCGGTGCGGCTCTGCAACTCACGGCGATCGTGACCGGCACCACAAACACGAGAGTAACCTGGACCGCATCTCTAGGGACCGTTACGCCATCGGGGCTATATACCGCACCGTCGGTCCCCGCGCAAACTGTAGACACCGTATTTGCGACCAGCAGCGCCGATCCGACGCAGTATGCGGCAACATCGGTGATGGTGGCGGGCAGCACCACCGGCTGCAACGGCCCCTACAGCATTATCAACCAGGAGCCAATTACCTGTGTTCCCAGCCCCGGCACCCTGTTTGCAAAGCGATTGCCGAGCGACGTAATGAGCCATCGTATGGCGAATGATGTAACCATCGCCGTCTCCTCTCTCAGGGCCTGCTATCCAGGGCAATGTTCCTCCCAAATAGTGGTGGTCCACTCCGGCAGCGCCAATGACATCAACGGCATTCCCACCTACTATGGAAATGCCACCGACCCTGCCTACAAGATTTCGGGTGGCTACTCTCCCGCCTCACCTTATACCGCGATCAATTTCGGATTCCATGCCCCGAACCAGGCTATGACCAGCGGCGCCTCCAGCGAGCAATTTTTCACGGTATGGGATCAGACGCAGGGCAAATATTTCACGCTTTACCGTTACACGGGAGGGAGCGGCAGTCACCAGACCAAGTTCCCGCCGTGCAGCTCCAAGCTGCTTACCGCTCCTTGCGGCATCGGCTTCAGCCCTTCCGACAGCATGAAAAACCTGCGTGGCGAAACGCTGGGCTTTGGCATAGGTGGGGGCAACCCCT
>Ga0075276_10000226_pt1 | contig 16486 bp, 20 predicted proteins | sample SF_Rice_5C_80N_4_FD_69770 | JGI IMG/M metagenome (GOLD analysis project Ga0075276, IMG submission 69770) | Rice paddy soil microbial communities from Twitchell Island, California, USA - SF_Rice_5C_80N_405 | ecosystem: Environmental > Terrestrial > Soil > Paddy field/soil | place: USA: Twitchell... | reverse complement strand
ACCGCCTGATAGCATGCGCGCCGCAAATTCCGGCGGCCGTCCTGGGCCTGAATGGCTCGGCCCTCTATCTGGGCATGGGGATAGGTGCGGGCGTCGGCGCCGAAATCATGAAGACGGGGAACTTTAATGTGCTCGGCCGCGTAGGCGGCTCGTTCGAACTCCTGGCGCTGCTCCTCCTGGCGGGCTCCGCCATGTGGGAACAGCGCCGCGCGGCGGCGCAGCGTATTTAAGGCGCGGCCCGCTCCATCACTGCCGCAAAAAAACCGTCCGTGCCGTGCAGCAGAGGTGAGAGTTGCAGGCACTCGCCGGTGTCCAGGCTGATGAGCTGCTGCGCGAGGACCTCGTTCGCAGGGTGGAGGACGAAATCGGGGTGGGCGGCGAGAAAGGCGTCCACGATGCCGCGGTTTTCCTCGGGAAGCAGGCTACAGGTGGCGTATACCAAGCGGCCGCCGGGTTTGACCAGCCTGCTCGCCGCGGCGAGGATGGACGCCTGCTTTTCCGTCAGTTCCGCCACGCTTTGCGGCGACTGGCGGAACTTCAGGTCCGGGTTGCGGCGCAAGGTGCCCATGCCGCTGCATGGCGCATCCACCAGTACACGGTCTATCTTTCCCGCCAAGCGCTTGATTTTCTGGTCGTTCTCGTGGGCGATGACCTGGGGATGCAGGTTGGAAAGCCCCGAGCGCTTCAGCCGGGTCTTCAGGTTGGTCAAGCGCTTCTCCGACACGTCGAAGGCATACAGCCTGCCCTGTGAATTCATCATTGCGCCCAGCATCAGAGTCTTGCCTCCCGCGCCGGCGCAGAAATCCACCACCATGTCGTTGCGTTTCGGCGCCAGCAGGAAACCGAGCAACTGGCTGCCTTCGTCCTGCACTTCTACCTTGCCGGAGAGGAACAGCGGATGCTTGTTCAACGCGGGCTTGCCGCGCAGGCGGATGCCGATGGGCGACCAGGGCGTCGCACTGACATCCATGCCTTCCGCCTTGAGCTGCTCCAGCGCCTCGCTGCGCGACGACAGAAAGGTGTTCACCCGCAAATCCAGCGGCGCAGGATTTTGCATGGCGCGGCCCAGCGCGAGGATGTCCTCGTCTGTCGTGGACGGGCGCAGCTTTTCGATCACCCATTCCGGCAGTTCTGCCTGAAGTGCAAGCGGCAGCGCTTCCATGGTGATGGCTTTTACTCCGCCCAACCATGTGGCCTCGTCCTTCTTTAGCAGCGGTTCGAGTTCGCGCAGGTTGTGGCCGCCGAAGCGTATCCAGTAAGCGAGGGCCATGCGGCGCGGCGTGGCGCGCGCGGCCTCCGTCGGCTGGCAGGCATGCTCCAGGAATAGGCGATGGCGCAGTATGCCGAATGCGGTTTCCGAGATCAGCGCGCGTTCGCGCGAGCCGGTGCGGTTTTCCTGGAAGAACTTGCGCAGCACCGCATCCGCCGGATGCTTCAGCGGGAGCAGGGCGCGCAGGGCCTGGGTGACGAGGTCGAGATGGTATTCGGTGAGATGCATGTTGCGATGACCGTGCGGCCGGGTTATTGCGTAAATGACACGCTGGTCAGGACCTGGGTGAACTGCCCGCCATCGTGGTCGGTGACGACCAGCTTGTAGGGAAAGTGGTGCGCCGCGTCCACCCATATCTCCGTGCGCTTGCCGTCCTTTTCGGGCGTCGTGGCGAGGTATAGCGCCGGGAATGTCCCCAGCGGCACCGAGACCGTCGCGTTGGGCGTAATGTGGTAGATGTAATCGTCGATCCGCGTGCCGTTGTTGTACATCAGCAGCTTCAGCTCGTGCATGTCCTGCAGCGGCAGGAACATCAACTGATACATCGCGCTCAGCCTGTCCTGGGTGCCGGCCGCGAGCGGCCAGACATGGGTCCCGCCGTGGTAGACGAGGGAAACCTGGTGCTTGCTCCAGTTGAAATCGGCGCGGGTGTCGCGGTCGCTGTCGAGCTTGCGCACGCTGGCATAATGCTCCGGACGCAGGCCTTGGGGGGTGATGGTTCCCGCGCTGGTGACGCGTATCGTTTCCGGCTTGAAGAATGCGAGCAGCCCTACTGCCTGGCTCACGCTTTGCAGATCGTAATGATCGCCCGCGCGGGTGAAGGTCTCGCTCATGGTTACGATGCGGATGCCGCCCTTGCTCACTTCGTAATGGGCCTCTATGCGGCTGGACGGCGCGGCCTGCCCGGTCACGGCGAGGCAAAGCAGGCAAACCGCTGCGAGCGCGCGCGCTATCGTCATTTGCGTCATTCCAGCCCCGGAGAAATCAGCGCCGGCGCCGGTTGTTCCTCCGCGCAGAATTCGACGCGGCCGGCATCGTTCAGGCGCGCCCGGCCTTCGCACAGCCAGCGGATGGCCTGCGGGTAGATGCGATGCTCCTCGTGGAGCACCCGCACAGCCAGGGTTTCCGCGGTGTCGTTGATGAGCACCGGCACCGCCGCCTGGATGATGATGGGGCCGTGGTCGAGGTCGGGGGTGACAAAATGTACGGTGCAGCCATGCACCTTGACGCCGTCCGCCAGCGCGCGCTGATGCGTATTCAGGCCGCTGTAAGCGGGCAGCAGCGAGGGATGGATGTTGATCAGCCGCTTGCGGTAGCGCGCGACGAACTCAGGGGTCAGGATGCGCATGAAGCCGGCCAGGACCACCAGGTCCGGCGCATAGGCGTCTATTCTGGCAGCGAGTGCCGCGTCGAATCCCGCACGATCGGGGTAATTGGTGTGGGCCACCACTTCGCCCGGAATGCCGTGCTCGCGCGCGACAGTCAGGCCTTCTGCGTCCGCGCGGTTGCTGATGACGGCGGCGACGCGGCATGGCAGCTTCGCTCCCAGGACCGCGTTCATGTTGCTGCCGCGTCCCGAAATCAGGATCACGATGGATTTCCCGGTCGTGCCGACCGCTTGAGCAGCGCCGGCCACCTCAGGCAACCTGTGTTTGCGCTTCATCACCTTGCCGCGCCCGGATTTCGCCCAGGGTCCAGACGGTTTCGCCAGCTGCCTGCAGCAGCTTTGCGGCCTTGTCCGCGTCGCCGCGATCGACGACCACCGCCATGCCGATGCCGCAGTTGAAGGTGCGGTACATTTCCTGCTGTTCCACATTGCCCATGGTCTGCAGCCATTCGAACAGCTTGGGCATGCGCCAGGCCTTGGCATCCAGCGCTGCGACGGTGTTGGCGGGCAATACGCGCGGGATGTTTTCCAGCAGCCCGCCGCCGGTGATATGCGCCATGCCCTTCACCTTCACCTGCTGCATCAGCGCCAGCAGCGGTTTCACATAGATGCGGGTGGGCGCCATCACGCAGTCGGCCAGCGTGCGCGCGCCCTCGAAATGGGCCTGCATATCCGGCTTGCTGCGCTCGATGATCTTGCGGATGAGCGAATAGCCGTTGGAGTGCGCGCCGTTCGATGCCAGCCCCAGCACCACGTCGCCGGGGGCTATCTCGCGTCCGGTAATGACCTGCGACTTTTCCACAACGCCGACGGCAAACCCGGCCAGATCGTATTCTCCCGCCGGGTACATGCCGGGCATTTCCGCAGTCTCGCCGCCGATCAGTGCGCAGCCGGCCTGTTCGCAGCCGGCTGCGATCCCCTTGATGACCTCCGTCGCGGTATCCACGTCGAGCTTGCCGCAGGCGAAATAATCGAGGAAGAACAGCGGCTCCGCGCCCTGCACCAGAATGTCGTTCACGCTCATCGCCACCAGGTCTATGCCCACGGTGTCGTGGCGTTCCAGTTCAAATGCCAGCTTCAGCTTGGTTCCCACGCCGTCCGTTCCGGAGACCAGCACCGGCTCGCGGTATTTTTTCGAGATTTCAACGAGTGCGCCGAAGCCGCCGATGTCGCCGAGCACCTCCGGGCGCATGGTGCGCCTCGCAAACGGCTTGATGTTTTCGACCAGACGGTCGCCCGCGTCGATGTCCACCCCGGCATCGCGGTAGGAGAGGGTGTTTTCCTGGGTCAAGTTGAGTTCTCGCTTTCTTCGGGATAAAGTGCTGAAAATTCCGGGGGCGCCGCAGGCGTCTCCCGGAATTCAACCAGGAAAGGATTTTACCTCAAATGACCCGGGAACGTTCCGCCACCCTCCAGTGGCTGGTGGGCGCCGCCTTGCTGCTGGCGCTGCTTTATGTGTTGACGCCCATTCTCACCCCGTTTGTCGCAGCCGCAATCCTGGCCTACCTGTGCGCCCCCCTCGTGAACTGGCTGTGCGCGCGCCGCGTTCCGCGCACCGTCGCCGTGTTGCTGGTGATGCTGGGGCTGTTCGCGGTGATGATCGCCCTGCTGCTGCTAGTCGCGCCCCTGCTGCAGCGCGAGATCGTGCTGTTCACGGCGCGTCTGCCGCTTTTCGCCGACAATCTGCGCCAGAAGCTGATGCCGTTCCTGAACCAGACCCTGCACCTGAATGCCCACTGGGACGGCGACGCGCTGCGCAGCATGCTCAGCACCCACCTGCAGCAGGGCGCGGGCGGGGTGGCAGGCAAGGTGCTGCCGTGGCTGGGGGGAGGCAGCGCGGCCCTGCTTGGCCTGCTGGTCAATGCGGTGCTGCTGCCGCTGGTGCTGTTCTACCTGCTGCGCGACTGGCCCGCGTTGCTGGAACGGATCGAGGAGCTGGTTCCGCGGCGCTGGAACAGGGAGACGCTGCACCTCGCCAGCGAGGCCGACCGGGTGCTGGCGGAGTTTCTGCGCGGCCAGGTGCTGGTGATGCTGGTGATGAGCGCATTCTATGTGACCGGGTTGTGGCTGACCGGACTGGAATTCGCCCTGCCGATAGGTCTGGTCGCGGGCATGCTGGTATTCATCCCCTACGTGGGCATGCTCACCGGTCTGGTGCTGGCCACGCTCGCCGCCGCCGCACAGTTCACCTCGTTCGGCAGCATCCTGCCGGTATGGGGCGTGTTTGCCGCAGGGCAGGCGCTGGAGGGCATGGTGGTCACGCCGCGCCTGGTCGGCGAGCGGATAGGCCTGCATCCGGTGGCGGTGATCTTCGCCCTGCTGGCGTTCGGCCAGATCTTCGGATTTTTCGGGGTGCTGCTCGCGCTGCCCGCTTCCGCGGTGCTGCTGGTCGCGCTGCGCCACGCCAGGGAATGGTACTTCGCCAGTTCCCTGTACCGCGAATGACGCAGCTCCTGCTCAACATCGGTCCGGTCTGGACGCCTACGCTGGACAATTTCGTGCCGGGGCGCAATGTCGAACTGCTGTCGGCCCTGCGCCATGCGCTGGCGGGCGGCGCCCGGGAGCGCAGCTTTTACTTGTGGGGCGATTCCGGCAGCGGCAAGAGTCACCTGCTGGAGGCCGCGATGCGCCAGGCCAGGGCGAACGGCCTTGTCGCGACGTATGCCCGCGCGGCCGTGCCCGCGGCCGCGGCCGCCGTGGCAGTGGACGAGGTCGAGGCGCTGGACGATGCGGGACAGGTTGCCCTGTTCGAGCTGTATAATCGGCAGCGCGAAAGCGGCGGCATCCTGCTGGTGAGCGGCAATGCGGCACCCGCGCACCTCGAGGTGCGCGACGACCTGCGCACCCGCCTGGGGTGGGGCCTGGTATACCAGGTGCACCCGCTCAACGATGCGGAAAAGGCGCAGGCCCTCGAGCGGCACGCGCAGGCGCGCGGTTTCGAGCTGCCGCGCGAAGTGGTGCAATACCTGCTACGCCATGGACGGCGCGATCTGCCCTCACTGCTGGCGGTGCTCGATGCACTGGATGCGCACTGCCTACGCCTGAAGCGCAGCCCGTCGGTGCCGCTGCTGAAGGAAATACTGAACAATACCGGGAGTGATGGTGAAGCTGGCGCTGTTTGATCTGGACAATACCCTGCTGACGGGGGATAGCGATTTTGAGTGGGCGCAGTTTCTGATCGAGCAGGGGGTGATAGACCGCGAAGTGTATGAGGCGAAGAACCAGGCGTTCTACGACCAGTACAAGGCGGGCACGCTGGATATTCATGAGTTCCTGGATTTCCAGTTGAAGCCGCTGTCACGCCACTCGCGGCGCGTGCTCGACGTCTGGCATGCGGATTTTATGCGCACCAGGATCGCCGGCATGATGGGCAAACCCGCGCAGGATCTGGTCGCGCGGCACAAGGCGGCGGGCGACATCTGCATTATAATTACGGCCACCAACAGCTTCGTCACCGCGCCGATCGCGCGCGCCTTCGGCGTCGAGCACCTGATCGCCACCGAGCCGGAGCAGAGGGACGGAGAATTCACCGGGCGGGTTCTGGGCATGCCCAGCTTTCGCGAGGGCAAGATCGCGCGCCTGGAGGACTGGATGGATCAGCGCGGCTGGTCGTGGGGAACATTCGAGGCCAGTACCTTTTACAGCGATTCATTGAACGACCTGCCGCTGCTGAGCCTGGTGAACAGGCCGGTGGCGGTGGATCCGGACCCCACCCTGCGCGCACATGCGGAACAGCAGGGGTGGGAAATTATCAGCCTGCGCTGAATCGGGGCGGCGCCGGCTGCGGCATGACCTTGGGAGGAAGGATATGAAGTACTGGATGATGATATTGCTGCTGTTGCCCGGCGTGGCATCGGCGAGTGCATATAAATGCACTGACCAGGACGGCGGTACGGTATACAGCACCACGCCGTGCGACGAAGCGCCCGGGCTGGTGCCCTATGTCGAAGGCGAAACCGGTTCGGCCGGCGCGCTGGTTCTGCATCCCGGCGCGGACGGGAGTTACCGCATCCCGGGATCGGTCAACGGCTCGCCGCTGACCCTCCTGATCGACCACAATACTCCGCGCACCGCCATCTCGGGACCCGCCGCGCAGGAAGCGGGGCTGCAGTGCGAGAAGCCGATGCGTGCCGGGCGCCCCTGCGCGGTGACGGTGCATGAGATCGACTTCGGTAATTTCGAACTGGACAACGTGGTGGTCGACATCGTGCCGGCCCAGCCGGACGATCTGCGGCTGGGCCGGGATGCGCTGCGGCGCCTGAAAGTGCGGGAAGCGGGCGGGGCGCTGTATCTCTCCCGCAAATAGCGTGTGTCAGGCGCGCCATGCGCCGGTCTGCAAGGGAGGGGATATGAAATATGCGCTGTTGATCTTGTTGCTGCTACCGGGCAGCGCGGGGGCAACCACCTACAAATGCGTGGATGATAGCGGCGAGACGGTATACGCCGAGCAGCCCTGCGGCAACAATTCCAAGGTCGTTCCCTATGTGGACGATCACGACATTTCCAAGGGCATGCTGGTGCTGACCATGGACGTCAATCACAGCTACCGCACTAGCGGCACGGTGAACGGATCGCCGGTCACCTTCGTGGTGGATACCGGGGCATCCGGCACCGTCATCTCGCAACGGGTCGCCATGGCCGCCGGAATCAGGTCTTGCAGCACCGTGGGTTACGCCGCCACAGCGAACGGCGTGGTGGCCCGCTGCACGGCCACGGTTTCAGAGATCACCTTCGGCGATTTCCGCGTTCGCAACCTGGTGGTGGCCGTCATGCCCAACATGCCGCAGGATGGGCTGCTGGGCATGGACGTGCTGGGCCGCCTCAAGATCCAGCAGGCCGACCATGTGCTGTCCATCTCCAGCAACTAGCGTAGGCCGGCTTATTCGGCGTCGCGCCCGGCGGCACCTCGTCCAGAGGCGCCGCGTTCAGGCGCGCCGCGCAGTGCCGACCTGATCCCTTGCAGCAGGGCGCGAATGCGCTGCCGGACGCGCTGGTATGCCTGCCAGCCGTCGAGATAGGCATGGATGCGGTTGCGATACCCCATGATCCAGGTGTAAACGCGCGCGAACCATCCCAGTTGCATCAGCGTCGGCCGGGTCAGGTTGAAAATGCGTGAGAACAGGGCAAATCCCGCGACCTTGGCGAACAGAAAGACGCCGCTGCCCAGCACCCAGTGGCCGGCGGCAATCGCTTCCACGCCCAGCAGTTTAGCGGGGATGAAGATCAGGCTGGGCAGGATGAACGCCAGGAACGCCCAGCGTGGCCGCAGTGACGCGATGTGTTTTTCCACCGCATGCACCGCGCGAATCGCACCCAGCCGCGCCATGAGGGCCGCGGTCCAGTCCCAGATTGCTTCCTCGATGAGAAAGACCGCCGCCGCCAGCCAGATGAACGGCGACAGGACGACACGTTTCACTTTCCGCAATGCGGGTTTCATAGCATCCCCGGGCACAAAGGCCTCCATCATACCCCGACGTTCGACGGTGCGGGCGCGGTAGGCCGCCAGCAGTGTATAATTCCGCGCTGAATTGGTTCCCTGGCTGGCAATGATAAAAAGACTGTTCACTCGCGTATTCGGCGGCAAGGCCGGCAAGCATCCGGCCGGCCGCAGCCGTGTGATCCCGTTTTCCAAGCATCACGTGTCGCGCGACGGCATCAGCTACGCTGCGCGCCGCGTCACCGACGGCCTGCAGGCGGCGGGCTATTCCGCCTTCGTCGTGGGCGGCGCGGTGCGCGATCTGCTGCTGGACCGCCATCCCAAGGACTTCGACGTCGCCACCAATGCCACCCCGGAAGAGGTGCGCCGCGTGTTCCGGCGCTCGCGCATCATCGGCCGGCGCTTCCGGCTGGTGCATGTCATGTTCGGCGAAGAAACGGTGGAAGTTTCCACGTTCCGCCGCATGGTGGACGCCGAAGAGGCGGAAACCGACGAGCATGGCCGCCTGCTGCGGGATAACGAATTCGGCGACCAGGAGCAGGATGCCGCGCGCCGCGATTTCACCGCCAACGCACTGTTTTACGATCCCGCCACCCAGGAAATCTACGACTACCACGATGGCTACGCCGATATCCGCGCCAATACCCTGCGCATGATAGGAGACCCGCAGGTGCGCTACCGCGAGGACCCGGTGCGCATGCTGCGTGCGGTGCGGCTGTCCTCCAAGCTGGGCATGACGCTGGATCGCGCGACGGCCGCGCCCATCGGCCGGCTGAAGGGCCTGCTGGATAATGTGCCGCAGGCGCGGCTCCTGGACGAGATGCTGAAGATGCTGCTTTCCGGCCATGCCGTCGAAGGCGTCAAGAAGCTGCGCGCCATGGGCCTGCACCAAGGCCTGTTGCCCATGCTGGACGTGATCCTGGAACAGCCGCTGGGCGAGAAGTTCATCATGCTCGCGCTGAAGAATACCGACCAGCGCATCCGCGAGGACAAGCCGACCTCGCCGGCGTTCCTGTTTGCGGCGCTGCTGTGGCACGAAGTGCTGGCGGCGTGGAAGGCGCGCCAGGAGGCGGGCGAGCGCCCGATCCCGGCATTGCACAGCGCAATGGACGACGTGCTCGACCGCCAGCGCGAACAGCTCGCCATTCCGCGCCGCTACGATGCCGTGATGAAGGACGTCTGGGCCAGCCAGCCTCGGCTGGAACAGCGCAGCGGGCAGCGCCCCTACCGCATGCTGGAATTCCCGCGCTTTCGCGCGGCCTACGATTTCCTGCTGCTGCGCTGCGAAAGCGGGGAAATTGCGGCCGAGCTCGGCCTGTGGTGGGATGAGTTCCAGAATGCGTCCGACGCGCGCCGGGCTGAAATGCTGCAACCGGAAACCGGGGGCGGTCCGAAAAAGCGCCGCCGCCGGCGCAAGAAGAAGCCGGCGGCCGAAGAAGCGGAGCCGGCCGGCGAATGACCGGGGCGGCGTTCCGGCAGCGCGCCTGTATGAACGGCGTGATGGTGGCGGTTTGATATGGCGATGCAGACAGCATTCATCGGCCTGGGCAGCAACCTGAAAGAGCCGCGTGCACAGGTGCTGCACGCGATCGAGGCGCTGGGACGCATGCCGCACACGCGGCTGCTGGCCCGCTCGTCGCTGTGGCGCAGCGCGCCGGTCGGCTACCTCGACCAGCCGGATTTCATCAACGCCGTGGTCAAGCTGGAGACCGGGCTTGCGCCGCGCGCGTTGCTCGATGCCTTGCTGGCGCTGGAACATGACAATGGCCGCACCCGCGAATTTCGCAATGCGCCACGCACCCTCGACCTTGATCTGCTGCTGTACGGTGACCTGCGCCACCACGAGCACGGCCTGACGGTGCCGCATCCGCAGATGCACCTGCGCGCCTTCGTGCTGCTGCCCTTGCTCGAAATCGAGCCCGGGTGCATGATTCCCGGGGTGGGACCGGCGGCCGAGGCGCTGCAGCGCTGCGCCGGACAGGACTTGGAGCAAGTGGCGGATGGTGCTTGAAAAATACCGTTATGTGGTGGTCGAGGGCCCGATAGGCGTCGGCAAGACCAGTCTCGCGCGCCGCCTTGCCGAGTATGCGGGTGCGGCGGCCATGCTGGAAAAGCCCGATGAAAATCCCTTCCTGCCCCGGTTTTACGCCGATCCAGCGCGTCATGCGCTCCCGGTGCAATTGTTCTTCCTGTTTCAGCGCATCAACGAGGTGAGCGAGCTCACCCAGATGGACCTGTTCCAGACGCGTACCGTGGCGGATTACCTGTTCGAGAAGGACGCCCTGTTTGCGCGGCTCAACCTGAATGATGATGAATTCACGCTCTACCAGAATGTCTACCGTCAGCTCGCGCCGCAGGCGCCGGCGCCGGACCTGGTGATCTACCTGCAAGCGCCTACGGACAAGCTGTATGAACGCGTCAGGCAGCGCGGCATAGGGTACGAACAGATGATCGCGGAAAACTATCTGGAACGGCTGTCCCGCGGATACCGCGACTTCTTCCATCATTACGAAGATGCGCCGGTCCTGGTCGTCAACTGCGAAAACCTGAATTTCGTGGATAATGACGAACACTTCGAGCTGCTGCTGGCCCGGATAGGCGGGATGCGCGGCCAGCGGGAGTTCTTCAGCATGGGCAATTAGCCTGGAGAGGCGTCCGAAACATGAGAACCACATTGACCACATTGCGGGAGATGTACGGCAAAGGCGAGAGGATCGCCGTGCTGACCTGCTACGACGCGAGCTTTGCGGGAGTGCTCGAGGAAGCCGGCGTGGATATGCTGCTGGTCGGCGATTCGCTCGGCATGGTGCTGCAGGGCCACGACACCACGCTGCCCGTCACCCTGGAGCAGATGGTCTACCACACGGCTTGTGTTGCGCGCGGCTCGCAGCGCGCGGTGATCGTCGCCGACATGCCGTTCGGCACCTCCCAGGTCAGTCCCGAACAGACCTTCGAACATGCCGCGCGCCTCATGGCGGCGGGCGCGCAGTTGGTGAAGCTGGAAGGCGGCGCGGTCATGGCGCAGACCATTTCCTTTCTGGCGCAGCGCGGGATCCCGGTGTTTGCCCACATCGGGCTCACGCCGCAGTCGGTGCACCAGATGGGAGGCTACCGCGTCCAGGGCAAGGGCAAGACCGCGGCCGAGCAGGTTCTGCAGGATGCGCTCGCGGTGGAGCGAGCGGGCGCCAGCATGCTGCTGCTGGAAGGGCTGCCCGCGGCGCTGGCGGAAAAAATTACGGGCAGCGTTTCCATTCCCACCATAGGCATAGGCGCTGGTCCGGGCTGCTCCGGCCAGGTACTGGTCGTATATGACATGCTGGGCATTTATCCTGGCAAGAAGCCGCGCTTCGTCAAGGACTTCATGCAGGGCGCCGGATCCATCGCCGAGGCCGTCGCGGGCTACGTGCGCGAAGTGAAGGCCGGCACCTTTCCGGATGCGGCGCACAGTTTCTGAGCGGTACGACCGTCCACGATCAAGAGGTTACTCCATGAAATACCTGTCCGCCTTTCTTGTGACCATGGTGTTTGCGATTGCCGGCGGCGCATCCTGGGCGCAGCCGCCGGCCGCCAGCGCAGAGGATAAGCCCGTGCTGCGCGAGGCATTCACGCTGCGGCTCGAGCTGCCGGACGGCAAGAATTACGAAGAGAATTTCACCCGCCGCATACCCTATGTATACAACAACGCAGCCTACATGTTCGCGGGGGAATCATTCGGGCTCGAGGCGCGCATCGCGCACGGCGAAATCGCCGGCATCAGCTACCGCAAGCACGGTGCCGGCGCGGATGTGGAACTGCAGTTCCGGCAATTCGTGACCAAGAGCGGTCTGCCGATCATGATGCTCATGATCAAGAACAACCTCGACAAGAAGCTGTACATGACTGCAGAGATCTCCACGCCCGGCGATCCGAATCGCTACCAGACCGACATCCGTCCGATCGCCCCCGGCCAGGCCGACTATGAAACATGGGCGCGGCCCATCATAGAACTCAAGCTTTTCCAGTTGCGCTTCAATGCGCAGCGCAGCTACTGAGCGCGGCTGCGCCGACGCCATGGAGACGATTTCTTCCGCTGCGGCATTGCGCCAACGGTTTCTCAGGGAGGGCGCCATAGCCTTTGTGCCCACCATGGGCAATCTGCATGCCGGCCACCTGGAACTGGTGCGCATCGCGCGCGAGCAGGGCGGGTGCGTTGTGGTGAGCATCTTCGTCAATCCGCTGCAGTTCGGACCGGGCGAGGACTTTGACGAGTATCCGCGCACCCTGGCGGCGGACTGCGAAAAACTGGCGGGTCTGGCGGACGTGGTGTTCGCGCCTGCCGTCGCCGAGATGTATCCGGAGCAGCAGACCCTGTTCGTCGAGCCCCCGCCGATGGCGAACGATTTGTGCGGCGCCTTCCGTCCCGGCCATTTTCGAGGGATGGCGACCGTGGTGCTCAAGCTGTTCAATCTGGTGCAGCCCCAAGTGGCTGTGTTCGGCAAGAAGGACTACCAGCAACTGGCCATCATCCGGCAGATGGTGACGCAGTTCAACCTGCCCATCGCCATCGTGGGCGCGGAAACCGCGCGCGCGCCCGACGGCCTGGCGCTGAGTTCGCGCAACCAGTACCTGAGCGCGGCGGAACGCGCCGAGGCACCGCGCCTCTACCGGACGCTGCAGGAGGCGGGCCGAAGGCTGCAGGCCGGCGAAAAAAATCTTGAACAAATTCAGGCGCAAGCGGTCAAACAGCTTGAAAGCAACGGCTGGACGGGCGAATATGTCGCCATACGCAGCCAGCAAGGGCTGGCAGTCCCGGCAGGGGGCGAGCAGAACCTGGTGATCCTGGCGGCGGCCCGGCTGGGCGCCACCCGGCTGATCGATAATATTGAAGTTTGTCTTCAGCCTCAGGCACCTATATAATGCCGGTCCGTTTCAGGAGGTGGCTTCATGCAACGCATCATGCTCAAATCTAAATTGCACCGTGTGCGCGTCACGCAGTCCGAACTGCATTACGAGGGTTCGTGCGCGATCGACGAGGATTTGCTGGATGCCGCCGACATCAGGGAATACCAGCAGATCGACATCTACAACGTCACGAACGGCGAGCGTTTCACCACCTATGCCATCCGCGGCCAGCGCGGCTCCGGCATGATCTCGGTGAACGGCGCGGCGGCGCACAAGGCGAACCCCGGCGACATCCTGATCATTGCCACTTACGCGATGTATTCCGAACTGGAATTGCAGAAATTCCATCCCCAGCTCGTGTACGTGGACGAGCACAATCGAATCGTCAACAAGCGCGAATTTATCCCCGCCCAGGCGGCATAGCACATAAATCTGCTGCGCGAACCGCTGTCGGGGTTGCGCGGTGCCCGGCATCCGGGGCCGCGAAGCGGCAGACTTGAGTACATTCCGGTGCCTGCGCGCCGCGCGCCCCCCGATAGCGGCCCGCTCGTGATGATTTCTGCAGGCATTACGGTATCAGGTCGAGTTCTGATGTGCAGAGTGTTCGGTGCAAATTATTTCAACTGCCCGCGCTCGATGCTTATTCCCACCATCTTGCTGTCGCGTATCGCCTGCGGCTTGGCGACGCTGACCTTCACCCAGGGCGCGCGAAAGTCGTCGAGCAGGATCTGCGCGATGTGTTCGGCCAGCGCTTCCAGCAGGTTGAAGTGGCGGCTTTGCAACACATCCCGGATGTGGGCGATGATTTTTGCGTAATCGAGCGCGTCGGCGATGTCGTCGCTGTGGCAGGCGCGGCTGTTGGGCAAACCGATCTCGAGGTCGATTTGCAGGGTTTGCGGCACGCGCTTTTCCCATTCGTAGATGCCGATGAGGGTCTCGACCCTGATCTCCCGCAAAAATATGATGTCCATTACAGTTCGTCAGAAAAAGGCGTAAAATCCCGCCGCACCAGACATTTTACGGGAATACAGAAGATGACGGCTCTGCTTTTTGTGGTGGGTGCATACCTGCTGGGCTCCATTCCGTTCGCCATTGTGGCGAGCAAGGCGCTCCGCTTGCCCGACCCCCGTACTTACGGCTCGAACAACCCCGGCGCGACCAATGTGCTGCGCACCGGCAACAAGCAGGCCGCCATATTGACCCTCGCCGGCGACGTGATCAAGGGCGTGGTCGCTGTTCTGCTCGCGCGGCATTTCTTCGTCGGCGAGCAGTGGGTGGTATTCCTGGTCGCCGTGGCGGTATTTCTCGGCCATGTGTTTTCGGTCTTCCTGCACTTCAAGGGCGGCAAGGGCGTGGCCACCGCGCTGGGCGTGCTGCTTGCATTGAACTGGGTCATGGGTCTGGTGGCGCTCGGCATCTGGCTGGCGGTCGCGGCCATATTCCGCTATTCGTCGGTGGCGGCACTCGCCGCAGCCCTGGGCGCCTCGATTTTCGCGCTGCTTTCCAGCTCCATGCCCAATCCCTATGTCCTTGCTGCGGTGGTGATGGCCGGCCTGCTGATCTGGCGCCATACTTCCAACATCAAGAACCTGATTGCCGGGACCGAAACACGGATCGGCGGCGGTAAGCGCGGCAGCGAGGAAGAGGACGACGCGTAACCGCCGCGCCCGGTTCCGCTAACCGGCGGCCAGCGTCTGCAAATCCCAGCGCGGCTTGACGTCGAAACGGCAGCCCGCGGGATTTCCGCTTTTCGCTTCCCCCTGCATCAGCCGCAATGCGCCTGCGAAGGCAATCATCGCCCCGTTGTCGGTGCAAAATTCCAGTTCCGGATAAAACACGCGGAAGCCCTGGTCCGTCGCGGCACGGTCGAGCTGCGCGCGTAACTGCCGGTTCGCGCCCACACCTCCCGCGACGACCAGTTGCTGTAGCCCCGTCTGGCGGATGGCCGCCGCCGCCTTCCCGGCGAGTACGTCGACGATGGCGGCCTGCGTTTCGTGCGCGATGTCCGCTCGGGTTTGCGCATCCATGGCCCCGTCAAAGGCATGTTGCCGCACCAGGGTGAGCACCGCCGTCTTCAGTCCGCTGAAGCTGAATTCCAGATCGCCGCTGTGCAGCATGGGGCGCGGCAGCTTGAAGCGGCCGGGCCGGCCCTTCTGCGCCAGCGCTGAGAGTGCTGCCCCGCCGGGATAGCCCAGGCCGAGTAGCTTTGCACTCTTGTCGAAAGCCTCGCCCGCCGCGTCGTCCAGCGTTTCCCCGAGCAGGGTGTAGCGCCCCACGCCGTCCACGCGCATCAATTGGGTGTGGCCGCCGGAGACGAGCAAGGCGACGAAGGGAAACGACGGCGCGGGGCGGGACAGCAGCGGTGAAAGCAGATGGCCTTCCAGGTGGTGGACGGGCAGGGCGGGAATATCCAGCGCATAGGCAAGCGCGCACGCAATTCCTGCGCCTACCAGCAGCGCGCCGGACAGCCCCGGCCCCTGGGTGTAGGCGATGGCGTCCACTTCATTCAGTGCGCACCCGGCTTTTTCCATCACTTCGCGGATCAGCGGCAGCACGCGCCGGATATGGTCGCGCGAAGCCAGTTCGGGCACCACGCCGCCGTACTCGTTGTGGAGCGCGATCTGAGTATGCAGGGCGTGCGCCAGCAGCCCATGGTCCAGATGGTATAGCGCGATGCCGGTCTCGTCGCACGAGGTTTCGATGCCGAGGATCAGTTTCATCGGAAGGCGGGAGCGGGTTGCATAGCGCCGAATTGTAGCGGGTTTGACCTGCGCCCGGCGCGCGCCATGGTAAAATGCCCAAAATTTCAGCGTTCATAAAAATACAGGCGTCATAACCTATCCTCCAGTCATGGTTCAGCGGCATCCGCCGGGTGCGGGGCTGGCTGGGCGGTATATCCCATTTGATTTTCCGAAGCCAGCATGTCCGACATACTGAAAAAAATCCTTGCGGTCAAAGCGCAGGAAGTCGCTGCCGCTAAACCCAAAATTCCCCTGCCGCAGCTGCGCGCGCAGGCCGACAACGCGCCCCACGTGCGCGATTTCACGGCCGCGATACGCGACAAGATCAGGGCGGGGCTACCCGCCGTTATCGCAGAGGTCAAGAAGGCCAGTCCCAGCAAGGGGGTGCTGCGCGAGGATTTCCGTCCCGCGGAAATTGCCGCGAGCTATGCGGCGCATGGCGCAGCCTGCCTCTCCGTGCTGACCGATGAGCAGTTCTTCCAGGGGTCCGCGGCATATCTGCAGCAAGCGCGCGCAGCATGCGCATTGCCCGTACTGCGGAAGGATTTCATCGTGGACCCGTATCAGATCTACCAGTCGCGTGCGATGGGTGCGGACGCGATCCTGCTGATCGCCGCAGCACTCAGTCTGTCGCAGCTCAAGGAGTTCGAGGCGCTCGCGCACAGCCTGAACATGAGCGTGCTGGTCGAGGTGCACGATGCCCAGGAACTCGAATTGGCCCTGCAACTGGAGACCCCCCTGATCGGCGTCAACAACCGCAACCTGCGCAC
>Ga0075276_10000225_pt1 | contig 16487 bp, 14 predicted proteins | sample SF_Rice_5C_80N_4_FD_69770 | JGI IMG/M metagenome (GOLD analysis project Ga0075276, IMG submission 69770) | Rice paddy soil microbial communities from Twitchell Island, California, USA - SF_Rice_5C_80N_405 | ecosystem: Environmental > Terrestrial > Soil > Paddy field/soil | place: USA: Twitchell... | reverse complement strand
TTGGGCGCGCTCGCTGTGGCGGGAGCGCTCGTCCCTCTACTGGCGGCATTTTCTTTAACGGCTTCTGCGGCCGGATTGCGATTGCTCATGAGAGGTTGGCCTTCTTCAGCGACCACCGGATACCTGGGCGTCAACTGCCGGTTGGCTGATGGATATTCTCAATTGCCTGCTCGATGCGCGCCAGTGTCGTGTCCTTTCCCAGCACTTCCAGCGTTTCAAACAGCGGCGGTGAATTCTTGCGCCCGGTAACGGCCACACGAATGGGCTGAAACATCTGCCCCGCCTTCACGCCCAGTTCCTGGGCCGCCCCACGCAGCGCCTGCTCCAGTCCCTGGTGGGTGAACTCGGCGTCACGCAGCACCTCGCGCGCCCTCTGTAATGCCCGGCGCGCCATCTCAACATCGCCCTTCTGGGGAATCAACTCCGCCGCATCGTAGGGCGGCAGCTTCTCGCGGAAGAAAAAGTCGGCCACCGTCAGCACTTCGTTCAGCAGGCGGATGCGCTCGCGCACCAGGCGCGTAATCTCCAGCATCTTCTCCGGCGAGACTTCGCATCCGGCCTGCCGCACCACCGGCAGCAGCCGCCCGCACAGTTCCTCCACCGGCAGCGCGCGGATGTGTTCGGCATTCAGCCATAGCGCCTTGGGATCGAAGGTGTCGTCGGGCTGAGTGGGCGGTTCTTTGAAATTGATGACCGCGTTGGCGCGGTTGATGCCCTCGAGGGAAAACGCCTCCGCTAGTTCCTGCCGCGAGAGCATCTCGCGGTTGTCTTTCGGCGACCAGCCCAGCAGGCACAGAAAATTGATAAAGGCTTCCGGCAGGAAGCCGGCGTCGCGGTAGGTGGTAACGCTCACCACGGGTCCGTGCCGCCGCTTTGAAAGCTTGCTGCCGTCCGGCGCGATCAGCAGTGGCAGGTGGGCAAATTTCGGGACCGGCACGCCCGCCGCTTCGAAAATCAGCAGGTGCTTAAAGGTGTTGGTCAGGTGGTCCTGGCCGCGAATGATGTGGCTGATGCGCAGGTCGGCATCGTCGGCGCACGACGCCATGTGGTACGTCGGCATGTCATCGCTGCGCAGCAGGGCAAAGTCTTCGATGTCGGCGGTGGACTTGCCTTGCTCGCCGTAAACGATGTCCGCAAACCGGATCTCCCGCTCTGTCTCACGTGGCACGCGAAAGCGCAGCGCGAACCGCTCGCCCGCGGCCGCGCGCCGGTCGCTCTCCTCGCGCGAAAGTTCCCGCATGCCTGGATTGAACAACCACGGCCCTTGCGCGCTGGATTTTTCCCCTGTCTGGGCGGGCGTGAAATCACGGTAGGCCAGCCCCTTCCGGAAGATGGCGTCCGCCATCTCGCGATGCAGGCCCAGCCGCTCCGACTGCTTGTATTCCTCATCCCAGCTCAGCCCCAGCCAGCGCAGGCCCTCGAAAATGGAGTTGAGCGAAGCTTCGGTGTTGCGTTCTACGTCGGTGTCGTCCACGCGCAGCACCATGGTCCCGTCCTGGCTCTGGGCAAACAGCCAGTTGAACAGGAAGGTGCGCGCGCTCCCGACGTGCAGGAAGCCGGTGGGGGAAGGCGCAAAGCGCACTCGTACCATGGTGATTTGAGTATAACAATCGCGGCGGATGGCCTGCACAAACCCTCCCCCTGTGTGTCATCCCGAGCGAACGCGACCGAGCTTGCGAGGGAGAGCGAGTCGAAGGAACTTGCGCTTTCGCGGTGCCCCGCATTTGGCTGCGTCGCAGGGCTGTGCTCCCTTTTCAATCTGTGGCAGCCAAATGTGGGAATCTACATTCGGCTCACCCTCCGGCGGTCCCACATCCTGGTAGTTTATTCTTTCCTTTGTGAGCACCCTGAACGAGCTCTACTCGTCGCTGTCTATGCGCCGCCGCTACGAGGTGTGGTTCGTGCGTCTCGGCCTGGCTGATGGCAGCGGTGCCTGGTGGTTTCGTAATCTTCTGATGAATCCCGGACGGAGCGGCTGCGCGGGGAATCCCGCCGGCCTGCCCGTCCAGGTCTGGGCCACCTGGTTTCCGGCGGAAGGCAAGCCGCAAAGCTTCATCCAGGGGTTCCCGTTGCCGGGATTGGAACTCAGCCCTCGCGGCTGCAGCCCGTTTCATCTTGCCATCGGCGGCAACTCCATTGCCGAGGATTGCTGCCGCGGACAGCTACAGGTTGACGGACACGCGATCGCCTGGGATCTCCGCTACGCCTCCAGCTTTCGTACCACGCTCAGCCACAAAGGCTGGATTGGCTTCTCGCGTACGCCTCATTCGGACGCGGTCTTCATGGGCCGCATCACGCTTGACGGACGGACATTTCAAGGCGATCCCATGGGCTTTGGCGTTCAGGGACACAACTGCGGCTACCGCCACCGTAACTTCTGGAAATGGACGCATGCATTCTTTTCCCGCGCCGGCGCGAGCCCCAGCACCCTGGAAGCCCTGGCTTATGAGATGCCGCTCGGCCTGGTGTTCCGCAAGTGCGTGCTGTGGCACGAAGGCAGGGAATACGTTTTCCGCAATTTGCAAGAGACCGCCCGCGAGCCGGGCGCTCTCGAGTGGAATTTTCTTTGTTCCGGTAAGAATAGCCTGCAGCTTGAAGTGAGCATTGACGGCCGCGGAGCCGGCATTCACCGCCTGCCCTACTTGAAGACTGACTGCTCCGGCACTTTTGACGTTCTGAACAACAGTTTGGCGAGTGCCGTCGTCAAGGTGCGACGCCCGGGCGCTCAAATCGAAGAGCTAAAGGCTGAGCGCGGGGCAGTGCTTGAGTTCGCCGGTTCAGCTGCAAGCCTGTAGCATCGCTCGTTAACGAGGAATGGCAGGAGGATGGAGCAGGACCTTGGCCCTGCATTCAGCGATGGGTACTATGAGATGGCTTTGCGAAGTCCGACTCACCTCAGCGGCTGAAGCCCACTTCACTGCGGACGTCTGATGCAGGCCTGAAGGCCTTTGCCACCCACTATCTAATGCAGCAGACTTGCCCCTGGGTCACAACTTCCGCGTCGTTATCCGCTCCACTCCCATATACGGCCGCAGTGCCTCAGGGACGACCACGCTGCCGTCCGCCTGCTGGTAGTTTTCGATAATCGCCAGCCAGGTGCGCCCAATGGCCAGCCCGCTGCCGTTCAGCGTGTGCACAAACTCCGTTTTGTTTTTGCCTTCCGGCCGGTAACGGATGTTCGCCCGCCGCGCCTGGAATGCCTCAAAATTCGAGCAGGAAGAAATTTCCCGGAACAGCTGCTGCCCGGGCAGCCACACTTCCAGATCATAGGTTTTCGCCGAACTGAATCCTAAGTCGCCGGTGCACAGCGCCATCACGCGGTAGTGCAGCCCCAGCTTCTGCAGCACTTCTTCCGCGTCATGGGTAAGCTTTTCCAGCTCGTCGTAGGAATGTTCCGGGCGGCTGAACTTGACCAGCTCCACCTTCTGGAACTGGTGCTGGCGGATAATGCCGCGCACGTCTTTACCGTAGGACCCGGCCTCGCTGCGAAAACACGCCGTGTAGGCGGTCAGCAAAGCGGGCAGGCGCGCCGCCTCCAGAATCTCGTCACGATACAAATTGGTGACCGGCACCTCGGCGGTGGGAATCAGCCACAAGTCCTTGTCGCCGTGGGGTACGCGGAATGAGTCCTGGGCAAACTTGGGCAGCTGACCGGTGCCGTACATGGAGTCGGAATTGACCAGGTAAGGCGGCAGTACCTCGGTGTAGCCGTGCTCGCGCGTGTGCAGGTCGAGCATGAAGCTGGCCAGCGCCCGCTCCAGGCGCGCTCCCAGGTCCCAGTACACGGCAAAACGCGCCCCGCTCAGCTTGGCGGCCCGCTCCAGGTCGAGGATGCCCAACTGTTCGCCCAATTCCCAGTGCGGCTTGGGAGCGAATGCGAACTCCGGCGGCGTGCCCCAGCGCCGCACTTCCACGTTATCTTCGGAAGTCTTGCCCACCGGCACGCCGGCGTGGGGCATGTTGGGAATGCCCGCCAGCAGTTCGCGCAGCCGCCCATCTTCTTCCTGAACCTTGCCCTCCAGGGCCTGAATCTTCTCCCGCAGCTCCTTGGTTTCGCCGATCTGTGCGCTGGCCTCCTGCTTCGCTTTTTTCAGCCGCGCGATTTCCTCGGACGCACGATTGCGCCGCGCCTGTAGCGTTTCCAGTTCCGTGATGTGCTGACGCCGCACCCCGTCCAGCTCACGAAACTGTCCCAGCACCTCGGCGGCATTCATGCCCCGCTGTGCCAGTTTCTGCTCCACCACTGGCAGGTGGTCGCGTACAAAATTCAGGTCAAGCATGGGAAACAGTTAATGTACCGGAAAGCTGCGCAGGGTGTCACCCCATCCAGAAAACGTGTGGGCACAGGCGCCCTCGCCTGTGCGGGCGAGCGTAGCTCGCCTGAGTCTTGGCAGTCGCCCGCACCGGGCTGTTACACTACCGTGCGATGAACTCCCGCATCGGCCGTACCTGTGCTGTACTCATCTGCTTCAGTTTCCTATCCACATTGGCCCTGGCTTCCGCCTACAACGCCCGGCCTAAGCTGGTAGTGGTCATCATCATTGACCAGTTTCGCGGCGACTACCTGCAGCGCTATTACGACGATTTTGGCCCTTCTGGCTTTCGCCTGCTCATGGACCACGGTGCCGACTTCACCAATTGCAACTACGATTACGCCAACACCCGCACGGCTCCCGGACATGCCGCCCTGCTCACCGGCGCCTACAGCGATGCCAACGGCATCTTCAGCAATGAGTGGTGGGACTCCCAGAAGAACCGGGAGGTTACCTCGGTGGAGGACGATTCCACGCAATTGGTAGGCGCCGCAGGTACCGGCGCTTCGCCTCATTATCTGCTGGCCAGCACCCTGGGCGACCAGTTGAAGCTCGCCACCCAGGGCAAGGCGCGCGTGTTCGGCCTCGCGCTCAAGGACCGTGCCGCCATCCTGCCCGCCGGCTGGGCCGCCAACGGCGCTTACTGGATTGACGACCATAGCGGCACCTGGATTACCTCCAGCTATTACCGCCGGGACTTGCCCGCCTGGGTGCAGCAATTCAACCGCAGCCAGGCGGACAAATTCTGGAATCGCGAATGGAAGGACAGCAGCGGCAACGTCCAGTTCACTACCGCCCGTAAGCCGGGCGCCGGATTTTTTGACGTGGTCGGCTCCACCCCCTTTGCCAACGACTACGAACTGGACTTTGCCCGCGCCCTTATCGCAAACGAAAAGCTGGGAACTGGCCCGGCAACCGATCTGCTCACCATTGGCCTTTCCGCCAACGACCTTCTCGGCCACGAGGTTGGCCCCGATTCTCCCAAAATGCGCGCCATGGCTCTGGCCTTGGACCAACAACTGGCCGGCTTTTTCGATTTCCTGGGCAAACAGCTTGGCTTGGCCAACGTTTGGATTGCCCTCTCCGCCGATCACGGCGTGGCTCCGCTGCCCACGGTGGCCAAAGCCATGCGCATTCCCGCTGCCGGCTTAAGTAACGCTCAGCTGCAGAAGCAGCTTAACGCTGACCTCACTGCCCGGCTTTCCCCTGGCCATCCCCGTGACTTTGTGCCTGACCTCTCTTATCCAATTGCTTTTGTTTCGCAAGCGGCATTTACCGCGGTGCGCCTGAAGGAGGCCGCCGCTGAGCAGGCGGTCGGTGAAGCCCTGGAACGCATTGGCCTGCGCGGCTTCTACACCAAGGATCAATTGGCGCGCGGAGAAGTGCCCGCTAACGCTCTTGGCCTTCAGTATCTGCACAGCTATTCGCCTTATGGCGGCTGGTACGTGCTGGGCGTTCCCCCGCCCTTCACGATCGGCTCTACCCGGGGCACCGACCACGGCTCGCCTTACAGCTATGACACGCACGTGCCTCTAGCCTTCTTTGGCGTGCCTTTTCAGCCCGGCACATACCATCAGCACGCTGAACCGGTGGATCTGGCGCCCACGCTGGCCTCCTTGCTGGGCCTCAACCCACCCAGCAGCGCCGTCGGCCACGTTCTCACCCAGGCGATTGCCCATCGTCACATTGAAGAGCCAGGAGGAGGGACGCCATGAGCAGCACCCCCCCTCTGCCTCCCAAGCCGGAAATGAGCGTCAGCTTTGCCGGAATGCAACTCCGCAACCCGGTGCTGGCTGCCAGCGGCACTTTCGGCTATGGCATCGAGTTTGAGGATGTGGTCGCGCTCGACAAGATTGGCGGCTTCGTTACCAAGGGATTGTCAAAGGACCCGATGGCTGGCAATCCTACTCCGCGGCTTTATGAAACATCCGCCGGCATGCTTAATGCCATTGGCTTGCAGAACATCGGTGCGCGCGCTTTTGTGCTGGAGAAATTGCCGGATTTGCGCAAGCTCAACACCGTGGTTATTGCCAACGTCTTCGGCCATACCCGCGAAGATTATGAAGACACTATTCAGATCCTCAATGAAGGCGAAGGCATTGCCGCCTACGAGCTGAACGTTTCCTGCCCCAATACTGCGGCTGGTGGCATGGTGTTCGGCTGCGATATCCACCTGCTGGATGACGTGGTCTCCACGGCAAAGAGGGCCACCTGGCGCCCGGTGATTGTGAAGCTCTCGCCCAACGTGACCAGTATCGGCACCATGGCCCAGGTTGCCGAAGCCGCCGGCGCCGATGCCATCTCCCTGGTCAACACATTTCTGGCCATGTCCATTGACGTGGAGACGCGCCGCCCGCGCATTGCCAACGTGACCGCCGGTTTATCCGGCCCCGCCATCAAGCCCATTGCCGTGCGCATGGTGTATGAAGCCGCGCACGCCGTGGATATTCCCGTGATCGGCATTGGCGGCATCAGCACTGCCGCAGATGTGGCGGAGTTCCTGCTCGCCGGAGCTGTGGCGGTCGAGATCGGCACCGCCAGCTACTGGGACCCCTGCGCCACCGAAAACATTGCCCGCGAGTTGGAGCAGTGGTGCGCCCTCCATCGCGTGCAAAAGGTTACGGAGCTGATAGGGGCGATGAAAGCAGAGTAGAAGGTTTCCAAGTTTCAAGGTTTCAAAAACTTAGTTTCCGGTTTCCAGTTTCGAGTTTCAAAATCAACTTGCCCTCGAACTTGAAACTTTGAAATTCGTGAAACCTGAATTGGAGTTGTGCTGAGATCTCCAGACCTCCGCCATCCTATTGCCCGGAAATCTTCAGCTTGATCTGTTCCGGGATGCGCTCGCGGATTTCCTCGGGCAGGCGATCGTGAATCTGGCGCGCCCCCAGGCGGGCGGCGTCAGCCACCACCAGCGGCGCCGGGGTGGCCACCGCTACCGCCAGCCAGATCAGCGCCGAGAGCGCAAACCCGGCGGCGGCTGCCAGTTCCAGAATCAATGCGTGATGGGGCTCAAAATGGTGGATTACTCCGAAGGCCAGCAGAAAGACAACCGCTGAGGCGCTGGCCAGCACCATCAGCGCAATGTCAATAGTGCGGTGCAGTCGCTGCCGCCCGCGGCAGTAGGAGCAGGCAGCGAAGTGGCCCTCATAGTCGTGGCGCATCTCCGGAGCGATTCCGGAAATGTCATAGCGCCAGCCGGCTAAAATGCTGCCCACGATAGGGTCAACGCACTGTGCTCTCATGACTGACGAACTACAGCCGGAGCGGTTCCAGAGGCGCCGATTGGCTTGCCAGCAGCACCCGGTTGTGCAGCAGGGTACGCCGGCCACTCAGCGCGCGTTCCGCGGTTCCTCTGGCTAGCTCGGGATGGTTGTTCTGCTCTGATAGATGCGCCAGCACCACAAACGCTGCATTTCCATCATAGTCGCTGGCGAAAAATTCCGCGAGCGCGTCATTGGAGAGGTGCCCCACCCGGCTCATTACCCGCTGCTTCACCGACCAGGGATACGGGCCGCCGCGCAGCATTTCCAGGTCATGGTTGGATTCCAGCATCAGCACATCGCAGCCGCGCACGTGGTGGCGCACGCTAGCCGGCATGTATCCCAGATCGGTCGCAATGGCCAGCTTCACTCCTTCCGTGCGGAAGGTGAACGCCACCGGGTCGGCGGCATCGTGTGGAATGGTGAACGGAGTTATCGAGATGTCGCCTACCGTGAAGCTGCAGCCGGAATTGAACGTTTCCACCCGCTCCGGCTTCCACGCCAGCCCTGTTTTGTCGCGCAGCAGCTTGCGACAGGCCTGGTAAGTCGCGCCCGTCAGGTAAACCGGCACGCCCAGTTTCTTAGCCAGCGCGGCCAGACCGCAGATGTGGTCAGAGTGTTCGTGGGAGATCAGGATGGCGGAGAGCGCGTGCGGATCCTCTCCGCTGGATTTGATGCGTTTGAAGGTTTCGCGTCCGGAAAGCCCCGCATCCACCAGGATGCGCGTGCGCCCGCTGGCCACGATGCTGCAGTTGCCCCGGCTGCCGCTGGCCAGCACGGTTAATGTAACCGCCATGTAGGGAGCATAGCGGTTGTGCCCTCCAGCCGGGAGTAACTTCTTGATTAACGTGGCCCCTTGGTGTGGATTTTCGGGCCCAAACCGGCTGCTGGCAATTGGCACAAGGCGTGGGCGCCAACTGCTAACTGCTAAGTGCTCGCGTGGAGAGCCAATGACTCACGACTAACGGCCACTTCCCGCCTACTTCCCCGATTTGATCATCTTCCACAAATCATCCGTCCGGCGACGCCCCAGCGACCCCACATAAGCGCCCGCATTGCCGGTGATGAATGAGGCGAAGGCCTCATAGATTTGCGCCCGCTCCGTGTAGACGTGCAGCACCTCGGCGGCAAACAGGCGCGAAAGCGGGATGCAGCCGCACACCACCAGCACCCACCGCCACGGCCTGCCTGGACGTAACGCGCCCATCACCATGCAGAAAAACAGGGCCAGAAATCCGGTCATCATCAGGTCGCCAAGGGTCACCTCCACGAACCCGCTGATACCTCCCAACAGCAGGGCCAGCGCGTACCAGGGCGCTTCGCTGCTTGCTGGCTGTGCCGGAACGGCAGCCGGTGACGCCCTTCCCGGCGTGCGGCGGGCAGTTTCTTGTGTTTTGGTGGCAGCGGCGGCGGGTTGCGGCGCAGGCACTTCCGGCATTAAGGGGCCCTCAGCTGGAATAAGTATAGAACCCCCGGCCTGATTTGCGTCCCAGCCAGCCCGCGTCCACCATTTTGACCAGCAGCGGGCAAGGCCGGTATTTGGGGTCGCCTAAGCCGCCGTGTAGTACCCGCATAATGTCCAGGCACACATCCAAGCCGATGAAATCGGCCAAGGTCAGCGGCCCCATGGGATGCGCCATGCCCAGCTTAAAAACCTCATCCACCGCCTGCGGCGTAGCTACTCCTTCCATTACCGCATACATGGCTTCATTGAGCAGGGGCATGAGCACGCGGTTGGAAACGAAGCCGGGGGCGTCATTCACCTCCACCGGGGTTTTGTCCAGTTTCACCGCCAGCGCCCGCACTGCCTCATAGGTTTCTTGTGAAGTGGCCAGGCCGCGAATCACCTCCACCAGTTTCATCACCGGCACTGGATTGAAAAAGTGCATGCCGATTACCTGTTGCGGGCGCCTGGTCAGCGCGCCCAGCTTGGTGATGGAAATGGAAGAGGTGTTGGACGCCAGAATCACTTCCGCGCGGCATATCTGATCCAGCTCGCGGAAAAGTTGCGCCTTGATTTCGAACTTCTCGGTGGCGGCTTCCACCACAAAATCGCAGCTTGACAGCCCCTGCCGCTCGGTTACCGGTTGGATGCGACCCAGGGCCGCGCTGCGGTCCTCGGCGGTAATTTTGTTCTTTGCGACCTCGCGTTCCAAATTCTTGCTGATGGTGCCCAGGGCGCGCTCCAGAAAGCGCTGCTCCACATCGCACAGCACCACCTGGTATCCATGACTGGCAAATACGTGGGCAATGCCGTTGCCCATCGTGCCCGCCCCCGCCACTCCCACAGTCTTGATCTCCATGCTGGCCTCGCACCTATAGACGAAACTCAAAAGTGTAGCAGGCTAGGAGAGGGAACGTCAGGGAGGGGAAATCACGGTAGTGTCCTAAATACTTTTAGGACACTACCGAAATCACCAAGGCTTCAATCTGGAACAAAGAATTGGATAATGGTGTGACGGCGACCTCTGTTAACTAAATGCGAACGCCGGTCCGGTTACCAGGTATTGGCAACTAGCGCCCGGCCACGGCTCCCCGCTTCGCCGCCACGTCCAGTCGTACTTCCGCGTGTTTCAGCGCTTCCAGCGCCCGTTCGTAATCAGTGTTCGGATCATTGCTGTGCAGCATCTGCTCGGCCCGCTCTTTCGCCCGGCGCGCCCGCTCCACGTCAATCTCCTCGGCCCGTTCGGCGGTTTCCGCCAGAATCGTAACCCGCGTGGGCAGTACCTCCGCAAAGCCCCAGGCCATCGCCAGGTAATGACTAAAGCCGTTGATGCGATAGCTGAGCTCGCCCACGCTTAGCTCGGTAATCAGAGGCGCATGCCCCGGCAATACTCCCAGGTACCCGTTCTTGCCGGGAATTTGCACCTCGGCCACCGCGTCCTGCACCACCAGTCGCTCCGGTGTCACAATTTCGAGTTGGATAGTATCTGGCAAAACCCGGTTCTCATTACTCAGTACTCGGTACTCAGTAAACCAACTGCCTACCGACCGATATTCCTCTCACCGAAGTCAGTTCCCAGCTCCACGAAACCAACTGACCACTGGCCACTGACAACTGCCTTTATGCTGCTGCCGCCTTCAGCTTGCCGGCGTGCTGCAGCACTTCGTCAATGTCGCCCTTCATGTAGAAAGCCTGTTCCGGGATATCGTCGTGCTTGCCATCGAGTATTTCCTTGAAGCTGCGCACGGTGTCCTGAATCTTCACGTACCGTCCCTGCAGGCCGGTAAACTGCTCAGCCACGTGGAAGGGCTGCGAGAGGAATTTCTGCATTTTGCGCGCCCGCGCCACAATCAGCTTCTGGTCTTCGCTGAGCTCATCAATGCCCAGAATGGCGATGATGTCCTGCAGATCTTTATAGGTCTGCAGCACTTTCTTCACGCCCTGCGCCACGTCATAGTGCTCCTGGCCGACAATGCGCGGGTCAAGAATGCGCGAAGTGGAGCCCAGCGGGTCTACCGCGGGGTAAATGCCGATTTCAGTGAGCGGCCGCGACAGCACCGTGGTGGCATCCAGGTGGGCGAAGGTGGTGGCTGGCGCCGGATCGGTCAAATCGTCCGCCGGCACATAAATCGCCTGCACTGAGGTGACGGAGCCTTTCTTGGTAGAGGTGATGCGTTCCTGCAGTTCGCCCATCTCCGTGGCCAGGTTGGGCTGGTAGCCTACCGCGCTGGGCATGCGGCCCAGCAGCGCCGAAACCTCCGAGCCCGCCTGGGTGAAGCGGAAAATGTTGTCAATAAACAGCAGCGTGTCCGCCCCTTCCACGTCGCGGAAGTATTCCGCGACGGTTAGCCCGGTCAGCGCCACCCGCAATCGCGCCCCCGGCGGCTCCGTCATCTGCCCATAAATCAGAGCGGCTTTCGATTCCTCGGGCTTGCCCGGCTTGATCACCCCCGACTCGCTCATCTCCAGCCACAGGTCGTTGCCCTCGCGTGTGCGCTCCCCCACGCCGGCAAATACGGAGAAGCCGCCGTGCTGCTTGGCTACGTTGTTGATCAGTTCCATGATCACAACTGTCTTGCCCACGCCCGCGCCGCCGAACAGCCCGATCTTTCCGCCCTTCAGGAACGGCTGGATCAGGTCAATTACCTTGACGCCGGTTTCAAACATCTCTGCCGTGGTGGACTGCTCGTCGAAGGCCGGAGCCGGGCGGTGAATGGGAAGCCGCTGCTTGGCCTGGATGGGGCCCAGGTTGTCCACTGGTTCGCCAATCACGTTCATTACCCGGCCTAGCGTGCCCGCGCCCACCGGCACGGTAATGGGTTCGCCCAAGTCAATGGCTTTCATCCCCCGCACCATGCCATCGGTGGGCTCCATGGCCACGCAGCGGGCCCGGCTTTCGCCCAGGTGCTGTTCGATTTCCAGGATGACGTTGATTTCCATCGGGGTGTTGAAGCCGTCACCCACCACCCGTACGGCTTGGTAAATCGGCGGCAGGTTGCCTTCCGCGAATTGCACGTCCACCACCGGACCGGCGATTTGAATTACGTGTCCAATATTTTCAGGCATGAAGTCAGTTCTCGGTTTCTCAGTTCCCAGTTCTTAGAAGCACTTGGCAATTGGCACTTAGCATTTGGCCACCGGCTAAATGCTAACTGCTAAATGCCAACTACTGCTTTTCACAGCGCCGCGGCGCCGCTCACAATTTCGATAATTTCCCTCGTAATCTTGGCTTGGCGCGCCCGGTTCATTGCCAGGGTCAGCGCGTCAATCATCTCGCCGGCATTGCTGGTGGCCGCATCCATGGCGGTCATACGCGCCGCGTGTTCCGCCGCCACCGACTCCAGCAAAGTATGAAACACGCGCAGTTCCACGTAGCGCGGCAGCATGCTGTTGAACAGTTCTTGCGGCGGCTGTTCGTAAATGTAGTCCACGGGCGCGGCGGCGAAGGTGGCGGCGCGCTCGTCAATGGCCTTGGTATCGGCCTCGCTGATGCTGACGCCCGCGGATTTTGCGGCTTCGGCCATGCGCAGCTTCTCTTGCTCGGCCAGTTCTTCCGCCTGGCGCACTCCGGAAGCGCCGATCTGCGCGATGGGCAGCACTTCATCCACCACCACCCGCTGCGACACCACCGATTTGAACTCGTTGTAGAGCACATATACGGCGTCAATTTCGCAGCGCCTGTAGCGCTCGATCACGCTTTGGCCCAGCGCCTTGCCCTGCGCAAATTCCAGCCGCCCCAGAATGCCTATGTATTCACCCACAATCTGCACCGCGCCCGAGCGGCTCTCCCCGCGCGGCGCCGGCGCCAGCCTTTCTTCAGCGCCCTCTGTGATCTCAGGTTGTTCCACCGGAGCTACCGGGAAGCGCCGGCGGAAAAAGTCGCGCGCCTTCCGCCCCACGGCTTCGATATCAATGTTTTTGCCCTGCTTGGCCTGGATGAAGCGCATGGCCGCTTTCAGGATATTGGCGTTGAAGGCGCCCGCCAGGCCCTTATCCCCGGTGACCACAATCAGCAGAATCGTGTTCTTCGGGCGCTGCGCCAGCAGCGGATGGTGTGGCTCGCCCGTTTCCGGATCGTAGATCTCGGCGCGCATCACCAGCGACTTGAGCACGTTGGTGAGCATTTGCGCGTAAGGCCGCGCCGAAAGCGCCCGCTCCTGCGCCCGCCGCAGCCGTGCCGCCGAAATCATCTTCATGGCGCGCGTGATCTGCCGCGTGTTGCGCACGCTTCTGATCCGCCGCCGGATGTCGAGTATGCCCGCCATAAAAACCGGTTGTCAGTAGTCAGTTGCCAGTGGTCAGTTTCCTTATGCCGGCGTCATCCTGAGGGCCTTCAGGCCCGAAGGATCTCGCGTGCACTACCACCGGCACGGTTTCACGCTTCGGGTTTGCGGTTTCGCGAATTGCTTCTTGAAACTCGAAACCTGAAACGCGAAACTGCGCTATTTCGTCGCCTGCCGCTCCGCCGCGAACCGCTCCTTGCACTCCTTCAGGGCCTTATTCATCTCCGTCTTCAGCTGGTCGTCGAGGGCTTTCTTTTTCATGATGCTCTCGAATAGACCCGGATTCATGGTGTCCACGTATTCGTACAGCGCCTTTTCAAACGGACGCACCTGCTCCACCGGCACATCGTCGAGGTAGCCGTTGGTGCCGGCGTAAATAATCAGAATCTGCTTGGAGAAGGGAAGCGGCGAGTACTGGTCCTGCTTGAGCACCTCCACCAGGCGCTCACCGCGCGCCAGTTGTGCCTGTGTGGCTTTGTCCAGGTCGCTGCCGAACTGCGCGAAAGCGGCCAGTTCGCGATACTGCGCCAGCTCCAGCTTCAGGGTGGCGCCCACCTGCTTCATGGCTTTAATGGCGGCCGTAAATCCCACGCGGCTTACCGACAAGCCCACGTTCACTGCCGGCCGGATGCCGCTGTTGAACAGGTCGGTTTCCAGATAAATCTGCCCGTCTGTAATGGAAATAACATTGGTCGGAATGTAAGCGGAGACGTCGCCTGCTTGCGTCTCAATAATGGGTAGCGCGGTGAGCGAGCCGCCTCCCAAATCGTTGCTCAGCTTAGCCGCGCGCTCCAGCAGCCGCGAGTGCAGGTAGAACACGTCGCCGGGGTAAGCTTCCCGCCCCGGCGGCCGCCGCAGCAACAGCGAAATTTCGCGATAGGACGCTGCATGCTTGGAAAGATCGTCGTAAATCACCAGCGCGTGCCGGCCGCTGTCGCGGAAATACTCCCCCATGGCGCAGGCGGCATAAGGGGCAATATACTGCATCGGGGCCGGCTCCGATGCCGATGCCGCTACCACGATGGTGTATTCCATGGCCCCGAAGTCACTCAGCGTTTTCACTACTTGCGCAATAGAAGACCGCTTCTGCCCGATGGCGCAGTAGATACAAATCAGGTCGCCGCCCTTGTTGTTGATAATCGTGTCCAGGGCAATGGCGGTCTTGCCCGTCTGCCGGTCGCCGATGATCAGCTCTCGCTGTCCGCGCCCGATGGGAATCATGCTGTCAATGGCCTTCAGGCCGGTGGCCATGGGCTCGCGCACCGGTTGCCGCGAAATTACGCCCGGCGCCAGCCGCTCCAGGGGAATGTACTTGTCGCTGGCAATCGGACCCTTGTCGTCAATGGGCTGGCCCAGCGAATTCACCACTCGCCCAACCAGGGCCTCGCCCACGGGCACGCTTATGATTTGCCCGGTGCGCTTCACCTCGTCGCCTTCCCGCACTTCCGTGTAGTCGCCCAGCAGCACCGAGCCCACCTGGTCTTCTTCCAGGTTCATGGCGATGCCTTTCACGTCGTGCGGGAACGAAAGCAGTTCGCCGGCCATCGCCTTGTCCAGGCCATAGAGCCGGGCGATGCCGTCCCCCAGGGAGATCACCGTGCCTACCTCGTCCACGGCGATCTTGGATTCGTAGTTCTCGATCTGCTCGCGAATCAGTTCTGTGATTTCGTCAGCTTTAATTTGTGCCATGCATCAGTTCTCGGTTCTCAGTTCTCGGTTGTCAAGCCTTAAAGACTTCGGAAGGGCACGACTTCAGCCGTGCCGTACAGGCTTCCTATTCTCGCGGCTTTAGCCGCTGAGGCCTCAGTTCTCGGTTCTCAGTTCCTGGCGAGCTAACGACCAACTACCAGCTAGTAGCTATCGCTTTCCGCCAGGTGTTCGCGAATCTTGTTCAACTGTCCCAGAATCGAGCCGTCGTAGATGGTGCTGCCCACCTTGATGACTGCGCCTCCCAGGAGACTGGCATCTCGGGAATAACTGGTCCGTACCTGCTTGCCGGTGAGCCGCCCGAGTTCTCTCTCCAGCACCCGCTTTTCCTCCGGGCTCAGGTCGCGGGCGCTGATGATTTCCGCTTTGGTCAGGTCCAGGCGCCGGTCCAATTCCACCTCGAAATGGCGCACAATCTGGTCCAGCAGCGGAATGCGTTGGTGGTCAATCAGCACCGCTATGAAATTACGTGTCATGGCGGAAATGCCCTCACGCCGAGCCAGCGCGTCCAGCACCGCGCGCTTCTGCGCCGCCGGGAGGGCGGGAGCTTCCCAAACCCGGCGCAGCTCACTGTTCTGTTCCACCACTTCCGCCAGCGAACGCAATTCGCCCCGCACCTGGTCGGGGTTCAGGTTGCGCTCCGTCACCACCTCGGCGAAGGCGCGAGCGTAGCGGTTGCTGATTGCAGCCATGCGCTAGCGTCTGTCCTTTCCGCCATTGCTGCGCGGCCCGCCCACGCCGTTGCTCAGTTGTTCAGCGAAGCCGCGCACCAGCGCCGCGTCTGTATCCTGGTCAATGTGAATTCGCTTTTCCGCCAGCGCCACCGAGAGCTCCGCGGCATAAGCCTTCAATTCCCGCCGCGCCATGGTGGCGGCGGCCGCGATCTCCTGCTCGGCTGCGTCCACGATCCGGCGCGCATCCTGCGCCGCCGCACGCCGCAGCTTTTCTTCTTCGCTGGCTGCTTCCTTCTCCGCCTGCTGTTGCATGGCAGCAATCTCGTGATCCAGCCGCGAGAACCGGGCCTCGATTTCTCCAAGCCGCCGGTTCGCCTCGGCGCTGGCCCGCGCCGCTTCTTCCATCGCTTTGCGGATGCTGGCGGTTCGGTTGCGGAACATGGCCGGGATGCGTGAGCGTGAAATCAGGTAAATCAGCAGCGCCAGCACCGCAAAATTCAGGATGAAGGCCAGCCAGTACGCGCCTCGTACTCCAATGCCCAGCACCTTTCCCAACCAGCGCACCGAGGGTGAAAACTTGAATTGGGCGGTCTGGTCGCTCTCCCCCGCCGCTTCCCGCGAGGCTTCCGCCAGTTCTTGCCCGAAGCTGTTGCTGTTCCCCGCCTGGGCTGCCTGGTCCGCTTGCTGTGAGCCCGCGCTTTTCTGGGCAGCCGGCGCTGTTCGCGCCCCCTTCTGCGGGGCCGCCAGGGCGCCTGTCAGCAGGATCGCGAACAGCAGCAGCAGGGCAAGCGCGCTTAGCAGGAACA
>Ga0075276_10000224_pt1 | contig 16558 bp, 17 predicted proteins | sample SF_Rice_5C_80N_4_FD_69770 | JGI IMG/M metagenome (GOLD analysis project Ga0075276, IMG submission 69770) | Rice paddy soil microbial communities from Twitchell Island, California, USA - SF_Rice_5C_80N_405 | ecosystem: Environmental > Terrestrial > Soil > Paddy field/soil | place: USA: Twitchell... | reverse complement strand
CCCCTCGCACTTTGCGAATCCCGGCATCATCGGCCGCATCACCGGGTTCTTCGGCTCGGCAAAGGAAAAGATACTCGCACAATTCCAGACTGTGGACAGCCGCATGCAGGCCCTGATCCAGGAGCTGGATCACAGCACCACCCTGCACACTGAGCGCATCCAGGATATGGAGGAGATGTACGTGGCCAACGTCAATGCGCACGGCGCACTCGAGGCAGCGGTGGTGGAGGGCAAGCGCTTGGCGCAGGCGCTTCAGGCGCAGCTCGCACATGAGACGCAGGCGACGGACGCGTTTTCCGCGCAACGCGTCAACGACGTGAGGACCCGCATCGACCGCCTCGAAAAGCGCATTGACGACCTGCGGCGGGCCATGCTGCTCGCCAAGCAGGCGGCGCCCGAAATTCGGCTGCTGCAGGAGAACGCGCGCACCCTGTCGATGAAGTTCAAGGACGTGAAGGCGGTGACCATCCCCGCGTGGCAGAATGCCTTCGCACTCTACCTCATGCAGTTGGAGCAGAAGAAGGGCGCGGAATTGGTGACCGCGGTGCATGACGCCACCGACGAGGCGTTCCGCATGCAGGCCGACCTGTTGCGCCAGAACACCGAGTCCATCGCGCGCGCCAAGCAGCGGTCCATCGTGTCAGTCGAGACCCTGGAGCACGTGCAACAGCAGCTTCTCGCCTCATTCGACGACATGAACCGCATCGCGGAGGAAGGCCGCCGCTCGCGCACCGAAGCATTGCCCAAGCTCAAGGCGCTGGAGCAGCAACTGGTCAACCGCTTCGCGCAGCAGGCCGACTAGGGGGCGCATGGCCATCAATCTTCAGAAACGCGCCGAAGCGGTGGGGATCGTGCTCGCCAAGCGCAACATTGTCGCGGCGCCCACGGTGCGCGTCGGCGCCGCACTCGACATCTCGGGCTCCACCCGGGAAATGTACAAGAAAGGGGTCATCCAGGAGACGGTGGACCGGCTGCTCGCAATCGCCATGAAATTCGACGACAACGGCGAGATCGATATGTGGTCCTTCACGGAAGGCTTCGATCGCCTGGAAACGGCGAACGCCGGTCACTATGGCAACTACGTCAACCGCCACATCCTGGACAATGCGGAGGTTACGAAGTGGGGTGCGACCGCCTATGCGCCGGTGATCAAGGACATGGTGCGTTTTTACTACGGCAGCGATGCGCTGTCATTCATTGGTCGCCTGTTCGGTGTAAAGTCCGCGGCTGCGCCTTTGCCGACCATGATCCTGTTCATCACCGACGGCGCGAACGACGATCGTGCCGAAACCGAATATGTGCTGCGCGCCTGCGAGAACCGCAATATATATTTCCAGATGGTGGGGGTGGGTTCATCGAGCCAATTTCGATTCCTCAAGGAGGTGGCGGATAGTTTGCCCAACGTCGGTTTCATAAATTTTTCGTCGCTGGACGAGTCTGACGAGACGATATACGACTCTCTGATTTCGGACGAGTTTTGCACTTGGGTCAAGTCAGTATAGGGAATAGGGGATGATGAAGCATTATTGGAGTGCGTTTGTTTTTGCCGCGTTGGCAGTGTGCTGCGGCTATTTTCTGGGCGGTTTCGCCGGCGCTTGGTTGGTTGCGGTGCTGGGTGTGCTGGAGATTTCGCTTTCGTTCGATAATGCGGTGGTCAACGCGAGCATCCTGCAGAACTGGTCCGCCAAGTGGCAGAGGCGCTTTGTGAGCTGGGGCATGCCTGTCGCGGTGTTCGGCATGCGCTTTGCTTTCCCGCTCATCATCGTGGCGATCATCGGCCACATCGGCCCGATCGACGCATTCAAGCTGGCGATGAAGCACCCCGCTGAATACGCACGTATCCTCAGCTCCTCGCATTACGAGATAGCGGCGTATGGCGGCGCATTCCTGTTCATGATCTTCTTCAAGTATTTCATTGACGCCGACAAGGAGCTGCACTGGCTTGTGTTCGTCGAGCGGCGGCTGGCGATCCTGGGCAAGCTTGAGGCGATCGAGGTGGGCCTGGTGCTGGGCGTGCTGCTGCTAACCGCGCACTACCTGCCTCACCATGAGCGGATCGGCTTTATCGTGGCCGGGCTTGCGGGCCTCATCACATTCATTCTCGCAGACGCTTTCGGCACGCTGGTGGGCGGAGACGAAGAGGGCGGGGAGCGCGTGGTGAAGGCAGGCATGATGGGCCTGCTCTACCTCGAATTGCTCGATGCCTCGTTCAGTTTCGACGGCGTGATGGGTGCATTCGCCATCTCTGACAACATTCTCATCATCACCCTCGGTCTGGGCATCGGTGCGATGTTCGTGCGCTCCATCACCCTGCATCTCGTGGAGTCGGGCAAACTGGCCGAGTACCGCTTCCTTGAACACTCTGCTTTCTGGGCCATCGGCGCACTCGCCACCATTACCATGGTCAGCGTGAAGCGCGAGGTCCCCGATGTGGTTACCGGATTCATCGGCGCCGGACTGGTGGCTATGGGGCTGGTGAGTTCGATCCTGGCAAACCGCAAGGATGCGCGCCTGGAGCAGAACGCAACTCAAACAGAATAGGAGCGAGCATGGCAATTAATCTCGAAAAAGGTGGCCGGATCAATCTCTCCAAAGACGTTCCCGCGTTGAAGCGCGTGCGCCTTGGGCTGGGCTGGAGCGCCAATGCCTACGACAGCGGCAAGGCGTTCGACCTCGACGCCTCGGTGTTTGTCTGCAAAGCGAATGCGGATGGCCACGCCAAGCTGATTTCAGACGAGCATTTCGTGTTCTACGGAAACCTGAAGAGCCCGGATGGCGCGGTGGTGCATGCGGGCGACGACCGCGACGGCTCCGCCTCGGGTGATGACGAATCCATCACCGTTGACCTGAAGCGGATCGCACCCGAGATCGACGAAATCTCGTTCGTTGTCACCATCTACGAGGCGCCGGAGCGCCGCCAAAATTTCGGGCAGGTGAAAAACAGCTACATCAAGCTCTATGATGATGAGAGCGGCAAGGAGATAGCCAAGTACTCGCTGGAGGACGACTTCTCCACAGAGACCGCGGTGCAGTTCGGCTCGCTGTACAAAAAGGACGGCGCGTGGCTTTTCAAGGCAGTGGGTGCGGGTTACAAAAAGGGACTGGCTGATTTCGTCGTCGCCTATGGTGGAAATCTTGCCTGAAAGACATGACCCACAAGCCAGGCCATCTGCAGTTCGATCAATCGCTTCCCAGGCCGGCCGTAGCGAGGACGCCGGGGGCCGTCGAGTTCGGCGATGCCGGCACTGGGGCGGGAGAACGCCCGGCCACGCAACAGCAGCGCGGCGCTGCGCACGTGCCCGCGCGCGCCTTCGGTGACGGCGGAATATCGATCACCCCGGCGCTGGAGCAGGCCCGCGCCGCGTTTCCCGATCTCGCCAGGAGCCATGAGCATAGCCTGGAGGTGAAGCTCAGGCAGCTCGTGCCGTGGCGTCACGAAGTCATCGCCGGCTGGGGCGGCAACGCACTGGACAAGAATGCGGCCGCCACCAGCAGCGTCGCGCAGCTTATAAGCCGGCTCGCCGATTACGGAATCGACCGCCTGGTGGAGGACGCCATGGCCATGGCGCAGCGAGGTTCGTCCAGCTTGCTGCACCGGCTGTTCCTGCGTGGCAGGATCATATCCAAGAAACCCTCTCTCACCGTGGCCAAGAGCCAGCTCACCCGATTGCTCAAGGAATGCGCCGACACCGCTGCGGTTGCCGAGCCGCTCACCGTGCAGCTGAGGCTCAACCTGGTGGCGCTGGCTTCGGCCATTGACGCATTTCCCAAACCGGCGGATCACGCGCTCGAAGCGACCCTGGCTTCGCGCCGCACCCTGCTGCAGCAGTCCATCCACCAGGCCGAACTCACCGCGCTCCAGCTCAAGGAGCTGAAGCAGCAGTTGGCCACCCTGTTACACAGCGTGGATCAACTGCTCGCCATCACCATACCCGCATTCGAGATCGCCGATGCCGCAAAGTAGCGCCGTGGTGGCTGCATTCGATTTCGACGGCACCATTAGCAGGAAGGACACCTTCTTCCCCTTCCTGCTCTACGCGTTCGGGAGACCGGCCGCCTACCGCGCCCTCGCACTGGGGCTATTGGAATTGTTGCGTCGGAATGCGCACCTGTCGGTGCGCGACCGACTCAAGGCCGCGCTGGTGCGCCGTCTGTTCACGTCCGTCCCGCGTGAGGAGTTGGAGGCGGTAGCGGCGGCGTACGCGCGCGAGATTCTGGAAAGCCAACTGCGCCCCAAGGCCCTGGAGCGAATTCGCTGGCACCGCGAACAGGGACACCGCTGCATCATGGTGAGTGCCTCAATAGACCTCTATCTCAAACATATCGCGCGGGAACTGGGCTTCAGCGATCTTTTGTGCACGCGGCTTGCCGCAAGCGGGGATGTATTTACCGGCGAGCTGATTGGGAGCAATTGCCGCCGCGCCGAGAAGGTGCGACGTCTTACAGTGCTGCTGGGCAACGTGGCGCAGTATCGAATTTACGCTTACGGCGATTCAGCCGGGGATAAGGAAATGCTCGCCATCGCGGCCGAGAAATTCTATAAGCCCTTTATGTGATGGGTGCCGCCGGTGGCGGTGCCGAACGGAAAGAGGTGTGAGGTTGTTCAGGCCGGAGGCGGTGAGCTTCAGAGGTGATGTGGGGATGTTTTCTTTCACGTGTTAGCGGTGTCCGGTGCCGGGCGCGCGATGTTGCCGGTTCGACGTTGAAGTAAAATCGCGCCGCTTTTTCCGCTGGAGGGCGGACTAGGGCTTGCGGCCCGCTATTCGGATGGTGGCTCGAGGGTTTTTGCCAGGGCCTTGCCCGAGGGCGGGTTTTGCAGATCACTTTGCTGGTCGTGGCAGGTGCCTGTTTTGTCACCGGAGCTTTGAAGGTCGGGGACCGGCCGTATTGGCGCCCTGCGCGCATACGCGCGATTCCGCATGACGGGGCGCCAAGCGCTGCCCGGATGAAATGCGATGAATCGGCGATAAGTTGTGGCACCGGCCCAACCCGCGGGAGCGGGCAATTCTCCGGCATGATGATAAAAGTTCCCTTGCTGGCCGCGCCTGTCTCCCTAACTTCCCCTTATTATGCGGTTGAAGCGAAAACTGAGGACCTGCGTATGGGGCTGTCCCGCCCCTGTAAGGCGTGTGGATTATGCCCGACCCGCCACACAGCGCATATCTGCCGAAATATCTATATATTTACAGCGTCAGCGCGCCAGGCCAGCCCGAAAAACATCAAGCCCCCGCTTTTCCCCTGCCGGTGCGCGCCGCGCCGCTCGCCCGGGTTGCGGGCGGTCACTTCTGATTCAGTGCCACCTCAGCCGCCACACGCACAGCATGCGACGCATGATCCTGGGCCAGTATCTCCAGCGCGCGGCGCCCATCCGGAAATGCTTCCGCGTTCTTCAGCGCATTGATGATCTGCAGCGATTCCTCATAGCTCATCGGGTGGCGCAGGGCGCATTCCGCCAGCTTCAGCGCCGTTCCAGTCTCATGGCGCTGCACAAGAATGGCGATCACCCGCATGCGCACATCGTCCGAAGGGTGGTCCAGCGCGTGGAACAGTTTCTCCCTGAAGTCATGCCCACTCCAGTCGCTCACACTCTGCCCGCACACCGGGCAGAATTCCGCATCGGCGGGAATCAACGAAAAGCAATTCATGCAATAAGTATCGTTCCGGGGTGTCATTGCAACGCATCCATATTCAATTCATGTTCGGTTCCAGAACCGTTCGCCTATCCGGCTCCGCAAAAAGAAAGGCACCGAAGGTTCGGTGCCCAATACCTGCTCGAAGTCAGACCGCCGCAATTTTGCCACTTGCATGTGACAAATATATTTCACCGCGCCGCGCCGCGCCGCAATGCGGCAGGCAGCCCCTCCATGAAGCGCCTTCGCATGCGGGACAGGCACCGCGCCGGTGGCCGGGGAGTGAAGTACAATTCGTCCGGTATCCGTAAGGAAGCGGAGGTATGCGGGGCGGCTGAAGCGTTCCACAAGCAGAAGTTACGCGCGGCTACGTCTAACTAAGCAGGAAATAGGCCGGAATGATCCCTGCCCGTGTGGTAGCGGCAAAACGTACAAGAAATGTTGCCTTCGATAACGCAATAGGAACAGGGTAGACCCAAAAAATCGAGGAGCTAAATGAAGAAAACAGACATGTCGTCCTTCTGCCAGTGGGACGGCGACACTCTCGTGCTGAACATCCTCGGCCGTCCGCGTGCGAAGAAGACAAAGATCGGCAAGGTGATTGGTACGCAGATGGAAGTGCATGTCGCAGAGCAGCCAGTTCGCGGACGCGCCACGGCGCACCTGGTGAAATTCCTCGCGGGCGAATTCGACGTGCCAGAAAGCGCAATCACGGTGGTGTTCGGCGTATACAACGTAAACAAGCAACTGCGCATCCGCGCGCCAAAGCGGTTGCCTGCAGTGATTGCGAAGAATAATTAGGTCATCAGGTACTGACATCGGGTAGTGCGCGCAGAACGGACATTCCGCGGGCGCACCCGACACTTCCGCTATGGCCGACCTGCGGCAGCACTCTGTGCTGTGCAAAGAGGACTGCTTTGGGCACGACGCTGCCGCGAGTGGACTGGAGTACAATCCGTCTGCTATCCGCAGCAAGCGTAGGATGGGTGGAGCGCAGCGATACCCATCAACACGGATAATCAATGACCAATTACCGCCGCGCCAATATCGCCGGAGCCACCTATTTTTTCACGGTGAACGTCGCCGACCGGCGCGAGGCGTTGCTCACCAGACACATTGGGCTGCTGAGGGCTGCATTTCAATATGTGCAGGAGCGGTACCCATGCACTACCGAAGCCATCGTCATCCTGACCGACCACCTGCATATCATCTGGACATTGCCACCGGGCGATGCGGATTTCTCCACCCGCTGGCGATTGCTCGAGGCCGGGTTTTCACGCAAACTGTCCGGCGAGGAAAAACGCTCGGCGAGCCGGATTTCAAAAAGGGAGCGCGGCATCTGGCAGCGGCGCTATTGGGCGCACCTGATACGGGACGAGGAGGACCTTGCGCGACACGTGGACTATATCCACATCAACCCGGTCAAGCATGGCTATGTGAAACGGGTCGCAGATTGGCCGCATTCCTCATTCCACCGGTTTGTCGCCGCCGGCATGTTGCCGCCGGACTGGGCCGGGAGCGCAGACGTGGAGATCGATTGCGGCGAGCCAGGGAGTTGGTGAAAAATGTGATGGGATTGATGGGTATCGCTGCGCTCCACCCATCCTACGCTCGCTGCTATCCGCAGCCATGCGGAAATGTGCGGGACGGGTGCTTCGTCCCAGGAGCAGACATGCGCAGCACTTACTTAAATTGCACAATATGCGGGCGCGCCATCCTATAAAAGGGGAATCGATGAAATGGGTTGTTCTGGCACTGACTGTCCTCCCCATGGCCACACCGGCTAATGCTGCGAGCTTCGATTGCGCAGGGGCTCGCACTGCGACGGAAAAGATGATCTGTTCCGATCAAGAGCTGTCGCGTCTCGATGACGCCCTAAGTCAGGAGTTCCAGCAGACGATCCGTCAAAGCCAAGCCAAGGACGCAGTGCGGAAGGACCAAGAGACATGGCGGAAGGTGCGGGACACTTGCGCGGACGCAGCATGCATCCGACTTGCATACGAAGCACGTCTACTCGCTCTACGGCAAGAACCTTCCGCGGGCCAATGGATTCCGGACACATTCTGGATGACAGGGCGGCAACGCGCGGAAGCCGTTCGTAGCCTTCTTTTGGCGAATTCCCCGCAGCTCAGAGCCGGGTCATATGAAAGCGACCAGGAGCATTTCAAGTTTTGCACGGCGTTCCTGGATGATTTCGAGAACAACCAACGCATTGAATACATTGAGCAAAAATTGAGGACGACTGAGTATGCCGACCCGGCATTGGCACAGGTTCGTGATCAATGCCCGAACGTCAATTGGGAGTATTCTGCTCCAAAGAAATGTGACGCTGATGCTTTGGCATCGTGGCTCAAGGGCTTTGAGGGCGACAAGGCAGGTGCCGTAAGAAAAGCGAATGAAATGTGCGATACGCAGTTCGGTTTGAACGAGCTTGCGTTATATGAAGTGAATGAGGCAGGGCATAAGCAGTACGTTATATATCAATCTCGCACGCCTGGCATAGATACCGCCAGATTGGAGGCGTTACTCCGAACACCAACGAAAAAGGAGCTATGGACAGACCAGAGTGCCTTGATTCGCAGGACGAATACGGTTGTTAACGTGTTCTTCGAGTTATCTGGATACAGCGTAATTAACGTAGGCGACGATACATGTACGGAAGGAGCCAACCTGGGAACCCTAGGATTCACGTCCCTGGAGTCGCACCAAGGGATTGTCAGATATAAGTCTCAATATATTGCCTATAACTTGGTTCGCGCAAGCAAGTATGGAAACGAACTAACCTTCATAGTGGGTGGGCATTACCCCGTATGCTATTTCGATCTTAAGCGCCCGGCATCTACCCATCGGGCGGAATGACCGCTTTAGGGAAATCCCAATGCCCGCTCCGGGCACACGGCACACCCCCCCGCGCCGCCCGTAAACAAGCGCTAACAGGCGCAAAGGGGACATCGGCGGCGAGCGTGGCTTTCCGGTCATGTGACCCGCCGTCATGCTGAAGGCGCCTTCACCGCGGCGGGTGGGCATGCGTGTGGTGCCGCTGGACGCCGCCCACCCCGTGGCTCCGCATGCCTATGGCCTGCACCCCCAGCCATAGGGCGATTTCTTCCGTTCCTTGCCCAACAGGCTTATAATTTGCGCCCGCGCCCCCTTTGGGACGCGTGTTCTTTGAAATAGGGGGTTCTGGAACCCATGTTCGATCAATTCGGCGCACTGCCCATCGATTTCGCCCTGGGCGCGGTGGTGGGCTGGCTGGCGCTCGGCATTGCGGCGTTGCTGCTGCAGAGTTCCCGCTTCGTTACCCGGTTCGTTTTTCCCGCTGGCGCATTCTGTTCGCTGGTGCTCGCCGCCGCCGGGCTTGGCGCCCTGACCGAGCCCAGCACCGCGCTGCTGCCGCTGGGCATGCCGGACCTGCCGTTCCATCTGCGCCTGGATGCGCTCTCCGGGTTCTTCCTCGTGCTGCTGGGCGGCGCGAACATCGGCATCTCACTGTTCTCGTCGGGCTACTTCCGCACCATGGCCGCGCCCGGGCTTTCGCTGCTGGGCTTCCAGTACCACGTCTTCGCGGCGGCCATGGCGCTGGTCTTGATGGCGGACGATGCCTACATGTTCATGGTGGCATGGGAAGCCATGGCGCTGTCTTCCTACTTCCTCGTGACCACGGACCACCATCTGCCGGAGGTGCGCCGCGCAGGCTTCCTGTATCTGCTGATGGCCCACATCGGCGCCATCGCCATCCTGATGTGCTTCGGCGTGATGCAGGGCGGTCACGGCGACTACACGTTCGAAACGATGCGCCACGCCCACCTCTCGCCGTTCTGGGCGAGCATCACCTTTCTGCTGGCGCTGTTCGGCTTCGGGGCTAAGGCAGGAATATTGCCGCTGCATGCCTGGCTGCCAGAGGCCCACCCCGCCGCGCCTTCTCCGGTTTCCGCCGTCATGAGCGGCATCATGCTCAAGACCGCCATCTACGGCATGCTGCGCGTGATGTTCGACCTGCTCCACGCCGACCAGTGGTGGTGGGGCGTCCTCGTGCTGACGCTGGGCCTGCTCACCGCGCTGTTCGGCGTGATCTTCGCCGCCGTCCAGGTGGACATGAAGCGCCTGCTGGCATATTCCTCGATAGAGAACATCGGCATCATTCTCGCCGGCATCGGCCTTGCGCTCATCTTCCACCACTTCGGCAAGGAAACGCTGTCGGCGCTGGCGCTGACGGCGGCGCTCTATCACGCGCTCAACCACGCCTTCATGAAGGGGCTGCTCTTCATGGGCACCGGCGCGGTGCTGCATGCCACGGGCGAACGCCGCCTCGGCAAGCTGGGCGGACTGATACGCCACATGCCCAAGCTTGCGCTGCTGATGCTGGTGGGCACGCTGGCCGTGGCGGGCCTGCCGCCGCTCAACGGCTTCGTCTCGGAATGGCTGCTGTTGCAGGCCTTCCTGTTTTCGCCCGGCCTGGAGCATTCCTACATCAATATGCTGGTCCCCATTGCGTCGGCCTCCGTGGCGCTGATTTCCGCGCTCGCCGGTTACGTGATGGTGAAGTTCTACGGCGTCATCTTCCTGGGCCAGCCGCGCGAGGAGAGCATCGCGCATGCGCACGATGCAGGGATCTGGGAGCGCATCGGCATGACCTGGATGGCGCTGAACTGCATTGCGCTCGGCGTCTTCCCGGTGTTCGTCATCCTGCGCCTGGACTTCGTCACCCAGTTCCTCGTGCACCGCTCGCTGGGCGTCAGCGCGGCGAAGACGGGCTGGCTGCTGCTCACGCCCATCCAGGCCGAGCGCGCGAGCTACGGCCCGCTGGTGCTGCTGCTGTGCATCGTCGGCGGCATGCTGCTCACGATCCTGGTGGTGAAGAGGTTCTACCACGGGCGCATGCGCCGCAGCGCGCCATGGGATTGCGGGTTTCCTGCGCAGACCCCGCGCATGCAGGACACCGCCGAGGGATTCGGCCAGCCGATACGCCAGATATTCGAATGGCTGCTGGGCGTGGTGAGGCAGCTCCCCACGCCGTTCGACCAGCATCCGCATTACCATTCCGAGACGCGCGACCGCATCTGGGACCTGCTCTACGTCCCGATCAAGCGCCTGAACGAGGTGCTCTCCGCCCAGGTGGGGCGGCTGCAGCAGGGCCGCATCCACCATTACCTGCTGTTCAGCTTCCTCACGCTGCTGGCCCTGCTGGCGTTCGTCAAATGACCGTCTCGGCCGTCTTCTACCAACTGTTCCAGAACGTGCTCGTGCTGCTGGCCGCGCCGCTGCTCATGGGCTGGATCGCGCAATGCCGCGCCTGGCTGCAGAACCGGCGCGGCGCGGGCGTGCTGCAGCCCTACCGCAATCTGCTCAAGCTGTTCCACAAGGATGCCGTGCTCGCGCACGACGCCTCGCAGCTCTTCCTGTTCACGCCCTACATCCTCTTCGCGTGCATGTGGCTCGCGGCCGCGCTGGTGCCCGTCATCGCCACGGACATGCCCCTGTCCTCGGCCGTGGACGTCATTGCCCTGGTGGGCATCTTTGCCCTGGCGCGCGTCTTCATTTCGCTCGCAGCGATGGACATCGGCACCGCATTCGGCTCGCTCGGCGCGCGGCGCGAAATGCTGGTCGGCTTCCTCGCCGAGCCGGCGCTGCTGATGGTGCTGTTCACCGCCTCCACCATCAGCCAGTCCACCTCGCTCATCACCATCGTCGAGGTCCTGGCGCACAAGCAGTTCGTGCTCTATCCCAGCCTGGCGTTTGCCTCCGTGGCGTTCGTCATGGTGCTGCTGGCGGAGAACGCGCGCATCCCGGTGGACAATCCCTCCACCCACCTCGAGCTGACCATGATCCACGAGGCCATGGTGCTCGAATATTCCGCGCGCCACCTGGCGCTTGTGGAATGGGCGGGCGCGCTGAAGATGCTCGCCTACATGACCATGGGCATCGCGCTGTTCGTGCCGTGGGGCATCGCCGCCACGGGCAAGTGGCATGCGCTGCCGCTCGCCGTCGCGCTCATGCTGCTCAAGCTCGCGGTCGGCGGCGCAGGGCTGGCGCTGCTGGAGACGCTGAGCGCAAAGATGCGCATCTTCCGCGTCCCCGAGTTCATGGGCACCGCCTTCCTGCTCGCCGTGCTGGGCCTGCTCACTCACTTTCTGCTGGAGGCCTGAGATGGCGATTCCGCTGACCGGACAGATCATCAACCTGTGCGCCTCGCTCCTCCTGCTGATCGCCTTCGCTATGCTGTCGCAGCGGCGCATCCTGTCGCTCATCAACCTTTTCGCCCTGCAGGGCCTGGTGCTCAGCGTCAGCACGGCGGTGGTGGCCTATTCCTCCCATCAGCACCACCTGTATTTCTCCGCCGCGCTGACGCTCGTGCTCAAGGTCATCGTGCTGCCGGCTATCCTGCACCGCCTGATACGCCGCCTCAACGTGAGATGGGACGTGGAGACCATGTTCAACATCCCGACCACCATGCTCATCGGGATTGCCCTGGTGGTGTTCGCCTTCAACCTCGCCGCGCCCATCTCCCAGATGGCGGGCACCATCACCAAGAGCACGCTGGGCATCGCCCTGGCCTGCGTGCTGCTGTCCTTCCTGATGATGATCACGCGCAGCAAGGCCGTGCCGCAGGTGGTGGGCTTCCTCTCCATGGAGAACGGGCTATTCTTCGCCGCCACGAGCGCCACCTACGGCATGCCCATGGTGGTGGAACTGGGCATCGCGCTCGACGTGCTCATCGGCATGTTCATCCTGGGGATTTTCTTCTTCCAGATACGCGCCGCGTTTGACAGCCTGGACCTGCGCCACATGGAAAAGCTGAAGGAGGACTGATGGAAGATCGCATGCGCACAGAAGCCGCAGGAGCCCGCTGATGGAAATCCTGCTCGTACTGCTCACCCCTCTGCTCGGCGGCCTGCTGATGGCGCTGTTCGGCACGCGCAGGGGTGCGCCCGAGATCAACGCGGTCATGAGCTTCCTCACCCTGGCCGCCGCCGCGGCGCTCACCGTCCGCGTCATTTCCCGGGGTGCGTTCAACGCCTGGGGAGAGGAGTTCTTCGTGGACGCGTTCAACGTGTTCCTGGTCGCGCTCACCGCCTTCGTCGCGTTCACCACGTCGCTGTTTTCGCGCCCCTACATGCGCATCGAGCAGCACCACGGCAAACTCAGCGCGAACATGCTGCGCCTGTACTACAGCATGTACCAGGTCTTCACCTTCACCATGCTGCTCGCGCTGCTCACCAACAACATGGGCATACTGTGGGTGGCGATGGAAGGCGCCACGCTCGCGACCGTGCTGCTCGTCTCGCTGTACCGCACGCCCGCTTCGCTGGAGGCAGCCTGGAAATATTTCATCCTGTGCGGCGTGGGCATCGCGCAGGCGCTGTTCGGAACCATCCTGCTGTATTTCGCCGCGGAGAAGATCCTCGGCGCCGGCGGCAACGCGCTCCTGTGGACCCACCTCAACGCGGTGAAGACGCAGATCGAGCCGACCGTGCTCTCGCTCGCCTTCGTCTTCCTGCTGGTGGGCTACGGCACCAAGGTGGGCCTGGCGCCGCTGCACAACTGGCTGCCCGACGCGCACGCCGAGGGCCCGACGCCGGTATCGGCCGTGCTCTCCGGGCTGCTGCTCAACGTCGCGCTGTATGCCGTGGTGCGCTCCAAGGTGCTGGTGGACGGCGCGCTGGGCAACCACATGGCGGGCAACCTGATGATGGGCTTCGGGCTGCTGTCGGTGGTGATGGCTTCATTTTTCCTTTCCCGGCAGAAGGACGTGAAGCGCATGTTCGCCTATTCGTCCATCGAGCACATGGGGCTGATGACGTTCGCCTTCGGCATGGGCGGCCCGGTGGCGACCTTCGCCGGACTGCTGCACATGACCGTGCATTCCCTCACCAAGTCGGCGATCTTCTTCGCCGTGGGCCACGCCGCGCAGAAATCCGGCACCCAGCTGATGGAAGGCATACGCGGCCTGATCAAGACCAATCCCACGCTCGGCTGGGGGCTCGCGCTGGGCACTCTGGCGATACTCGGCATGCCGCCGTTCGGCGTGTTCACCAGCGAATTCATGATCCTCACCACGGCCATGCACAACTACCCGTGGAGCATGCCCTTCCTGCTCGCCGCGCTGGGCGTCGCCTTTGCCGCGATCTTCGGCCGGGTGCAGTTGATGGTGTTCGGCGAGACCAGCGGCCAGCGCCTCCCGCACCCGCCCGCGCTGCTCCCGGTGTTCGCCCACCTCGCGCTGGTGCTGATGCTGGGCCTCTATATCCCGCCCTACCTTGCCGCTTGGTACAGGCAGGCCACAGCCCTGATCGGATGATGCGATGAGACTGGACGACTTCACTACCGATTTCCCCAGGCTGCCCGCCGCCTCGCCCGTGTGGCATTCCGCCGTGAGCGCGGAGGAATTCCGCGAGCTGTGCGAGCAGGTGAGCCACTGCGGCGGCAAGCTGGTGGCGCTATGGAGCAGCGACGAAACGGAAAGCGGCGCGGGTTACGCCGTGCATGCCGCGCTCGTCGCCGCTCCCGGCATGCTGGTGCTGACCCTGCCGGTGGCGCGCGACAAACCGGCCTTCCCGAATCTTGGCGACCTCTTTCCCGCGGCGGAGCGCATGCAGCGCGCGGTGGCGGACATGATGGGCATCCACGCCATCGGCGCCGGCGACCAGCGCCCGTGGCTGCGTCACGGCGCATGGCCGGGCGGCGTGCATCCGCTGCGCAAATCGTTCGACGCCGCGGCCGTCCAGCCGCAAGAGCCCGACCGCTATGCCTTCGTGCCCGTCAGCGGAAACGGCGTGCACGAGATACCCGTGGGCCCGGTGCACGCGGGAACCATAGAGCCGGGGCATTTCCGCTTCTCCGTCGTCGGCGAGAAAGTGCTGCGCCTGGAGGAACGGCTGGGTTACACCCACAAGGGCATCGAAAAGCGCTTCGAGGGCATGACGCTGGGCGAGGGCGCGCGCCTGGCCGGTCGCGTATCGGGCGATTCCACCGTGGCCTACGCCTGGGCCTATGCGCAGGCGGTCGAGTGCGTTTGCCGCTCCACCCCGCCCGAGCGGGCGCTGTGGCTCAGGGCCGTGTTGCTGGAGCTGGAGCGCATCCAGAACCATCTGGGCGACCTGGGCTACTTGGCGAACGACACCGGGCTCGCCTTCGGCTTCACGCAATTCTGGATTCTCAAGGAAGACCTGCTGCGCCTGAACGGCGAGCTGTTCGGCCACCGTTACCTCATGGACCGCATCGTGCCCGGCGGCGTCGCCTGCGATCTCGACTCCGCCGGAATGCGGCGCCTGGCGGCCATGCTCGATCACCTCGCGCATGAAATCGCCATTCTGAAAGACATTTACGACGAGCACGCCGGCATGCAGGACCGCTTTCTCACTACGGGACGCGTCGCGCCGGAACTGGCCGCGCAACTCGGCCTCACCGGGCTCGCGGGGCGCGCCAGCAGCCAGGCCTGGGATGTGCGCGTGCAGCATCCTTGCGCACCCTATGACCGCCTCGACACGGTGATGGCCACCCACCGCAACGGGGACGTGGCCGCGCGCGTCGTGGTGCGTTTCGATGAGATCGGCGAATCCATGCGCCTGCTCCGCCTTCTGCTCGATGGCCTGCCCGCAGGCGAAACGCGGATAGCGCTGGCCGATGCCGCGCCGGGCCAGTTGGGCATGGGCTGGGTAGAGGGATGGCGCGGCGAGATTGTGGTCGCCCTGCACACCGCGCCGGACAACCGCATCCATCGCCTGCATCCGCACGATCCCTCCTGGCAGAACTGGCCGGTGCTCGAACACGCGATCATGGGCAACATCGTCCCGGACTTCCCGCTCATCAACAAATCGTTCAACCTCAGCTACAGCGGCGTGGATTTGTAGACATGGACCAGATCATCAAGCAAATACTGCGCACCGGCATCAAGACCGAAACGCCGCCCGCGCCGGACGACGCCCTGCGCGGCCAGGTGCGCGAGATCAACGCGCAGATCCTGCGCCACGTCGGGCGCGCGCTGGCCATCCGCCATGTGGATGCCGGCTCCTGCAACGGCTGCGAACTGGAGATCCACAGCCTCAACAACGCCTATTACAACATCGAGGGCCTCGGCATCCACTTCGTCGCCAGCCCGCGCCACGCCGACATGCTGCTCGTCACCGGGCCCGTCTCGCGCCACATGGAAACCGCGCTGCTGCGCACCTTCGATGCCACGCCCGACCCCAAACTCGTCGTCGCCCTGGGCGATTGCGGCTGCGACGGCGGCATCTTCGGCGAAAGCTACGCCAGCTGCGGCCGCGTCGCCAACGTCATCCCCGTCGACGTCGCCGTGCCCGGCTGCCCACCAAGCCCCACCGCCATACTGCAGGGCATACTCACCGCCGTCAGCCAGCGCAGCGCCCCCCGTTGACGCGCGGAGCCGCCGGCCGCGGAGACGGGCGCCCCGCATGCCGCATCAGGATTGAAGTACAATCAGCCCGGGTTCCGCTACATGGCGGACTTATGCGGGATGAGTGAGTGGTCCCAGGTGATGCCGTTTGGGACTTTCCGGTTCTCCCACAAGAGGTGCATATGTTTGTAGTGATCGGGATCTGTATCAGCCTGGGATTCGCCTTCCTGTTTGCTTGCGTATATGTAACGGTGCAAAGCCACCATCCAAAGGCCATCTTTGGAACCATTGCTATAGCCGTCGCCGGAACCTTGCTTCACATTCTGATCGCGAAGCAAAACGGGTGGGATGTGATTTTTCCTGCGAACGGGAAGGGAATGGCGTTGGAAATCTATTACCTCGACGTCTTCTTGTGGGGCAGCATTCTCTGGTATCTGGTAATGCGGAAGTTTCCAATGCAGGCGAAGCGAATTCTTAACGCAGCTATAGGAAGCAAATAGCGCCTCAGGATGCGCTAGTTCGGTAGCAAGCGTAGCCCGGATGTAATGCACTGGAATCCGGGATGAGTTACCCT
>Ga0075276_10000223_pt1 | contig 16634 bp, 13 predicted proteins | sample SF_Rice_5C_80N_4_FD_69770 | JGI IMG/M metagenome (GOLD analysis project Ga0075276, IMG submission 69770) | Rice paddy soil microbial communities from Twitchell Island, California, USA - SF_Rice_5C_80N_405 | ecosystem: Environmental > Terrestrial > Soil > Paddy field/soil | place: USA: Twitchell... | reverse complement strand
AACGCGGAGATCGACGTGATGAACCATCCGAAGGGCCGCCACGGCTTCGATTTCCTCGACGACGATACCCGCGGTCGCGCGAGATCATCGCGAGGACGATTCAATTCTTGAGGGCGCGCCTCTTCTGACAGCGCCGAGTTAAGCGGCTCGTCCGCTTCAACTCGGCGCCGGGGCCTTCGACTTCCTCGACGAAGACGCCCGCTCGCGCGAGATCATTGCCCGCACGATCGAATTCCCGCGGGCGAGGCTCTTCGCCTTTACGTAGCGCCGAGGACGCGGCGCGGCTCGCGCGGATCTTCCTTTTTCCCATATGATTACGGGTTCTCATGACCGACCCGCGTCTCATCCGCAACTTCTCGATCGTGGCGCACATCGACCACGGCAAGACGACGCTCTCCGACCGCATCCTCCAGCTCTGCGGGGCGGTGTCCGCCCGCGAGATGGGAGAACAGATGCTCGACGACATGGAGCTCGAGCAGGAGCGCGGGATCACGATCAAGGCGCGGTCCGTCACGCTCCACTACCCGGCGCAAGACGGGAAGACCTACACGTTCAACCTGATCGACACGCCCGGCCACGTCGACTTCTCCTACGAGGTCTCCCGGTCGCTCGCCGCCTGCGAGGGGGCCGTGCTCGTCGTCGACGCGACCCAGGGAGTCGAGGCGCAGACGCTCGCCAACGCGTATCTGGCGATCCACAACAATCTCGAGATCGTGCCCATCATCAACAAGATCGACCTGCCGTCGGCCGAGCCGGACAAGGCGAAGGAGCAGATCGAGCAGGTCGTGGGTCTGCCCGCGCACGACGCGGTCCTCGTCTCGGCCAAGCAGGGCACGGGGGTGGCGGAGGTCCTCGAGCGCATCGTCGAGCGGATCCCGCCCCCGAAGGGAGATCCGAAGGCGCCCCTGAAAGCCCTGCTCTTCGACTCCTGGTACGACCCCTACCGCGGCGTCACGTCCCTCGTGCGCGTCCTCGACGGGACGCTCGCGGCGGGGAAGAAGATCCGGTTCATGAACACCGGCCAGGAGGTCGAGGTCGAAGAGGTCGGGATCTTCTCTCCGAAACCGGAGAAGGTCGAGGCCCTCTCGGTGGGAGAAGTGGGCTTTCTCTGGGCGAACATCAAGGACCTGCATTCCACGAAGATCGGCGACACGATCACCGACGCTCGGCATCCCACGGCGGAGCCTCTTCCCGGGTTCGAGGAAGCCAAGCCGATGGTCTTCTCGGGCCTCTTCCCGACCGATGCCGGCGACTACCCGGCGCTCCGCGACGCGATGGAGAAGCTCCGGTTGAACGACGCCTCGTTCTCCTGGGAGCCGGAGACCTCGACGGCGCTCGGCTTCGGATTCCGCTGCGGGTTCCTCGGGCTCCTCCACATGGACATCGTCCAGGAGCGCCTCGAGCGCGAATTCAACCTGGAGCTCATCACGACCGCGCCGTCGGTGAACTACCGCGTGCGGACGACGTCGGGCGACTTGCTCGAGGTCGACAACCCCGCGAAGCTCCCGCCGCCCCAGAACATCGAGAGGATCGACGAACCGTTCATCACGGCGACGATCATCACCCGCGACGATTTCCTCGGCGGCCTCCTGAAGCTCTGCGAGGAGCGGCGCGGCACGCAGCAATCGATGGAATACCTCTCGGCCAACCGCGTCGTCCTCACCTACGACTTCCCGTTGAACGAAATCGTCCTCGACTTCTACGACAAGCTGAAGTCGCTCTCGAAGGGGTACGCGTCTTTCGACTACCAGCTCTCCGGCTACCGGGAGGGAAAGCTCGTCAAGCTCGACATCCTCGTCAACGGAGAGCCGGTCGACGCGCTGTCGCTCATCGTCCACGCGGAGGAGGCCTCCCAGAAGGGGCGCGAGCTCGCCCGGAAGATGCGCGAGATCATCCCGCGGCAGATGTTCGAAGTCGCGATTCAGGCCGCCATCGGCGCGAAGATCGTCGCCCGCGAGACGATCTCGCCGCTGCGCAAAAACGTGATCGCCAAGTGCTACGGCGGCGACATCACCCGCAAGCGCAAGCTCCTCGAGAAGCAGAAGGAGGGGAAGAAGCGCATGAAGCGCGTCGGACGCGTCGACATCCCGCAGGAGGCGTTCCTCGCGGTCCTGAAGGTCGACTGAGGCGGCGAACGCGGTGAGCCGCTTCGTCGAGCTCAGCCACACGATCGAGCACGGGACGCTCACGTATCCCGGCCTTCCGGCGCCCGAGATCTCCGACTTTCTCGGCCGCGAGGAATCGCGCCGGCGCTACGCGCCCGGGACCGAGTTCCAGATCGGGCGGATCACGATGGTCGGAAACACCGGCACCTATCTCGATTCGCCGTTCCACCGCTACGCGGGGGGCGCCGACCTCGCGGAGCTGCCGCTTTCGAGCCTCGCGGACCTGCCCGCGATCGTCCTCCGCGCCGCGGGCTCCGCGCGCGCGATCGGCGCGGACGCGTTCGAGACGCTCGACGTCGCGGGCCGCGCCGTTCTCGTGCACACCGGCTTCGACCGGCACTGGGGGACGCCGGCGTACTTCGAGAGGAACCCGCACCTGACCGCCGGCGCGGCCGCCTGGCTCGCGGAGAGCGGCGCCGCCCTCGTCGGCATCGACTCGGTCAACGTCGACTCGATCGACGGCGGCGAGCGCCCCGCGCATTCGGCGCTGCTCGCCCGCGGGATCCCGGTCGTCGAGCACCTGACGGGGCTCGCGGCGCTCCCCGATTCCGGTTTCCGATTCTTCGCGGTCCCGCCGAAAGTGCGCGGGTTCGGGACTTTCCCGGTCCGGGCGTTCGCGATTTTGTAGGCGCGGCCACCGGCCGGCGCCGCAACCGAATTCCGATCCGGGAAACTATCGGGGTCGCCTTCGTCCGTCCTTGGCGCGCCGCGTGAACGGCGTCGCCACGGGATTGCGCCGGCGCTCGGGCCCTTCGTACCCGAGCGGAGGATGCTTCTCGTACATGCAGGAGGGACAGTACGGGTTCCCCTCGACGAGATAGAGGAGCCCTCCTTTTCCGCACATCGCGCACGCCGAAGGAGGAGGAGTCATTTCAGATCTCCGTCATCCCTTCGCGGGCTTCTTCCCCTTGAAGTCGCCTTCGCGGCGGAGATACATGGTCGGCGCCTGACGGCGCCGGCGCTCGGGTCCCGTGTAGCGCAGCGGCGGCCGCTTCTTCGACAGGCATGAAGGGCAGTAGGGGGACCCTTCGAACATGTAGATGACCCCTTCCTTGCCGCACGCCGTGCACGACAGCCGGTCCGATGCGCTCACGTCTCCTCCGTTTGGACGTCATTGTAAGGGCAAGATGCGGTTACCGGGCCAGGTTTCTCCTGTAGCCGCATTCCGGGTTGTCGCAGAAGAGAAACGTCCCCTCCTTCTTCGTGCTCTTCTGGAGCAGGTAGGGGCGTCCGCAGTTCGGGCAGGCCTCGGGGACGGGCTTGTTCCGGAACGCGAAGTCGCATTTCGGATAGTTGGCGCACGGATAGAAGAACCCGAAGCGGCCGCGGCGCTCGATGATCCTTCCGCCGTCCTTCGGGCACGCCACCCCGGTCTCGACGACCGGCTTCGGGGGGCGGTACTTGCACTTGGGATAGTTCCCGCACGCGACGAACTCGCCGAAGCGGCCCCGCTTCTTCACGAGGTCGCCTCCGCACTCCGGGCACTTCTCTCCCGTCGGCTGCGGCTCCGATGCCGCCCGGCTCGCCGCCGCGGCGATCGCGACCGTGTTGCGGCACTTCGGGTAGGCCGAGCAGCCGAGGAACGGGCGGTCGCCGGCCTGCCGGAGCTTCATCGGCGAGCCGCACTCCTCGCACGTCTGGTTCTCGTATTCCGAGAGGTCGGTGGCGTCCTCCTCGGTTTCCGGGACGTGGTACGTGAACTCGCAGTCGGGATATCCCGAGCAGGCGATGAAGAGGCCGTTCTTCCCCATCCGGATCTTCAGGGGCTTGCCGTCGTTGGGGCAGGTGTCGGCGATCTCGGGGACGAGGGCGAATCCGAACGCTTTCCGCGCGTCGCGGAGCGGGATCCCCGCCTTCTGGGAACCCATTTTCGCGAGCGCGCGATCGCGGTCCTTGCTGAATTTCTTGTCGAAGTCGGCGAGCGCTTTCGTCCAGGCGATCTTCCCCTCCTCGACCCGGTCGAGCTCCTCCTCGAGGCGCGCCGTGTAACCCGTCTCGAAGAAGTCGTCGAAGTACGGGATCAGCATCTCGATCACGACGCGTCCGAGGGTCGTCGGGTAGAAGCGCTTGTCCTTCTTGCGGACGTACTCGCGGTCCTCGATCTTGCGCAGGATCTCGGCGTACGTCGAGGGGCGGCCGATGCCGTTCTCTTCCATGTACTTCACGAGCGAAGCCTCGTTGAAGCGCGGCGGCGGCTGCGTGAAATGCTGCTCCGGGGCGAGCCCGACGAGCCGCACGGTCTCGCCTTCGGCGAGCGGCGGGACCGCCGAGCCGCTTTCCTTCTCGGCCGATTCTTCGTCGTCTCCCGCGACGCCGTACACGGCGAGATACCCCGGGAACCTCACCGTCGATCCGGATGCGCGGTAGCGCGCCTTCCCCGCCGCGACGTCGGCCGTCACCACGTCGTAGACGGCCGGGTTCATCTGGGAGGCGACGAAGCGCTCCCAGATGAGGCGATAGAGCTTCGCCTCTTCCGACGAGAGCGAGCCCGCCACCGCCGAGGGCGGCAGGTCCATCATCGTCGGACGGATCGCCTCGTGCGCTTCCTGCGCTCCGGCGCGCGACTTGAAGAAGCGCGGCGATTCCGGGAGGTGGTCGGCGCCGTAGACGCGGAGAATGTGGTCGCGCACGGCCGTGAGCGCGTCGTCGGACGTGCGCGTCGAGTCGGTCCGCATGTAGGTGATGAGACCCACGGTGCCCCGACCCGGCACCTCCCGCCCCTCGTAGAGCCGCTGCGCGATCTGCATCGTGCGCCGGACCGAAAAGCCGAGCCGCCGCGAGGCCGCCTGCTGGAGCTGTGACGTGATGAAGGGCGGCGGCGAGGACTTCTTCCGCTCGGTCTTCTCGACGCGCTCGACGATCCAGGGCACCGACTCGATCTCGCGCCGGATCCGCGCGGCCGCTTCCCCGTCGGCGAGCTTCGGATCCGTGCCGTCGAACTTCAGCTTCTCCCCGTCCCACGAGAAGAGCCGCGCGGGAAACTCGGGAGGCGCCGCGGCGGCGAGCTTCGCGTCGGTCGCGACGGCAAGCCGCGCATCGGTCGCGGCGGCAAGCCGCGCATCGAGCGTCCAGTACTCGACGGCGACGAACGCTTCGATCTCCTTCTCGCGCTCGCAGATGATCCGCAGCGCGACCGTCTGGACGCGCCCGGCCGAGAGCCCGCGCCAGATCTTCTTCCAGAGGAGATCGGAGACTTCGTACCCGACGAGCCGGTCGATGATGCGGCGCGCCTGCTGCGCGTCGACACGGTCCTCGTCGATCGAGCCGGCGTTCTCGACGGCGGCCTGGACCGCCTTCTTCGTGATCTCGTTGAACCGGGCCCGCTTGAACTCGACTTTGCCGCTGCCGGGCTTGAGCTCCTGCAGGAGGTGCCAGGAGATCGCTTCTCCTTCGCGGTCGGGGTCGGCGGCGAGGTAGACGCGGTCGGAGGCCCGGGCGGCCTTCTTCAGATCGCCGAGCGTCTTCTCCTTCCCCTTGAGCACCTCGTAAGTCGGCTTGTAGCCGTTCTCGCGGTCGACGCCGAGGCCCTTTCGGGGCAGATCGCGGACGTGGCCGTAGGACGCGAGCACCTTGAAGTCCTTCCCGAGGAACTTCTCGAGCGTCCGCGCCTTGGCGGGCGATTCCACGATGACGAGAGATTTAACCAATGTTGTTCATTCCTTCCCGAACGGAGCTCGGACGGCCGAAACCCGCCCGTGCGGCGTAAAACGCGGATCATACGGTGCCTGTCAAGGCCTCCCGCCCCCGGCGAGGGCGTAGAGCCCCCCCGGAAGGCATCGGAGCACCCCCCTCGCCTCGAGGTCGAAAAGGATCGCGAGCAGCGAGGATGTCGGGATCTGCGTGGCCTCCGCGAGGTCGTCGGCGTCCCACGCTTCGTCCCCGGCCATCGCGGCGACGACCCGCGCCGCCTCCCCCTCGAGACCCGCCGCCGGGCCGCTTTCGACCGGGCGCGTTCCCACCGACGGGAAGAGCTCCGTCAGGACGTCTTCGGCGCCCCGGCAGAGGATCGCGCCGTCCCGAAGGAGGGCATGGCACCCGTCCGACGATTCCGAGCGGATCGAGCCGGGGACCGCGAAGACGTCCCGCCCGAAGTCGTTGGCGAGCCGCGCCGTGATGAGCGACCCGCTCCGCCGCGCCGCCTCGACCACCACGATTCCCGACGCCATCCCGGCGATCACCCGGTTGCGCACCGGGAAATTCGCCGGCAGCGGCCTCGTCCCCGGCGGCTGCTCCGAAAGGACGAGCCCGTCGGCGGCGATCCGCCTCCACAGCTCGGTATTCTCCTTCGGATAAGGGACGTCGACTCCCGATCCCAGAACCGCGATCGTCCCTCCGGGATTCCCGATGGCGGCCGCGTGGGCCGCCGCATCGACCCCCCGCGCCATACCGGAGACGATGCACACGCCGGCAAGGGAGAGGTCGGCGGCGATGCGCGCGGCCACTTCCCGGCCGTACCGCGTCGCCGCGCGCGCCCCGACGATCGCCACGGCGGGAAGCGCCAGGCGCTCCGGATCGCCCGCGGCCCAGAGGACGAGCGGCGCGTCGGGGATCTCGCGCAGGAGCGCCGGGTACGCGCCCTCGAACGGGTTGAGCAGGCGGAATCCCGATCGCTCGGCGGCGGCGACCTCCGCCGAGACATCGACGTCGAACGGCCGGGCGAGCAGCCGGGCCGCCGTTTCCGAGCGAACAACACCCGCCCACCGCGAAGGCTCCCCGCCGACGAGCTCGCGCCATCCGCCCGCGGCGTCGCACGCCTTCCAGAACCGGCGAAGCGACAGCCCCGGGATCTTCGACCAGGCGAGGGCGAGGCGCGCGGTTTCGGCGACGGGCATTGCGCCATTCTAAAAAGAATCCGGGCCGCCGCGGAGACGGATAGAATACGAGCCGGTTTCGAGGGAGGCGTGTGGCCCGCGGATTGAGGAACTCGATCGGGCTCGCTCTGGCCGTTGCGCTCCTGCTCTCCGCGTGCGCCTCGGGACGCGCGAAGGAGCCGGCGCCGGCGAAGGAGCTCCGCTACGGTGCGCGCATGGCGCGCCTCGGGTTCTGGCAGGAGGCCCGTTTCCGTTTCCAGAAGGTCGTCGACCGGGAGCCGAACAACGCCCGCGCCCGCAACGATCTCGCCGTCGCGCTCGAAGCCAACGGCGATTTCCCCGCCGCGTTCGAGCAGTACAAGAAGGCCGTGTCGCTCGATTCGGCCGACAAGAGCATCCGCCGGAACTACACGCGATTCGCGGAGTTCTACACCGCCTACACGAAGAAGGTCGGGAAGGTGAGCTCTGCTCCGTAAGCGGCGTCTCCTCCTTCTCCCTCTCGCCGCCGCCGCGATCGCCGCCGGCTGCGCCGGCGTGCACCTGGTGAAGATGAAGCTGCCGCTGAAGCCTCGCATTCCGCTCAAGGGGAACGAGCGCGTCGCGATCGCCCCCTTCCTCATCGTCGCGACCGCGGACAAGCCGAAGGACAAGGCGGACCTGGCGGCGATCGACCTCCAGGCGGAGTTCCACCGGTACCTGATCCAGATCCTCAAGAAGAAGACGAAGCTGCAGGTGATCGACCTCGGCACGACGGTCGCGCTCCCCTCGCGGGAGCTCGTCGCGGTTTCGCGCGCCAACGACTTCTGGCGCTCGGTCGGACAGAAGAGCTCGGCCGACGTCGTCGTCTCCGGATCGCTCGAGTTCAAGGTCGAAGACTCGGCCGGCTACAAGACCGAGGAATACGTGTCCCCCGTGACCGGCCAGACCTCCTTCCGCCAGATCTACGTCGAGCGGACCGGGTTTCTCTTCGACATCGTCTTCCTGGTCTTCGACGGGAAGACCGGGGACCGGCTCCTTCAGGACGAGTTCAAGGACTTCCGCGAGCGCAATCGCCGCCGCGCGGACGAGCTGCTCGGCCTCTTCCAGAATCTCTTCTCGCTCGAGGACCAGGTTCTGAACATGTTCGTGCCGCGCGAGCGCGCGGTGCAACGCTACCTCTTCACGCGGTGAACCGATGAGAAAGCTCTTGCGGCGAGTCGTGATGGCGGCGGCGCTCGCGGCGGCGGCCGCGCCCGCATCCGCGCAGTTCGGCCAGAACAAGATCGCCTATGACCGGTTCGACTGGTCGATCTACCGGTCGACGCACTTCCAGATCTACTTCTACCCGAAGGAAAAGGGGTCGCTCGAGAAGGTCGCCTCGTTCGCCGAGAGCGCGTACGACGAGCTCTCGCGCTCGCTCAACTACCAGATTCCCCACCCGATTCCCCTCATCTACTACTCGAGCCACTCGGAGTTCGAGCAGACCAACACCGAGCTCGACTTCATCGACGAGGGCACGGGCGCGTTCGCGCTCCCGTCGCGCGACCGGATGGTCCTCCCGATCGACGTGCCCGACGCGTATCTCCAGACCGTGATCCAGCACGAGCTCACGCACGTCTTCGAGTTCGAGATCCTCTTCCAGGGCAACTTCCTGCGCGCGGTCACCTCGCCGATCCCCCAGTGGTTCATGGAGGGCCTCGCCTCGTACTACGGCCACGACGAGACGAACCGCTCCCGGATGTACCTGCGCGACGCGGTGATCACCGACAACGTGCCGGCGATCGCGCGCGGACAGCAGATCAACCCGTATTTCGCCTACCGGTTCGGGCACGCGGTCTTCGATTTCATCGAGCACGAGTGGGGCAAGGACGCGGTCCGCGACTTCGTTTACGAGTGGCGGACGAGCCTCGCCGGCGGCGCCCAGCGCGTGATCAAGCGCGCCTTCGGACTTTCCGCCGAGGATTTCGACATCCGTTTCCGCCGCTATCTCCGCCAGCGATATCTCCCCGTCCTCACGTCGAAGGGGGAGCCCGTCGACTTCGGCGAGCCGTTCCGCATCAAGGAGAACCAGACGGCCTTCTCCTGGGACGTCTCGCCCGTGCCGTTCCCGTCGGGGGACTTCATGGCCGCGGTCTCGACCTACGACCTCTCCGTGCCGACGCTCAATCCGAGTCCGGACGTCGTCGTCTTCTCGACCCGCGACCGCAAGCTCTTCCGGAACCTTTCGAAGGGGTACACGACCCGCTACGAGTACCTGATCGCCCAGGCGGTCACGATCAGTCTCGACGCTCCGGGCCGGACGATCACGGTCTCGCCCGACGGCAACCACATCGCGGCGTTCGTGCGGCGCGAGCGCGGGCGCGTCCTCGCCGTCTGGAACGTCCTTTCGGGAAAGCTCGAGCGCGAAGTGCCTTTTCCGACCGTCGACCAGGAGCTCGCCCCGAGCTACTCCCCCGACGGGAAGAAGGTCGTCTTCTCGGGCGTCGCCAACGGCCGGTTCGACATCTGGTCGTACGACCTCGACTCGCGCGTCCTCACGAACGTCACCGACGACGAGGGGTACGACGTCGCGCCCACGTGGTCGCCGGACGGGAAATGGATCTACTACTCCTCGACCTCCGGGACCTTCGCGAAGATCTTCCGCGTCGACCCGGCCAACCCGGCGGTCAAGGAACAGGTCACGTTCGGCGACTGGAACGACGAGGATGCGTTCGTCTCCCCCGACGGCGCCCGTCTCTTCTTCACCTCGGATCGCGACGGCGGCGTTTACAACATCTTCTCCGTGGACCTCTCGACCGGCGAGACCTGGCAGCACACCAACGTGATCGGCGGCGCATTCCAGCCGAGCGTTTACGTCGGGAAGGACGGGATCGCGAAGCTCGCCTACTGCTCCTTCTACCGGCAGCGTTACGGGCTGTACGTGGGCGACGTTCAGAAGACGTACGAGCGGCTCGCGGCGCTGAACCCCGCGCCCGTCCGCGTCGGCGCCCACGCGACGGCGCGCTACACCCCCGCGATCGAGGTCTCGCTCGATCCGGAGAAGATCCAGGCGAAGCCTTCGCACAAGCTGTACATCGACAACGCGAACATCGCGGCCGGCGTCAACAGCGACGGCACGCTGTTCTCCGACACGAGCCTGCTCTTTTCCGACAACCTCGGGGACCGGCGCGCGCTCATCAGCCTGCAGTCGATCTCGTCCTACACCGACGTCCACCTGATCTACTACAACATGAAGCACCGGCTGCAGCTCGGCGGAATGCTCTACGACGACCGGGAGTACTTCGTCGGCCTCTCGAGCAGCCCGTCGACGGGATTCATCCAGCGGGACCGGCGCTTCTATCGCGAGACGGGCGCTCTCGGGCTCGCGGCGTACCCGCTCGACCGCTACCATCGGGTCGAGGCGAGCCTGGGCTACGTGTCGCGCTCGATCGACTTCCCGTTCGCCGTCAGCAACATCAACGAGAACAACCAGGTGACGCAGGCGATCATCTTCGCCAACCGCAAGGACGACGACCCGACCGGCTCGCTGACGTTCACGGGAGACAAGACGCTCTACAGCGCCGTCGGCCCCCTCGCCGGGCACCGGTACGCGCTTTCCTATTCCTACACGCCGGACCTGAAGTCGGGAACCGACACGGTGGGCTTCGACCTCAACGGCAATCCGATCACGATCAAGCGCGGGGGGACGCTCACGCAGTCGGTCGCGATCGACTTCCGCCAGTACCTGCGGATCACGAAGCGCTCCGCGATCGCCCTCCGCGCCTTCGGCGTGCGCTCGACGGGGACGATCCCCGACATCTCGTATTTCGGCGGCGTCGACACGCTGCGCGCCTACGATTTCCGCTCGGAGATCGGGACCGAGGTCGCCTTCGGGAACATCGAGTACCGCTTCCCGCTGATCGACCGGATCGTCCTCTTCGGCGGCCTTCCCCTCGAGAACATCCGCGGGAAGGTCTTCGTCGACGTCGGCGCGGCGCATCTCGCCTACGGGAGTCCCTTCCCCTGGCGTTTCTGGAACGGGTCGAGCCACAAGATCACCTACTCCGATCCGATCAACGGGACGACGAACGCGACGTATCAGCCGTACGAGCTCGTCAACGGCAAGGCGGATTACGGATGGGGATTCTCGATCAACCTCCTCGGCCTCGACCTGCACTGGGACTTCGCCAAGCAGTGGACCTTCCGCAAGTCCCTTTCGGGCTTCCGGACCTCGTTCTACATCGGGACCGAGTTCTGATCCGCGGTACAATCGCCGGCGCTTGATCACGCGGGGAAAAGCGAAGAAACGCCTCCGGATACGTGTCGTCGGGCCCTACGGCGGCTCGGCTCCGAACTGCCGGATGACGACGTTTCTCATCAACGGGACGACCGCGCTCGACGCCGGCGCGCTCACGCCCGTCCTCTCGTTGGCGGAGCAGCGCCGGATCGACCGGGTGGTCGTCACGCACGCGCACTTCGACCACGTCGCGACCCTGCCTTTCTTCTTCGAGAACGTCTTCGGCCGGCGCACGCCGATCGAGATCGCCGCCCCGGCTCCCGTGCTCTCGGCGCTGCGGCGGCACCTCTTCAACGACGCGCTCTGGCCCGACTTCACGCGGCTCCCCTCGCGCCGCCGGGCGACGGTCCGCTTCCGTCCGATCGGTCCGGGAAAGGAGTACCGCGCCGCCGGGCTCTCGTTCCGGCCGGTGAAGGTCAACCACATCGTCCCGACGTTCGGCTACCTCGTGTCGGCCGACTCCGGCTCCGTGCTCTTCTCCGGAGACACCGGGCCCACCGCCGCGCTCTGGAAGGCCGCCGATTCGGCCGACGACCTCAAGGCGATCTTTCTCGAGGTCTCGTTCTCGAACGCCCAGGAGGCGGTGGCCCGCGTTTCGAAGCACATGATCCCGCGGTATCTCAAAGCCGAGCTCGCCAAGACCGCGCAGGACGTGCCGGTCTACCTGTACCACATGAAGCCGCCGTCGGCCGCCGCGATCCGGCGCGAGGTGAAGGCGCTGAAGATGCCGCGGCTGCGGTTCCTCGAAGAGGGCCAGATCCTGCGGTTCTAGAAATCCGAAACCCGAAACCCGAAATCCGAAGCACCCGATCCGAAACTCGAAATCCGAAACCCGAAACTTCGAAACTCGAAACGAGGAACTCGAAACAAGCACGAATATCGAAACCGGAAATTCGAAACCGGGCTGCGAGTCTCGGTCATTGGAATTTAGATTTTCCGGTTTGTTTCGGATTTGGTGCTTCGGATTTCGAATTTCGCCCAGAGCCGGCTAAGTGCCAGGAGGTCCATCGCGAGTATCCCCGCGATCCTCCCGCGCCCCATGTCGTTGCTCAGGAACTCTTCCCGCGCGTCGGGGAGATCGGCGAATCGGACGAGGCGCGGCGCGCCCGCGCTCCGTTCGAGCGCGAACCCCGTTTCGGCGAGTCCGCTCGACCGGCGCGCGAGGATGACGTCCTCGGGCCCGACCTCGACCTCCTCGACGAGGGGGGCGCCGGATTCGGGCCGGATCACCGCCCGCCACCGGCCGTCGCCCGTGCGCTCGACATCCGCCTCTCCGAGCCCCGTCAGGAACCGGCGGTAGCCCTCGGGGGTCGCGAGCGCGGCGAACCGGCGCTCGGCTTGCGCGTCCTCGGCATACGCTTCGATTCGCGCGGCCGCCCGCTCGGGACCCGGATCTCCCGCGATCGCGAAGGCGCGCGCGAGGACCGCGCGGTCGATCCCGAAAAGCTCCGACAGCTTTTCGGCGCGTCCCGCGAGCAGAGGAATGCGGGCGCGGGAGTACGCGTCGGTGACGTCGACCGCGCCGCGGAAGTAGCGCAGGACCCGGTGCGCGTCCGGGCGGCGCAGCACGACTTCCTTCAGGAACAGGGAGGTCTTCGAGAACGTCTTCTCCCACGCGGCGCGGAACTCGTCCTCCGAAGCCGGATCGAACGAGAAGTCGATCACCCGTCCGTATTCGGGGCCCGAGACGAACCGGAGCACGGCCGAGCCGCCGGACACCTCGAACTCGCACGATCCGGTCGGTGTGTCGAAGGCGGATGTCTCGAGCGGGATCAGCCGGGGAAGCGGATAGCCGGGATCGGCGAGCCAGGTTCGCCCATCGAGCTCGTACAGGGCGGAGGCGTGGTTTCGCGGCCCCATGATCCCGCCCAGGATCTTCGCCGGCCGGAATCCGAGCGCCTCCGAGAGCGCGGCGAACGCCGCGACACGCGCAAAACAGGTGCCTCCCGTTCCGGACTCGAGGTGGTCGGCCCAGAAGACTTCCGGGAGGCGCGGCTTTTCGGCGATCCCCACGACGCCGGCGTTTCGCACGATCTTCGACGCCGATTCGAACGGGACGGTCCGGTTGAACGCGTCGAAGAGATCCGAGAGATACCGGACGTCCGGAAGGCGCCGGGCGAGACCGAGCGCCTCGAGCACCTCGTCGGCGTTCATCCGGCGAAGATCCGTCGGTGGAGCGACGGCTCGTCGGAGAGCTCCGGGTGGAACGTCGCGCCGTAGACGTTTTCCCTCCTGACCAGGACGGGATCCTCACCTTCCCGGGCGAGGACCTCGACGCCCGGTCCGACGCGCGCGATCTTCGGCGCCCGGATGAAGACCGCCTCGATCGCGGCGCCATCCTCGCCGGTCGCGGTCCCCACGAACGAATCGAGCTGGCGGCCATAGGCATTCCGCACGACGTCCACGTCGAGCACGCCGAGCGACGGCTGCGGAGGGTTCTCGACCCGGGAGGCGAGCAGGATGAGCCCCGCGCAGGTCGCGAGCACGGGCTTTCCGCTTTCGGCGAACTCGGTGAGGGCCTCGCGCCATCCGGGCTCGCGCTCGAAGAATTTCAGGTACGTCGTCGATTCACCGCCCGGAAGCACGAGGCCGGAGACGGACGCGAGCTCCTCCGGCCGGCGGATCTCGCGGCTCTCGACCCCGGCGCGAGCCAGGGCGTCCGCGTGGCGCGCGAAATCTCCCTGAATCGCCAGCACGCCGACGGGCGCCGCTTTCGCGGCGCTCCGCCACCCCTCCCCACGTGGGGAGGGGACGGGGGTAGGGTGCGCGAGGCGCTCGCGCCTCGCGCCTACCATCCGCGGGTCTGCAGCCGCTCCGATTCCGGAAGCGCGGCCGCGTCGAGGCCTTTCATCGCCTCGCCGAGCTCGGCCGAAGCCTCGATGAGCGCGTCGGCGTCCTTCCAGTGGGTCGTCGCCTTCACGATCGCCGCCGCGCGGACGGCCGGGTCGGACGACTTGAAGATCCCCGAGCCCACGAAAACCGCCTCCGCGCCGAGCATCATGCACAGCGCCGCGTCCGCCGGAGTCGCGATGCCGCCGGCGGCGAAGTTGGGCACCGGCAGGGTTCCCTTCTGCGCGACCTCGAGCACGAGCTCGAACGGCGCGCCCAGACGCTTGGCTTCCGACATCAGCTCGTCGCGCGTGAGCATGGTGAGCATCTTCATCTCGCGGTTGACCTGCCGGAGATGCTTGACGGCGTGGACGATGTCGCCCGTCCCCGCCTCCCCTTTCGTCCGGATCATCGCGGCGCCTTCGCCGATCCGGCGCAGCGCCTCGCCGAGGTTGCGGCACCCGCAGACGAACGGCACGCGGAAGTCGTGTTTGTAGACGTGGTTCTCCTCGTCGGCGGGAGTGAGGACTTCCGACTCGTCGATGAAATCCACCTTCAGGGCCTCCAGGATCCGGGCTTCGGCGATGTGGCCGATGCGGCATTTCGCCATGACCGGGATCGAGACGGCCTGCTGGATCTCCCGAACCTTCGACACCGGCGACATCCGCGCGACCCCGCCTTCCTTGCGGATGTCGGCGGGGACGCGCTCGAGCGCCATCACGGCGACGGCGCCCGCGTCTTCGGCGATTCGCGCCTGTTCCGCGTTGACGACGTCCATGATGACGCCGCCCTTCAACATCTCGGCGAGCCCCACCTTCAACCGGAAATCTTCCTTGGTCTCCATGTCCTTCTCTCCTCAGATCGTCGGAATCGCGACCGGCCCCGCCGGACGGGATTCCCGTTGCCACAACGCCCGCGCGAGACGCGCGACGCCCTCGAGAATGGCCTCCGCCGGAACGCGGGAGACCGAAAGCCGAATCGCCGCGACGTCGCGGCCCAGCGGATCGAAATCGATTCCGGGGGAAACCGCCACCCCGTTCTCGCGCGCGCGGCGCGCCGCCTCCCGGCCGCTCGTCCCGGCCGGAAGGAGCAGCCAGAAGAGCGACTGCCCGGGCGTGCCGCCGAGATACGGGATCTCCGGGAGCACGCGCGCGAGCGCCGCGGCGAGAGCGCGCCGACGCGCTTGCGTCTCTTCCGCCCGGCGCGCGCGAACTTCGCGGTCCGCTCCCTCGGCCAGGAATGCGCGCACGGCCGCCTGGATCGGAAGCGGCGTCTGGAGGTCGGTCGCCTGCTTGGCGAGCGCGACCGCCCGCACGATGCGGCGGTCGGCGGCGATCCACCCGAGCCGGAACCCGGGAACGAGCTCCTTCGAGAACGAGCCGAGGGTCGCGACGCGTTCCGGCTCGGCCGCGGAAAGCGACGGCAGCCCCGAGGTCGGCGCGTCGTACCCGTCCTCGACGATCACCGCCCCGGTCGCGCGGGCCGCTTCGAGGAAACGGCGTCGGCCCTCCGCGTCCATCGTGACCCCGGTCGGATTGTGCCGCTCGGGCATGACGTAGACGAGCTTGACCGAGCGGCCCGACAGCGCCGAGAGGTCGCGGCGGGCGCCGTCGACGGGGAGCTCGGCGACGCGGGCGCCGTAGAACCGCAGGAGCGGGATGATCCCGGGATAGGTCGGCGACTCGACGGCCACCAGGTCGCCCGGGTCGACGAACGCCTTGAAGAGGAGGTCGAGCCCCTGCTGGGCCCCGGACGTGACGAGCACGTTCTCGTCCGTCCAGGGCGCTCCCGTCGTCTCCGCCAAACGCCGCGCGATCTCCGCGCGGAGCTCCGGAAGGCCGTGGGGATCCGCGTACTGCCACAGCTCGCGGTTTCGGCGCCCCGTCTCGGCGAGGAGCTCGGCGAAACGGTCGTACGGGAAGTAGCGGTCGTCGGGGGCCAGGCGGGAAAAGTCGGCGACGATCGGCTCGCGGGAGGGGGAACCATCCGATTCCGAGACTCTTTGGATCGCCGAGGAGAACGAGGGCTCCCATCGACCGACGCCCTCCCTCTCCGTCGCGACGACCGTGATTCCGCTCCCCACGCGCGCGCGAAGGGCGCCCTCCTGCTCGAGGGCCCGGATCGCCTTCAGCAGCACCCCCCGGTTGACGCCAAGTCTCTCGGCGAGCTCCCGGGTGGCCGGAAGGCGATCGCCGTCCCGCAGGGTCCCCCGGGCGATCAACGCGCGAATCTGATCCGCCACCTGCTCGGGAAGGGGGCGTAAATCGGCCGGCTGAACCGGCGTGTAGAGGTCGTGAACCAATTGGCTCATTAGCGAGCCAATTTACAGCCGTGCGACTTCCATGTCAAGGGGCGATATGGGGATCGAAGAGTCTCGTGCAGCCGACGTTCACGCCCCATGCTTGCGGAGGGCATCATCGAGGTCGCGGGCGTAGAGCAGGTCGAAGTCCCGGGTGTTCCCCTTTCGCTTCTCGAGGGCGGCCCGGACCGTTTCCTCGATCTGTTCGAGCTCCCTGGCGGTCTCGGCGACCTCGCGGGCGAGCGCCCGGCGGAGCGTCTCGACGTCGACCCTGG
>Ga0075276_10000222_pt1 | contig 16649 bp, 15 predicted proteins | sample SF_Rice_5C_80N_4_FD_69770 | JGI IMG/M metagenome (GOLD analysis project Ga0075276, IMG submission 69770) | Rice paddy soil microbial communities from Twitchell Island, California, USA - SF_Rice_5C_80N_405 | ecosystem: Environmental > Terrestrial > Soil > Paddy field/soil | place: USA: Twitchell... | reverse complement strand
ATCGGCGTCGCGAACGAATGGACGAACGCGATGAACACGCTGTCGCAGGTGATCGTCGCGACCGGGCTGACGCTCCTCATCGGCGTCCCGCTCGGCGTGCTCGCGGCCGAGATCCCGTGGGTGCGCCGGACGATGCGGCCTGTCCTCGACGTGCTGCAGACGCTGCCGCAGCTCGTCTACATCATCCCGTTCATCTACCTCGTGCCGGTGTCGATCGTGCCAGGCATCCTCGCAGCGGCGCTCTACGCCTCGCCGGTCGTGATCCGGCTGGTGGAGGCGGGCGTGCGCGACGTGTCGCCACACTCCGTCGAGGCGGCGGGCGCGTTCGGCGCGACGCGGCTGCAGACGCTGCTGAAGGTGAAGGTTCCGCTCGCGCGCGACGCGATCATGCTCGGCGTCAACCAGGGGATGATCATGGTGCTCGCCGTCGTCGTGATCGGCGGGCTCGTCGGGTCGGGCGCGCTCGGCTACGAGGTTGCACAGGGCTTCGTCCAGGGTTCGTTCGGACAAGGCGTTCTCGCCTCGTTCGCGATCCTCGCGCTGGGGATCGCGCTCGACCGCGTGACGCAGGGTCGTCGGCGCAGGCGAGTGGAAGAGCTGGTGTGAACCACGAAGGAGGGAAAAGGATGAAGTTGCGGGTCGGAGGGCTTGCTGTCGCAGCGGCGCTCGTCGCGGTCGCGCTCACGGGTGGGAGCGCGGCGGCGAAGACGAATGCGTGCGGCACGGTGACGATCAACGAGCAGGCGTGGGCGGGCTCGACCGCCAACACCTACGTCGTCAAGAACGTGCTCGAGAAGAGCCTCGGGTGCAAGGTGAGCATCACGAAGATCGCCGAGGTGCCCGTCTACCAGGCGATGGCGGACGGCAAGACGGACGCCATCCTCGAGGACTGGGGGCACGTCGACCAGCAGAAGCAGTACGTCAAGCAGCAGAAGACGGTCGTCTACGCCGGCAAGAACGGCGTCACCGGCGTCATCGGCTGGTACATCCCGACGTACCTGATGAAGCAGTATCCGCAGTTCAAGACGTGGAAGGGACTGAAGGGCAAGGAGACGCTCTTCAAGTCGCCGGAGTCGGGCTCGCAGGGGATGTTCCTCGGCGGCGACCCGTCCTACCAGCAGAAGGACCAGACGCTCATCAAGGCGCTCCACCTGAACTTCAAGTTCGTCAGCGTCGGCGCAGAGCCGGCGCAGGTCGCGCGCTGGGAGCAGCTGTACAAGCAGCACAAGCCGGTCATCTTCTACTGGTACGACCCGCAGTACCTGAACGCGACGTACCAGCTGTCGATGGTGCAGCTGCCGCCGCGCTTCAAGGGCTGCCAGGACGACGAGAAGCAGGGCGGCAACCCGGCCAAGTACGCATGCGCGTATCCGAAGTACGTCCTGACGAAGTTCATGAGCAAGAAGTTCGCCACGAGCGGCTCGCCCGCCGTCGGCGTGATCAAGCGCTTCAGCTGGACGAACGCGGATCAGAACGTCGTGGCCGGGATGATCGCCGGCCAGCACATGGACCCGGACAAGGCGGCACAGAAGTGGATCGCCGCCAACCAGGCCAAGGTCAACAAGTGGCTCGGTAAGTAGGCGGACGGCGGGTGCGGGCTCAGGCCCGCACCCGCTCGCCCTTCGGGTCGTACAGGGGTTCGGCGCGCACCTCGCCGCCGACCCAGTCGCCGAAGATGTCGACCGCGACCTTCGTGCCGGGGGCCGCATGCTCCACGGGCACGTACGCGTAGACGATGCTCGCGCCGACCGCGTAGCCGTAGCCGCCGCTCGTAACGCGGCCTGCGATCTCGTCGCCGACGCGCACCGGCTCGGAGCCGAGCGCGACGGCGCGCGGATCGTCGAGAACGATGCAGACGAGCTTCTGTGCCGGCTCGCGCAGCGCGTCGCGGCCGACGAACTCCTTGTCCATCTTCACGGCGAAGCCGAGCCCGGCCTCGAGCGGCGTCGTCTCCGCGGTGAGGTCGCTCGCCCACGCGCGATAGCCCTTCTCGAGCCGCAGCGACTCGATGGCGCGGTAACCGCCGGGCGTGACGCCGTCGACGCAGAGGGCGTCCCACAGCGCGAGCCCGTACTCGGCGGCGCAGTACAGCTCCCAGCCGAGCTCGCCGACGTACGTGACGCGCGACGCGATGCACGGCACGTTCCCGACCGTCACCTCGCGCGCAGTCATGTACGGGTGGTCGAAGTCGACGACGTCGCGCGCCTTCGGCCCCCACAGGCACAGACAGGCGTACGCGGAGGTGACGTCGTTCACGTACACCGAGCCGTCGTGCGGCATGTTGCGCTCGAGCCATGCGCGGTCGTGCGTGCCGAACGCGGTGCCGGTGACGAGCAGGAACCGGTCCTCCCCGCGCCGCATGACCGACAGGTCGGCCTCGATGCCGCCGCGGTGGTTGAGGAGCTGCGTGTAGACGACCGTGCCAACGGGCCGGTCGATGCGGTTCGCGCACAGCCGCTCGAGGAGCGCGAGCGCGCCCGGGCCGAGCACCTCGAGCTTCGAGAACGACGACTGGTCGAAGAGCGCGACCGCTTCGCGCGCAGCGCGCGCCTCCACCTCGATCGCCGGCGACCAGTTCTCGCCCGCCCAGCCGCGCGGCCGCAGCGCCTCGTCGCCGCGTGCGGCATTCGACTCGTACCAGTTGACGCGCTCCCAGCCGCCCTTCTCGCCGAACGCGGCGCCGAGCGCGACGTGGCGCTGGTAGACCGGCGAGAGGCGCAGCGGGCGCCCCGCCTGCCGCTCCTCGCCCGGGTACTTGATGTCGTAGTACTTCGACAGCGCCTCGTACGTGCGCGCGAGCGTGTACGCACGGCTGCGGTACTGGCGGCCGAAGCGGCGCCAGTCGAGCGGCCACACGTCCCATTCCGGGCGGCCGTCCACGATCCACTCGCTCATGATCTTCCCGATGCCGCCCGCGCCCGCGAGTCCGTGCGCGCAGCCGCCGGCGGCGATCCAGAAGCCGGGCACGTCGGTCTCGCCGAGGAGGAAGTCCGCGTCGGGCGTGAAGGCCTCGGGCCCGTTGAAGAACATCTTCACCTCTGCGTCCTCCATCGCGGGCACGCGCGTGATCGCGTTCGCGAACAGCTCCTCCATGCGCTCCCACTCCTGCGGGAGGAGCTTCGCCTCGAACCCGTCGGGAATGCAGTCGACCGCCCACGGCGCCGGCTTGCGCTCGTAGCCGCCCATCACGAGGCCGCCGACCTCGGTGCGGAAGTAGACGAGGTTGTCGGGGTCGCGCAGCGTCGGCAGCGGCTCGAGCGGCGGGTCGAAGGGCTCGGTGATCAGGTACTGGTGGCCGAACGGGATCATCGGAACGTCGACGCCGACGAGCGCGGCCACCTGGCGCGCGTACATGCCCGCCGCGTCGACGACGACCTCGCACTCGATACGGCCCTTGTCGGTCTCGACCGCGCAGACGCGGCCGCCGCGCGTCTCGATCCCGGTGACCTTCGTGCGCACCTCGATCTGCGCGCCGAGACGGCGCGCGGCGTCTGCGAGCGAGAACGTGAGCTGCGAGGGATCGAGGTAGCCGTCGTCGGGGATGAAGGCGGCGGCGAGCACGCCGTCGGTCGACATCGGCGGGAACATCGCCTGCGCCTCCTCGGCGGAGACGATCTCCATCGGCAGCCCGAACGTCTTCGCCCACGACGCCTGCCGGCGGATCTCCTCGAGCCGCGGCTGCGACGACGCGAGCCGCAGCCCGCCGAGCTGGTGCCAGCCGGGGTCGTTGCCGGTGAGCTCCTCCAGCTCGGCGTACAGGCCGACCGAGTACTGCATCATCCGCGTCAGCGAGATCGACGAGCGCAGCTGGCCGACGAGGCCGGCCGAATGCCACGTCGAGCCGTGCGTCAGCTGGAACTGCTCCAGGAGGACGGAGTCCGTCCAACCCTGCTTGACGAGGTGATAGAGGCACGAGCAGCCGATGACACCGCCGCCGATCACGACGGCGCGAGCGCGTTCGGGAGGCATGATTGCGAGCCTAATGCCCTTGGAGGAAGTGCTGCAGGCGGTCCCGGAGCTGCGCAATGCGCAGTCGGTGGCCGACCTCTCGGGCGGGCTCACGAACACGAACTGGAAGGTCGTCTCCCCCGCCGGTACGTTCGTCGTCCGCATCGCCGGCCGCGACACCGAGCTGCTCGGGATCGACCGTACGAACGAGGTGCACAACACGATCGCCGCGGCGGAGACCGGCGTCGGCGCGCGGGTGATCGCGTCGCTGCCCGAGCACGCCGCGCTCGTGCTCGAGTTCATCGAGGGCACGAGGCTCCATGCGGACGGTCTCGGCAGCCGGCTCGACCAGGTCGCCGCGGCGTGCAAGCGGCTCCATGCGGGGCGCCCGTTCCTCCGCGACTTCGACATGTTCGCGCTCCAGCGCCGGTACCTCGCCACCGTGCAGGAGCGCGGCTTCCGGCTGCCGGCGCGCTACCTGGAGGTGGAGCCGCTCGTGCGCGAGATGGAGGCGGCGATGCGCGTGCGCCCCGAGCCGCGCGTGCCGTGCAACGACGATCTGCTCGCCGAGAACTTCATCGACACCGGCAACGGGCTGCGTCTCATCGACTACGAGTACTCCGGGAACAACGAGCCGTCGTTCGAGCTCGGCAACTCGTGGAGCGAATCGCGCCTGAGCGACGAGCAGCTCGAGGAGCTCGTCACGCACTACTACGGCGCGCCGCACCGCGACAAGATCGCGCGCTGCCGGCTCTGGGGCGTCGCCGCGAAGTACGGCTGGATGCTGTGGGCCTCGATCCAGGAGGGCGTGTCCGAGATCGAGTTCGACTACTGGTCGTGGGGGCTCGAGAAATACGAGCGGGCCCTCGAGGAGCTCGAGGGCCCGCGGTTCCGGCAACTGCTCGAGGACGTCAGCTCGTGAGGACCGCTTCGCCCTCGGGCGCCTCCATGTGCGCAGGCTTGTGGCGCTGCACGAGCCCGTAGTAGAGGGCGCCGACGAGGCCGATGACGACGACCACCGTCCACAGCACGGGCCGGCCGTCGAGCCAGCCCCAGTGGAAGTTCAGGCCGAGGCCGGTCTGCTTCGGCGTCGGGTTCGTCGCTGCGCGCGGCCAGGCGAAGTTGATGAGCATCCCGCCTCCCCACGCCAGCGCGACGAGGTTCACCGGCAGGCCCCAGCGACCGAGTGCGAACGGCGCCTTCGCCTTGGGCCAGCCGCGCAGGCGGGCCCGTAGGAGGGCGAGGTTCCCGATGAAGTACGACAGGTAGATCATCCCCGTCGCGGCGATGGCGATGATCCCGGCGCCCGCGTACTGGAGCATGGGGATGAACGCCAGGATGCCGATCACGAGACAGGAGACGATCGGCGTGTGCAGGTCGTGGTTCACCTTCGCCAGCCACTTCGAGCCCGGCAGGCGGTCGTCGCGCGCCATGCCGAAGCACAGGCGGATCGTCGACGTCTGGATCGAGAGGCAGCAGACGAAGATCGCCGCCGACACGATCAAGAGGAAGACGGTCGACATCGCGTTGCCGAAGTTGGCGTCGATGATGCTCGCCGGGCCGAAGCCGCCCTTGATCGCGGCCGGCAGGCTCGGGATCGCGAGCAGCATGCAGAAGAGGAAGATGCCGCCGATGACGAACGCACCGGCGATCGAGCCGAGTATCGCCTTCGGCGCTTCGGTGCGCGGGTTCTTCGTCTCCTCCGCGAGCGTGCCCGCCGTGTCGAAGCCGTAGATCACGAACAGCGACATGAACATCGCCACGAGGAACGTGCCCGTCGTCAGGCTCGTGCCGCCGGTGTGGAAGATCACAGAGCCGGACTGGTGGTGGTGGAACAGCGCGAGGATGAACGCGAAGACCACCATGCCGAGGATCTCGAACAGCACGCCCGTGTTGTTCACGAGCGCGACGAGACGGACGCCGAAGATGTTCATCACGGTGATGAGCGCAAGCGTGACGATCGCCATGATCCGCTGGTTGTGCAGGCTGTTCGCCATGTTCCAGCCCATGTTGTTGAAGGCCGGGATCAGCGCGAGCGGCAGCGTCACGCACACCGCAGTGACCGTGAGGATGCCCGCGAACAGGTAGATCCAGCCCGCGAACCAGGAGTACGTCTTCCCGGCGAGGTACTTCGTCCACTGGAAGACGGATCCGGCGAGCGGGTAGTGGCTGGAGAGCTCGGCGAAGCCGAGCGCGATCATGAACTGCCCGATCGCGACGATCGGCCAGCTCCAGATGAAGACGCCGCCGATCGTCGTCAGGCCGAGGGCGAAGAGCGTGAAGATGCCCGTCGACGGCGAGATGTAGCTGAAGGCGACGGCGAAGGAGCTGAAGACGCCGAGGCTGCGCTTCAGCTCCTGCTTGTAGCCGAACCGCGCGAGGTCCTGCTCGTCGCGGGTCAGTTCAGTCATTGGTTCTCCTCCTCCGGGGGGTGGGTCGATTGACCCACGCGCGAGCGTTCGTGTCAATGGCCGGAAGTCCTACGGCGTGCCTCGCATTGCGAGGCCCTTCGACCGGGGACACTCCCCGTCACGAGATCTCCAAGAAGACGACACGCTCGCGTGACATGACGTTCTTGCGTGATCGGCAGCCTGACGGCAAGGCTGATCGAACGAAACAGGCGAACTACCACGCACTCCGATACGTCAACGTCACGGCTTCGCGGCATTCACGTGACGGGGAGTGTCCCCGCTCCGTCAACGGGGACTGTCCCCAGACGGGTCCGTTCAGGACAAGGAGAGCAGCGCGATGCCGCCGGCGACGGCGGCGGCCCCCGCAATGCGGGGCAGGTTCACCGTCTCCTTCAGGACACGCCGGGCCAGCACGGCCGCGATGACGACGCTCGTCTCCCGGACGGCCGCCACCGGAGCGGCCGCCGCCCGCTGCAGCGCCAGCAGGACGAGCGCGTACGCGCCGAACGTCGCCAGCCCCGCGACGACCGTCTGAGGCCCCCACGCATTGCGCAGCGCCCGCACGCCCTTCACCCGCACGACCGCGCCGGAATAGACGAGCGCCGGCCCGATCATCGTCAGCTCGAGGTACGGCACGGCGCCGGCGTGCTTCACGCCCTCCTTGTCCACGAGCGTGTACGCGGCGATCACGCACGCGATCACGAGCCCGAGCGGGACGCCCGCCCCGGGGCTGCCGCGGAGCCCCCGGACGAGCAGGACGCCGACGCCGACGAGGCAGACGCCGGCCACCTGCCCGGCCGACGTCGCGCGGCCCAACGCGACGACGCCGACGACGAGCACGAGCACGGGCGCCGTCCCGCGCGCCACCGGGTAGACGACCGACAAGTCGGCGAGCCGGTACGCCGTCGGGAGCAACGCGAAGTACAGGAGCTGCAGGGCCGCACTCGCGACGAGGAACGGCAGCACGGCTCGATGGACGTTCCACAGCACCACGGCGACCGGCAGGAAGACGACCTCCGCGACGAGCACCGCCACCGCCGTCGCCGCCTCGATGTCGGGCTCGCGGGCGAGGATGACGTTCCAGAGCGCGTGGACGCAGGCAGCCGCAAGCGCAAGGGCCAGTGCCGAGGTCGGCATACAGTGCAACCATGCCGATCGCTGCGGTCGTCTTCGACTTCAACGGGACGCTCTCGGACGACGAGCCCGTCCTGTGCGAGATCTTCATGCACCTGTTCGCCGAGCACGGCAAGCCGCTCTCCGCACAGGAGTACTTCGACCGGCTGGCCGGCCTGTCCGACCCGGAGATCGTCCGTACGTGGCTCGGACGGGACCGCCCCGACGTCGTCGCCGAACGGGTCAGCCGCTACCGCGCCGCGGTCGCGGACGGCTCGACCGTCCACGAGCACGTCCGCGACGCCGTCCGCTACGCGGCCGAGCGCGTCCCGCTCGCCATCTGCTCGGGCGCCGCGCGCGCGGAGATCGAGCCGGTCATAACGGCTGCCGGCCTCGCCCCTTGCTTCCGCGCGATCGTCAGCTCGGACGACGTGGTCGAGGGGAAGCCCGACCCGGAGGGCTACGTCAAGGCGCTCGAGCTGCTCGGCGCCGACCCCGCGGAGGCCGTTGTGTTCGAGGACACCGAGGCCGGCATCGCGTCGGCACGCGCCGCCGGCGTCGGCCGCGTCCTCGCCATGCGCACCACCCTCGAGCCCCACCGGCTCGAACAGGCGCACGAGCTGATCGACCGCATCGACGTGGACGTCGTACGCCGATGCTTGTCATAGCGCACCGCGGTGCGTCGTTCGAGCGTCCGGAGAACACTCTTCCGGCCTTCGAGCGCGCGATCGAGCTCGGCGCCGACTTCGTCGAGCTCGACGTGTGGCGCGGCACCGTGGTCACGCACGACCCGCCCGTGCAGGGCAGGCGCTACCCCACGCTCGCGGAGGTCGTCGAGCTGTGCCGCGGCCGCATCGGGCTCATGGTCGAGCTGAAGCGGCCGCGCGCCGGCGACGTCGCCCGGACGCTGGAGCTGCTCGAGGACGACGCCGTGCTCGTCTCGTTCAACCGTCCCGCGCTCGTGCAGTCGCGCGCCCTGCGGCCCGGGATCCGCACCGTCCAGCACGTTGGCTTCGGCGTCTCCATCCGCGGCGCGCGCGACGCGTGGGCGGCCGGGTTCTACGACGCCCGCGTGACCGTGCGCGGCGTCGCCGCCGCCCGCGCGCTCGACCTCGTGCCGCTCGTCTACACGGTGAACGAGCCGGCGCGCATGCGCGAGCTCGAGCGCCTAGGCGTCGCCGGCGTCTTTACCGACCGGCCCGATCTCGCCCGTCAGCTCTAGCAGGCGCGCATCCGCAGCCGGCAGCGTCGCGTCGACCTTGGAGCCCGGAGGGAGCGCCGCGGCGCGCGCAGTCGGCATGTCGGCGATGAGGCTCGCCGTGGCGGAGGCGATGCGTACGCGAGTGACCGGGCCGAGGAACGTGTGCGTCAGCACCTCGCCGGTCAGGGTGTTGTCGCCGCGGCCGTTCGCCGCGGCTACCTCCACCGTTTCCGGGCGGATGAGCACGAGCACCCGGTCACCGCGCGCGCGGCCGCGGGCCGCCTCGACCGTGAGCGTGACGCCGCCGGTCTCGACCTTCCCTGCGGACGGATCGACGACCGTCGCCTCGAGCCTGTTCATCGTCCCGATGAACTCGGCCACGAACGGCGTCGCGGGCGCGCTGTACATCTCCGCCGGCGCGCCCATCTGCTCGATGCGGCCGGCGTACATGACGGCGACGTGGTCGGAGATCGACAGCGCCTCCTCCTGGTCGTGCGTCACGTACAGCGTCGTGATGCCGAGCTCGAGCTGGATGCGGCGAATCTCCTCACGCAGCTGTACGCGGACCTTGGCGTCGAGCGCCGACAGCGGCTCGTCGAGGAGCAGCACGCGCGGCTCGATCGCGAGCGCGCGCGCGAGCGCGACCCGCTGCTGCATCCCGCCCGAGAGCTGGTGCGGGTAGCGGCTGCCCGCGTGCCCGAGCCCGACGAGCTCGAGCAGCTCGCCGACGCGCTGACGACGGTCGCCGGCGTGCTTGCGGCGGATCTTCAACCCGAACTCGACATTCTGCGCGGCTGTCATGTTCGGGAACAGCGAGTACGCCTGGAACACCATCCCCATGTCGCGCTTGTTGGGTGCGACGTGCGTCACGTCCTTGCCGTCGACGATGATCCGTCCCGCGTCGGGGCGGTCGAAGCCCGCCACGAGACGGAGCGCGGTCGTCTTCCCGCATCCGGACGGGCCGAGCAGCGACAAGAACTCGCCCGGCTCGAGACTGATGTCGATGCCGTCGAGCGCCTTCACCGTTCCGAAGTCGCGCTCGAGTCCCAGCAGCTCCAGATAGGGCATCAGCGGGCTCCTCCGATGAAGGCGGCGCGCTGGCCGCGTTTGCGTCCTACGAGCAACAGCGCGAGCATCGCGAGCCACGTGATGCCGAAGCTCACGAGCGTGGAGGCGCCCGCGGCGTACGCCTGCGTCTCGTTCACGTACTGGAGCTCGATCGGGAACGTGTGGAACTGAGAGAGGTTCGCGATCGTGAATTCGCCGAGCACGATGGCGAGCGCGAGGAAGGACCCTGCGAGAGCGGCGGCGCGGATGTTCGGAAGGATGACGGTGAAGAGCGTACGCGGCCAGCTTGCCCCGAGGCTCTGGGACGCCTCCGTCAGCGTATGCACGTCGATCGCACGGAAGCCCGAGTCGAGCGAGAAGAACATGTACGGGAACGCGAGGATGACGTACGCGGCGACGAGGAAGCCCCACGGCTTGCCGTAGAACCATTGCGGTGCGCCTTTGTACAGGTCCAGGAGACCGACGACGAGCACGATCGGCGGCACGACGAACGGCACCAGCGCCATGAACGCGAGCAGGGGCCGCAGCTTCGGCACCTTCAGGTGCACCCAGTAGACGGTCGGCACGATGAGCACGAGGCTGACGACGATTGTCTCGAGCGCGAGCTCGACCGACAGCTTGAGGGAACTCCAGAACGCCGAGTTGTGAATCACCCAGGCGTACGACGCAACGGTGCAGCAGTGTCCGGTCTGGAGCTGCCGCAGGCTGAACAGGAAGGTCGCCAGCAGCGGGAGGAAGAAGTACGCAGCGCCGAGCAGGAGCCACACGACGGCGGAAGGCGCGATACGCGGGCGCCTCACCGCGCCCACCTCGCCGCCCGGCGCTGCAGGGGGATGTACGCCGCCATCATCACGGCGAGGACGACGAACATCCCGAGCGCGAGCGCCTGGGCGAGATGCGGGTTGTCGAAGACGTTCCCGGTGTAGTAGGCACCGATGACGACCGGGACGATGTAGACGTTTCCGTTCGTGAGCGCATACGCAGTCGCGTATGCGGCGAATGCGTTCCCGAACAGAAGGATGACGGCGCCGAGCACCGAGGGCATGAGCACGGGCAGCCCGACGTAGCGCCAGAACTGAAACGTGCTCGCTCCGAGGTTGGACGCCGCCTCGTGCCACTCGCGGCGCAGGCCGTCGATCGCCGGCGCGATCACGAGCACCATCAGCGGTACCTGGAAATAGAGGTAGACGATCTCGACGCCGGTCTTCGAGAACAGGTCGGCGCCGAGCCAGATGTGCAGGTGAAGCTGGTTCTGCATGAACTGGGTGGCGAGCCCGATCGTCCCCAAGGTGGCGATGAACGCGAACGCCAGCGGGATGCCGCCGAAGTTGGCGGCCACGCCGGAGAACGTCGTCAGCGCCGAGCGGATCCAGCGCGGCGTCCCCTCACGGATCGCCGCATAGGCGAGCGCGAGGCCGATCGCACCGCCGATCAGCGCGGTGACGCCGCTGATCTCGATGCTCTCGCGATAGGCGTGCACGTACGGCTCGTGGACGAGCTGCGTGATGTTCGAGAGCGTCCAGCCGTGGGTCGACCCCTTGAAGGCGCCCACGAGCACCTCGCCCGCGGGAAGGAACAGGAAGAGCATCGCGTACGCGAAGAACGGAAGCGTCCCGATCCACGCGAGCGAAAGGCGTCTCCGGCCGGACGCGACATCCGGCCGGAGCGCCTCTGGTACGGCTTCCGACGAGATGAGGGTTACGCCCCCATCTTCGCGGGCCACTCGGTCGCGATCTTCGCCTTCGCCGCCGACTGCTGCCCGTTGCTCGCGAACTTGACCTTCGCGTACAGGGCCGGAGACGGGAGCGCGGAGAGGAGGTTCTGCGGAATCACCTTCCGGTTGGCAAGGTCCTGGAAGCGCGCGGGATGCGAGAACCCCTTGAGCCAGATGAGCTGTCCCTGGTCCGAGTAGAGGAACTCCTCCCACAACCGTACGGCCCACGGGTGCGGGGCGTGGGCGTTGATCGCCTGGCAGTAGTACGCGCCGTAGACGCCGTCGGCGGGGATCGTCACCTTCCAGTTCGCCGCCGGGAACTCCTTCACGTACGCGAGGTTCAGGTAGTCCCAGTCGATGGAGATCGGCGTCTGGCCCGACGCGACCGTCTGTGGGGACGAGTCGACCGGCAGCCAGTTGCCCGACGACTTGAGCTTCGCGAAGAAGTCGATCCCCGGGCTGACGTTGTTGAGCGACCCGCCGTTCGCGAGCGCGGCGGCGAACACGCCCGCGACCGCCGAGCCGGCGGTGAGCGGGCTGCCGTTCATCGCCACCTGGCCCTTGTAATCGGGCTTCAGGAGGTCCTGGAACGTCTTCGGCGGGGTCTTGACGATGTTGGCGTTGTAGCCGATCGAGACCGCGCCGTAGTAGTCGCCCACCCAGTAGCCGCGGGTGTCCTTCATGTACCGCGGGATGGTCGCGAACTCGCTGACGAAGTACTTCCCGAACAGGCCCTGCGCCGTACCGGAGATCGCGAAGGCGGGTCCGTCGTCGACGGCGTCCGGTGCGCGCGAGTCGCCCTGCAGCGACTGCACGGCCTGGTTCTCCTCCGCGGAGCTCCCGTCCGGGTTGGCGTTGCTGATCTTGATGCCGTACTTCTTCTGGAACGTCGACATCATCTCGCCGTAGTTCGCCCAGTCGGGCGGGAGTGCGATCGTGTTGAGATGGCCTTCCTTCTTCGCCTGCGCGATCAGCTCTTTCATGTTGAAGCCGCGGCCCTTGAGCGGCGGCGCGACGCGGATACCACGCTCACGGGCCCAGGCAAGGCCGGGGCTCGAGAGAACGGTGAGTCCGGCGGCGGCCGCAACGCTCCGCTTCAGCATCTGCGACCGGCTCATCCCCTGCTCGTAGAGCTTGCGCCAGAACTCGACCTCTTGCGCTTCGTAGTCCTCCATCTGCCCTCCAGGTCCGGACGAATTGTGAATGTCTGGTAGCTAACACATCGGGAGGCCCCTATTCAATGCCTGGAGCAATGTCGTTACCGTCCGTTCACCACATGGCTGTAGGCTCGGAGCGATGACCGCGTTCGAGGGCGAAGGCGTGTGGCTTCGCTGTGCGCTTCACGCGCACACAACGAATTCCGATGGAGATTTGCCTCCGGACAAGCTCGTGCGCCACTACGAGTGGGCGGGCTACGACGTCCTCGCGATCACCGACCACTGGTTCCGCACCGTGGAACGGTCGACGCGGAAGCTCCTCGTCATCCCGTCCATCGAGCTGAATGCGACCGCAGGCGGCCCCGAGCACGACGCGCACGTGCTCGCCCTCGGGGTCGACGCCGACGCGGCCATCCCCGACGGCGAGTTCGCTCCGCTGCAGGACGTCGTCGCCTGGATCGCGGCCAACGGCGGCGTCCCCTACCTCGCCCACACCTACTGGAGCGGGCTGCGGACCGAGCAGTGGGAGGGCTGCGACGGGCTCGTCGGGATCGAGGTGTGGAACACGGGTTGCGAGCTCGAGATCGGGCGCGGCGACTCGTCCGTCCACTGGGACGAGGCGCTCGAGCGCGGCCACCGGCTGTTCGGGATCGCGGCCGACGACTCGCACCATCCCGGCTACGACAGCGGCTTCGCGTGGACGGCGGTGCACGCAGCGGAGCGCACGCAGGAGGCGGTGCTCGACGCGCTCCGCAGCGGCAGCTTCTACAGCTCCACCGGTCCGGAGATCGCGGCGCTCACCGTCGACGACGACGCCGTCACTGTCGAGTGCAGCCCGGCGACGAGCGTGACGCTCGTCTCGAGCCGCGCCCGCGGGGGGCGCGCGAACGCCGGCCGGCTCGGCTACCCCAAGGACGCGCAGATCCTCGCCCGCGACTCGGCCGGCTTCATCACCGCAGTGCGGCTCGAGCGCCCGCACAGCGTGCCCTACGTGCGCGTGGAGGTTGCCGGCGCCCACGGCGGCCGCGCCTGGACGAACCCGATATGGAACGCGACGACCGCCTAGAGCTCCTCGCGTCGCGGCGCTTCGACCTCCTCGTGATCGGCGGCGGCATCGTCGGCGCCGGGATCGCCGAGGCGGCGAGTGCGCACGGCCTGTCCGTGGCGCTCGTCGACAAGGGCGACTTCGCGGGCGCGACCTCGAGCGCGTCGTCCAAGCTCATCCACGGCGGCCTCCGCTACCTGCGGCTCGGCGACGTCGGGCTCGTGCGCGAGGCGCATCACGAGCGGCGGGTGCTGATGAGCGTCGTCGCGCCGCACCTCGTGCGCCGCCAGCCGTTCCTGCTGCCGCTGTACGAGGACGGGCCCTATCGCCCTTGGTTCGTGCAGAGCGGGATCATCCTCTACTCGACGCTCGCCCGCGCGCGCCTGAACGGGCTCGTCGACGTCGAGCGGGCGCAACGGATGGTGCCGGAGCTGCGCGGAGACAGGCTGCGCTCCTGCGCGCTGTACGCGGACGCGTGGACGAACGACGCGCGCCTGACGCTCGCGAACCTGCGCGCTGCCGAGGAACGGGGCGCCGTCGTCGTCAACTACGCGGAGGTCGTCGGCCTGAAGCCGGTCGAGGTGCAGGCGGACGGGCGCACGATCGCCGTCGACGCGCGGAGCGTCGTCAACGCGAGCGGCCCGTGGCTCGACGGCCTGCGGAGGCTCGAGGATCCGGCCGCGAAGAGATCGGTGCGCCTGAGCAAGGGCGTGCACGTCGTCCTGGACGGGGCCGAGGACTGGCGCGCCGCATTGACGATCTCGCACGACAAGGTGCGCGTCAGCTTCGCCGTGCCGTGGGAGGGGAAGCTCCTGCTCGGCACGACGGACACGCTCTACGACGGCGAGCCGGAAACGGTCGCGGTCACCGACGAGGACGTGCGGCAGGTGCTGGACGAGGCGTCGGTCGCGGTGAGCTCGCTCGGCACGCCGCGAGCGACGTTCGCCGGACTGCGCGTGCTGCCCGGCGGAGACGGCGGCACGGCGAGCGCGCGCCGCGAGACCGTGTACACGACCGGCCCGAGCGGGATGGTGAGCGTCGCCGGCGGCAAGCTCACGACGTACCGACGCATCGCGCTCGAGGCGCTGGACCACCTCGGGCTGCGCGGGCTGTCGCATCGGCCGCGTCCGCTCCCCGGCGCCGCAGGGCTCGACCACGTCGCGTGGCCGGTCGAGCTCGACACCGCGACGCGGAACCACCTCCTGCACATGTACGGCTCGCTCGCGCTCGAGGTCCTCGCGCCTGCGGTCGACGACCCGTCGCTGCTCGAGCCGCTCGTCCCCGGCCGGCCCGACCTGCGCGCGCAGGATCTGTATGCGCGCACGCACGAGTGGGCGCTCACGGGCGACGACGTGCTGCGCCGGCGCACGACGGCCTGGCTCGCGTCCGCTCCGGCGCAGACGTGACCCGCGTCCAGGTCCTCTACTGGCAGAACGTGCCGTCGCTCGTGCGCGCGTTCGCGGACGACGGCACGCCGCACTCGCGGCCGCTGCCGGACCGCTTCCAGCAGGAGATCGACCGGCTCGCGATGGAGCAGGGGCTCGCCGGCAGCGACGCCTATCTCGAGCAGTTCCGCTGGGGCGAGCCGGAGGAGCGCGAGGGCACGCCGGACGAGGTCGCGGACGCCGTTCTCCGCGAGCTCACCGAGTAATGGGCGTCGTCGCGGTCGTCGCCGCGGTCGGGCTGGCATTCGTCTTCGGCATGAGCGACGCGCCGAACGCCGCGTCGGCGCTGATCGCGTCGCGTGCGGCGTCGTGGCACACCGCGCTCGCGTTCTCGTTCGTGCTGCACGCGGCCGGCGCCCTCGCCGGCGGAACCGCGGTCGCGTTGACCATGACGACGCTCGTTCACGTGACGCCGCACCACCTTCCCGCCGTCGTGGGGGCCGCGTGCGCCGCCTCGATCGTCTTCGTCGCCGGCGCGGCGCGGCTCGGCATCCCGACGAGCGCGACCTACGGGCTCATCGGCGGCCTTGTCGGCGGCGCCCTCGTCGCAGGCGGCCACATCCGCTGGGGCGGCTTCCACGGAGCGCGTCCGTACGGCGTGCTCGGGACGCTCGCCGGCGTCGTGCTGTCCCCCGTCGTCGGCCTGGCTGTCGGCTGGGCCGGCCGGCGGCTGATCGTCCTCGCGACGAGGACGGCGACACGGCGTGTGCTTGGTCCGGTGCGCGGCGCGATCTGGGTGTCGGCGGGACTCGTCGCACTGAGCGACGGGACGAACGACGGCCAGAAGGCGATGGGCGTCGGCGCCGCCGCGCTGGTGGCGACCGGCTCGCTGAGCCGGTTCGAGATCCCGCTGTGGCTGCGCGTCGCGGTCGCGGTCGCGCTCGCGCTCGGAACGGCGGTCGGCGGCGGCCGCGTCGTCCGCCGGGTGGGCCGGGGCTACTACCGGCCCACCCCGGTCGACTCGCTCGCCGCGCAGGCGTCGGCGGCCGGCGTCATCCTCGGGGCCGCGGCGCTCGGCGCGCCCGTGAGCACCTCCACCGTCGTCGCGGCAAGCGTCGTCGGAGTCGGCGCCGACCGGCACCCGCGGCACGTGCGCTGGGAGGGGGTCGTCCAGACGATCTCCGCCTGGTTCATCACCGTGCCCGCGTGCGGGCTGATGGGTGCAGCCCTCGTCGCGTGTGCAAGGCTGGCCTGATGGCCGACCGCATTCCCTGGTTCCTGCCGCACCACCCCGACATCCTCGGCCTGCTCCGGGGACAGGCGGATGTGACGTACGAGGGCATCGCGGCGTTCGCGCGCTGGTCGGACGGCGCCGGCGCCGAGGACGCGCAGGCCGTCCGCGATGCCGAGCACGACGCTGACGACAAGCGGCACGAGCTGCTGGAAGCGCTGACGATCGCGCTGACCACGCCCATCGAGCAGGAGGACGCGTACGCGCTCTCCGAGCGCATGGACCACGTCATCGACAGCGCGAAGGACATCGTGCGCATCGCGCAGGTCCTCGACTGGAGGCCGGACGCGCACGCGGCCGCGATGGGGAAGCGCGC
>Ga0075276_10000221_pt1 | contig 16694 bp, 16 predicted proteins | sample SF_Rice_5C_80N_4_FD_69770 | JGI IMG/M metagenome (GOLD analysis project Ga0075276, IMG submission 69770) | Rice paddy soil microbial communities from Twitchell Island, California, USA - SF_Rice_5C_80N_405 | ecosystem: Environmental > Terrestrial > Soil > Paddy field/soil | place: USA: Twitchell... | reverse complement strand
CTCCACCGACTCGCTGTGCATATAGGGCATGTAGAGAAAATGGCGCATCCGCGGCTCCAGCGCCGCATCCGCCCCGGCGGCCACCGCCTCCTGGGCCAGCGCGAGGGCCAGCGCATCCCAGGCAAAAGCCTGCGGCATGTCACGGTACATATTGCGCGAGAACTGGTCCAGCACGATGATCTCCGCCAGCCTGCCTTCCGCCTCGCTGCGCCAGGCGTAGAGCTCGCAGCGCGCAGCGCGGCCATGCAGCGCGGAAAAGCGCCGCGTGATGGCATGGTCGAAAGCGTCGTCCTTCCTGAACCACTGCTCAGGCGTCGCTTCCTCGAACCAGAATTTCAGCACGTCCCGATACACGCTCGCCTCCTGTGCATGAAAAGGAAAAAACGCCGCAGGCGCGGCGCGAGCAACCGGCCCGGCGCCTGCCGCAAGTCTTCAGAACGGCCGGCCATGACCCCTGCCGGGGCCCTCGTCGCCGAAGGGCGGACCGCCGCGGCCGTTGTTGCCCCGGCCACCGCCGCCGGGACCGCCATACCCGCCGCCGGGGCCACCTCCACCGGGACCAAAGCGCAGATCGCCGCGCTTCAACGCGTGGAACTCGCGCGAGCCCGGCCGTATTCCCAGGCGCTGCGCGATCACGCCCCAGCCGCGTCCCCGGTTATCCTGATAGACCTGCACCACCTCATTCGGCGGGCGGTTGGACATCTGCCCGAGCTGGAACACCATAAAGGCATCCGCCGGCGAACTCACCTGGCCCAGCACCACGCGCACCTGCGCTTCCGGCACCCCGAATTGCGCGCTCACCTGCGCGGTGAAATGGTTCAGATCCGTCTGCGCCTGAATGTTCACATGATCGAGGAAATCGTTCAGCCCGTTGGCCAGCGCGGGTCCGGCGCAGAGCAGGGAAACAAGCAATACCGAAAGCAGATTACGCATGAAATTCTCCTTGGGCGCAGGACGCGCGCTTGTAGCTCAGAGTGCAGGGCATTCTTCTCCGATTGCCCGGAAAAGTAAAGGCCCGCACCCGCAAGCCTCTCCTGAAACGTGTTGATAATGGAGGGGCATACTGTGAGAAACACCTTTCGTGGTACGGAAATCGCACTCATACATGCCGAAAGCGATTTCGTCGGCAGAACCGGCAAGCCGCCTGCCATTCCATTCCCCGCAACGGTCTTCAATAAAACGCTGCCTGATCCCCCAATGCTCCACGATTGCAGCCGACCGCCCCCTCAAGTAGACTGCTCGAAAGCGGACGACCCGGAAGGACGGAGTTGTCCCGGGAGCGGACGTAACAAGGCGGCGTCCAATTTTGGGAGAAATCGAGTCTAAGCCTAATTGTTTCGAATAACTGTCAGAGGGATTAAGTGCGCCACAGCATAATAATCGGGGTGAGAGCAGAAAGCATTGGTGCGGTAACGCATGCAATTAGTGGTCTCACAGGGTGGGCATTTGAACCTCATGACAGCTCTTATCTCGGGGAGTACGACCTGTTCCACGCTCCAGAGAGGTTGAAGGTGAAGTACAACTTTGTGGATGCACAAGGCGAGTGGGACTTTCCGGAGCATCCGGATTTGCGCGTTCTCATCGTTGTTGAAGAAACCAATCGCCCAGAATTCTTTCAGCAATTCGCTGCAAACCTTGGGTTTCAAGTCGCGACTATCAGGGATAAGCCATGGTAACGCGCGCACTGAATCAATGGGGCGGACTCGATTGATCGTGGCGCGTTGAATGCCTGCTTTCGGGAAACCCTAATGTCCGAATTGGGCTGCGGCACTGCCATAGCGGACTGGAGTACAATCGGTCCGCTATACGCAGCGATGGGGAAATGTGCGGGACGGGCGCTTCGTCCCAATGTCGGACATAACGGGGCGACGTTAAATTTCGAAACTCATTAAGCGGAGCCTGACCCAACCTTGCAGCAACAGCCAAAAGACACTGCCTCAAGCGGATTGACATATAAGCTAGCCAAGTTCGTCGAGGGCGAGTGGATTCCGCACTCACACCCGGCGATCTTCACGATCAAAACAACATCGGCGCAAACCCGCCGTCTGGTTGCTGGCGTTCCCGGCGGAGAGGTCATGGTGCTAAGCAAGCTGACAGAGTGCCTCTTCGCTCCCTTCCATATTCTGTATGTCTTGCATACACCCCGTGGCGAAGGCGTTGCCGGACGCTACCAAAGTCCGCTCGTACAGGATTCGGAACTGAGTGACTTCCTTTCCCGCTACTCTGCCTTCTTGAAAGGCGATGCTCGTTTCGATCTTTGGATTCACTCGCCAGGATCGAACGGGACGCTTGTGTGGGACCGTCATAACCTACTCTATGCTTACGGCCCGGTGGAATGCTTTACAAAGGCGCTCCATGGGCTTGGCTTCTCGAACGGAGAACCCAATATTCCCGCGCCTCATCAGCACTTCTATCGCGAGGAATGCGACGTCGACGCTTTCAATATTCTCAGCGCCTTTTCGTGGAGGTATTCTCCATTGCATCCGGAAGACGAGCAGTGACCAGGATCAATGGAGTCGGCGCAGACCCGATTGATTGCGGCACGTTGAATGGCAGCTTCCGTGCAGCCGCCATGTCAGCTAGGGCCACGCTGCCGACCTGATGCTCAGCGAATGGACCCGCGCAAAGCGGCCATCCCCACAAAAAAGCCCTGCTATTTCTGATAGGGCATGTGGGCTGGCTTGGCACCCCAAAAACAACCGGATTTGAGAGGGGCTTGCCGCACCCGGGCGTGCTGCGCAATCGAGAATCGCATACTGCATTGCCGCGCTGCCAGCGGCGGAAGCGGCGGGGCAGGCCGCCCCGCGCGCCTTGCCGGCTTTAGTCGCGGCGTGCGGTGATCAGGAAGATCGAGAACTCGCGCAGGCCTTTGCCTTCCAGCTCCTTCTTCACCACGGTGGCGGTGGTGTCGCGGATGTCGGTGAAGCCAGCCTGTTCCAGCAGGCCGCGCAGGTGGCCGCGGTCGAAGCCCAGGTGGAATACCCCCGTGTTGTCGCCGTGGAAGGAACCATCCTCGGTATCCAGGTCGGCAAAGGCCACGCGGCCGCCGGGTTGCAGCAGCTTGTGCCACTCGCGGAACAGGTCGAAGGTGTCCGGCACATGATGCGTCACCATGCTGGAAACGATCAGGTCATAGCTGCCGCTCAGGCGCTGTCCCTTCTCGAAATCCACATGCTCGGTGTGAATATTGTCCAGCTTCTGCTCGGCGATCTTGCCGTTCAGCGTCTCCAGCATCCCGGTGGAACTGTCCGCCCCGGTGATCTCCTTCACCAGCGGCTGTATCGCCAGCGTGATCAGCCCCGTGCCGCAGCCGAAGTCCAGCACCTTCATCGCCTTCGTCGGCTGCACCTCGCGGATCATCGCGGCGGAAACGTCGCGCGCCATGTTTACGCGAAATGCATTCGCGTCCCACTGCGCAGCTTCCTTGTCGAAATCCCTGCGTTCGGCCCCGGCTTGCTTCACGGCGTTGGTCGTTTGGCTCATGATATTTCCTCATTCGGTTAAACGTGTCGAATGCGCTAGTTTAGCGCAGAATCGCGCGCCGAACCCCGCGCCGTTGACGATACGCCCATGGGGGAATTGCGGATTTGCAAGGGAGGCGGATTTACATGAGCGGATTCAGGGCGCGTTCGCCAGGCAGTCCGCAACGTCCAGGCGGTAGACCTGTCCTTCATGCAGGATATGTATGGTCGACCCGTAGGCGGCCACGCGGCCCTGGGTGATGGGCTGGCCCTGCGCCGTGTGCAGGCGGAATTTCGCCACCACGCGCGACGCGCCGTTGTTCTCCAGCTTCACGAGCTGGCAGAGGTAATCCTCCTGCTCGTTGCCCAGCAGCGCGACATAAGGCCAGGCCACCGCCATCGTGTGCGCATTGCCGATGCCGGGGCTCCACTGCTGCACCCGCCCGTTTTCGCGCACGCACAGAATGCGGAAGGAATCGTAGTAATAGCACCACAGATCGCCCATCGCATCCACCGTCATCGCGCAGCACTCATAGATGGTGCTGGCCTCGTCCGGCGCCGCATATTCATAGACTATCTCGCCGTCCCGGCTCCACTTCACCAGCCCGGATCTCCCCAGCGGCTCGTCCCAGCCGAAACTGCCCGTGCCAGTGCCTACGGCGTCGCCGATGACGCCATCGTCGGAGTAGCCCACCCAGATATTTCCATCGCGCGTCGCCAGCATGCACTTGATGCCGTCGCCCAGCACGATCTCGCCCACCAGCCGGCCCGCGGCGTCGTAGATGCGGCCGTTCTTCTCGATCTCAGTGTCCGACTCGCGCCGGCAGCGCGGGCACGAAAGCACATAGCCCTCGCCCAGCGGCTGCGCCTCGGTCAGGTTGTAGGGCTCGTTGGCGATATTCACCGCGCGCGACCGGCGCCCGTTCCGCCACTCGGTAAGCGTGTAGTCCTGCGGCGTGTCCGGCCGCGTCTTGAAGATGGTCGACCAGCCATCCTGCACCGCGCGCAGATCCGGCGGCTGATGCGCAATGCCGACCAGCACCTCCCCGTTCGGCCCGGCCGAAAACATCATCAGCGCCTCGTCCCCGGAAAGCACGCGGTAGGGCGTGCCCAGCACCAGGTCTCTTGCAGCCGGTGCGCGATAAGCGGTGGTCATCGTTTCATCCCCTAAAAGTCCGGACGGGCGGGGCAGGGCACATACCGCGGGCAGGGCGCGCACTGCGCGTCGTGCCATTGCGGATCTCCCCCCCTCTCGCGGCGCCATATTATGTACGCCGCATAATATAAGGCGTCGGCGCGGTCGGCCGCAACTGGCGTCTGATTCCCGTGGTGGAAAATGCGACGCCCCTGCCTAGCGCTCCGATTTGCGGGTCAGGAAGAAGATCACCAGGAATGAAACCGGAATGCCGAACAGCAGCGCGGCGATCACCGCGCTCGTGCCGCCCAGCCCCAGAGAGTCGAGGAAATCGCGAATGTTCGACGATGGCCTGGCCGGCGGCGCGAAAGCGGGAACGACGGTCACCCCGGCCTTCATGGCCTGCCCGGTCTTCCCGCAAGGCGCATCGCTGTAGATGACCTGCCCACCGTGCTCGCACTTGTACACCCCCGCCATCAGCGGCAGGGGCGCGAGCGCGAGCATGCCGCTCAGCATCAGGCTCAGAAATCGGGCGAGGAGGGTATTGCGCATGGTGCGTCCTTCAGGTGCCGGAGACGCGAAAATATAACACACGTGCGGCGGGGAGCGGGGCAGGCGGCGCCGGGCCGCGGCGTGCGGTCACTCGGCCTTGCGCGGGCTGGTCTCAATGAAGCTGGCGAACAGCGGCATCAGCCCGGGGTCGTGCTTGGCTCCGGCTTCGCTATGGAGCACATCCATTATGGCGTGGTGCTTCATCGCCCTGTTGTATGACCGGGTGACCGCCATGGCATCGTAGCTGTCCGCGATGGCTATGATGCGCGCACAGATCGGAATGTCCTTTCCCGACAACCCGTCCGGGTAACCGCCTCCGTCATAGTGTTCATGGTGCCCGCGAATCACCCTGGCGGCTTGCTCGCAGCCGGGAAGCTCCATGGAGAGCATTATTTTTTCGCCGATCTCGGCATGCCGCTTCATGGCCTGCCACTCGGTGCCGTCCAGCCGCCCCGGCTTCATCAGGATGTGGTCGGGAATCCCTATCTTGCCGATGTCGTGAAATGCGGCGCCCACACGCAGCGCGGCGAGGTCATCCTTGCTCAGGCCGTATCGGACGCCGATCTCCATCGCCAGCTCGCACACGCGGTCGGAGTGCAGGCGCGTCATCATGTCGCGGTAACCCAGCGCGGTGGATAGCGCCTTGGTATAGCGGATCAGGATCGAGAATTCGCTGGTGTCTGTATCCATGCTGGTTTCCCTCTTCTCGTTCTTCTTGTTCGCGGAATTTTCCGGCGGACGGTGGCGCGAGCCGGGGTCATGCTGGCCTTCGCGGCAGTTTACAGGGATGAAATGTTCCCTGTCACCTATCAATTCTGATAGGGGCCGCGGCCACATGCCTCAGGAGTTTTTTCCGTGCGCCATGCCCGCACCCGTTCATGCCGGGCAAAGTCCGGCTTGCTTTTGTGCCCTTGATTCCGCCCGGCCTCTGTATCGTCCGTCTCCATGACAGACCCCACCGACATCGACGAACAGCAGGCCCGCCGCCGCGACGAGCAGCAGCGGCTGCGCGTGCTCGTGCTGCAGGAAAACGACGACCTCAAGTGGCTGATGAACGCCAAGCGCGGCCGCCGCATCTTGCACCGCCTGCTGGAGCGCGCGGGCGTGTTCCAGCTCTCCTTCAACACCAACGCCATGACCATGGCCTTCAACGAAGGCAGGCGCAACGAAGGGCTCGCCCTCACCCGCAAGCTCATGGCGGCCTGCCCCGAGCAGTGGGCGCTCATGCTCAAGGAAAACACCGACAAGGACCCACTCGATGACTGAAGAATTGCCAGGCGGCGGAACAGACCAACTTCCCGCCGCATCGCAAGCCGCGGCCTCTCACGCAACCGTCGAGAGCGCCGCACCCGGGCCTGAGGCCGCCGCGCTATACGAGGCGGCGCCCCAGGCCAGCCAGCAGCAGGCATACCCGGACGAGAACCCCGCTTTGCAAGACCAGCGCGATGAGGCAGCGGAAGCAGGGGAGGTTCCAGAGGCCACGGAAAACACCGCCCAGCACGGCGCGCCCGAGCACTACGCATTCCAGCCGGTGGAGGGCGTGCACTTCTCCGACGACGTGCTGGGCAGTTTCTCCGAGGTCGCGCGCGAACTCGATCTCTCCCAGGATGCCGCGCAGCACGTGCTGGACCGCGTCGCCCCGGCCATCGCCCGCCAGCAGCAAGCCGCCCTCCAGGCGGTCAATGCGCAATGGGTGAGCCAGGTAAAAGCCGATCACGAAATCGGCGGCGACCGGCTGCAGCAAAACCTCGCCATCGCGAAGAAGGCGCGCGACGCCTTCGGCACCGATGGCCTGCGCACGCTGCTGAACGAATCCCGCATCGGCAACCACCCGGAGATGATCCGGTTCTTCGTCCGTGCGGGGCAAGCGATCAGCGAGGACAGCTTCGTGCCCGGCGGCACCCGGCCGCCTTCCGGTGGCAAGGATGCCGCCACTGTCCTCTACGGCAAACAATCTTGAGAAAGGATTAAACCATGGCAACACTCGCAAACGGCGCATTGACACTCGCAGACTGGGCCAAGCGCCTGGACCCGGACGGCAAAGTCCCCGTGGTGGCGGAGCTGCTCTCGCAGCGCAACGCCATCCTGGAAGACGCAGTCTTCATGGAAGGCAACCTCCCCACCGGCCACCGCGTCGTCATCCGCACCGGCCTGCCCACTGTCTACTGGCGCTCGCTCAACCAGGGCGTGCCGCGCAGCAAATCCACCACCGCTACCGTCGATGAATCGGTCGGCATGCTGGAAGGCTATTCCGACGTGGACAAGGATCTGGCCGAACTGAATGGAACCGTCTCCCAGTTTCGCCTCTCGGAAGACGTCGCCTTCATCGAATCCATGAACCAGAGCCAGGCCAACGCCATGTTCTACGGCAATCCCGCGAGCGACCCGCGCCAGTACCTGGGCCTCGCCCCGCGCTACAGCGCCATCGCCAACGCGGGCAACGCCCAGAACATCATCGACGCCGGCGGCACCGCCTCCAACAACACCTCCATCTGGCTGGTGGGCTGGGGCGAAAACAGCGTGTTCTGCACCTTCCCCAAGGGCTCCAAGGCCGGCCTGGTGCATGATGACCTGGGCGTCCTGCCCGTGTACGACGCCAACAACAACCCCTACCAAGCCTATCGCACCCACTACCAGTGGAAGAACGGCCTCGTGGTGAAGGATTGGCGCTACGTCGTGCGCATCGCCAACATCAACACCGCCAACCTCGTCGCCAACACCTCGGCAGCGGACCTGATCGCGCTCATGTCGCGCGCGCTGGACCGCGTGCCCGATTTCGGCAGCGGCCGCTTCTGCTTCTACATGAACCGCACCGTCTACTCCATGCTGCGCCTGCAAGCGCTGGCAAAGAGCAACTACGCGGTCACCGTGGAAAAAGGCCTCAACCAGTTCGGCACCGCGCAAAGCTGGCTCGAATTCGAAGGCTGCCCCATCCGCCGCGTGGACCAGGTGCTCAACACCGAAGCGCGCGTGGTCTGAGCGTAAGCGAACGTGCCCTCTCCCTTCGGGGGAGGGGCAGGGAGGGGCGTGCATGCTCCTCCCGGAACCACTCAATTTGAAAAGGAGCAAACCATGATAGTCGATTCCCTGCTGGCTTTGTCCGGCTCCATCACCGGCAACACCGTAACCGGCCAGAACGTCTTCGCCACCAGCGCCGACGTCACCTCGGCCAACACCATCGACCTGCTGCAAAACCGCGACATCGGCGAAGGCCAGGAACTGTATGGCCGCGTGGAAGTCACCACCGCCTTCGCCGGCGGCACCTCGGCCGAATTTCAGTTCATCGTCGCCGACGACGCCGCGCTCACCACCAACGTCAGCGTCATCGGCAGCACCGGCGCCATCCCCGTCGCCAGCCTCGTTGCCGGATCGCGCTTCGCCTGCAAGCTCGCCCCGCGCCTGGGCTCGCTCTCCCAGCGCTACCTCGGCCTGCAGGCGGTGAACGGCGGCGCCAATACCGCCGGCGCCGTGTATGCCGACGTCGGGCTGGAGATTTCCGATAACAAGGTGTATCCCAGCGGCTTCTCGGTGCTGTAAATTTCAGCCCCATTTCGTCGGTGATACTGTGTTGGCTTCCGCGCTCGCTCCTGGCCGTGCTTCTATGCACTGTCTTCGTCGCTCGCTTGTCGCCGCCTTGTCTCACCTTAGAACTGGGGCTGAAATAAATACCTCGGCGTCGTCGAAAGGCGGCCCACTAAGAACCCAGGAGAAATGAATGGCCAAATATCGCGTCAAAGAAAAAAGCTTCATCGGCAACGTCCTGCTCGATGCGGGCACCGAGATCGACTACGACGGCATCCCCTCCGCCAACCTCGACCCGCTCGATGGCGCCGCCAAAAAAGCCGCGACCGCCGGAAAGAACGCCGACCGCGAAGCGCTCGCCCGCCAGCAGGAAGCGGCGGCCGGGATCAATTTGAATGATCCCGACGACCCGGCGCGGAAAGTGCTGCAGGAAGCGGCATAGCCGCTAGCCGGGGTGGGCAGGCAGTGAGGGCGTCATTCCGGCGCAGGCCGGAATCCAGCGCGCTTTTCGTAGGATGGGTGGAGCGTAGCGATACCCATCTCGAGATGGTCGGCTATCGTGAATGGCAGGCGGTGTTCAAAGGTTTGCGCCGGGGGCGGCCCGGCATGCCGGTCACTTTCTTTGCTCGGGCAAAGAAAGTAACCAAAGAAAGCCCGTCCCGGTGCGCCGCCGCTGCGCGGGCCCTCGCTCGGGCCCATTCTCGCGGGGGCTGCGTGTGTTGTTGGGGCTTTAGCCCCATACAACCACGGCGTACTCCTTGCGGGTGCTGCGCAACTCGCCCTGGCGGGCCACACACACCGTGGCCCGCTGCGGAGCTCGAACAATGCTCGCCCAAATCCCCGCTCGCCTGCCCCCGATCTGCGGGACGGCGCACAGGGGAGGGGCGGTGTGCGATGTGCGGGAAACTTGGGTAGGTTGGGTGGAGCGCAGCGATACCCAACAAACAATGTGAAAGCGAGTGATGGGTATCGCTGCGCTCCACCCATCCTACGCACGCTGCGCGCGGCCACGTGCTCGAACATATTCGCCAGACACATCCCGGCCCGCCTGCGCGACTCGGCGGCGCACAGGGGAGGGGGGCCGTCGCGACATCTGTGCTCGGCCAATTCACTGTTGATTACGGCCTTGCAGCATTATTGTTCTGGAGATTGAATGACAATTGAGATACACACTATTGATTACGACGCGGTGGCTTTAAAACTAGCTCAAGCATCCTATTCGCGGCCTGAACTTGAGCGTCTGGCAGTTTTGAGAAAAGAAAGGATGTCTTTAGCTTCTCAATTGATGCGTCAGGGTTCGGTGCCAACTTCACTTCTTCAGCGAGTGCTGTACACACCATTCCGAGCGCGGCAATCATTCCTTGAAGCTTTGCGATCTGTTCGGAATGCGCTTCGGATGCGGCGAGAAGTACATCAATCGGATCTTCCATTGCCTGACCTCCCTAATTTAAAGGAGAAATCTTAACATGGCTAGCGACGTCGACATCTGTAACCTGGCTCTCGCCCAGCTCGGCGATTCCGCCGCCGTGCAGAGCATCAACCCGCCCGACCAGAGCGCGCAGGCCGCGCACTGCGCGCGCTTCTACCCCATCGCGCGCGATGCGCTGCTCGCCATGCACACCTGGGGCTTCGCCACCGCGCGGGTGCAGCTCGCGCAGGTGAGCAACCCCTTTCCGCAGTGGCAATATGCCTACGCTCCGCCTTCGGACGCGCTCGATTACCTGGCAGTGCTCGACCCCGCCGCCGCAGATGACTACAGCGTCGGCCTGCAGATGGCCGGCACGCTGCCCTATCCGGTGCAGACAGGGGTGGGCATCTATACGCCGCAGCCGTTCCAGATCGAAAGCATAGACGGCGATGAGGTGATCCTCACCAACCAGGCCAATGCGCTGCTGCGCTACACCCGCGCGGTGTCGGATACTGCCGAATTCTCGCCGCTCTTCGTGCAGGGTCTGGCGACGCTGCTCGCCAGCCACCTCGCCGGGCCCGTGCTCAAGGGCGCGGAGGGCAGAGCGGCCGCCATGGCCAAAATGCAGGAATTCATCAAGTGGCGCGAATGGGCGATAGGCTCGGATGCCAACCAGCGCAATGTGAAGCCGCTACAAGGCGCGGCGTGGATGGTGAATCGTTAGCGTGCGGAAGCGTTGATCTGACAGCGTATGTCTGATCGTCCGGCCATGGCGGCCACTGGGGGATGACCGCCATGCGCTACAAAAATTGCGGCGTTTGCCTGCTGTCAGCCTTTTGCCACTCTATCCGGAATGCGCGTATTCCCACTTCGACCTCAGATGAATATTCACCATCTTTGCCGCATGTGCACTTTTCGCAACGTTGAGCTTGTAGGCAGGGGAAATGTTGGATAACCTCTTTTGATCAAGAACTGCCAGATTATTCTCCTGCCTGATTTGTCCAGGCATATCGCGCCGTAGCGTTGTGTTCGCAACTGCGGGCGTTGCATGAGGAGACAAACATGAGTGCAAACATACTCTCTGTCTTTCTGCCTGCGCTATTGTTGACACTTGCAGCTGCGGGCATCGGCGCGTTGATGCGCCCTTTGCTTCTTGTGCAAAAGGCCAGAGTTAAACTTAAAAACCAGATCAGAAAAAAGATTCAAAGCGGAATTCAGCTCCAGGCCCCGGAGATTTCCGATATAGGCAGAGGACTCGGCCTTTCGGCAACACAATCCATCAAAACCCTGTTTGAACTTTATTCTGAAGCAGAAGGCCACGAAGAACACGCACAGTTCAAGATTCTTCTGTCAGAGATAAACAGGGACGAACCATTCGAGTCCTTCCCCGAAGAAGTCCGGCCCTCGCTTGCACGACTTTCAACCCTGTGTACCGAAAGCGCAGTCGAAAGCGACAAGGAATTGCTGCATCCGCTGAAGAAGGTGCTTGGTGAATACCAGGAAATGAAAAGCGATCATGCCACGATCAAGAAACAAAGTCATATATCTTATGTGGTGGCCTTGATAAGCTTTTTTATTGGCGCCGTCGGCATCATTCTTGCCTTTACTGGCCCGAGCAAGGAGTTCATATCGGGAGAGGTTCAAAAATCAACCAATTTGATTCAGCAGCAGATAAACTCCACCCAACATGAACACGTGGAGGACGCTCACAAAACGGCGCGCCGCTGACTTCTTCCGTCGAAATACTGTCATCGGCTTCACAACGCAAGCAATTTGAACTCGTGGGCCGGGCTGCCTTTATAATTTCGATGGTCATCCCTAATGCCTTCCTCCGGGATCCTTCAGGCTATCCCCCCTTCGGCAAGTCTACCGGACACCCTTTGACGGCAGCAACGGCCGCCGTTAAAGCGAGTGGTTCCTGCTCTTCAGGATCATCTCCAGCGCCTTGATCGCGGTTTCGATCTCTTTGTCCTGCAGGCGTGAGAACAGGAAGCTGGTCTTCAGCTTCTCTATCGTCTCGTCGGGGTGGGTGGTGAGGTGGAGTTCACGCGCCACCACCGAGAGCACCAGCAGCACGGCGGCGTCTATGCCGCTACGCTTTTGCAGCTCGTCGCTGTGCGCCTGCAGCGTTTTGCGGATGGCGTCCAGTTCGTCGCTCATGATGCCTTCTCCCGGTTCACAAAGCCCGCAGTCATTCTAGCCCATCCCGTGCCCTTGATGTCCATGCGCGGAAATACCATTCCGGCACTTTCATCGCGGGGAATCCAGAAACATGTCCATGCGCATACTCAACCGCTCCTTTTCCGGCGGCGAGATCACCCCCGAGCTGTTCGGGCGGCTCGACCTCCCCAAGGTGCAGGAATCGCTCGCCCTGTGTCGCAACTTCATCGCCCTGCCGCACGGCCCGGTGGTGAACCGCCCCGGCACCGAGTTCGTCAAGGAGGTGAGGGACTCCACGCAAGCGACCCGGCTCATTCCCTTCAGCTACAACAACGAACAGACGTTCGCCATCGAGCTGGGCGCGGGTTATTTCCGCTTCCATACCCAGGCTGCGACCCTGGCATACGCGGCGCCCGCAGCATATAACGCGGCCACGACCTACAACCCCGGGGACATGGCGTCATCCGGCGGATCGAACTATTACTGCATCGCAAGCACCACCGGCAACGCCCCGCCCAACGCGACATACTGGTACGCGCTGCCTTCCGATCTCACCTACGAGATTCCGAACCCGTATGCAGCCGCCGACCTGATGGACATTCACTATACGCAATCGGCGGACGTGCTCACGCTGTGCCACCCGAACCACCCGATCATGGAGCTGCGCCGCTATGGCGCGACAAACTGGCAATTGAATATCGTCGGTTTTACCCCCACGATTTCAGCCCCTTCCGGGAGTGGAACGGCTGGAGCGTCTAATACTTACAGTTATGTGGTCACAGCGTACTCCGGGACTTCAGTAGGCGGCATTGCACTTCCGGTGTACGAGTCTCTGCCGTCTTCCGCTGCTTCGTGCACAAACGACCTCACAGAAGCGGGAGCGTATAACACTTTAACGTGGAATCCCGTGGTAGGGGCCTGGGGCTACAACGTCTATCGGCAAGTGAGCGGCACGTACTACTTCATCGGTGCGGCGAACGGAACGGCTTTCAAGGATGACTCCAGCAGGAACACCACTACCAGGGTACCGCCGGTAGCGGGTTCTGGCACTTTACCCCCCGGTGGCCTCGTGGCCACGCCAACGGTCGCGACGGGATTTACCAATGTAACGGTTACAGCGACTGGAACTGGCGCCGCAAGCTATAAATACGTAGCGACTGCCATAGGCGCTGGCGGTTCCGAGTCATACATGTCCAACGTCGCCGCGTGCACCAACAACCTTGCCACCAGCGGCAATTTCAACACCATCACCGTGCCGGCGGTGGGTGGTGCGACTCGTTACAACATCTACAAATACTCAAATGGCATCTATGGCTATATAGGTCAACTCGGCGATGGCAACACTTTCGTAGACAACAACATCACACCTGACATCAGCATTACGCCGCCGCTCTACGAAACGTCCATGAGCGCCCCCGGCGACTATCCTGCCGCCGTCGCCTACTACCAGCAGCGCCGCATCTTCGCGGGCAGCGCCAACCAGCCGCAGAACGTGTGGGCCACCCGCAGCGGCACCGAGACGGATATGTCCTACACCATTCCGACTCGTGACGACAACCGCCTCGCCTTCCGCATTGCCGGGCGCGAGGCCTCGGCCATCCGCCACATCGTCCCCATGCAGGATCTGCTCTTCCTCTCCGCCTCCTGCGAATGGCGCTGCACCTCATCCACCGGCGTCCTTACCCCCGCCACCATCAACGTCCAGCCCCAATCCTACGTCGGCGCCAACAACGTCCAGCCCGTCGTCGTCGGCAATGCCGTGCTCTATGCTGCCGCGCGCGGCGGCCACATCCGCCAGATGGGCTACAACTGGCAGATCAACGGCTACCAGTCCACCGACGCCAGCATCTTCGCCCCGCACCTGTTCGACTACAACACCATAGGCGACATGGCCTACAGCCGCGGCCCCGTGCCCATCCTGTGGTGCGTCTCTTCCACCGGCAAACTCCTCGGCATGACCTGGCTGCCCGAGCAGCAGATCTCCGCCTGGCACCAGCACGACACCGGCAACGGCGACGCCTTCGAGTCGATCTGCACGGTGGCGGAGAACAACGAAGACATGCTCTACGCCATCGTGCGCCGCACCATCAACGGGGTGACGAAGCGCTACGTCGAGCGCCTGCACACCCGGCTATACAGCACACTGGCCGATGCGCACTACGTCGATTGCGGCGCCGCCTACACCGCGCCGGTGCTGAGCGGCAGCTATGCGCTCGGCGGCGTCACGCTCACCTGCACCATTGCCAATCACGGCCTCACCAGCGGCAACACCTACTGGTTCACCTTTTCCGACAGCAGCTACGGGTCGGCCCCCGGCGGCCAGCCCTACGTCGTCACCGTCGTCGACGCCAACACCTTCACTATCGAGGTGACGACGCCAGCCTCCACGTCGGGCACCGTCACCTGGCTGCCCAACAGCGTCAGCGGCCTCACCTGGCTGGAGGGCATGACGGTCAATATCCTCGCCGATGGCGCAGTGCTTCCGCAGCAGACCGTGACCGGCGGCACGCTCACCTTGCCCGTGGGCGTGAACACCGCCCACATCGGCCTGCCCATCACCGCGCAGATCCAGACCCCACCCGCCGCGCAGGCAATCGATCCCGCCATGGGGCAGGGCCTGCCCAAGAACATCAACAAGGTCTTCCTGCGCACCTGGCGCAGCAGCGGCATCCTCGCGGGGCCGGATTTCAACCGCCTCGTGCCCTACCACCAGCGCACCACGGAAAACCCCGGCACCGCGCCGGCCATGGTCAGCGACGAAATCGAAATCGTGCTCGACGCGGCGTGGAGCACCAGCGGCCAGGTGTGCATACAGCAGAGCGACCCGCTGCCGCTAGACATCGCGGCGATGACCCTGGAGATCGCAACCGGAGGAGGAGTGTAAATGCCAGTACCAGAGAGTAGTCCGTCAAGCAGTTCTTCGAACTGGTGGGACACATACAAAGGCCCCATTGGGAAAGGCGGCAAGGCTGGCTACGAGGCCGCCTCGGCGCGCACCGACGCAATCAAGAAAAATAACATACTGGGCTTCGAAGCCCAGCAATATGCCAACCAGGCCGCCATTGCCGGCTACCAGGCCCAGCTCGACCAGCAAGCCGGCGCCCTTCGCGTGCAAAATGCACAACTCCAGACCGCCGGCCAATTCGGCGCCAGCCGCGCGCGCCTCGCCGCCAGCGGCATAGACCTCGGCCAGGGCTCCGCCACCGACGTCCTCGCCTCTACCGAATATATGGGCGAGCGCCAGGCCATGACGATACGCGACGACACCAACCGCCAGGTCTGGCAAGACCAGGTCCAGCAATACCAGGACCAGCAGCAGGCCAGGCTCAGCAAGATGCAGATGGCCAATCCCGACATGGCTGCCTTCAAGAGCATGCTCGGCAGCGCAGCCTCCTTTGCCATAACCGGCTGATGCGGCGCATCCCGCCCCGCCCGCATTTCAATTCAAGGTAGACACCATGCCCAGCATACCTGCAAACAATTCCGAGTTCGGTTCCAGCCAGCCCCAAGCGGGCGGCCTGCAAACGCCGCGCGACACCAGCCCCCCAAGCACCCGTTCCCAAGCCGCCAGCGCCGATCAAGCGGAAACGCAGGCCACCTTCAACGAAGCCGGCGTGCGCAGCGCCCAGGCCAACTGGCTGGACGGCCTCAACAATCTGCTCTATGCCCCCGGCACCGGCTACCTCAACCAGCGCGGTGCTGCCGCCGTCGGCAGCTACGGCGCCCTCCAGGGCGCCATCAACAAACTCAACCAACAAGCGCAAGACAGCCTCGCCAACGACACCCAGCGCGCCATCTTCACCGACGCCGCCGCCCCCATCATCAACGCCGCCCAGGCCCGCATCCAGCAGCATGCCCAGACCCAGGGCCGCGTCTACGACGCCGACGCCTCCCGCGCCCGCGCGCTTTCCGCGCGCGACCTCGCCGTCAACGCCTGGAACCCCGCACCGGGCGCGGATAACGGCAACTACCGCCAAGGCGCCGCCATCCTGCACAACGAACTGGAAAACCAGTTCCGCCACACCTGGGGCGACCCCGGCACGGCGGACAACCAAACCCTGTGGAACCACTTCCTACAGCACGGCCCCAATGGCGACGACGGCATGGCCTCGCTCACCACCGGCGTCGTCAACCGCCTGCTCGCCAGCGACCAGCCCCATGACGCCCAGACCTTCCTCGGGCAAGTCCAGCACACCCTGCCTGCGCCCACCCGCGACAAACTCAAGCAATTCGTCACCGCCGCCCTCGACCAGCACGCAGGGCTGAGCGCCGCCCTCAAGGTTCAGGCCACCGGCAGCGACCCCGCCGCCCAGCAGCAAAAGCTCGACACCCTGCGCGACAGCGGCCACATCAGTACCGAGGCCCACACCATCGCCACCCACAAAATCCAGGCCGATCAGGCAGCAAAAGCCGCCGCCCAGCAGCAAAACGACACCCAAACCCTGCAAAAAGTCTG
>Ga0075276_10000220_pt1 | contig 16731 bp, 13 predicted proteins | sample SF_Rice_5C_80N_4_FD_69770 | JGI IMG/M metagenome (GOLD analysis project Ga0075276, IMG submission 69770) | Rice paddy soil microbial communities from Twitchell Island, California, USA - SF_Rice_5C_80N_405 | ecosystem: Environmental > Terrestrial > Soil > Paddy field/soil | place: USA: Twitchell... | reverse complement strand
GCGAGATCGCCGACCGCGCCGCCGAGCTCCCGGGCAACGCCTCGCTCAACGTCTCGATCGTGACGGCTTCGCGCCGGGGGGCGCTCGTGGTGCCTCGCGCGGCGCTCCAGCGCGACGGCGACCGCCGGTTCGTCTTCGTGCTCGACGGCGGCCTCGCGAGGCGGCGCGACGTGGCGGTCGGGCTGCTCGGCGCGACCGAGGCGGAGATCACCTCCGGGCTCCCGGAGGGGGCGCGCGTCATCCTGCCGGGCGCCGCGCCCTTGAAGGACGGATCGCGGGTCTCGGCCTCCGGAGCGTCCTGATGTTCCCCCGCGAGGTCTTCGAGGCCGCTTTCCACCGGTTCCGCACGCACCCGCTCCAGACCGCGCTGACGCTCACGGGGCTCGTCGTCGGGACCGCGTCGATCATCCTCGTCGTCACGCTCGGCCTGACCGGGCGCGGGTACGTCATGTCGCAGATCGAAGGCGTCGGCTCGCACCTCATCTGGGCGAGCTACGACGGAACCGTGACCTCCGGCGTGTCCCGCACGCTCGACGACCAGATCACCGACGCGGACGTCCGCGCCGTGGCGGCGAGGACCGACCTCTTCTCCGGGGTCACGCCGCTCGTCGCGCTTCACGACGAGATCGCCGTTCTGTCGGGCGTCCGGAACCTCACCATCCTCGGGACGGACGAGAATTATCCGGCGGTCCGCAAGAACCTGCGCATCCTCCAGGGACGTTTCTTCGACCGCGACGACGTGGAGCAGCGGGCCAAGGTCTGCGTCGTCAACCGGGAGCTCTACGGAAAGCTCTGGCGCGGCGACGACCCTCCCGGGAAGACCGTGCGGGCGCTCGACACGACGTTTCGCGTCGTCGGCGAGTTCGAGGAGCCGGTCGACACGCTCGGGCAGGGCGACGTGACTCCGGACACGATCTTCATTCCCTCGACGGTCGCGTGGTACTTCACCCCCCGGCGGCGCGTCGACACGCTCTTTGCCGAGGTGCGGGACTTCGCCCGGATCCCCGACGCCGTCGAGGAGACGCAGAAGCTGCTGGCCGAGCGCCACCACACGGGCTCGGTCTACCGGGTCGACAGCATGACGACCGTGATCCGGCTCGCGCGCCGGATCTCGCTCGGATTGATCGTGGCGTTCGTCATCGCCGCGGGGATCGCCGTCGTCGTCGGGGGGGTCGGGATCATGAACATCCTGCTCGCGTCGGTCGAGCAGCGCACCCGGGAGATCGGGCTGCGGCTTTCGGTCGGCGCCCGGCGGCGGGACATCCTTCGGCAGTTCCTGCTCGAGGCGCTGATGCTCGGCGCCGCCGGCTCGCTCATCGGGGTCGTCCTCGGGACCGCGATCCCGCTCGTTCTGCGCTGGATCGTCACGCGCGTCGCGATCCGGATCTCTCCGGCATCCGCGATGTTCGCCTTCCTCTTCTCGTGTCTGGTGACGCTCCTCTTCGGCGCGGTTCCGGCCTACCGGGCCGCGCGCCTGAGCCCGACGGAGGCCCTTCGCCATGAATAGCTTTCCCGTTCTCGCCGCCGCGTTCCTGGTCGGGGCCGGCGCTCCCGCGGGCGCGCAGACGCCCGCCTCCGCCCCTCCGCAGGTCGTGACGCTCCGTTCGGCGGTCGCGGCGGCCCTCGCCCGTTCGCCGTCGCTCGCGGCGGCCGAGGCGGCGAGCGACGAAGGCGCCGCCGGCGCGCGCCTGGCGCGCGACGCGTACCGCCCTTCGGCGTCGCTCATCGCGACCCCCGGCTACGCGAGCGGGCTCCCGGTCGCGGTCGCGGGCCAGGTGCCGGCGATCGCGGGAATCGACGTGCGGCAGACGATCTGGGACCCGGCCGCGAAGGCCGAGGAGCTCGGCTCCGAGGCGGCGCGGGAGGAGCTCGACGGCGCGCGCGAATCCGCGCGGATCGAAACGGCGCGCGCGGTCGTCGAGCTCTACGCGCGCTGCCGCGCGGACGGGGCGGTCGCGGAGGCGGCCGCGCGCCGCGTCGACGCCGCCCAGGAAGTCCTCCGCCACGTCGAGGCCCGGCAAAAGGAAGGTCGCGAGACCGACCTCGCCGTCGAGCGCGCGGCGCTCCTCCTCGCGCGAGCGCGGCAGAAGTCCCTCGACGCGGCCTCCGACGCCGACCTCGATCTGCGCGAGCTGCGGATGGCGATCGGCGCCTCGCCGGGACGGGAGCTGCTCCTCCCCGACGACCCCGCGAGCGTCCTCCCGGCGGAGGTTCCCGACCGCGAGGCGGCGTTCGCCGCGGACCCGGCGCTGTGCGCGCTCGAACGCCGCGGCGAGATCCTCGATGCGCTGCGGCGCGCGAAGGCGCGGCCGATCGCGCCCGTCGTGCAGGCGGAGGCGCAATACTGGCGCCTCGCCTCCGGGAGCTACGCGCGGTACTACAACCATTTCAAGGCCGACGACTGGAGCGTCGGCGTCGCCGTGGCGGTGCCGCTCTTCTCCGGCGGACGGCTCGCCGAGGAGCGCGCCCGGAGCGAGAGTGCCTGGAGGCGCGTCGAGGCGCAGGCGCGCGAGCGCCGCGAGACGCTCGACCTCCTCTTCGCGCGCGCGGAGGCGGCCGCTGCCCGCGCGGGGTCGGCCGCCGCGCTCGCCCGCCGGGCCCGGGGCGTCGCCGAAGGCGCGCTCGAAGCCGCCGAGGCCCTCGCGCGGGAGGGGAGGGGCGACGCGGACGCGCCGGCGCTGCGCCGCCTCGAGCTCTCCGACGCCGACGAGGAAGTCGCGGACGCCGAGCGCGCGCTCGCGGCGGCCCGGGGCGAGCTGCTTGCGGTGTCGGGGCGCCTCCTCGCCGCCCTCCAATAAGAGCCGGCGCGGCGACCTGTCCCGCCGAAGCCTTGGCGGAGGTGGATACATCGAGCGAGTGCCGTCGCACTGGCGTGCTTGGCGATCGGCGCGCTCAGTGCTCGCGCACTGGCCGCTTCGCGGCTGATCCGCCGCATTGCGGCGGCCGCGCTGGATACCCGGGCGCGTGCCGGCCCGCCGCGCCCTCAACGTACGCTCTCGGTACGCCTCGGGACGCGGCGTGCCTGCCCGCATCCCGTCTGGCTCGCGTCTGGCCGCGCCTCGTCGTCGGTGCAACTGAGCTCGCCCTCGAAGGGAAAGCGGATACATGGAGCCCGGCGGGCGCGTGGCCGGCCGCGGTGTCGTCGCCGTTCGTTCTCGTTTGCGATTTCAGCGAACGGTAGGCATTCGAAGAATTCGACAATCCCAAAGATGCGCGGTAATCGAGCGGCCTCTTGACGTATAAGTAAATATCTGTATAGTTATTTTCTATGGGACGCCGGGCGAGAGTCACGCGAGCGCAGGTGCTGGCGGCGGCGCGGGAAGCGTTCGCCGAGGGGGGATTCGACGGGACGACGCTCGCCGCGATCGCCGCGCGGCTCGGGCTCAGTCCCGCCGCGCTGCTTCGCCACGCTCCGACGAAGGAGGCGCTGTTCGGAGCGGCGATGGCGGCGGGCGGTCCCGCCATGTCCGTCCCGCTCGACTTTCTCGGCGCCCTCGACGGGAGCGAGGACCCGATCGCAGTGCTGCGTCAGATCGCCGAACGGGTGATTCCCGTCCTCGAGGCGACGTTTGCCGAGACGATCGTCGGCTGGCTTCACGCCCGGAAGAAAGCCGGGCCCGTCGCCATGCCGCTTCCGTTCGACCCGCGCCTTCGCTCCTCGCCGCCGCAGCTGGCGTTTCGCGCGATCGAGGCGTATCTCCGGAAGGCGGTGCGGAAGGGACGCCTCCGCGTCGCCGATCCCCGGGCCGCGGCGACCGCGTTCCAGGGCGCCCTCTTCGCTTACGTCGCGTTCCACAAGCTCTTCCGCATCCTCGACCCGCCGCTGCCGCTCGACCGGTACCTCGCGACGGTCCTCGAGATCTGGGCGCATGGCGCCGCCCCGCCCGCGCCGAAAGGGAGGCGCCGATGAAGAAGAAGATCGCCCTGTCCGTCATCCTCCTGCTCGCGGCGGCGGGCGCGGCGTTCTGGTGGATCACCTCGCGAGCCCGTTCGAAGCCGCTCGAGCTCTCCGGGTCGATCGAGGCGCGCGACGCGCAGGTCGGCTCGCTCGTCGGGGGGCGGGTCGTTCGCGTGCGGGTCGACGAGGGAGCGGTCGTGAAGAAGGGGGACACGCTCGTCTTCCTCGAATCGGACCTGCTCGACCGGCAGATCGAGCAGGAGCGCGGCAACGTCGCCGCGCAGAGGGCGAACCTCGAGAAAGTCGTGCGCGGTCCGCGGACCGAGGAGATCGCCCGCGCGCGCGCGGACTGGGGAAACGCGGAGACGAAACGCCGGCGCAGCGAGGCCCTGCTCCAATCGGGGCTCCTGAGCCCGCAGGAATACGACGCCGACGCCGCGCAGGCCAGGATGCTCGGCGAGACCTACCGGGAGCTCGCGCGCGGCAACCGCCCCGAGGACATCGCCCAGGCGCGGGCCCAGCTCGCCGCCGAGGAGGGCCGGCTGGCCTATCTCCTCGAGCAGAAGGACGAGCTGGTCGTCCGCGCGCCCGCCGACGGGATCGTCCAGACCATGGACCTGCGTCCCGGCGATCTCGTCGCAGCCAACCAGGGGATCGTGACGATCCTCGAGCCGTCCGAGATCTGGGTGCGCGTCTACGTGCCGGAGCCGAAGCTCGGCCTCGTCCGCGTCGGTCAGTCGGCGGCGATTTCGATCGACACGTTTCCCGGCCGGAGCTTCCGCGGACGCGTCGTCGAGATCCGCCAGCAGTCGGAATACACGCCGAGAAACGTGCAGACGCTCGAACAGCGCGGCGACCAGGTCTTCGGCGTGAAGATCGCGATCGAGCCCGCGCCGGAGCTCAAGCCCGGCATGACCGCCGTCGTCCGGCTGTCCCCGTGACGGGGAACGGGGACCTCGGCATCGAGGTTCGAAGCGTGACGCGCGACTTCGGTCCGGTGCGCGCGCTCGACTCGGTCTCGCTGTCGATCTCGCGGGGGGAGATCTTCGGGCTCCTCGGCCCGAACGGATCCGGCAAGTCCACGCTCATCCGGATTCTCTGCGGCCTGCTCGTCCCGACCGCCGGCGCGGCTTTCGTCGACGGCCTCGACGTCTCGACCTCGGGCGAGGAGGTGCGCCGCCGGATCGGCTACGTTCCGCAGCGGTTCTCCCTCTACGAGGACCTGACGGTGCTCGAGAACCTCGACTTCTTCGCGTCGGTGTACGGCCTCGAAGGAGAAAAGGCGAAGGAGCGCCGGCAATGGGCAATCGACCTCACCGGGATCGGCCCGTACCGCGAGCGCCTGGCGGCGCAGCTCTCGGGCGGATGGAAGCAGCGACTCGCGCTCGCCGCCTCGCTCATGCACGATCCTCGCGTCCTCTTCCTCGACGAGCCGACGGCGGGGATCGATCCGGTCGCGCGGCGCGAGCTGTGGAACCTCCTGTTCGAGCTCGCGGGCCGCGGGACGACGGTCCTCGTCGCCACCCACTACATGGACGAGGCGGAGCGATGCGGCACGGTCGCGTACCTGTACCTCTCGAAGCTGCTCGTCTACGGCAAGCCCGACGAGCTCACGCGGTTGCCCGAGGTCACGCCGGGAGGGATGCGGCGGATCGAGGCCGCGTGCGATCAGGGGGTCGCGACCTTGATGGGCCACGCCCGGACGCTGCCGTACGTCGAGGACGTGACGATCTTCGGCAATTCGCTGCACCTCCTCGTGCGCGCCGGCCGGGATGACGCGGCGATCGCCCGCGATCTCGAGAGGGAGACCGGCTCGCGGGTCGTGGTTCGCCCGATCGAGGCCGCGCTCGAGGACGTCTTCGTGCGGCTGACGAAGATCCACGCCGGGCGAAACGGAGCTCCGGTTTCCCCGGCGGGCCCGGGAGGGAATCCATGAGGGGCCTCCGTGCGGTTCTCCGCAAGGAATGGACCCAGATGTTCCGGGATCAATGGACCCTCCGGATGGCGTTCGTGATCCCCATCCTGGAGCTCGTGCTCTTCGGCCTGATCGACACCAACGTGCATCACGTTCCGACTGCCGTCTTCGATCAGAGCCGGACGCCGGAGAGCCGCCAGCTGGTGCAGGACCTGGTGAACACGGGCTACTTCGAGATCCGCTCCCTTCCCGGCTCCGCGGAGGACGTTCGGCGGGAGATCGTCGCGGGAAAGACCTCGGTGGGAGTCCTGATCCCGCCCGATTTCGCGCGGCGCCGCTTGAACGGCGAGCCGGCCGATTTCCAGGTCCTGATCGACGGCTCCGACTCGACGATCTCGTCGCAGACGCTCGCGGCGGCGAGCGGCGTGGCGTTCCAGCGCTCGCTCGAGGAGATCGCCGCCCGCGCGCACGTCACCGACCTGCCCTTGCGGCTCCACCCGCTCCTGCTCTTCAATCCCGACTCGCGAAGCGCGAATCTCCTGATCCCCGGGCTGATCGCCATCCTGCTGACGTTCTCGGCGACGTTTCTCGCCGCGTTCGGGATCGTCAAGGAACGCGAGCGGGGAACCCTCGAGCAGCTGATGGTCACCCCGGTCTCGCCGGCCGCCGTCGTGATCGGAAAGCTCCTTCCGTACCTGGCGCTCGCCTTCGCCCAGCTGATCGTGATCCTGATCCTGATGGCGACGCTCTTCCGTGTGCCCATCCACGGCAGCGTTGCGCTCCTCTTCGGACTTTCGACGATCTATCTCTTCTCGCTCCTCGCGCTCGGGCTCCTCGTGTCGTCGCGGGCGAAGACGCAGATGGAGGCGATCCAGCGGGCGCAGGTCATTCTGCTTCCGTCCTTTCTCCTCTCCGGCTACTTCTTCCCGATTTCGTCTCTTCCCGCCTGGCTGCGGCCCATGGCCTACGTGCTGCCCGCGACGTACTACATCAAGATCGCCCGGGGCATCATCATCCGCGGCGCGGGGTTCGTCGACCTCTGGCCGAGCGTGGCGGCGCTCGTGGCGATTTCCGCGATACTCGTCGCGGCGAGCACGCGGGCTTTCAAGAAGACGATCGGCTAGGCGCGATACCATCGCGCCTGATGTGCGGGATCGCCGGCCTCGTGGATCTCGACGGCGGCCCGCCGGACCGCCCTCTCCTGCTGTCGATGATGCGGCGGATCGCGCATCGCGGCCCCGACGGCGGAGGCTGGATGGAAGACACGGCGGGGTCGATTCTCGAGGGCGGCCGCGAGTCGTCGGTTCCCGCCTCCGGACGGCGCTTCGCGCCCCGCCGGCCCGGCGCCTCCGCGGCGCTCGGCCATCAGCGCCTCGCGATCACCGATCTCTCGGAGGCGGGCCGGCAGCCGATGTCCCGCGGCGACGGGCGGTGGTGGATCGTCTTCAACGGCGCGATCTTCAACGCGCCCGAGCTCCGGCGGGAGCTCGAGGAGGCGGGCGAGCGCTTCACCAGCGCGACGGACACGGAGGTCCTCCTCGCCGCGTGGATCCGGTGGGGCGCCGCGGCGCTCGACCGGTTCAACGGGATGTGGGCCTTCGCGATCTGGGACGCGCGGGATCGCGAGCTCGTCTGCGCGCGCGACCGGTACGGGATCAAGCCGTTCTATTGGACGACCGCGGGGGACGTCTTCGCGTTCGGATCGGAGCCGAAGGCGCTCCGGCCCGTTCGCCCGGCGGCGCCCGACCTGAAGCTGGTGGCGGACTATCTCGCCTGGGGGTCGAGTATCCCCGGGGGCGACGCCACCGGCTACGACGGCTACCACGAGCTTCCGGCGGGCTCGATGCTCCGCACGGACGCGTCGGGCATCCGGGTGGAGACATGGTACGACCTCGACGAGCGGGTCCGCGACGCTCCGCCCGCGCCGCCGTTCGAGGAAGCCGCCGCGCGACTGCGGGAGCTCCTCGACGACGCGATCCGGATCCGCCTCCGGGCCGACGTCCCCGTCGGACTCCTGCTTTCGGGCGGCGTCGATTCCTCCGGGATCGCCGGCATCCTCGCGGCACGTCACCGCGGCGCGTTCTCGGGTCCGGCGATATCGCTCCGCTATCGGCGGAAGGAGATCGACGAAAGCCGCTACTCGGACGCGGTTCTCCGTGCGACGGGGATTCCGGGCGTATACGTCGAACCGACGCCCGAGAGCTTCGATCGAAACCTCGACGAATACATGGCGAGAACCGGCCACCTGACCATGGGCTCGGTCGGGTACGCCCAGTACCTTCTGTACGCGCGGGCGCGCGCCGTCGGGCTTCCGGTGATCCTGGTAGGGCAGGGATCCGACGAGCTCTTCGGCGGCTACGAGCCCTGGGACGTGCACGTGACGCAGCTCTGGAACCGGGGACGGAAGTGGACGGCCGTCCGCGAGGGCCTCCTCTCCGGGCGGCGTCAGTGGGGATGGCCGATCGGGATCCGGCATACCGTCGGCGTCCTGCGGACGGCCCGGCGGCCCCCGCGATGCCGGTGCGACCGCGCCGGGACGCTCCAGGATCACCAGCGGCACTTGCTGCTCCTCGACTACCTGCCCGCGATCCTCGAGGGCGAGGATCGCAACTCGATGGCCTCCGCCGTCGAGTCGCGGCTGCCTTTCCTCGATCATCGGATCGTCGAATTCGCGCGAACCCTTCCCCCGGATTACCTCTGCCGCGGCGGCTGGACGAAGGCCGTGCTTCGCCGCGCGCTCGACGGACTCGTTCCGGAATACGTGCTCCGGCGGCCGCGCAAGCTCGGTCTCCCCGGCCCGCTCGCGGGGCTGGCCTGCCCGCCGGAGGCCGACGCCGCGCGCCGGCGCCTCATCGAAGGCGGGTGGTTCCCGGCATCCCTCGTCGGCGAGGCCGGCTCCGCGCTCTCCGCCGCCGGGCAGATGCGCCTTCGCCTTCTCGACGCCTGGGCCCGAAGCTGCCTCGACCGGCCCGCGGTCAGCCCGGCGCCGCCGGAGGAGTCCCGCGCCACCGTTGCGTGACCCGCTGGAGCGTGCCGCCGAGGAGCCCGCGGTCGAGGCGGCGGAGCTTCCCCTTCCAGCCCGCGTCGCGGTGCCACCGTTCGATCCGGCGCGCCTCGGCGATCTTTGCGCGCACTGCCGCCGCGATCCGGCCGGCGCCCCCCCGTTCGAGAAGCGGGACGAGCGGAGCCCAGTAGAGCGCGAAGTTCTCCGGTGAGTATCCGAACGTCATCGACTCGATCGCCTCGGGCGTGACCCGCCGGCCGCCGAAAGCGGCGAAATCGTCGAGAACGCCGAGCGCGGCGAGGGCGGTCATCGTGCGGAGGCACTTCTCGCAGCGCCCGCAGTTCGACTCGCCGTCCGGCAGCGGTCCCTCGAAGCACACCTGGAGGTGCCGGCGCGCGACGTCCCACCCGGCGATCTCCGCGATCTTCTCCGAGCGGCCCGGGCGGAACTCCTCGTGCCGTATTTCGACGCCGGAGCTCGAGAAGAGAGGGTCGAGCAGCGGATGGGTCCCCCAACGGTGGAGCGCGCCCGCGTCGAGCGTCGCCGCGATCGACGCCGAGCCGATCCGTTGCGCGAAGGCGTGGGCGGCCGAAGCGAGGAGCGCGCCCTGGTCCTGGGGGCCGGCCAGCACGACGCCGCCCAAAATGCGGAAGTTGCCGTCGATCTCCACGACTTCGAGGTCGTTCCGGGCGGCGATCTCCGCGACGGCCTTCGCGTGGCGGCGGGCGAGATCGCCGGCGCGGGGTGTGGGCACCTCTTCGGCAAACGACATGCTCCGAATGGAAATCGCGTCGCGGAAGGACGCCGGGTGCCCGGCGGGGAAGGCCTGCCGGTTCTTCCGGAGCAGATGAAGGGAATCGACTCCGCCGGTCAGGAACAGGGCCGACCGTTCTCGCCGCCCGGCGAACGGACGAAAACCGTCCGACGGCTCCAGGGCCGCCGGAGGGCGGTCGCGCTTCCACCATGCGGAGAGGAGCCGCTGGACGGCTGCGATCCCGTCTCGGAGGCGCGGACAGACCGCTCCCTCGACCGCGATCCGCCGTTCTCCGGAGCGCCAGGCGGGGACGACCGAGGCGAGCAGGAAAGGGTGCGGGTCGGCTCCGAGTACGTCGGCCCCCGTTCCGCGGGAGGTGAACGTCAGCTCGAAGGGAGGGCGGCCGGATTCTTCCCATTCGACCCGTGCGGAGAGCGCGACGCGGTCCCCGTTCCGCGCGAGGGAAACGCCGCCGATCCTCATGTCGCCCTTGCCACCGCGCGGCGGATCGCGAGGAGACGTCCGCCGAGGAGCCGGCGGTCGGCGCGGCGGAGCAGGCCCTTCCATCCCGCGTCCTCGAACCACCGCGCCTGCCGTGCGGCGACGGCGAGCCGGCGCTCCACCGCACCGGCGAGGTCGTCGCGGCGGCCGCGGAGGAGCGGAAGGAGATCGCGCCAGTAGGGGGCGTAATGCGGACCGAAGTCGAAGGCCCCGACCGTCCGCGCGAGATCGAGGGCCGGGAACTCGCGCGCCTCCTCGAGACGTCCGAAAGCGGCGAGCGCGGTCATGGTGCGGAGGCACTTCTCGCAGCGGCCGCAGTTGAGGAGCGGCGGCGGGGGCCCGCTCATGCAGACGAGGAGCCGCGAAACGGCGCCTCCCGCAGCGCAGAGCTCGGCGATCCGGTCGGGCCGGGAGATTCCGATTCCCTCGTGGCGGACCGCAACGGCGGCGCTTCCGAGAGCGGCGTCGATCAGGGGATGCGTCCCGAGCGGGACGAGAATCGTCACATCGCGCCCGGAGGCGAGCGTCGCCGAGCTCCATCGGGACGGGAAGAGGTGCGCGGCGGACGCGAGCACGGACGAAAGCGAACGTTTCGCGATGAACTCGATTTCCGGCGCGAGCGCCGTGACGTTCGTCGCGACCGACACGAGCGCGAGACCCGATTCCGCGGCGGTCTCCTCCAACACGGCCCGGGTGCGGGCGTAACCGGCGAACGGCTCCGCCGGGTCGAGCTGGTCCGGCGCGTAGAGGCCGAAGACGGCGAGCGCGTCGGTAAACGATTCGGGATGGTCGCGGGGGAAGTCGGCGCGGTTGCGACGCAGCAGGTGCGTCGAGTCGACACCCCCCGTCAGGAAGACCGCCGCCCGCGGCGGGCGGCGGGGAAAGGCGGCGCAAAACCCTTCGCGCGCCTCGATCCGGGGCGGCTCCGAAGACGTCCCGCGCCACCCGTCGAAGACGCGCGCGATCGTGAGGAGTCCTTCGGCGAGCCGCGGGCAGACCGGTCCCTCGAGCGCGACTCGGCGCTCCCCGCTCGAGGCCGCCGGAAGGAATGCCGCCGCGAGGACCGCGTCGGACGAGGCGGCGAGATCGGCCGCAGCGGCGCCTTCGACTTCCCACCAGACGTCGAGGGGCGGACGCCCGCTTTCCTCCCAGAGGACGCGGGCGGCGACGCGGGCGCCCGCGCGGGTCGGCTCCCGACGAAGGTCGACGATCCTCATCGCGCCCCTCGGGCGATCCGCCGCCGGAACGCGAGCGCGCGCCCGCCGAGCCACCGCCGGTCGAGACGCCGAAGCAGGCCGGTCCATCCGCGATCCCGCTCCCACTCCTCCGCGCGGCGGTTGGCCTCGAGCCTCTCGTCGATGGCATCGGCGAGGTCGGGGCGCCCCGCGCGGCGCGCCCCGGAAGCCATCGGTTCCCAGTAGTAGTCGAGACGGCGGTACGATGGGACGCCGGGGAGGCTCCGGATCGCATCGGCCGTGACGTCGCGCGGGAACGTCTCGGACTCCGCGAGCGCGCCGGCGACGAGGAGCTCCACCATCGTTCGCAGGCACTTCTCGCAGCGACCGCAATTGAGCAACGGGTCGCCGGGAAGCGGGAAGCTGCAGGTATAGAGGTGGCGGCGGCCGGGCTCGGATCCTCCCACCCGGGCCGCCTTTTCTTCGCGCTTTATGCCGATCCCGTCGTGGACGAAGCGCACGGCCGACGTTCCGAAGAGCGGGTCGAGCAGGGGGTGCGATCCCCAGGGATGGAGACCCGACATGACGTCGTCGGACGCCGCGAGGGCGACGGTCGAGACTCGTCCGGAGAGGAGCTGCGCGATTGCGGCGAAGAACGAGCCGTGCGACTCGAGTGCGAACGAGCGAAGGCTTCCCTGGAGCCCGAGCAGGTTCGTGGAGACCACCGTCAACGGCAGCCCGGCTTCGGCCGCGGTCGCCCGGACCGCGCGTTCCGATCGCGCGCCCGTCTCGGCGAGCTGCGGTTCGTCCGGAAAAAGGCCGCAACGCGTGACGAAGATGGCGCGCCGGACCGCGGCCGGGTGCTCCCGCGGTAAGCCGGCTCCTCGCGAGAGGAGGAGGTCCAGGGAGTCGAGCCCGCCGCTGAGGAAGATCGCTTCCCCTCCGGCGGCGGGAGGATAACCCGCGCGAAATCCTTCGGAGGGCTCGAGCGCCGGCATCCGGCGGTCGCCGCCGTACCAGCTCCCGAGGACCGCCGCCGCGGCGCGGAGCCCGTCGCGGAGGACGGGGCAGATCGCCCCTTCCACGGCGATGCGGCGCTCTCCATCGCGGAGGGCGGCGACGAACACCGCGATCAGGAACGCGTTCGGGTCGGCGGCGGGGACGTCGCCGGAAAGGAACGAGAAATGGAGGTCGAACGGCGGGCGGCCGGCGTCCTCCCACTCGACGCGCGCCTCGATCGTGTCTTCCCCGGCGGTCCCGGTGCGGCGAATCGCCCCGATCTTCATCGCGGCCGTCGCGCCCGCCGGGCCCGGCGGAGCGCGCCGCCGAGCCACCGCTCGTCGGTGCGCCGCAGCGCTCCCTTCCACCCCTGGGCCCGGAACCAGCGGTCGTGCGCCTCCTGGCGGGCGATCAGCCGTCCGATCGCGGCGGCGAGGTCCCGGCGGCCCGCGTCGCGCGCAGCGGGGGCGAGCTCGTCCCAGTAATAGCTCATGATCCGGAACCCTTCGAGAGGCGCGATCGCATCGATCGTCTCGGCCGAAACGCGTCCCGGGGGAAACGTCGGCGGTTCCTCGATTCCGGCGCCGACGAGGAGCGAGACGCGGGTCCGCACGCACTTCTCACAGGCTCCGCAGTTCGCCGTCTCGCCGGGGAGGGGGCCCTGGCCGCACACGTAGAGCGACGCGAGAGCCGCCGGCCATCGGGCGATCGCCGCCGTCTTCCGGAGGCGCGACGATTCGATTCCCCGGTGGTGGACGGCGACGGCGGCGGTGCCGAAGTTCGGGTCGATGAGCGGGTGCGATCCCCAGGCCCGGAGGCCCTGAACCAGGTCGTGCGAAGCGCTGATCGTCACGTCGGTCAGATCCCGCCCGGCGGCTATTCCGGCGGCCGCGAGCAGCGAACCGTGCGTCCACCGCATATGGCCCTCGGCCTCCGGCTCCAGAACGGCGGCGTTCGTGGAGACTTCCGATCGTTCCAGGCCGGCGGCGTCTGCGATCGCCCAGACCGAGCGAGAGCTGCGGGCTTCGACGTGCGCGCGGCGTTCCGGAGAGGAGTCGACCGGAAAAATGAAGTCGCCCAGGCGGACCGCCTCGCGAAACGAGAGCGGGTGGTCGACCGGAAGATCGCGACGGTTCCGGAGGATCTCGAAGGTCGAGTCGATCCCCCCCGAAGCGAGAATCGCCGCGCGGCGGCGCGCCGCCGGACGCGGAGGAACGAAACCGCCCGCCGGCTCGATCGCGGGCGTCGGCCCGGGATGCCGATGCCACGCGCCGAGGAGCGCGGCGGCCGCGGCGATCCCGTCGCGCAACCGCGGGCAGACGCTTCCCTCGACCGCGATCCGCCGTTCTCCCCGGCGGTACGCCGGCATCGCCGCCGCGGCGACGAACGCATTCGCGTCGACTTCGCGCCCCGACGGCCCGGCGACGTCGAAAAAGACGACGAACGCGGGCCGGTCCGCCTCTTCCCAGACGATCGTCGCCTCGGTCCGCACGCGCCCGGCGGCGGAGGCCGTCCGAAATCCTTCGATCCTCACGCGAAGAGCCTGCGGTAGAGCTTTTTGATCCGGCCGCCGAGGACGTCGCGGTCGAAACGCCGGATCGCGCCGGTCCAGTCGACGCCTTCCACCCGCTGCCGGTGGTGGATTGTCGCGCGGATCTTCCGCTCGATCGCGGAGGCGAGGTCACCGCGTCCGCGCGCGCGGATCGGGTCGACGAGCGTTCCCCAGAAATATTCCGTTCCGTTGTCGAACTCGAGACCGCGGATCGTCTCCGCGGTCACGCGCACGGACGGGAAGGACCGCGCGTGCTCGAGCACGCCGCTCGCTTCCATCTCGACGAGCGTCCGAACGCACTTGGTGCACCGGCCGCAGTTGATCGACGCGCCGGCGGGAGCGTTGCCGCAGCAGATCAGCCGCGCGAGCGCGGCGGTCCGTTCTCGGAGGCGTGCGACCTTCTCGACGCGGCGGAGCCCGAGCGCCTCGTGCCGGATCGCCAGCGCCGCGCTTCCGTAGCTCGGGTCGAGGAGCGGGTGGCTTCCCCACGGCACGAGGTGCTCGCCGGGCCACGAGGAGCCGAGGGCGACGGTGCTGAAGCGTCCGGCCAGCAGGTGCGCGCCCGATAGGAGCGCGGCTCCGAGAAAGCGGTGGGCGAAGAACGCGAGATCGTCGTCCAGGCGCCGCAGGTTCGTCGTGATCGGCGCGAGCCTCACGCCGACGTCGGCCGCGATCTCGCGGAGCGGGATCTCGAGGCGGGCGTACTGCGAGACGGCCCACGGCGACTCCTCCGCTCCCGGGTAGTCGAGCCCCCGGATCCACAGCGCGTGCGAGAAGCGAGCAGGATGGCCGGCCGGGAAGTCCTCCCGGTTGGAATAGAAGAGGTGGAGGGAGTCGATGCCGCCGGTCAGGTAACCCGCGGAGGCCGGCTCGGCGCGCGGAGTCGCCGCCCTCCATGCGTCGCGGGGCTCGATGCGGGGGACCGGCCCCGTGGCCGGGTGCCAGGACCGGATCACTCCCCCGACGGCCTCGAGGCCCGCCGCGAGGAGCGGACACACCGCGCCTTCGACGGCGATCCGCCGTTCCCCGTGGCGCAGCGCCGGCACGAACGCGGCGGCGACGAACGCGTTCGGGTCCGGGAAGGCGTCGGCCGCGAGGTCCTCGTCGAGGTCCCACCAGATCTCGACGGGCGGGCGGTGCGAGTCCTCCCAGACGACGGTCGCCGCGAAACGCGTCCCGAAGGTCCCCGGTCCCGTCCGGATCCCGCCGATCCTCATGCGGACCGCCGGCTCCGCAGGCGCCGACTCGACTGGAGGAGCGCCGACCCGAGGAAACGGCGGTCGAGTCGGCGAAGCATTCCCTTCCAGCCGCGGTGAAAGCGCCACGCGTCGGCGACGTGCGCCCGGGAGACGAGCTCCTCGGCTGCCGACGCGAGCTCGCTTTGACCTCGCGCGCGAAACGACTCCACGATCTCGCTCCAGAAATCGGCGACCGCCCACGGGTGAAGGCCGGTGCTCAGTTTCCGCAGGAGCGCGGGCGTGAGGTCGGTCTCGTCGAAGCTCGCCGCCCGGGCCGCCGTCGGCCCGAGCGCGGCGAGGGTCCGCACGCACTTCTCGCATCGTCCGCAGTTGAGCGAACCGGAGCCGAGGGGCCCGCGGGTACAGACCATCAGCGAAGCGAGGGCCTCCGGCCAGGCGGCGATCCGGCCGGCTTTCCCGATCCGCGGCGTCTCGATCCCCTCGTGGAACACCGCCAGCGCGCTTCCGGAATAGAGCGGATCGAGAACGGGATGCGAGCCCCAGGCACGCAGGTTCGCGGCGTCGAGACCGGCCGCGATCGTCGCGGAGGAGATCCGACGCGAGAGGAGGTGTGCGACGGACGAAAGCATCGCGGCGTGATACTTCGCGCAGAAGAAGCCGATGTCGTCCTCGAGCACGCGCAGGTTCGTGCGAACGAAGATCGGATGGAGATCCGCGGCCGCGGCGAAGGCCGTCGTTGCTTTCTGCGTGCGGCGCCAGTAATCGCGCGCCCGCGGCGAGTCGTCCGTCGGCTCGAAGATGTACCCCTCCAGGACGACCGCGTCGCGCAACGACGCGGGGTGCTCGCGGGGATAGCGGTCGCGGTTGTGCGCGACCGCGAAAAGCGAATCGAGGCCGCCGGAGAGGAAGACTCCGGCTCGGGGGACCGGCGGCGGGAACCGCGGCGCCGTGCCGCGAGAGGACTCGATGACGGGCGCGGGAAGAGCGGCGGAGAACCAGCGAGCGAGGAGCCTCGCCGCCGCCGCGAGCCCTTCGGCGAGCCTCGGGCAGAGCGTCCCCTCGACGATAAGGCGACGCTCTCCGTGGTGCTGCGCGACGACGGCCGCCGCGACGGCGAAACCGTCGAGCTCTTCCGTGAGCGCGGGACCGAGCGCCGGCGCGACCTCGGCCCAGATTTTCCGCGGGCGCCGATCGGAGTCCTCCCACGCGATCGTCGCGGCCACGCGGACCGCGTCGGCCGTCTCCTCGCGCCGGAGGTCGAATAGCCTCATGGGCGCGCGCCCGTCAGGAGGAGTCTTCGGGCGCGGAGGAGCCGCCCGCCGAAGAGTTTCCGATCGGTCCGGCGAAGGACGCCGCGCCACCCCGCGTCCGCGTGCCAGCGCCGAACGGCCCGCGCCCGCACCCCGCGGCGCTCGACGGCGCGCGCGAGGTCCGCGCGTCCGCGCCGTCTCAGGGGCTCGACGAGCGGCAGCCAGAAGAACTCGAGGTCGGGAGCAACGGCGGCCGACTCGACGGCGGCCGGGGTGAGCTCCACCGCGAAGGACCCGGCGCCGGCCGGCGCGCCCGCGGCCGCGAGCTCGGTCATCGTCCGCACGCACTTCTCGCACCGCCCGCAGTTGAGCGCCGGCCCCGGCAGCGGTCCTTCGTGGCAGACGAGGAGGCGGGGGAGGAGCTCCGGCCGCGCCGCGATCGCCTCGATCTTCTCCAGACGCGTGCGGTCCGCGCCCTCGTGCC
>Ga0075276_10000219_pt1 | contig 16745 bp, 16 predicted proteins | sample SF_Rice_5C_80N_4_FD_69770 | JGI IMG/M metagenome (GOLD analysis project Ga0075276, IMG submission 69770) | Rice paddy soil microbial communities from Twitchell Island, California, USA - SF_Rice_5C_80N_405 | ecosystem: Environmental > Terrestrial > Soil > Paddy field/soil | place: USA: Twitchell... | reverse complement strand
TACACGCTCGCGACGCGTCGCGACGCGCCGCCCGCCGAGCGGCACGAGGTCGTGACGCAGACACCGCTGCGGGCGGAGGTCGCGTTCGAGCGGCCGCTCGGCGTGTCGAGCAGCATGCGCCAGGCCGTCCGCCTCGACGCGGGCTCGCGCCGACTCGAATTCCACACGGAGGTCGACTGGCACGAGTCGCACACGCTGCTGAAGGCGTGCTTCCCGCTCACGGTGCGCGCGCCCTACGCGACGTACGAGATGCAGTTCGGGTACGCGGAGCGGCCGACGCACGGCTCGACGTCGTACGACCGCGCAAAGTACGAGGTGCCCGGCCATCGCTTCGCCGACCTGTCGGAGCACGGCTTCGGCGCCGCGCTCCTCACCGACTCGAAGTACGGCTACAGCTGCCTGGGCGGCGACCTGCGCGTGTCGCTCCTCCGCTCGTCGAAGAGCCCCGACCCCGAGGCGGACATGGGACGCCACGTCTTCGCGTACGCGCTCGTCCCCCATGCCGGCGGCTGGCGAGATGCGGGCATCGTCGCCGAGGCGGCGCTCTTCAACGCGCCGCTCGTGTGGACCGACGCCTCGTGGGCAGGCTCCTTCGCGTCCGTGGAGGGCGGCCTCGTCCTCGACACGGTCAAGCGCGCCGAGGGCTCGGACGCGATCGTGCTGCGGCTGTACGAGCCGCACGGCGGCCGCGGCGTCGCGCGCGTGTCGCTGGCGGTGCCGTTCACGTCGGCGCGGCGCGCGAGCCTGCTCGAGGAGCCGGGCGAGGAGGTCGACCTCGAATCGCTTGAATTCAGGCCGCACGAGGTGATCACGCTCCTCGTCGCGTGACGGCCGGCGTGCACGACCACGGCGCCGTCAACCTGCAGGTGCGCTAGGCGGTCGGCAGCTCGACGGTGAACGTCGGACGGAGAAGGTCGCACGCCGGGGCTTCCACGTGATGCGCGAGTACGCGGTCGACCCGCTCCAGGCGCTGTTCATCCGCGAGGTCATGCGACCGAACCCACGGGTCGTGCCGCCGAGCGCATCCGCGGTCAGGACGAGGGACGCGCTCGAGCGGGACGCGGTGAGCCGCCGCCAGCGCCTGTATCCGGTCGTCGATCCGGAGCTCGGCATGTTCGGGGCGGTCGGCTGGTCGCACCTGGCCGAGGCCACGGACGGTCAGCCCGTCTCGGGCCTCATGCGCCACGACGTCGCCGTCGCGCATCCGGACGAAGTCCTTCGCACGGTCGCAACGCGCATGGCGGAGCATCAGGTCGGCGCGCTTCCCGAGTTCGAGCTGCTCGGCGGCCGCCGGCGGCAGCTCGAGGAGGAGCGGGAACGCGAGCGGCCCCTCCGACTTCCTCCGGTGCGAGCTTCACGGCGGCGCGCCCGGCGAGACGTCTAGCCGGATCTCGACCCGAGGGCGGCGCACCGCGCGCACAGCTCGAGCGGAGCGGCCGACAGCTCCGGCAGGACCTCGCGGACGCGGCGGCGCATGGGCCGCGGCGGCAGGTCGGCGCCGCACTCGCTGCAGCGCTCCGAGGCGGCTGCGGCCAGTTCGACCTCGCCCGCCCGGATGCGGGGCAGGTCGATCCCGGGGCGGACGGCGACCGCCCCCTCCGGACAGGCGGCGGCGCACCTGCCGCACGGGACGCAGTCGGAGGCGCGCAGGACGAGAGCTGTCCCGACCGCGGTCTCGTCGAGGCGGAGCGCATCCGTCGGGCACGCCGCCGCGCACGCTCCGCAGAGCGTGCAGCGTTCGGTGTCGACCGCGACGATCCCGAGCGGCGAAGCGGGGTCGTCGACGGCATCGCCCTGCGTCGCGTCGAGCGCCTCGACCGTCGCGCGCGGCTCGGCGAGCGTCAGGCTCGAGGGAGGGCCGACGGGCAGCCGGCGCGCGAGCGCATCGACGGCGTCGGCACCGTCGCAGCGCACCTGGACGCCGCGTGCCCGCAGCTGCAGCAGCCAGCCCACGCTGACAAGCCCGGGCGCCGGCAGCTCGACGGCCGCCCAGCCCGGCGGGGCCTCGGCGCTTCCGAAGACGACGCCCTCCACTCCCGGCACGAGCTCGGAGAGCTGCGCTTCGATCTGCGCCGTCGAGGCACCGGAGAGCCGCAACGCCCCGTGCGGGCAGCGCGGCACGCAGAGGCCGCACGCCGTGCACGCGCCGGTGTCGATCGCGGGAAACGGCGTGGCAGCGATCGCCGTCTCAGGGCAGCGATCGATGCAGATCGAGCAGCGCGCCGTCCCGATGCACGCGTCCTCGTCGAGCACGGCCACGCGCGCGTGCGTCACGAGCCCGCCGCGCGAGAGCAGCGTGCGCCTGCTGATCGCCCCGCCGGTCAACGTCGCCCTTCCACGCTCGTCCGGGCCGAGCGCGTCGAGCCGCGCCTTCGCGCCGGCGACGAGCCGGGCCTCCTCTCCGGGCGGCCTCCCGCCGACGACGACGGTCCCGATCCCGAACGGCTCCGCGCCCGCGCTCCTGAGCGCCGCGACGAGGTCGTTCGAGGGCAGCTCGTCGCGGACCGCGAGCACGACCCGTGTCTCTCCGGACTCGCGCAGTGCAGCGGCCGCCTCGTCCGGGCGCATGTCCGCGTCGAGGACGAGCGTCATGCCGAGAGCGCGGCCACCCAGTCCGGCGTCAGCCGGGCGAGCGCCGCGTAGAACGGGTGCTCGGTCTCGGCGCCGACCGCGGCGCAGAACGACGGCATCCAGACCGCGAGATGGTCGACCGCCAGCGCGTGCGCCGCTTCGGCCGCACCGTGCTCGAGCGCATACGCGAGCGCCTCGAGCTCGACGACGACGTGGTCCGGCAGCTCGTGGGCGTCGGCGCGCACCTGCAGGCCGAGCTCGCCGTAGATGCGGGCGACGTCGGCCGCACAGGCGGCCATGAGCCGGCCCTGCTCGCGCCGCGGCTGATCGGTCAGCCACATCGACTCGTACGGCGGGCACGGCGGGCGGCCGGGACCGACGAAGAGCCGCTCGTACTCTTCCCGCAGTGCGTCGTCGACTGCCGCGCGCAGCTCCCCGGCGACGTCACCGGCGGCTTCCCAGCAGCCGGCCCAGCGGTCGAGCTCGCCGGGATCCGGCGGGCTCCACCACATCGCCAGGAGGCGTGCGGCCGGCGCGAGGCCGGCCGCACCCCCCACGACGTCAACGCTCACGTTCCACCGGCCGCAGCCAGCGGTAACCGACGACGATCAGGAGCGAGAGGAAGGCGAACAGTGCAGTGACGATCGCGTACTCGACCCACGTCGGGTGGTAGACGCCGTCGAACTGGAAGACGGCGCTTCCGAGCCGGTACGAGCCGAGCGCGTTCCCCGGGGCGAGATGGACGAGCGGCCTGAGCATGCCGCCGACCACGAGCTCGATCCGGAAGGCATAGACGCCGACCATCACGAGCACGGACGCGATCGCGAGCAGGTCGAACCGCCGGCGGTACCTCGGCACGACGAGCAGCACGAACGGGACGAGCCCGCCGACGATCCACTCGAGCCAGAAGAGCGCCTGCCAGCTTCCGCCCGGAAGGATGAGGTCGAGCGCGGCCCGCTCGCGGGGCACGTTGCCCCAGAGGATCGTGATGTAGTCGCACGCGACGAGGAACAGGTCGACGGCGATCGCCGTCGCCATGAGCGTCGCGAGTGCCGACCACGTCTCCTTCGGCAGCTCGATCTTGTCGAACCGCCGTGCGGCGAGCGCGGCGAGCGCGATGAGCGCGGTGCCGGAGAGGATCGCCGACGTGACGAACAGCGGCGCCATGAGCGACGTGTTCCACCACGGCCGGGAGACCTGCAGCCCGAAGATCCACGCCGTGATCGAGTGCAGCAGGACGGCGGCGGGCAGCCCGGCGTACGCCATCGCTCGCAGGGCCTTCGCCCGCTTGGACGGCTCCATCGTCCGGCGGCTCATGATCGTCAGGTCGGTGACCGCGAAGACGAAGTACACGACGATGATGACGATGTCCCAGACGAGCGGGGACGACCAGTTCGGGTAGCGGAACAGCTCCCAGACGCGCTGCGGGTTGCCCAGGTCCGGGATGATCGTCATGGCCGCGACGAGCACGCACGCCGCAGCGGTCAGCACTCCGAGCCGCGACAGCGGACGCAGGCTCTTCACGCCGAACACCTCGGCGGCCGAGGCCATGATCAGGCCGCCGGCCGACAGGCCGACGAAGAACGCGAACGTGAAGATGTACAGGCCCCACGAGACGACGTCTCGCATCCCGGTGGCGATCAGCCCCTGGGTCAGCTGGTAGATCCAGGCGGCGAGGCCCCAGAGCACGAGCACGCCGAGCGCGGCGATCACGCCGTTGCCGACGCGCCCGAACGGGACGGGCCGCAGTGCGGGCGTCTCGACGCGGCTGGCCATCACACCCTCCTTTCGCGATCGACGGGGAGATAGAAGACACGCGGGTCGGTCCCGAGGTCGGGCAGCAGCTGGGTCGCCCCGCCCTCCTCGACGAGCTGCGCGACCTCGCTCGTGGGGTCGGCGAGATCGCCGAACACGCGCGCGCCGACCGGGCAGACCTCGACGCAGAACGGCTGCTCGCCGTTGTCGATGCGCTCGACGCACCACGTGCACTTCTCGACGACGCCGCGCGGGCGGTCGGGCGTGAAGACGAGCCGCCCGTCGGTCCGGTAGTCCTGGCCGAAGCCGACCGTGAAGTCGACCGGCTGCTTCGCGTCGCCCCAGTTGAACACGCGGATGCCGTACGGGCAGGCCGCCATGCAGTACCGGCAGCCGATGCACCGCTCGTAGTCGACCAGCACGGCGCCGTCGTCGCGCCGGAACGTCGCTCCGACCGGGCAGACCTTGACGCACGGTGCGTCCGTGCACTGCTGGCACGCCGTCGGCAGGTAGGCCATGTCGACGTTCGGGAACGTCCCGTGCGGGACGTCGATCGAGTCGCTCGCCGGAGCCGCGGCCGCAGGAGAGCTCTCGCCGGTGACCTCGCTCGCGGATGCGGTGAGGATGCGGTTCCACCAGAACCCGAGCGGCTCGTTGTTGATCTCCTTGCAGCCGACTGCACAGGTCCAGCACCCGACGCAGCGGTTCTGGTCGATGACCATCCCCCACTTCTTCGAGGTCTCAGTCGCGGCCATCGCCGATCACGCTCCTTCCACTTGGACGAGGCAGTCGTAGTAGGCCGCGTTCGACCGGAAGTTGGGAATGACGGACTGGGCCGGGTTCGCGATCTGGTGCGTGAGGTTGTTCGGATGCCCCTCGACGTAGTGCTTGACCTTGATCGTGTCCCAGCCGCCCTGATAGCAGTTGACGACGCCGGGCTTGATGCCCTCGGTCAGCCGCGCCTTCACCTTCATGAAGCCGCGGTCGTTGAAGACCTTGACGATGTCGCCGTCCCCGATCCCGCGCGGCTTCGCGTCGGCCGGGTTGATCTCGAGGAATCCATCGCCGCCGTTGTTGATCTCCTTCAGCCACGGCAGGTTCACGAACTGCGAATGAGTCCGGAACCTCGTGTGCGTCGAGAGGAACGTCAGCGGGTACTTCTTCCCGAGCGGATTCTCCTTGTACGCCTCCACCTGCGGCTTGTAGCCCGGCAGCTGCTGCTCGTACGGAACGAGCATCTCGACGTAGAACTCGATCCGCCCGGACTTCGTCGGGAACTTCTTGTCGAAGAACGGGACGTACGGCATCGTCGGCGTGTTCAGGTGAGGCGCCGACGTCGTGAGCTGCTCCCACGTCAGCCCGTTGACGTTGCCGTCCGCCTTCGGGTCGCCGATATGGAGGATCTCCTTCAGGTAGTCGTCCGCGCTCTTGTCGAAGTACTTGCCGACCCCCATCTTGTTCGCGACCATCGTGATCGCCTCGAGGTCGGACTTCGACTCCCAGAGCGGGTCGATCACCTTCGGCATGTACTGGAGGTAGAAGTTGTTCGACGAGAGCAGGTCGGTCTTCTCGAGATACGTGCAGGCCGGCAGGACGATGTCTGCGAGGTCCGCCGTTGCCGACATGACGTAGTCCGAGACGACGAGGAAGTCGAGCGACTCGAGCGCCTTGCGGACCTTGTTCTTGTCCGACATCTGCTGCGCGTAGTTGTCGACCATGAACCACGCGGCCCGGACCGGGTACGGCTTGCCCTTCAGCATCGCGTCGCAGGCCTCCATCGGCTCGAGCACGGTGAACATCTCCGTGCCCTTGGGGGCCCACCAGTTGCCGAGGTCGAACGCCGTCGTCGTCAGCCCGCCGGCAAACGTCGTCACCCCGCCGCCGTGGACTCCGATGTTGCCGGTCAGCGCCTGCAGCGTGAGCATCGCCTGCATGGTCAGGTCGCCGCGGTACCAGTGCGAGATGGCGAAGCCGGTGCGGATGCCGACCGGGTTGTTCTTCGTCCAGAGGTCCGCGAGCTGCACGACCTGCCGCGGCTCGAGGTCGGTGATCGACGCGACCTTCTCCGGGGTGTACTGCGCCAGCTCGTCCTTCAGGAGCTTGAGCGCCGACGACGCCCCGTCCGTCTCGCCGAAGAGATCCGGGCTCTTCGCCTTCTCGATCGGCTTCACCGCACCGTCGGCTGCGTCGACGACGAGATAGGACTTGCCCTGCTTCCGAAACTTCTTCGTCGCCGCGTCGACGAGGAACGGCGCGACGGTGTAGGCCTTCAGATAGGCGGCGTCATAGGCGCCGTGCTGGAGGACGTAGTTCATGATCCCGTCGAGCAGCGCCGTGTCGGTGCCCGGCCTGATCGGCAGCCAGACGTCCGAGCGGGCCGAGGTCGGCGTGAAGCGCGGGTCGATCGAGACGACGAGCGTCCCCTGCTTCTGTGCGTCGGCGATGATCCGCCAGTCGGGGATCGACGTCTCGGCGACGTTGTTCGCCCACAGGACGATGACCTTCGAGTTGAGGAAGTCCGTCGACTCGTGGCCGTCGAAGATCCCGCCGGCCGTGCCCTCCGGGTCTGCGAGGAGGTAGTTCCAGCCCGCGGGGCTCGCGCTGTCGCCCTGGTTGTCGCCCTCGAAGTCGCCCGCGGAGGCGCCGATCGCGCTCGCGAACCGGAAGCCGGCGCCGACGACGCCTTCCAGGATCGACAGCGAGCCGGTGTACGGGGCGACCCACACGGACTTCTTGCCGTGCTTCGCCTGGATCGCCTTGAACTGCTCGGCGACGGTCGCGGTCGCCTCGTCCCACGAGATGCGCTCCCAGCGGCCGGAGCCGCGCGCGCCGACCCGCTTGTACGGGTACTTGACGCGATCGGGGCTGTACGTGTTCTGGATTTGCGACACGCCGCGCAGGCAGATGCGCGGGTCGAACTTCGGCGCCGCCTGGCCGCCGATCGTCTTCGCCGTGAACGCCGCGCTCGTCACGAGGCGGATGCGGCCGTCGACGACCTTGACCTGGTGCCCGCAGGCGCCGTCGCAATTGTTCGAGTGGCCGGTGCGGAACACCGTCTCCTTGCCGAGAACGTCTCCCGCCTCGGCCGGAGACGCCTTCTCGAGATACCGCAGCCCGCCGGCGACGGAGAGCATCCCGACTCCGGCGGCCGAGCCTTGTACGAATCGCCGCCGCGTGATGCTCACGACGTCGCCTCCTTCACGTTGATGCGCACCCGTTTGAGCGTTTCCACGCGATCCGCCCCGGCGGCCATGCCGGCGAGGAAGCAGCACAGTGGTGCGGCCGTCCGGTCGCCCGTGCCGTGAGCCGCTGCACCTGCCAGCTCGAGCACGGCGTCGATCTCCTCGTCGTCCAGCGGTGCCACATCCAGGTCGTGCGCAACGGCCTGAATGAGCTCCGATCTCGCATCGGCCATCACAGAACCTCCTCGCGCGGTGCGCTGAGAACCGTCTCGATTCTCCGGGCGGGGTCCCGGCAGCGACTGATGAGAACTCATCAACAGGCGCAGATCGGCGGGCTATCCCCTCGGAGCCTGCGGGCTCCCCGCACGCGTGATCGTGGCCGGGCCTGATGGCGGGGCGCGGGCCGGCGGCCAGTGTCCCGGTGTGGCGCGAATCCGTTCGGGCGCGGCGGTCTTCCGCACCGACGCCTACGGCTGGATCGCCGACTGGAACCCGGCGGCCGAGCGGCTGACCGGGATCCCGGCGGGCGAAGCCGTGGGCCGGCCGTGCTGGGACGTGATCGCCGGCCGCGACGACGACGGCTCGCTCCTGTGCCACCCCGGCTGCTCGGCGGCCCGGCTCGCGCGCGAGGGGTGGCCCGTGCGCAGCATGACCGCGACCATGCGGACGCGCACCGGCACGAAGCGAGTCGTCGTCGCGACCATCGTCGTCGACGGCGGAGACGAGCCGATCGTCCTCCACACGCTGCACGCGGCGGCAGACGAGGCCGAGCCGGCGTCGGCGGAGCAACCGCCGGCGCTGACGCCGCGGCAGCGCCAGATCCTGATCTTTCTCGCAGAGGGCGTGCGCGCGCAGCAGATCGCGGAGCGCCTCATGCTCTCAGAGACGACGGTCCGCAACCACATCCAGGCCGTCCTCCAGGCGCTCGGCGTCCACTCGCAGCTCGAGGCGGTCGCGCGTGTGCGGGCGCTGTCGCTCGCCGACGACGAGCCCGCGGCGTGATGCAGGACGCGCTCGGCCGTCCGCTCGAGACGCTCCGTGTCTCGATCACCGACCGCTGCAACTTCCGCTGCGTCTACTGCATGCCGAAGGAGCGCTTCGGCGCCGATCACGCGTTCCTCGAGCGCAGGGACATCCTCACGCTCGAGGAGACCGCCCGCCTCGCCGCCGTCTTCGCGACGCTCGGCGTTCGGACGGTTCGCATCACCGGCGGCGAGCCGCTCGTGCGCAGGAACGTCGAGCATCTCGTCGAGCTGCTGGCCGCGATTCCCGGCCTCGAGGTGGCGTTGACGACGAACGGCGCGCTGCTCGCGCAGAAGGCCGAGGTCCTCTCGCGGGCCGGCCTCGGCCGCGTCAACGTCAGCCTCGACTCCGTCGACGATGCGACATTTCGCGCGCTGAACGACGTCGACTTCCCGGTCGCGCGCGTCCTGGCGGGCATCGAGGCGGCGTCGGCGGCGGGACTGCCGGTGAAGGTGAACGCCGTCGTCAAGCGCGGGGTGAACGACGACGGTCTCGTCGCCCTCGCGGCGCGGTTCCGGTGGAGCGGCCATCCGCTCCGGTTCATCGAGTACATGGACGCCGGGACGACGAACGGCTGGCGCCTCGAGGACGTCGTCACCGCGGCCGAGATCGTGCAGCGCGTCGGCGAGCTGTGGCCCCTCGAGCCGCTCGGGCGGAGCGGGACGGCGCTGCGCTTCCGCTACCGGGACGGAGCCGGGGAGATCGGCGTCATCTCGTCGGTCACCCAGCCGTTCTGCGGCGGCTGCTCACGCGCACGGATCTCCGCCGAGGGCCACCTGTATACGTGCCTGTTCGGCGGCCCGGGCCACGACCTGCGCGGCCCGCTCCGCGCGGGTGCGACGGACGACGACCTTGCGGGCCTGATCCGGGATGCCTGGACGGCGCGAACGGACCGGTACTCCGAGTCGCGCCCGTCGGAGGGGCGGCGTCCGAAGCCCGAGATGTCCTACATCGGCGGCTGAAACAGGGCGACCACCGGTTCGGCGCGCATGACGTCGCCGGTCTCCACCTCGCTCCCGGCCACTCGCTCGACCGGCATTCCGAGCGCGTCGAGGAACGCATCCGGCGGTTCGAGGAAGTTCACCGCCTCGGTGCGGTAGTGCATCGGCACGACGAGGAGCGGGGCGAGCTCGCGGACAAGGGCCGCCGCCTCCGCGCCGCCGACCGTCGGGCCGCCGCCGGCCGGGACGAACAGGACGTCGACGGCGCCGATCGCCTCCCGCTGCTCCGGCCGGAGCGCCGGCTGGCCGAAGTCGCCGAGGTGGCAGACGCGCAGGCCGTCGAGCGTGAAGACGACGATCGTGTTCCCGCCGCGCGCCGTACCCGCGCGGTCGTCGTGCTCGGACGCGACGGCGACGACCTCGCCGACGGGCGAGTCGAACGTGCCGGCGCGCGAGCGGAGGACGACCGGCTCGCCGCCGATCGCCTCCACCCCGTTGTGGTCGCCGTGTTCGTGCGTGACGAGGAGGAGGTCGGCCTCGACGCCCTCGATCGCGGGATAGCGGAACTCGAGGCCGCGGGAGGCGGCCGCGCTCATGTCGCCGAAGGGGTCGACGAACACGCGCTGCTCGCCCGTGAGGAGGTAGGCGGACTGACCGAACCAGCGGATGCGCACGGCGCCATCATGCCCGTGGAGGAACCGCTGGTGCGGCAGCGAAGTGAGCGACCGTGGAGGGTCAGGTGCGCCGCTACTTCTTCGGCCTCGTCGCGTTCGCCGTCGTCGTCGCGTGGTTGACGGCCGGCGCCACGACGGCGCTGCTTGCCCTGACCGCGTGCGCGCTCATCGTCGCGGGCCCGAAGCTGCTGGCCCGCAGCGCGCCCAAGCCGAAGTCCCGCCCGCGCCCCGCCCGCACGCGGCCGCTCCATGAGGAGCTGCCCCTCGTGCCGGACGACCCCTCGCTCATCGTCGAGCTGGTGTAGTTAACTCGCAGCGTGCGGAGCGCACGCGCGATCACGGTGGTCGGCTGCCACGCGGGCGGGGAGGTCGGCAACGTCGTCGTCGGTGGGGTCCTCGCGCCGCCGGGCGAGACGGTGTTCGAGCGCATGCTCGCACTGCGAGCCGACGACTCGCTGCGCCGGCTGTTGCTGCGGGAGCCGCGCGGCAGCGTCGCCGTGCACGCGAATCTCATCGTTCCGTCACTGCGGCCGGACTGCGACGCAGGCTTCGTCATCATGGAGCCGACGGAGTATCCGGCGATGTCGGGCTCGAACACGATCTGCGTCGCGACCGTGCTGCTCGAGACCGGCATGGTCGAGATGCGCGAGCCTGAGACGACGCTGCGGCTCGAGGCGCCCGCCGGCGTCGTCGAGGTGACGGCGCGCTGCAAGGACGGCCGCTGTGAGAGCGTCGAGCTGACGAACGTGCCGTGCTTCGCCGACCGGCTCGACGCGCCGCTGGAGGTCGAAGGGCTCGGGACGATCGCCGTGGACGTCGCATTCGGCGGCATGTGGTACGCGATCGCCGACGCGGCCGCGCTGGGCTTTGCGCTCGAGCCGTCGGAGGCGCGCGAGCTCTCGCGCGCGGGCGAGGCGATCCGGGCCGCCGCACGGGAGCAGCTCCCGTGCGCGCATCCGGAGAACCGGGAGATCGCGGGCGTCAGCATCGTCGAGATCGCCGAGCCTTGGCGCGGCGCCGGCCAGGTTTCGAGGAACGCGGTCGTGGTCGCACCGGGACGCCTCGACCGCTCGGCCACGGGGACGGGGCTCTCGGCGCGCATGGCGGCGCTGCACGCGCGCGGCCTCATGCGCGTCGGCGACGCGATGACGCACGCGTCGGTCATCGGCTCCACCTTCGACGGCCGCATCGTCTCGGAGACGACCGTCGCCGGCCGCCCCGCGATCGTGCCGGCGATCCGCGGCAGCGCGTGGATCACCGGCGTCACGCAGGTCTTCGTCGACCCGACCGACCCGTTCCCCGAGGGCTACCTGCTCTCGGACACGTGGCCCGGCGACGACGTGCAGACCTAGAGCAGCGCCAGCACGGCCGCGCCGTAGCGCTCGAGCTTCGCCGGGCCGACGCCTGCGATCTGCGACAGCTCGCCGAGCGACCCGGGCTGCGCGTCGGCGATGGCGTGGAGGACAGCGTCGTGGAAGATGACGTACGGCGGCACGCCGTCCTCGCGCGCGCGCTCGAGCCGCCAGGCGCGCAGCCGCTCCGCGGCGGGCGTCCACTCGCGCGCCGTCTTCACGACGGCCGGCCGGCCGTGACCGAGCTCGGCGAGGAAGCGCGACGGCTTTCCCGACCACGAGAGCCAGAGCACGCGCTTCGCACGCGTCATGCCGACGTACAGCAGGCGCCGCTCCTCATCGATCTCGTCCGGCGTCCGCGCCTGGCGCGACGGCAGCTCCTTCTCGTCGAGACGGGGGATGAAGACGGCGTCGAACTCGAGCCCCTTCGCCCGGTGCAGCGTCAGCAGGTTGACGCCGCGGGCCCCCTCGCCGCCGGGATCGAACCGCCGCCGCAGCTCGGCGACGAACGCCGCGGCGGCGCCGTCGAACGCGGCCGCGAGCGACACGAGGCGCGCCAGGTCGGTCTGCCGCACGAGCTCGCGCTCACCGAGCTTGTCGGGTAGCTCCTCGAGCCAGCCCGACTCGAGCGCGGCCGCGCGCACCGCCTCCGAGGCGTCGACGTCGTCCCGTCGCTCGAGCCGGCGCACGAGCCTGCGCGCCGCGTCGCGGTCGAGCAGCGACGAGCCCTGGAACGGCAGTCCCGACTCGTGCAGCGCCTCCTCGAAGTCGGTCAGGCGCGCGTTCGTGCGGCAGAGGATCGCGACGTTCTCGAGCGGCACCTGCAGCTTCCGGATCGCGGCGACGATCGCCGCCGACTCCGCGGCCGGCGACTCGAACGGGGCGACGACGGGCTCCGGGCCACGTGCGCACGTCGGACGCAGGACCTTCTCCGCGCCGCCGAGCCTCGGCACGAGCTTGTTGGCCAGATCGAGCACCTGGGGCGTCGAGCGGTAGTTCTCCTCCAGCCGGACGACCGTCGCGTGCGGGAAGCGCGCGGGCACGGCGAGGAGGTGCTCGGGCCCGGCGCCCGTGAACGCGTAGATCGACTGGTAATCGTCGCCGACGACGCACAGGTCGTCGCCGTCGCCGAGCCACAGCTCGAGCAGCGTCTGCTGGAGCAGGTTGACGTCCTGGTACTCGTCGACCGTGAACGCGCGGTACTGCGCACGGAAGGTCGCCGCGGCGTGCTCGTCGGTCTCGAACAGGCGCACCGCCCGCTCGAGCAGGTCCTCGAAGTCGAGCAGCCCGTCGTCCGCCTTGCGGCGCTCGTAGTCGCGGTAGACGCGCGCCATCAGGTCGGCGGGAATCGGCGGCTCGCGGTCGGCGTCGAGGTAGGCGTCGGGACCGATACGCCGGTTCTTCGCCCACTCGATCTCAGCGGCGAGGTCTCCTGCGGGACGGAACGTGTACGGCGCCCGCAGCCGGTTGCCGATCTGGCGGAGCAGCAGCGCCTTCGAGGGAAGGATGCGGCCGACCTCGCCGGGAGCGAAGTGGCGCAGCTGGCGGAGCGCGGCGGAGTGGAACGTCCCCGCGCGCACGCGCGTGACGCCGAGCGTCGCCAGGCGCGCGCGCAGCTCGCCGCCCGCCTTGTCCGTGAACGTGACCGCCATGATCTGCGCCGGGCCGAACGCGCCGGAGGCGACCTGGTGGGCGATGCGCCGCGTGATCGTCGTCGTCTTCCCGGTGCCGGCGCCGGCGAGGATGCACACGGGGCCCCGCACCGCCTCCGCGGCGCGGCGCTGCTCGGGGTTCAGTCCGTCGAGCGGGCCCACCCAGGGACCGTATCGGCGCTTCCGGCCGGAACCGTCACGGAAGTGCAATGCGCGGATCGAGCCACGCGACGAGGAGGTCGGTTGCGAAGGAGAAGGCGGCGACGACGACCGCGACCATGGCAATGATCGCGGTGAGGACGAACGGGTCGGCATTGCTCATCGAGTGGATGAAGAAGGTGGCGAGCCCGTTGAGCCTGAACACCCACTCGGCCGCGAAGCAGGCGCCGAGCACGGCGCCGAGATCGAGCGCGAGCACGCTCACGAACGGGACGAGCGAGTTCCGCAGCGCGTGCCGGTAGACGACCCGCGACTCGCCGAGCCCCTTCGCGCGCGCGACGACCGCGTACGGCCGTCGCAGCTCCGAGCGCATCGCGGTCCGCACGTAGCGGCTGTACAGGCCGATCAGGCCGAGCGAGAGCGTCACAGCAGGCAGCGCCATCAGGCGGATCCAGTGGCCGGCGCCCGACCCGGGCGACACGCCGGTGGCGAACCAGTTCGTCGGCAGGAGCCACAGCGCGAGCAGCACCCCCGTCACGAAGGTCGGCAGCGACCACGACACGTACGCGAGCAGGCGGAGGACGCCGTCGAGCGGCCCGCCGCGGCGGGCCGAGACGACGCCGACGGCGACGCTGAAGACGAGCGTCAGCACGATCCCCAGGGCCATGAGCTGCGCGGTCACGCCGGCGGCGTGCACGAGCTCCGGGCCGATGGGGTAGCTCGAGACCGAGGCGTTGCCGAAGCCGTGCCGCGGCAGTCCCGAGAGCCAGATCCAGTAGCGCTGCAGGATCGAGTCGTGCAGGTGGAACTGCGCGATCAGGGCGTTCCTCTCCGGGTCGCATCCGGGCCGGCAGAGCGCGAACTGCCAGAGCGGGTCGAAGCTGAGCCCGAAGGCGACGAAGGCGAGGAACGTCGTGCCCCAGACGAGCGAGACGGCGAAGGCGAGCCGGCGGAGCGTGTAGACGATCATCCGGCCCGTACCGGCTCGAGGACGTCGTCGAGCACGTCGGCGGCGAAGTTGACGCAGACGAGCAGCAGCCCGAGCGTCACGATCGGCACCACCCAGACCCACCACGGCGTCGGCGCGATCGGCGACCGGACGGCGGCGTTCGAGATGAGGCCGCCGAGCGTCGGCCGGTCGGACTGCTGGTTGCCGTACCCGAAGAAGTCGGCGGTGGCGATGATCGCGGTCGACTGCCCGACGATCCCGGTCGCGGCAACCAGCACCGCACCGGTCGCGTTCGGCAGCAGGTGACGGAACACGATCCGCAGCGGCGAGGCCCCGGACGCGTGCGCCGCCTCGACGAACTCGCGCGTGCGCAGGGTCGCGAAGCTCGCCCGGACTGCGCGCGCGACGTACGTCCACAGGTAGAGCGCGAGCACGGTCGGGAACGCCCAGAGCGGCAGCGGCGACTTCTCGGCGACGACGATGAGGAGCACGACGATCGCCGGGACCGCCACGATGACGGAGGTCATCCAGCTCAGCGCGCTGTCGACGACACCGCCGAGGTACCCGGCGACGCCGCCGACCGCCACCCCGATCACGGTCGCGCCGAGCGCGCAGCCGATGCCGCCGAGCACCGACTCGCGGATCGCCCAGAGGAGCTGCGTGAGCAGGTCGTGGCCGATCACGTCCGTCCCGAGCAGATGGCCGTGGTGGAGCGAGGGCGGCTGCGGGTGGCCGAGGAACTGGAAGAACAGCTCGTGCCCCGCGTAGGGCGTGATCCGCGGCGCGATGACTGCGACGACGACGAACGCGCCGACGACGAGCAGCGCCGCGACCCCGAGCGGGCGGCGCCGGAAGCGCGTCGCAGCCTGGCGCCACGGACCATGGCTGCGAACGCCCGACCGCCGGGGCGCATCCGCAAGTTCGATGCTCTCGTCGGCCTGCAACGACGACCCGTCGCGATCCTATCGACCGGCTACTTGAAGATGTTCACGGCTCGCGCCGCCACGAGCAGAACCGTCGTCGAGGAGAGCGCCGACTCGACGAGCATCAGCAGCTTGGCCCGACGCGTGAGCGGCATGGCGTCGGTCGGGCTGAACGCGATCGAGTTCGTGAACGACACGTAGAGGTAGTCGAGGAGCTCGGGCCGCCAGTTGGACGGCGCCAGCTGCGGGTTCTCCGTCTGCGGGAACTGGAAGTCGGGCCAGGGCGGGTCGGGACGAAGCCTGCGGACCGGGCCGCCGCGGTCGAATGCCCAGTACCACAGCCCGAACGCGATCACGTTGGTCGTCCACACGGTGACCGCCTTCAGCAGGAGCTGCGCTCCGCTGCGCTCCTTGCCGCTCACGAGCGAGCCGATGACGGAGACGAGGAGGACGGCGTTGGCGAGGCTGACGACGGCGAGCAGGGCGATCGCCACCGTCCGCCGGTGGCCGAGCTGTTCGAGACGGCGCCGCGGGCGATGCCACGCGAGCGGGAGCAGCAGCAGCGCTTGGGGTGCGACCGGAATCAGCCACACCCACCACGGAAAGAGCCACAGCTTCCAGCGCTCGCCGCGGCTGACCAGCGCGAGCAGCACCTGCATGCCGAGGACGATCGCGACCGCGGGGGCCGCTTCCCACCGGGACTCGATCTCCTCTGCGCGGAGCGCATCGCGAGTCGCGCGCACGGCGTCAGGCTGCCCGCGTGCGGTAGCGGCTGAGGAAGCCGTACATGAGCATCATGAACGTCAGCGCCGCGACTCCGAGCACCGTCAGCATCGGTGAGACGGTAGCCCCTCCTGGCCGATGGCCTCGGTCGGTACCGGCCCGGGATACGCCGGCGGCGGGGCTTGACTATCAGAGCGTGTCGTCAGAGCGACAACAGCGAATGGGCGGTACTGGGCGGCCAACCGCGAACAACGATGAACGCGCAGGCGTGCGCACATACTCTCGACCAGTCTCACCAGCTATTCGAGACGCGTTGAGCCAGCCCGCCAAAGACGCGCAACTCGTGCAAGCCACCGGATGCCGGCCGCGCCGCGCTCCACCCCGCTTAGGGACACGCCGTCTCCCCGGCGCCGATCGGCACCTGCTTTATGCAGTCATAGGTACCTGTTTGCAGCGGGTCGAACGCCTTTCGCGCCAGCCGGTGACCGGCTGCGTCGAAGGCGAGCGCCGCCGTGAGGCGCGTCCCACGCGGCCAGTGTGCCGCCGGGATGTCGTAGAGCACGAACCCGTCCACCGGTTGGAGCTCGACCTTCACACCGTTCTGGAAACGCAGCTCGACGCGGACGACCCGCTTCTGCAGCTGCGCCGAGAACGTCGTGAAGTGCGTCCCGTGGCTGAGTCCGCCGGCCATCGGCGTCGTCAGGTAGCGCGGCGGCGCGCAGCCGCTCCCGTGGCTCCGGCCCTCGTACTGCAGCCACCAGCAGTACCCGCCGGTGCGGGCCGGCGAGACGGCGATCGTCGACTTGCCGCTGCGGAGGATGACGCGCTTGTGCGCCGGGTC
>Ga0075276_10000218_pt1 | contig 16798 bp, 14 predicted proteins | sample SF_Rice_5C_80N_4_FD_69770 | JGI IMG/M metagenome (GOLD analysis project Ga0075276, IMG submission 69770) | Rice paddy soil microbial communities from Twitchell Island, California, USA - SF_Rice_5C_80N_405 | ecosystem: Environmental > Terrestrial > Soil > Paddy field/soil | place: USA: Twitchell... | reverse complement strand
TACATAGGACATGGTGGGTTCCTCCTGGCGTGTGAGTGGGTCGCACTTCTCACGCTACCAGATTTACTCATCATGTCCACCAGAATTCAGGCGGTGGTGCACTTGGAACTGGAATCCACCAGACCACCAGAAACAATTGGGGTCAGACTCGATTTATCTCTACGCATACTGCACATTGCCCCCCCTTTAATCACAACTGCAGATTGCCATCACTCCAAATCTTAATCGGTCGACTCATTGTGCGTCAACGAACCCGCCTCAATATGCTGCCTGAATAGTCCGCACGCTGCACCTTGCAGCACACCCACCCCTTGACACCCGCTCCCGTCAGGCGCACTATCCCCCCCTGGAGGATAGGATACCATCATGACCCGACAGCACGCGTCTCACCCGAAGATCGTTCAGCGCCTGAAGCGCGCGGGCGGGCATTTGAACAGCATCGTGACGATGATAGAGGAAGGCCGCGACTGCCTGGACCTGGCGCAGCAGCTTCACGCGGTGGAGCGCGCCATCGCCAACGCGAAGCGCGAGCTGATCCATGACCACATCGAGCACTGCCTGGACGGCGGCAATGCCGCCGACATGAAGGCCGATCTCGACGAGCTGAAGCAGCTCGCGAAATATCTCTAGGCGAGGCGCGCGATGAAATCTACGACGCATGTTCACGTCTTCGACGAAGGAAATGCCGCGGCGGAGCGCGGCACGCGTATGGTCGCCTGGATCACGGCGGTGATGATGGTGGTGGAGATCGCCGGAGGCTGGTGGTTCCACTCCATGGCACTGCTGGCGGACGGCTGGCACATGAGCACGCATACCATTGCCATCGGGCTGGCGGCTTTCGCCTACAGCGCGGCGCGCCGCTATGCTCGCGACCCGCGCTTTGCCTTCGGTACCTGGAAGATAGAGGTGCTGGGCGGCTTCGCCAGCGCGATCTTCCTGCTCGGCGTGGCGGGCCTGATGGTGTGGGAATCGGTCGGTCGGCTGATCACGCCGGAACAGATCAACTTCCCCGACGCGATGCTGGTCGCCGCAGCGGGCCTGGTGGTGAATATCGTGTGCGCGGTGATCCTCGAGCGCTCGCACGGCCACTCGCATGGCCATGCTCACGGACACAGCCACGATCATGCTGATGACTACGCCCACGGTGATGCCCCACACGGACATGACCACGGCGACCTCAACCTGAAATCCGCATATGTCCACGTGCTGGCTGACGCGGCCACCTCGGTGCTCGCCATCGTGGCGCTGGCCGGCGGCTGGCGCTACGGCTGGAACTGGCTGGATCCGGTGATGGGCCTTGTCGGCGGCGTGATTGTCGCGGTCTGGGCGAAGAACATCCTCGCAACCACCTCCACCATTCTGCTCGATCGCGAGATGGACCACCCGGTGGTGGACGAGATTGTGGAGGCAATAGAGGAAAAGCATGCGGCGAGCGGCAACCGCATCACCGACCTGCACGTGTGGCGGGTGGGCAAGCAGGTCTTTGCCTGCGCAATCACGCTGTGTACGCGCGACGCCAGCCTCACTGCCCAGGAAGTGCGGCTATGGCTCGCACCACACAAGGAAATCGTGCACGCGACCATAGAGATAGACCACGAAACGGCCTGAACGCGGCATGCACAATAATTGTGCATTAAGTGCGTTTCCGCACAGACTGCCGTCCCCGAAAGGCTGAAAATAACTCCGCAGCAATCCCTCCTTGCAGGATGTGCTTCGATCAGTCCCGGCCGCGGAAAGCGCTCGCCGGGATTTTTTTGCGTCAGCACCTCGGGGTTTCCCCGGTCACGTCTGCGGGGCTTCCCTTTTTTTCAAGTGGACCTAACCCGTATGCACTTTATTCGTACATACTTAGTGCCTGGCCGTTGGTTAATATATTATAATATACTTATATGTAGGCTGACCTTGTCACATTTGCGTCAGTCATTCGTCATCACTTGTGGCGAATCAAATACGCGCTTGGCCTGTCCCAGCGCGAGCCGCTATGGCACTACCCCAATACGGTAGGCGTCCGCAGGGCAATTTTTTGAACAGACACGGGAAATAGGTATACCGGTGAATATACAATTCCAACGCACCGTCGACCGCGTGGTGGGCAAACCTGTCTGCGCAGCGCTTTCGCTGATCGAGCGGGCGCGCGGCCTGTTCGCGGACGTGCCGCAACCCCAGCCCGCCCCCCGGCGCATCCTGATCGTGCTGCTCTCCGAAATGGGCAGCATCGTGCTCGCCTCCTCCATGTTCGAGGATCTGCGCCGCCGCTACCCCGGCGCCTCGCTGCACATGCTGATGTTCGCCAAGAACCGCGAGGTGCTCGACCTGATGGGCGTGATGCCGCCGGAAAACGTGATTACCCTCAACGACAAGGCGCTGGGCCGCTTTGCGCTCGACAGTCTGCGCGCCATCCGCGCCATGCGCCGGTTGAAGCCGGACGTGGTAATCGACTGCGAACTGTTCTCCCGCGTGAGCAGCATCTTCTCCTATCTTTCCGGCGCGCCTGTCCGCGTCGGCTTCCATCCGTACAAGCAGGAGGGCCTGTACCGCGGCTCCTTCATCAACCGGCCCGTGGCCTACAACCCCTACCGCCACCTCACCGACCAGTTTCTGACCATGGTAGCGGCGATCGAATCGCGCACCTTCCCGCTGGCCAAGGGCGTGACCGTCAAGCGGCCACCCCCGCATCTGGCCTTTCCGGAGGCGGAACTGGGCGAGGTGCGCACGCGGCTGTACCGCGATTTCCCCGCGCTGGCCGGCAGAAAGCTGGTGCTGGTGTATCCTGGCGGCGGCATCCTGCCGATCCGCGCTTGGCCGGCGGAAAGCTATAAGCAGCTCTGCCGCGGCCTGCTCGCGGACGGCTACGCAATTGCCGTGATCGGCCTGAAGGAAGACAAGGCGCTGGCGCAGGAGGTCGTCGCCGACTGCGCCAGCGGCCATTGCGTGGACCTGACCGGCTACACCACCTCCATCCGCCACCTGCTGGCGCTATTCAACCACGCCGCGCTGCTGGTGACGAACGACGGCGGCCCCGGCCAGTTTGCCGCGCTCACCCCGCTGCAGACACTGGTGTTCTTCGGCCCGGAAACGCCGGCGCTCTACAGCCCGCTGGCGCCCAATATCCATTGCCTGTACCAGCCGCTGTCGTGCTCGCCCTGTCTGACGGCCTATAATCACCGCGCGTCGGCCTGCGATGGCGACAACCAGTGCCTCAAACAGATCTCCCCGGCGCAGGTGCTGGCCCAGGCGCGCACCCTGCTGGGCAGCCCGAACACCTGGAGGGAGGCGGCATGATACAGCGCATGCAAGCGACGGCCCGGGCCGTGCTGCACCGCGTGCTGACGCCGCGCTTCGTCAAGTTCGGCATGGTGGGCGCCTCCGGTGTGCTGGTGAACCAGGGCGTGCTGTACCTGGCGCAGACCCATGTGCTCCATGCATCGCGCGTCCACACCGGCGAAGACTGGCTGCGGCTCAACCTCGCGCTGGCGGTGGCGATCTTCCTCGCCACGCTCAACAATTTCATCTGGAACCGCGCCTGGACCTGGGCCGACCGCAAGCATTACGAGAAAGGCCTGTTCGCCCAGTTCGGCCAGTATGTGCTGGCGTGCTGGCTTGCCATCGTGCTGCAGATGCTGCTCACCAACCTGCTCGCCCACCACATGGAGATCCTGGTCGCCAACCTCATCTCCATCGTGCTGACCAGCGTGCTCAATTTCCTCATCAATGACATCTGGACTTTCGGCCGCCGCGGCTGCATGAACTGCATCAATGAACGCTAAGCACCTGCCGGTCCTGCTGTACGGCCTCGCCGTACTGCTGGCCGTGTTCGCCTACTTTTACGGGCTGGACAGCCAGTACATCCCCAAGAACGGCGATGAATATCCCTACGCCCACATCACGCGCCTGACGGCGGAGAGCGGACACCTGCTGCCGCTGCAATCGCAGCTCGACCACATGCGCGACACCAAGCCGCCGCTGCTGTTCTGGCAAGGCATCGCCGCGACCGACTGGGGGCAGGACTGGGATCTCTGGCATCTGCGCATCCCCAGCGTGATCTACACCTTGCTCACCGCGCTGCTGGTGTTCGTGCTGACGCTGCGGCTTTCGGGCAAGACCGAGACCGGCCTGGTCGCAGTGCTGGCCTGGCTGGCGTTCTTCAGCACCTACCGCTACGGCCGGCCCTTTCTCGCGAATCCGCCCGAAGTGTTCTGGATGACGCTGCCGTTCTTCATCCTGCTCAGCCTGCCGCGCGCCACCTTCGACTCGCGCCTGACTGCGCCCCTGCTGCTCGGTCTGGCGCTGGGTGTGGGCCTGCTCTACAAATCGTTCGCGCTGCTCGCGCCAGCGGGCATTACCCTGGCCTGGTGGTATCTGCATCAGCGGCGCTACAACTGGCATGCTTTCATTACGCGCGACGGCGCCAAGCTCACCATCATCGTCGCCGCCGCGCTCGCGGTTTTTGCGCTGTGGTTCGCGCTCGACCCCAATCCCGGCGCGGTATGGCGCGAATTCGTCCTGCGCGAGAATTTGGGCAAGCTTGATGCCCACGGCGCCGGCTACTTCTCCACCCTGCTATGGGGCGGCAGCAGCGTGTGGGCCCTGCTGCTGGGCTACCCGCTGAATGCCGGGCTGCTCGCCGTGCCCGTCGCGGCGCTGATGTGGGCAGCGTGGCGCCGCCGCGCCGAGATGCGCGACGCCGAAAAGATGCTGTGGATGCTGGTCGCCGTGCTGTTCCTCGTCTTCGCCCTGCCCAGCCAGCGCTCCGCCCGCTACCTGCTGGAGGGCATGCCGGCGCTGGCAGTGCTGCTCGCCATGGGATGGCAGCGCGTCGGCCGCTGGGCATTCGCGGTCAGCCTGGGGCTGGCCGGGCTGGCGCTGGCGCTGTTCGGCTTCCTCTCGCGCCACCTGCAGCATGCGCTGGGCGGAACGCTTTACCCGGCGGCGTGGTGGCTGCTGCTGGGCGCAGCCATTGCGCTGATCGCCGCAGGGCTTGTCCTGCCCCGGCTCACCCGGCCCTTTGCGCTGGTCGCGCCGTTTGTCGTCTATCTGTCGTTCAGCCTTTTCCTGCAGCCGTTCGATGGCGCCTTCGGCCATTACAGTTCGCATGCCCTGAGCGACGTGCGCGGCAAGATGGTATGGACGCCGTGCGATTTCCGCGCCAAGGATGAGGGCCATCGCTTCCTGCTGCCCGGCGCGCGCGTGAGCGGCTATTACGAAAGCGCGGCGCTCACGCCTGCCGAACTGGCGAAGCGCTACCGCATGTTCGCCGTGCAGTTGCCGCTGGGCGAACAGCCCGCGTGCGAGGCCTGCACCGTGATCGGGTCGCGCCTGGAGATTCGCGGCCGGCAGAGCGGCGCGGAGATCAAGGACATGCTCAAAGGCAACGTCTTTCCCCACCTCTTCGTGCGCGAGTGGCTGGTAGAATCCGCCAGCGCGCCAGCCGATCCGGCGCACGAACAAGTCTGCCGCTAAGCGGTCGCCCGAGAGACAAATGGACATGCAAAAGACCCTGCGCTGGGGCATCGCCCTGACTTTGCTGGTGAACGCGGCGGCCATGCTCTCGCCCATCATCAACAGCGGCGATGCGCTCACCTACGCCACGCTCTCCCGCCACATCGTGCAGAGCGGCGACTGGGTGCGCCTGGTGCTGGAAGGCCACGACTGGCTGGACAAGCCGCACCTGCCGTTCTGGATCACCGCGCTGTTCTTCAAGGTGGGCGGCATCAGCGCGCAGACCTATATCCTGCCCGGCTTCCTGTTCCACCTGATCGGAGCCTATTACACTTATCGCCTGGCGCGCCTGTTCTACGGCCGGGACACCGCCCTGCTCGCCGTGCTGGTCTACGTCTCGGTGTTCAACCTGATGGATGCGAGCATAGAGATCAAAGCCGAGACCTATCTCATCGGCTTCATCATGCCCGCCTGCTACTACTGGCTGCGCTACGACGGCATCACGGGCGACAATCGCTTCCGCTGGAAATACCTGCTGCTGGGCGCCGCCTTCACCGGCATGGCGGTGATGACCAAGGGCATCTTCACCCTGTTCACCATCTTCAGCGGCCTGGGCTGTCTGTGGCTTTACCGCCGCCAGTGGCTGCGCGTGATCAGCCCGAAATGGCTGGCAGCCTACGCGCTCTCGCTCGTGTTCGTCGCCCCCGAACTTATCGCGCTGCAGATGCAGTTCAGCGCGCCGGCGCACGTGGTCGGCGGCGCGCAGCCGGTTTCCGCGCTCAAGTTCTTCTTCTGGGACAGCCAGTTCGGCCGCTTCCTCAACACCGGCCCCATCCAGAACCACAATGGCAGCTGGTATTATTTCGTGCTGGTGTTCATCTGGGCCTTTTTGCCGTGGACGCTCATCTTCCCCGCCGCCGTGCGCCGCGAGCTGGGCGGCTTTGGCAAACTGCCGGCGCCGGAACGCGAGGCCTTGGTCTTCCTGGTGAGCGCGTTCGCCTGCAGCTTCCTGATGTTCAGCGCGACCAAGTTCCAGATCGACTACTACATCGACATCATCTTTCCCTTCGCCGCCATCCTCAGCGCGCGCTACCTGCACGGCAAGATCATGGGCCGGCCGCTGTATGCAGCGCAGGCCGGTCTGCTGCTGCTGCTCATTGCGCTTGCCATAGGTCTCAGTATCTACGTGCACCGCGCGCCGCTGCTGGTGCTGACTGGAGTATTCGCCGCGCTGTTGGTCTACGCCGTGTTCAGGATGCGCGGCGCGCCCCTCAACTTGCGCACCATCGTCTATTCCGTGCTGACGGTGAACCTGGTCTATGGCTTTCTCGTCCTGCTCACCGCGCTGGCCTTCATGCAATACAGCCTGGCTTATAATGCGGCCAAAATCATTGGCAACGCCGCTCAGCCGACCGGCAACCAGACCGAAACGCCGATCTATGTGTACCAGATGCCCGAGGCGGAAAAGGAACTCGCGCTCTACTGCAAGGCGCCCACCCACCGGCTGAACGTGCTGGAGCCAAACCAGCCGCCCGCGCCGGCCTATTATCTCGTCATCCGCCACGCCCAGCTTGCGGGCCTGCCGCTCAAGCCGGCGCAATTCCGGCAAGTCGCCAGCCTGGCCGTGGTCGTGCACAAGACCGGCCCCTTCAACAAACTGCTGCAACTGGCAAAGGGCGAACGTCCGCTGGAGCGGATAGATATTCTGGAAATTGGCGCGCCTCGCAGCCAGCCGCCAGGCGCGCGTCCTAACCTCTAGACCGTCACCACATGCAGATCGGGATTGCGCGTCAGCGCATATTCCAGTGCATTCGCCAGGCTATCGACCAGCGCCTTCTGCACATCGGGACCGAAATCCGCAGGGCTGGCCACGGAAGCGTGAAACACCGCTCGTGACACCTGGTTGCCGTCCATGTCGAAGGCCGCCACGCTGGCCGATTTATCATCCGTCCAGTAATCGATGTTCACCATCGCCCCATTGGCCAGACGGAACTCGTTTCTTTTTACCTTGTGCCGGGTCATATCGAACTCCTTTCCCTAAAAGTCAGCTCGAAGCTTTTGGCGCGTGCGGAGCCGCACGCGAGTTGCAGGGCGCATGGATGCAAGTCAGCAAGCGCAGATTCTGAATGATCCCTGCTCGCACAGATCGCCCGGCTTGCGGAAGGCCCGGGCGGCGCCCTGGGTAAATTGTGCTACAGAATGGCGGTAACGGGAATACCCGGAAGGGGTTAGGCAGAGTCCTGAGCCGATCGCGAATACGCCCGGAAACAACAAGGGGCGCCTCAGCGCCCCTTATGCCCTGCCGCATTCCGCAGCGGATCAGCTTGCCTTGGAGGCGCGCTTGCGCTCGTGCTCCTTGAGGAAGCGCTTGCGGATGCGGATGTTCTTCGGCGTGATCTCGACCAGTTCGTCGTCGTCGATGAATTCCACTGCCGATTCCAGGGTGAGCTTGATCGGCGGGGTGAGGCGCACGGCTTCGTCGGTGCCGGAGGCGCGGACGTTGGTGAGCTTCTTGCCCTTGATGGGGTTCACTACCAAGTCGTTGTCGCGGCTGTGGATGCCGATGATCATGCCTTCGTACAGCTTGTCGCCGGGGGAGACGAACATGCGGCCGCGGTCTTCCAGGTTCCACAGGGCATAGGCCACGGCCTCGCCGTCTTCCTGGGAGATGAGCACGCCGTTGTGGCGGCCGGGCAGGTCGGCCTTGACCGGGGCGTAGTCGTCGAACACGTGGCTCATCAGGCCGGTGCCGCGGGTCATGGTCATGAAGTCAGACTGGAAGCCGATCAGGCCGCGCGCGGGAATGTGGTATTCCAGGCGGGTGCGGCCGTGGCCGTCGGATTCCATGTTGGTGAGCTCGCCGCGGCGGCGGCCGATCTCTTCCATGATGCCGCCCTGGTGTTCGTCTTCCACGTCTATGGTGAGGTTTTCATAGGGCTCGCACTTCTCGCCGTTGATGTCCTTGTACACCACGCGCGGCTTGCCCACGGCCATCTCGAAGCCTTCGCGGCGCATGTTTTCGAGCAGGATGGTGAGGTGCAGTTCGCCGCGGCCGGAGACGCGGAAGATGTCGGCGTCCGCGGTGTCTTCCACGCGCAGGGCGACGTTGGTCAGCAGTTCCTTGGTGAGGCGGTCGCGGATCTGGCGGCTGGTGACGAACTTGCCTTCGGTGCCCGCGATGGGCGAGGTGTTCACCATGAAGTCCATGGTCAGCGTGGGTTCGTCCACGGTGAGCACGGGCAGGCCGACAGGGTTGTCCTTGTCGCAGATGGTGACGCCGATGCCGATCTCTTCCAGGCCGGAGACGATGATGATGTCGCCCGCTTCGGCCTGTTCCACCGGCACGCGCTCCAGGCCCTGGAAGCCCAGCACCTGGTTGATGCGGCCGGAACCGACCTGCTCTTCATGGTTCATCACCACCACCTGCTGGCCGGGCTTGATGCGGCCGTTCAGCACGCGGCCCACGCCCAGGCGGCCGGTGAAGGTGGAGTAGTCCAGGGCCGCGATCTGCAGTTGCAGGGGCTTGTCGGCGCTGCCGGGGGGGGTGGGCACATGGCTGAGGATGGTTTCGAACAGCGGCTTCATGTCAGCCGCCGCGCCGCCCTGCGAAGGTGCATCCTTCAGGCCCAGGCAGGCCCAGCCATTCAGGCCGGAGGCGTAGACCACGGGGAAATCGAGCTGCTCGTCGGTGGCGCCCAGCTTGTCGAAAAGATCAAAGGTCGCGTCCAGCACCCAGTCCGGGCGGGAGCCGGGGCGGTCCACCTTATTGATGACGACGATGGGGCGCAGGCCCAGAGCCAGCGCCTTCTTGGTGACGAAGCGGGTCTGCGGCATAGGGCCTTCCACCGCATCCACCAGCAGCACCACGCCGTCCACCATGCCCAGCACGCGCTCCACCTCGCCGCCGAAGTCGGCGTGGCCCGGGGTGTCCACGATGTTGATGTGGGTGTCGCCGTATTCGATGGCGGTATTCTTGGCGAGAATGGTGATGCCGCGCTCCTTTTCGAGCGCGTTGCTGTCCATCACGCGCTCGTCCACCTTCTGGTGCGCGGCGAAGGTGCCGGACTGGCGCAGAAGCTGGTCGACCAGGGTGGTTTTGCCGTGGTCAACGTGGGCGATGATGGCGATGTTGCGGATCGGGCGGGACATGGGTTGCACCTGCAATTAAAAAGTCCGCCATTTTAGCACATTGCGTGCAATGCCAGCATACCTTGCGAAGCCGGCGCGCGTTGCCGGGGATGGCCGCCGCCGGCGCCCTCAATCCCCTTGTGATTCGCGGTGCGCGGCGAGTTTGGCGCCGACCTCGTGCATTTGCTGGGTGCTGAGGATGTGCGGCTCGCCCGCGCTCAGGGTGCGCCAGTATACCTCGCACACGAATTCCACTTCCTCCGCCACGGCAAGCGCGTCGTCGAGATCGGCGCCGAGCGCGATCATGCCGTGGTTGGCGAGCAGGCAGGCCTTGCGCCCTTGCAGCGCCTCCAGCGCATTTTCGGAAAGCGCCGGCTCGCCGAACAGCGCATAGCGCGCGCAGCGCACGCTGTCGCCGCCACCGAAGGCCACGTGGTAATGCACGGCGGGCACTTCGCGGCGCAGGCAGGCCAGGGTGGTGGAAAAAATCGCATGGGTATGCAGCACCGCGCCCACGTCAGGGCGGGCGTTCAGGATGTCACAATGGAAGCGCCATTCGCTGGAGGGCTGGCCGCCCTTGAGCACGGTGCCGTCGGGGTCGATCAGCACCATGCTCCTCTCGCTCATGTCCGACACCGGCAGCACGGCCGGGGTGATGAGAATCTGCTCCCCGCAGCGCACGCTGGCATTGCCCGAGGTGCCGCGGTTCAGTCCCAGATCAACCAGTCGCCGCGAGGTATGCAGCAGCGCGGCGCGCAGTTCGTCTTCGGGTGTCATGCTGGGCTGCCTCCCGCAGTAACTGGCGCACGGCCGCTGCGGACGTAGCCTCTGCCGTTGAAACCAATCGCCGAAAGTGTCATGCCGTCCTGCCCTCCCTGATGGCTGCGTTACGGGGAATGCTAGGCCGATTGTCCGTTTCGCGCAACCACGGCCCGGGTCCGGCCGCCCCAGGCGAAGCTGGCCCAGGCAAAGCCCGCGCCCAGCACCGTGCCCGCGGCCACGTCCAGCGCCACATGCTGGCGCGTCGCCATGGTGGAGTAGAGAATGGCGAGGCACCACACGATGTTGACCGCCTGCGCGCCGCGGCCGAGACCGAACGCGCGCAGTTGGCGGTGCAGCCAGACCGCGGAAAACACCGCCGCCGTCACGTGCAGCGAGGGACAGGCGTTGCCCGCGCCGTCCACCCCCTTGAGGAAGCCCATCCCGGGATACTGCGACCAGTCGATGTGGGACGGCGGCACCGCTGTCGGCCAGAAATAGAAGATGCCCAGGCCCAGCACGCACCACCCCGCGGCCCACAGCCCGTAACGCGCGAGGTCGCGCACCTCCAGCATCAGGCCCGGCGGCAGCGAGACATAGACCCACAGCGACAGATACACCGGCAGCGCCAGCGGATGCACACCCACCAGGCGGTCCAGCGCAGTGAGCGGCATGAGGGCGACCTGCGCCTCCGGATGCCGCAGCACATAAAAATAGCCCAGGAAGAATATCCAGATGAAAGCGGTGATGCCTACGGTTTTCAGCCAGAAATGGGCCCGCGCCGCGGCGAACAGCGCGGCCAGATTGGCGGGCTTGGTGCTCATGGATTCCAGAACGGCTCCTCCGGGTTGATAGGGCAGATCGGTGACGAATAAAAACGCGCATTCTGCCAATTGCGGGAGAAGCGGGTATCATTTCGCCATTGTACACTGCGCGCGCAGACGCGCCGCAGCGCATGCTGAAAACCGGAGAACCCATGGCATGAAGACCTTGCGCATTTTCACGATACTGCTCGCGCTCGCCCTCGCCGGCTGCACCGGCAAGCCCGAATCCGTGACCGGCCCCCTGCCCGCGGACAAGGCCGCCTATGCCGGCGAATGGACAAGCAAGACCATGTATCTGCTCATTACCCCGGACGGCAACGTGAACTACCGCCGAACGAGCGCCGGTAGCAACGTCTCCATCAACGCCCCCATCGTAGCCTTCCACGGCAACGACTTCGATGTGGGCCTCGGCCTGCTGAAAACCACCTTCCACGTCGGCAAACCGCCCTACCGCGAAAACGGCCAGTGGAAGATGGAGGTGGATGGCGTGCGGCTTACCAAAACCCCAGCCTCCGGCACACAGCCCGCACCCGCACCCGGTCCCGCGCCCGCGCCTGCCGGACAGGGGATACAGGTTTGAGAGGGGGCGGGTGGGGTTTCTGAATGCCGGGCACTCCTTAGCATCACCCAGAGCTGTGTTGCTGGCCTCTGATTACCCTGTGCACCACCGAGTAGCACAGGCTGGACGGGGGCAGTCCGACGCGTATGTTCGAGCACGTGACTGCGCAAAGCGCAGGCCGTGCGAGTTTACGCGGAGGCCTGGACTGCCGAGCACGCGAGGGTATCCCCGCAGGGGATGGTGCACCGGGGTGTGCTTTCTTTGGTTCCTTTCTTTGCACAAGCAAAGAAAGGAACTCGCTGCCGGCGACTCCGGCGACCACCCGTGCGGTCCACCGAGCCGTCCAGAAAACACATCTGAGCAACAAACCCAATCCCCCTCGTCTCCCTTAATAAGGGGGGGGAATCAAGAGGGAACACGCAAGCCCCTGCGCTAATCCATGAACACCGCCAAACCGTTCAGAAAACATACCAGGCCACCGAACCACCCAAACCCATCCCCCTTCCCCCCACGTTATAATCCCCCCTCCTCACCTGCAAAAGAACCAAATGCCCGCAATCCGTCCCCTGCCCGACTTGCTCATCAACCAGATCGCCGCCGGCGAGGTGATAGAGCGCCCGGCATCGGCGCTGAAGGAACTGATGGAAAACAGCCTGGATGCGGGCGCGACGGAGATCGCGGTGGTGCTCGACGGCGGCGGCATAAAACGGCTCTTGGTGCGCGACAACGGCGGCGGCATTCCGCAGGACGAGCTGCCCTATGCGGTGATGCGCCACGCCACGAGCAAGATCGCCTCGCTGGATGACCTGCAGCGCGTGGGCAGCATGGGTTTTCGCGGCGAGGCGCTGGCCAGCATGGCGGCGGTGGCGCAACTGGCGCTGACCAGCCGCCATACGGCGGCCGACCATGCCTGGCAGATCCGCGCCGCAAACGGAAAGCTCGAAAACTCCGCGCCCGCGGCCCATGCGCAGGGCACCAGCGTGGAGATGCGCGAGCTGTACTACAACACGCCGGCGCGGCGCAAATTCCTGAAAAGCGAATCCACCGAGTTCGCCCACTGCGAGGAGACCTTCCGCCGCATCGCGCTGTCGCGCCCGGATGTGGCCTTCTCGCTGCAGCACAACGGCAAGACGGTATGGCAGTTGACGGCATCGCCCCAACACGCCTTCCCCCCTTCCAACTTCCCCCCGGAGGGAGGAAGCGCGACCGTCCCTCCCGCTCTGGGGGCGGGAGATTCTTTAAGCGCGCGCATCGCTGCCCTCCTGGGCGATGAATTCTCCCACCACGCGGTGAGGCTGGACCGCCAGGCAGCCGGGCTGCGCCTGCACGGCCTGGCCGCCCTCCCCGCCTATTCGCGGTCCACGCGCGACGCGCAGTATTTCTTCGTCAACGGGCGCTTCGTGCGCGACAAGATGCTTTCGCACGCGGTGCGCATGGCCTACCAGGACATCCTGCACCACCAGCGCCATCCGGCCTATGTGCTGTTCCTCGATCTGCCGCCCGAGAGCGTGGACGTGAACGTGCACCCGGCGAAGAGCGAGGTGCGCTTCCGCGAATCGCAGAGTATCCACCAGTTCGTATTCCACGCCCTGCAGGATGCGCTGGCCGCGCCCCCAGGATCGCAAGACCGGGCATGGCAGGAGCGCGCAAGCGTGCAGGACGCCGCACCGGCGCCACGCGGCGAATCACCAATGTCCGGCTTCATCCCGGTGCAGCAGCGCATGCCGCTGGGCGTGGCCGAACAGCAGGCGGCCTACCGGCTGTGGGAGGAAGCGGCGGTGGTGCGCGATACCGCATCCTCAACTGACGCCGATCCGACGGCCCCCGCCCCTCCAGCGGATGGCCATCCGCTGGGCTACGCGCTCGGGCAATTATCCGGCATCTACATCCTGGCGCAGAACGCGCACGGCCTGATCGTGGTGGACATGCATGCCGCGCACGAGCGCATCATGTACGAGAAGCTCAAGACCGCCTTCGACGCACAGCAGATGCCGACCCAGCCCATGCTCGTGCCGCTGAGCTTTGCCGCCGAGGCGCTGGATGTCGCCACCGCCGAGGAAGAGCAGGAAGCGCTCAAACAATTGGGCTTCGAGATCGCCCCGCTCTCGCCCACCCAGCTTGCGGTGCGCGCCATGCCCGCCCTGCTCAAGCAATCTCAAGCCGAGGCCGCCGCGCGCGACGTGCTGCGCGAATTGCGCGAATTCGGCGCCAGCCGCGCGCTCACCGAACGCCGCAACGAACTGCTCGCCACCCTCGCCTGCCATTCCGCCGTGCGCGCCAACCGCCAGCTCACCCTGCCGGAGATGAACGCCATCCTGCGCGAGATGGAAAGCACCGACCGCGCCGACCAGTGCAACCACGGCCGCCCCACCTGGTTCCAGGTGACGCTGGCGGAGCTGGATGCGATGTTCATGCGCGGCCAATAACGAATGACAGAGCGAGGCAAGACAGGAAGAAGAACATGGGAAAACGCTACGATAGTCTTTCGGACAAGCACATCGAATTCATCTGCCGCCAGAAGCTGTTTTTCGTCGGCACCGCCACCGCCGACAGCCGGGTGAACGTCTCGCCCAAGGGCATGGACAGCCTGCGCGTGCTCGGCCCCAACCGCGTGGCCTGGCTCAACGTCACCGGCAGCGGCAACGAAACCGCCGCCCACATCGAGGTGAACCCGCGCATGACGCTGATGTTCTGCGCCTTCGAGGGCGACCCCCTGATCCTGCGCCTGTATGGCAAGGCGCGCGCCATCCATCACAGCGATGGCGACTGGCCGGACATGATCGCCCGCTTTCCGGCGCTGCCCGGCGCGCGACAGGTCTTCGATCTCGCCATTGATCTGGTGCAGTCCTCCTGCGGCTTCGGCGTGCCCTTCTTCGATTACGCGGGCGAGCGCGAGCAACTCAACGAATGGGCGATGAAGAAGGGTGATGACGGCATCCGCCAGTACTGGGCGGACAAGAATGCGCTGAGCCTGGACGGGCTGCCGACGCAGATCGTGGAGAAAAATGGCTAGCATTCCTGCAAGTCGCATCGCCTTTGCCTCCTTCATCGGCACCGCGATCGAATTCTACGATTTCTACATCTACGGCCTTGCGGTGGCGATGGTCATCGGCCCGCTGTTCTTCCCGCACGATGCGCCGGGCGTGCAGACGCTCAACGCTTTCCTCACCTTCGGCCTGGCGTTTCTCGCCCGCCCCGTGGGCGCGCTGCTGTTCGGCCATTTCGGCGACCGTGTCGGGCGCAAGGCGACGCTGGCCGCATCATTGCTGGTGATGGGCGTCTCCACCCTGCTGATCGGCGCGCTGCCCACCTATGCCGCGGCGGGCTGGGCGGCGCCCGCGCTGCTGTGCGTGCTGCGGCTGGGCCAAGGCATAGGCCTGGGCGGCGAATGGGGGGGAGCGGCGCTGCTGGCGACGGAATATGCGCCCAGGGGCAAGCGCGGCCTGTACGGCATGTTCCCGCAACTGGGGCCTTCGGTCGGTTTTCTGTTCGCGGTCGGCGGCTTTTTCCTGGCATCCAGCCTGCTCACCGACGCGCAGTTCCGCGCCTGGGGCTGGCGCCTGCCCTTTCTCGCCAGCGCGGTGCTGGTCGCGGTGGGCCTGTATGTGCGGCTGAAGCTGGCGGAGACACCGATATTCTCGAAGGCGCTGGAAGAACACCAGCAAGTGCGCGTGCCGCTGGCGGAACTGCTTACCCACCACCTCGTGCCGCTGGTGCAGGGCGCGGCTCTTATGGTGGTGTGCTATGCGCTGTTCTACATCACCGCCGTGTTCGCCTTCAGCTACGGCATGAAGACGCTGCACATCGCGCGCCCGGAATTCCTGGTCATGCTGAGCGTGGCCATATTGTTCATGGCGGCAGCCACCCCGCTCGCAGCCCGGGCGGGCGATCGCTACGGACGGCGGCGCGTGCTGCTGCTGGGCAGCAGCCTGGCGCTGCTTTCCGGCTTTCTGATGCAGCCCATGCTGGGCAGCGGCTCGCCCTTCGTCATTACGGTCTTCCTTGCGGCCGAACTTTTTCTGATGGGGGTGACTTATGCCCCCATGGGAGCGCTGCTGCCCGAACTCTTTCCCACCGCAGTGCGCTATACCGGCGCGGGCGCGGCCTACAACCTGGGCGGCATACTCGGCGCCTCGCTCGCGCCGTATATCGCGGCCCGGCTCGCGGCGCATGGCGGCTTGAGCTGGGTGGGCGGCTATATTTCGGCTGCCGCGGCGATCAGCCTGATTGCCGCCTATTCCATCACAGAGACGCGGGACCGGGAGCTGTAATGTCACTTCCCCCGGCAATTCTTCTGATGGGGCCGACAGCCAGCGGCAAGACCAGTGTCGCGGTGGAACTTACGCGCCATCTGCCCGTGGAAATCATCAGCGTGGATTCGGCGCTGGTCTACCGCGGCATGAACATCGGCACCGCCAAGCCGGATGCCGCGACGCTGGCGCAGGCGCCGCATCATCTCATCGACATCATGGACCCGACGGAAGCCTATTCGGCGGCGGCTTTCCGCCGCGACGCGCTGCGGCTGATGACGGAGATCACCGACCGCGGCAACATCCCCCTGCTGGTGGGCGGGACCATGCTCTACTTCAAGGCGTTGCGCGAGGGGCTTTCCGACCTGCCGGAATCGGACCCGGAAGTGCGCGCCGCACTCAATGAAGAAATCGAACGCCATGGCATCGCCCACCTGCACCAGGAACTGGCGCGGGTGGATGCGGTGACCGCCGCACGCCTGAAACCGAGGGACACGCAGCGGGTGCAGCGCGCGCTGGAGATATACCGCATCAGCGGCCGGCCGATGTCGGCATTGCTGAAGTACAAGGCGGAAGAACCGCTGCCATGGCGCGTGGTGCCGATTGCGCTGATGCCTTCCGACCGGGCGAAGCTGCATGCGCGCATCGCGCAGCGCTTCGCGGCCATGCTCAAGCAGGGTCTGGTGGAGGAACTGCGCGGCCTGCGCGGAAAATACGCCCTGCATCCGGACATGACCTCGATGCGCTGCGTGGGCTACCGCCAGGCCTGGCAATACCTGGAAGGCGAGATCGACGAAGCAGCGCTGCGCGAAACCGGCATTGCCGCCACGCGCCAGCTC
>Ga0075276_10000217_pt1 | contig 16812 bp, 19 predicted proteins | sample SF_Rice_5C_80N_4_FD_69770 | JGI IMG/M metagenome (GOLD analysis project Ga0075276, IMG submission 69770) | Rice paddy soil microbial communities from Twitchell Island, California, USA - SF_Rice_5C_80N_405 | ecosystem: Environmental > Terrestrial > Soil > Paddy field/soil | place: USA: Twitchell... | reverse complement strand
GGCGACGTGGAGCATCCCCGGGCCGCGCCTCGCGAGGAACTTTCCCACCGGCGTGTCCTCGCCGAGCGCTGCGAGCAGCTCGACGCGGCCCTCGCCCACCCGCACCGAGGCCGCCTCGACTCCCTGCTCCTCGACGCGCGCGCGGTGCTCGACGCTTCCGCCGAAGAGATGCTCGTAGGTCCGCACGGCCTCGTCGAGGTCGGCGACGGCCACGCCCACGTGATGGATCCCGCGTGCCTCCACGCGGCGATCGTACAGCCGGGGTCAGGCCCTGGGGCCCCGCGAGGCGACGACGCGGGGAACGCCGACCGAGTCGGAGGCCCGCGACTCGGGCTCGAGGTCGCCGAGCAGGGCCAGAACCTCCTCGCGAACGAGCGTCTCCTTCTCGAGCAGCGCCGTCGCGATCCGGTCCAGCGGGACACGGTGCTTCTGCAGAAGCGTGATCGCCTCGGCGTAGGCGGTGTCGGTGAGACGAGCCTGCTCGTTGTCGCGCAGGCGCTTCGTCTCTTCGGAGAGCGCATAGTTGTCCGCCCGCATCGTGCGGGAGGAGACGACGTTCGACATGCCCCAGTCGAAGACCATGTGGCGCGCGATGTCGGTCACCTTCTCGAGGTCGTTGGCGGCACCGTTCGTGACACGGCCGAACACGACCTCCTCGGCGGCACGACCGGCGAGCGTCACGACCATCCAGTCGCACAGCTCCTCTGTCGTGTGCAGGTACCGGTCCTCTTCCGACAGATGGAGGGTGTAGCCGAGAGCGTTACCGCGCGAGACGATCGTCACCTTCTGCAGCTCCGACACCTGGCCCATGAGGTGCGCCATCAGTGCGTGCCCGCCCTCGTGATACGCGAGGATGCGCCGCTCCTTGTCGGTCAGCACCTTCTTCTGCTGCAGGCCGGCAACGACGCGCTCGATTGCGTCGTCGAAGTCGCGCTGCGTGACGTAGACGTCGTCACGGCGGCCGGCGAAGATCGCGGCCTCGTTGCAGATGTTCGCGAGCTCGGCGCCCGTGAGGCCGCTCGTCTGCCGCGCGACCTGGCTGAGGTCGACGTCGGCCGCCAGCGGCTTTCCGCGGGCGTGCACGCGCAGGATCGCCTCACGGCCGGCGAGATCGGGCTCCGGCACGAGCATCTGCCGGTCGAAGCGCCCCGGCCGAAGCAGCGCCGGATCGAGGTCCTGGATGCGGTTCGAGGCGCCCATGACGACGACCTGCTCTGCGCCCTCGAATCCGTCGAGCTCGACGAGCAGCTGGTTCAGCGTCTGGTCCTGCTCGCGGTTGAAGCCGTGCCCGGTGCGCTGTGCGCCGACGGCGTCGAGCTCGTCGATGAAGACGATCGCAGGGGCGTGCTTGCGCGCCTCGAGGAAGAGCTTGCGAATCCGAGCCGCGCCCAGCCCGGCGAACATCTCGACGAACGAGGACGCGCTCGAGGAGTAGAAGTTCGCGTCCGACTCGTGTGCGACCGCCCTCGCGAGCAGCGTCTTGCCGGTACCCGGCGGGCCGTACAGCAACAGCCCCTTCGGCACCTTTGCGCCGAGGCGCTGGAAGCGCTTCGGGTCGCGGAGGAACTCCACGACCTCCATCAGCTCGGCGCGCACCTCCTCCACGCCGGCGACGTCGTCCCAGGTCACCGCCGACTTCGCCCGGGTGTCGACCGCCGTCGGCCGGACACGCGGCATCATCCCGACCGTCTTCCACAGCAGCCAGGCGGTGATGACGAGGATCCCGAAGAAGGCGAGCGGAAGCCAGGTGGTGGCGAAATCCGCAGCAGAATGGAACCAATGCCCCACCATCCAGTGACCTCATCGGCAGGGAACGGGCGATCCCTTAGCCGAGTGAGGCGTTACCTCCCAACGCGGTCGACTCCCCTGATCTTGGCCGCGACCAGGGCGGAGCGCAAGGGGCATATCCTCGGGACGGGACCGCCGTGTCGACGAGCCTCGGCGAGGATCATTCGGTCACGATCGAGATCGTCTGACGACGCGCCGCGTGTTCGCGTCCCGCAGCGTCTCGAAGCCGGCGCGCTCGTAGAGCTCGACGCCGCCCATGTAGCCCCGCGGGTCGGAGACGTGTGGATAGGCCTCCCCCGCGGGCGCGCCGCGCGCGAAGGCGTGCTCGACTGCCGCATCGAGTAGCGCTGTCGCGGCGCCTTCTCCGCGCGCCGGCTTGTCGCTCGTGAAGCAGACGATCGACCACACGCGCTCGTCCTCGTCGCGCGGTCGGTAGTGCGGCGACGCGAGAAGCGCTGCGAACTCCTCGCGCGGCGCGACCGCGACCCAGCCGACGGCGTCGCCGTCGTCGTATGCGAGCAGCCCCGGCTCGCCGCCCGCCCGCACGAGCTCCGCCATCGCCCGCTTCTCGGGTCGCCGTGCGCGGGCCCCGATCGCGCCAGTACATGCACCAGCGTCCATACGCCGGCGTGTTGCGGTGCCCGCCGCGCGGGCCGCGGCGCTCGAACAGGTCGACCATGTCCGGCCCACCGCTCGGGGGTAGCCGGATGGATCTCCAGGCTCACGTCACCCGCTGCAGCCGCGGGTTCTCGCGGTAGCCGCGCCCGACCTTGCCCGACGGGCGCCCGTCGGTGAGGACGACGTCGCCGGTGAAGTCGTTCGACCCCCGGATGAGCGACGAGCCGATGCCGTATGCGTCGACCGGCACGCCGTCTTCCTCGAACGCGCGAATCTTCTCGAGCGTGAAGCCGCCCGACACGACGATCTTCACCCGCTCGAAGCCGTCGGCGTCGAGCGCGTCCCGCACCCTGCGGACGAGGCGCTCGTTCACGCCCGTCGGCTTGAAGTCGCCCATCTCGGCGACGAGCGAGAAGTCGACGAGGCTCTCGGAGGTGTCGAGCCGAACGCCCCACAGCCGGTCGCCGAGCGCGCGCGCGACGTCGAGCGCGGTCTCGACCGAGTTGTTCTCGAAGTCGACGAGCACGGTGACATTCATCCCGGCCGGCGCCCAATCGGCGAACTTCGATGCGGCGAGCACGGTGTTCCCGCCGTACGACGCGATGAGCGCGTGGGGCACGGTGCCGATGCCGCGGCCTCCCCACCAGGATGCCTGCTCGTCGGTCGTGACGCCGATCTCGGCTCCGGTGATCAGCCCCGCGACGTATGCGGCGTACCCGTCGCCCGTCTGAACGCGGTGGTGGTCGTGTCGCGCAGGCATGAAGATGATCGGCTTGCGGTTCGCCGCCGCGATGACCTTCACGACGTTCGTCGTGATGAGCGTCCGACGCGCGAGCACGCCGAGATACACCGTCTCCAGGTGCGCGAAGAGGGTGTAGTCGCCCTCGATCGTCATCACCGTCTCGTACGGCTCGACACGGTCGCCGTCGAAGAGCGCGTGCACCGTGAGCGCGTCCCAGTCCGCGCTGCAGAGCTTGAGGACCGCGATCGCCTCGTCCATCCCGCCGAGATAGGCGTCGTTCTTCTGGAAGACCTGCATGACGACGCGCGGATGGCGCCCGTCCGCGAGCAGCGCGTCGCGCGAGTGGTTGAAGTACGCGTCGGTGTAGTACCCGGCGCGCATCTTCTCGACGGGCAGTTCGAAGATCTCCGGGTCGAGCCGGCTAGGCCTGCTGCGGGTCGTCGCCATCTTCGAGCTCCAGACAGGCGCGGAGCGCGGCCTCGGCGACCTCCAGCTGCTCGGGCGTCGGCTCCGCGGTCGAGAGACGGTGCTGCAGCTCGTGGCCCGGCTTCGAGAGCGCCTGCGCCACGACGTTCTCGGGATGGCGGACCATCCAGCTGAAGAGCTCCGTCGACGCGGCGAGGGCGGCGAACTGCGCGGCGGCGCGCGCGCGGTTCCGCAGCCGCTCCGGCGCGAGGCCGGCGATCGCATTGCCGACCGCGGAGGTCAGGACGAGCGGGCCGATCATGTGGCCGCCGCAGCGCTCGTGCTCCTTCGTGGCGCGGGCGTCGTGCTCGTACGTGCCGATCGTGATGTGCTCGGCCCCGTGGTAGGCGGCGAGCTCGCCGCCTCGCAGCGCCATGAGCGCCGGCGCGAGCGAGGCGAATCCGGCGAGCAGCTCCTGCGCCGCCGGCCGGAAGCGGCCGGACTCGCGGACGCCGCGCACGACGACGGCGGCGCCGACGACCGACGCAGCGGTGCGGCCGTCCTGCATCGGGAGCTTCGCCTCCGGCAGCTTGCGCTTCACCGCAGGCAGGATCGCGACGGCCTCGACGAGCCGGGCCGGCCCGCGAAGCAGCGGCGTGCGCATGTTCGCGGCGCGGAAGCGCTTGTGCGCGGACGCGACCTCGATCCGCCCGTCGTCGTGGCGGATCGCGCACGCCCACGACGTCGGGCCGTGCACGAGCACGCCGTTGGCGAGCGCCATCCCACCGAGCCGGACCTTCTCCTCGCTCACACGCTGGACCGTAGCGCGCGCTGCAGGTCATGCGCGGCGGGCCCGAGCTCGAACGCCTTCCCGTCCACCGCCGAGACCGGCATCACCTCGCGGATCGACGAGGACAGGAACACCTCGTCCGCGAGCAGCACGCGCTCGAGAGGAAAGGTGCCCTCCTCGGTCTCGTAGCCCGCCGCCGGCGCGAGCTCGAGCAGGGCAGAGCGCGTCACTCCGGCGAGCACCGGAAGGAGCACGGACGGCGTCAGCAAGCGCGATCCCTCCCGCCACCAGACGTTGGCGGTCGGCGCCTCGAGGACGGTGCCGTCGTGGGCGACGAGGAGCGCGTCGTCGGCGCCGGCGGCCGCCGCCTCCCGCTGCGCGGCCATGTTCTCGGCGTAGCTCGTCGACTTCGCCCCCGCGAGCGTGCCGGCCGACCAGGGGACGACCGCGAGCCGGATTCCACGTGCGCGCCGCTCCTCGAGGTCGCCGGGGAGCGCGGAGGCGGTCGCGACGAGGGTGGTGCCCGTCCAGTACAGGCGGAGGGCGCGATCCGCTCGCTTCCCGGCCACCTCGACGACGAGCGCGGCGAGCCGCTCGCACTCGGCGGCGTCCGCGTCGGGCAGGCCGACGATGCGCGCCGACGCGCGCAGGCGCTCGACGTGCGCGTCCAGCCGGAACGGCGTGCCCGCGTAGACGCGCGCGGTCTCGAACACCGCCTGGCCGCGCAGCAGCGCCTCGTCGCCCGCGCTGAACACGGGCTCGTCGGGCGCGACGAGGCCGCGCCCTGCGACTGCGGTCGCGAGGAGCTTCACATCGCCGCCAGTAGGGGGCGCGCCTTCACCCACGACTCCTCGATCTCCGCCAGGGGGTCGGAGTCCCAGACGATGCCGCCGCCGACCCAGAGGTGAATCTCCCCGCCGGCGATCGCGAACGTGCGGATCGTCAGCGCCAGGTCGAGGTCGCCGTTTGCGTAGACCCGCCCGAGCGCGCCCATCGACGCGCCACGGCCGACCGGCTCGAGCTCGGCGATGAGCTCGAGCGCCGTGCTCTTCGGGCAGCCGGTGATCGAGCCGCCCGGCAGGACGGCGTCGAGCAGCTCGGTCAGCGTCACCTCGTCGCGCAGCTCGCCCTCGACCGTGGCGACGAGATGGGTGACGCCTGCGAGCTGCCGCTCCGCGAGCAGCTCCGGCCAGCGGACGCTGCCGGGCACGCACACGCGCGAGAGGTCGTTGCGCTCGAGGTCGACGATCATCACGTGCTCCGCCGCGTCCTTCGCGGACTCGACCGGCACCCCTGCCGGCCGCGTCCCTTTGATCGGCATCGTCCGCACGACGCGCCCGCGCTTCTGCAGCAGCACCTCCGGCGACGCCGAGACGATCGCCCATCCGTCGCCGGCGAACGGCGCCGGCTCGAGCGGCCGCAGCGGCTCGAGAGCCGCGGCGAGCGCGGCCGGGTCGCCTTCGAACTCGGCGCAGAGGTGCTGCACGAGGTTCACCTGGTAGACGTCGCCCTCGTAGATCGCCGTCCGCACGGTCTCCACGGCGCGTGCATACTCCTCCGCGCTCCATGTCGCGCGCCACTCGCCGACCGAGAAGCCGCCGCGCGCAGGGCAAGGGCGATCGAACGTGTACGCGACCTTGGGCAGCTCGCACGGGTCGGGCTTCGACGGCGCGCTCGCGCCGTACGCGACGAAGACGCGCGCGACGTCGAACGTCTCGCGCTCGAGCGCAGGCTCGAGCTCCGCGAGCGAGTCGAGCTCGACCGTCAAGCGAGCAGCGTCTTCGCCGCGTAGCGCAGCCAGTCGAGACCGAGGACGAGGTCGTCGACCGGGATCCGCTCGTCGGCCGAGTGGATCAGCTGCGCGATCACGTCGGCGGGCATCGTCCGCGTCGGGAAGAAGCCGTACGCGACCGTGCCGAACGCCTCGCGCAGCCAGTGGCTGTCGGTGAAGCCGGCAACGCAGGTCGGCACTGCCTGCCCGGCGGGATCGCGTTCGGCGACGAACGACTCGACCGCGTCCCACAGCGGAGTGTCGATCGGCGAGCGCGTCCCGCCGTGCGCCTCGAGCCACTCGAGGTCGTAGTCGACGTCGCCGCCGAGGACCGCCCGGACGATCGGCTCGATCGCAGATTGATGCTGCCCCGGCAGCAACCGGCAGTCGACGACGACCTCGCAGACTGCGGGGATGACGTTGCGCTTCTGCGAGGCGCTGATCATCGTCGGCGAGAACGTGGATGCGAGCAGGGGCTCGACGATCTCCATCGCCTCGCGCCCCGCCGCGCGGGCACGCTCGAGGGCCTGCGACGCGGGGGGCGCCTCGCCGGTCACGGCGCGGAGAAACGCTTCGACCTCCGGCTGCAGCTGCGGTTCCGGCCGGTAGGCGGCGATGCGCTCGACGAGCCGCGCAGCCTTGACGAGCGCGTTGTCGGCGATGCCCGGCATCGACGCGTGCCCCGAGCGGCCGTGCACGCGGATGCGGAACGGCGAGCTCATCTTCTCGGCGGCCGAGCAGATCCAGTACGCGCGGTCGCCGAAGACGAGCCGGTCGCCGGCGCCCTCGTTGATCGCGTAGTCGCAGCGGACCGCGTCCGGGTGCGCCTGGCAGAGCCATTCGAGCCCGAAGCCGTCGCCGACCTCCTCGTCGGCGGTGGCGGCGAAGATCAGGTCGCCGGAAGGCCGGAAGCCCTCGCGCGCGAGCGATGCGATCGCGACGGCGCTCGCCGCCACCTGGCTCTTCATGTCGAGCGCGCCGCGGCCCCAGACCTCATCCTCCCGCACCTCGCCGGAGAACGGCGGCACCGACCACTCCGCCGGGTCGGCGAGCACGACGTCGGTGTGGCCGAGGAGCAGAAGGGAGGGGCCGGAGCCCGAGCCGGGGATGCGGGCGACGAGGTTCGCGCGCTCCGGCGTGCGGGCGTACAGGTCGCATTCGACGCCGTTCGAGTCGAGGTAGCCGTGCAGGAGCTCTGCGGCGGCCGTCTCGTTGCCGGGCGGGTTCGTCGTGTCGACGCGGATGAGCCGCGCGAGCAGATCGGTCACCTCGGCGCGGAGGCTGTCGGCCACGGGCGGAGCATACTTCCGCGAATGAGCGATCTCTTCGCGGATGCGGCGGCCCAGCGCGCGGACGAGGTGGCGCCGCTGGCTCAGCGGCTACGGCCGCGCACGCTCGACGAGTTCGTCGGCCAGGCTCACGTCCTCGGCGAGGGGTCGGCCCTCCGCCGGGCGATCGCCGAGGACCGCGTGCGCTCGTCGATCTTCTACGGGCCGCCCGGCTCGGGGAAGACAACACTCGCGCGCATCGTCGCGGCGTCGACGGGCGCCGCCTTCGAGGAGCTGTCCGCCGTGTCAGCGAGCGTCAAGGACGTGCGCGAGGTGCTCGCCCGCGCGCGCGAGCGGCTCGGAACGAGCGGCAGGCGGACGATCCTCTTCCTGGACGAGATCCACCGCTTCAACAAGGCACAGCAGGACGCGCTCCTGCCCGCGGTCGAGGAAGGCCTCGTCACGCTGATCGGGGCGACGACGGAGAACCCCTACTTCGAGGTGAACTCGGCACTGCTCTCGCGTGTGCAGATCTACGAGCTCGAGACGCTCTCGCCGGAGGAGATGACGGTCGTCGTCCGGCGCGGCCTCGACGAGGTCGGCGCCGAGGCGGCCGACGAGGCGGCCGACCTCATCGTGCAGCGCTCGGGCGGCGACGCGCGCAACGCCCTCAACATCGTCGAGCTCGCGCACGAGACCGCGGGCGGACCGATCACGGTCGAGAACGTCGAGGACGCCGCCAGGAAGAGGCCGGTCGTGTACGACAAGGACGCCGACGCGCACTACGACTTCACGTCGGCGTTCATCAAGTCGATGCGCGGATCCGACCCGGATGCCGCCGTCTACTACCTCGCCGCGATGCTCGAAGGCGGCGAGGACGCGCGCTTCATCGCCCGCCGCATGATCGTGCTCGCATCCGAGGACGTCGGCAACGCCGATCCGCAGGCACTCGTCGTCGCGGTCGCGGCCGCGCAGGCAGTCGAGCACGTCGGCCTCCCCGAGGCGCGGCTCAACCTCGCGCAGGCCGCGATCTACCTCGCGTGCGCGCCGAAGTCGAACGCGAGCTACGTCGCGATCAAGGAGGCGAGCGCGGACGTGCGCGAGCACGGGAACGTCAAGCCGCCGCCGTCGCTGCGCGACGCGAGCTGGTACGGGCGCCAGCTCGGTCACGGCAAGGGATACGTCTACCCGCACGACGACCCGCGCGGCTTCGAGGTCGACTACCTTCCCGACGAGCTCAAGGGCCGGAAGTACTACCGGCCCAAGGACGACGAGAAGGCCGAGTAGGCGTCGCTGCCGAAGACGGCGAAGACGACGCGGTCGAGCGAGTGCGGCCCGAACGCGCGCACCTCGTCGACCATCACCCGCGCGCAATCGTCGAGCGGGAGCCCGCCGACGCCGGTGCCGAACGCCGGCAGCGCGAGCGACCGGCAGCCGAGCTCGTCGGCGAGCACCAGGCACGCTCGCGTCGTCCGCCGCACGAGGTCCGCGTTCGTGCGCAGGTCCTGAGCCATGACTGCGCCATGGATCACATAGCGAGCCGGCAGCCGGCCGGCGGTCGTCGCCACCGCGGTGCCGACGGGGATCGGGCCCTTCGCCATCGCCTCGCGCTCGATTTCCGCCCCGCCCGCCCGCTTGAGCGCTCCGGCGACGCCGGCGCCCATCCAGAGGTGGTCGTTGGCCGCATTCGCGACCGCGTCGACCGCGAGCGCTGCGATGTCGCCGTCGACGACCTCGAGCTGCACGCCGGGGAGTATGGTCGCCGCATGCGGCTGCACGTGGTCGAGTGGGGCGATCCCGAGGCGCCGCCGGTCGTCTGCGTCCACGGCGTCGCCGGCCATGCGGGGCGGTTCCGGCAGCTCGCCGAGGAGCGCTGGGCGTCCCGCTTCCGCGTGATCGCGCCCGACCTGCGCGGGCACGGGCGGTCAGGCTGGGAGCCGCCGTACGACTTCGGCACCCATGTCGCCGACCTGATCGAGACGCTCGACGCGCTCGGCCTCGACCGGCCCGACTGGGTGGGGCACTCGTTCGGCGGGCGGCTCATCCTCGAGCTCGCGGCGCGGCACCCGGAGCGCATCGGGCGTGCCGTGCTGCTCGACCCCGCGATCCACGTCCTTCCGGACGTCGCCCACTGGGTCGCGTCGACCGAGCTGGAGGAGCCGGTGTGGGAGTCGGTCGAGGCCTGGGTGGCGGCGCGGGAGGACGCGGACGGCATCGACGCGGTGCGCGCGATCGCCGACGTCCAGGAGCAGGTCGAGACGCTGCCGGACGGGCGCGTGCGCCGCCTCACGTCGCAGGAGGCGGTCGGGTCGATCTACCGCGAGCTCGCCACCGAGCCCCCGCCGCCGCCGGCCGCCCCGACGCTGCTTCTCCACGCGCCCGCGTACGGGCTCGTGCGGGACGAGCACGTCGCGCTGTACGAGAACGTCATCGCCGTCCCCGGCATGCACATGGTGATGTGGGCGGCGTTCGACGAGACCGCCGATGCCGTCGAGCGCTTCCTCTCAGAGGATGCGCGCGCCGAGGGCTGACGCGATCAGCTCGACGGCGAGCTCGCCCGTCGCGTTCTCGCGATCGAGGATCGGGTTCACCTCGACGACGTCGAACGAGTCGGCGAGCCCGGACTCGGCGACGAGCTCCATCGCGAGGTGCGCCTCGCGGTAGGAGAGGCCGCCGCGCACGGGCGTGCCGACGCCCGGTGCGGTCTCGGGGTCGACGACGTCGAGGTCGAGGCTCACGTGCAGGAACGACGCACCCGAGGCGTGCGCGATCGCCTCGCGCATGCAGCGCTCGATGCCGATGCGGTCGAGGTCGGTCATCGTGAACACCTTGGCGTCGAGGCTCTTCAGCAGCTCGCGCTCGCCCTGGTCGAGCGAGCGGACGCCGACGAGGGACAGCCGCGCGGGCTCGAGCGCCGGCAGCGTCCAGCCCTCGTGCGCGAACGCCGGCCCGCCGAGGCCGAGCGCGGCCGCGAGAACCATTCCGTGCACGTTGCCGGAGGGAGACGACTCCGGCGTGTTCAGGTCCCCGTGCGCGTCGAGCCAGAGCACGCCGCCGCGCCCATGCACGCGCGCCATGCCGACGAGGCTTCCGAGCGCCACCGAGTGGTCGCCTCCGAGCACGAGCGGCGTCTGCCCCTTCGCCGTCGCCTGCGCCACGAGCTCGGCGACCCGGTCGCACAGCGCGAGAATCTGGTCGAGGAAGCGCGCGCGCTCGTCACCGCTCTCCGTCGACTCGGGGACCGGCGCCTCGATGTTGCCGTAGTCGACCGTCTCGATGCCGAGCGACGTCCGCAGGTGCTGCTCGATCCCCGCGTACCGGATCGCCGACGGGCCCATGTCGACACCGCGCCGCCCAGCGCCGAGATCGAGCGGAGCCCCCACGAGGCCCACCGTGCGTTGTGGTTGCACCGCCACCACGGCAAGGCTAACGTCCCCCCGTGGAGCACCCGGATGGATCGGTGGCGGTGCCGGTTCGCGTCCTCCTCGTGGACGACGACGCCGGCTTCGTCGAGTCGCTCCGCCCTCTCATCGAGCACCAGCCGGCGCTGACCGTCGCCGGCGTGGCCGAGAACGGGCTCGACGCCATCGAGCTCGCCGACGAGCTCGATCCGGACGCGGTCGTCATCGACCTGCACATGCCGGTCGTCGACGGCGTCACCGCCGTCGCCCGGCTCCGCAGAGACCACCCGAGCCTTTGCCTGATCGCGCTCACAGGCGACCCCGAGCCGCAGCTGCACAACGCGGTCACCGAGGCGGGCGCGGACGCGGTCCTCCTGAAGGGAGATCTCGTCGACAGCCTCGTGCAACGGCTCCACGCCGTCCGGGCCGATCAGGAACGTCGCTAGACTTCGACGCCCGCGGCGAGGTAGCTCAGCTGGTAGAGCACTCGGCTGAAAACCGGGGTGTCGCCGGTTCGAGTCCGGCCCTCGCCATCGCGACTGCAAGAGAGAGAGCCCCGGCCGACGCTCGCGCATCCACCGGGGCTCGGGGACGTCCGGACCGGTGTGACCGTGTCGCGAACGCCCGGTGCCGGGAGCCTAGCGCCTGCGCGCCCGAAATGCCGTGGCCGGAGGCGCCGCGAAGGCCGCAAAATCCGTGAAGCCGCGGCGTCCCAGCCCGTGCCGCAGCCGGTCCTCGGGGACGTGGATCGGCGTCTCCGCGCCGCGCGAGAACGACACCGCCAGGGTGCCTCCCGGAGCGACGACGCGGGCGAGCTCGTCGAAGAACGGAATCGCGTTCATCAGGACGATGAGATCGAAGCTCCCGTCCGGGAACGGCAGCTGCGAGGCGTCGGCGACGAGGAAGCGCGCGCGACCGCCCTTTCGCTCCGCTTCCGCCACCATCGCCGGCGCGAGATCGACGCCCACCACGTCGGCGGTGGGGAACCAGCCGGCGAGCGCGTGCGCCGCGACGCCGGTCCCGGTCCCCACGTCGAGGACGCGCGCAGGCGGATCGATGCCCTCGAGCGCGAGCCGGAGCGCGTCGAGATGCTCCGCCCGCAGGCGCGCCTCCCACGTCGGCGCGATGCGGTCGAACATGTCGCGCAGCCGACCGCGCACGAGACGCCAAAACAGCGGCCTCCGGACGACGACGTCCGTGATCAGCCGCGCGAGCTTGCGCTCATCCAACGTTGATCAAGAGGTCGCTTCCCTCCTCGATGCCGAGCAGCTCGGCGGCGCTTCCGCGGGAGACCGCGACAGCCACGTTGCGGTAGCTGTCCTCGTACAGGATGAGATCGCCGACGCGCGCGTCGCCGAAGGTTCGCGCCGCGACGGCGAAGTACTGCCGGTCGTTCACCGCGACCTCGACGCGCGCGCCCGGGACGATGCCCGCCTCCTCCAGCTGGTCGCGCGTGAGGTTGAGCGCGGCGTTCCCGAAACGGTCGACCGCGAGCACGCTCGCACGGATCGACGACTCGCCGACCTCGGGCTCGGGCACGTCGAGGCGCACGAGCTCGTCGGGGTCGATCGGCGGCCCGAGCTCGCCGAGCGGGACGCCGAGGCTGAGGTGCGCGGCAGCCGGCGAGAACAGGTCGCGGCCGTGAAACGTGCGCGACACGCGCTCGAGCGCGTACGCCGGATTCGCGAGCTCGTGCGCATCGGCGACGCCGCCGAACCGCTCCGCCGCAGGGAGCAGCAGGCCGTTGTCGGGGCCGACGTAGAACCGACCCTCGGCGTCGCGCAACGCGAGCGGACGACGGGAGCTGCCGACGCCGGGATCGACGACGGCGAGGTGCACGCCGGCCGGCATGTAGGGCAGCGTGTTCGCGAGCACGAGGGCGCCCTGCAGGATGCGCCCCGGCCGGATGCCGTGGGTGAGGTCGATGATCTGCGTCTCCGGCGCGATGCGCTTGATCACGCCGTGGCACGTGCCGACGAAGTCGTCGTCGAGACCGAAGTCGGTGAGAAACGTGACGAACATCAGAGAGAACGTACGGCATCGAGGAGGCCCTCGACGTCGTGACGCTCGGCGACCGCGGCGACCTCGAGGCCGAGCGAGAGCGCCTGCGCGGCGGTCTGCGGGCCGAGCGCCACGACCGGCATGCGCGCCCCGGAGGCCGCGAGCGCGCGGACGGCGGAGGGCGACATGAGCAGTGCGAGATCGGCCTCGGGCGCCTCCGACGCCAGCTCGATCGTCCGATACAGCGGCAGGAAGTCGGCCGCGAGCACGCCGCGGCGGGCGCCCTCCGCCGCCGCAAGGAGCACGCGGCCCTCGGGCAGCTCGTCGCGCAGCCCCTCCTGCGTGTGCGTCCCGGCGACGAGGTCGACGCGCAGGCCGTGCTCGCGCAGCGCATCCGCCGTCGCCGGCCCGATCGCGGCGATGCGGTTCGCGGTGACGCCGCGCCTCGCGAGCTCGCGCGCACCGTTCTGGCTGGTCACGACGAGCCAGTCGTACTCGGACGCGTCGATCGGCTCGTCGCCGAGCGGCTCGATGCGGATGAGCTGGCAGAGCACCGCCTCGTGACCGAGCGCTTCGACACGCTCGACGAGATCAGCGCGAGTGACGACGATCCGCATCCGCGAGCTCCGCGCCGAGCGCGGCCGGGTCGTCGCCCGTGAGCCGCTCCACCCACGTGCCGTCCACGGCGGCGACGAGACCCGTCAGCGTCGTGCCGTCGTGGTGCGCGGCGACCGGCGCGAGGCAGCCGCCGCCGACCGCGGCGACCACGGCGCGCTCGGCCTCTACCCGCCGGTGCGTCTCGGCGTCATCCGCCGCAGCGACGAGGTGGCCATCACCCTCCCGCACCTGGAAGGCGAGCGCACCCTGTCCCGCCTCCGGGAGCAGCTCTTCCGGGTCGAAGCGGTGGCCGACCTCGTGCGCGAGCCCGAGGCGGTCGAGGCCGCACGCCGCGAGCACGATCGCGTCGAGCCCCCGTTCGCTGCGTTTGCGCAGGCGTGTGTCGATGTTGCCGCGCAGCGGCTCGATCGACAGCGTCGGCTCGAGCGCGAGCAGCTGCGCCTTGCGGCGGGCCGACGCAGTGCCGACGCGCATCCCCGGGCGGATGCCGTCCGCACCGCAGAGCGCATCGCGTGGATCCTCCCTCGCGAGATACGCGCCGACGACCAGTCCCTCGCGATCGCTCGACGTCATGTCCTTCGCCGAGTGCACGGCGACGTCGATGCGATGGTCGAGCAGCGCCTCCTCGAGCTCCTTCACGAACACGCCGCGCGCGCCGATCTCGCCGAACGGCTTCGTGCGGTCGCGATCGCCTGCCGTCGTGATCGGGACCAGGGCGATCTCGATCCCGGGCGCCCGCAGCCGTGCCGCCGCCCGCTCGGCCTGCGTCAGCGCGAGCCTGCTACCGCGGCTTCCGACGCGGATCAGCACAGTGCGTCTTCCTCCGCACGGGCTGGCCGCACAGCGACGCGCCACGCGGGCGCACGCGAACGAATGCGGTGGGGACCTGAAGCGGCAGCGGCCGCCCGGTCAACCGCAGCGGTAGCGGCTTCAGCGCTCTTCCTCGCCGAGACCGAACAGGTGCCGCACGGCCTCAGCATAAACGACCCCATCGGCTGCCGCGGCAGCCTGCTTCAGGCGGACGGTCGGCAGGTGCAGCAGCTTGTCGACGATGCGCGACGTCACCGCTTCCACGGCGCGCCGCTGACTCTCGTCGAGCCGCGCGAGCGCCCCCTCCGCCTTCGCCAGCTCCTGCTCGCGGATCTCCTCGGCCCGTGCCCGCAGCGACGTGATCGCCGGCACGATCTCGAGCGATGCCTGCCACTCGTGGAACTTCTCCGCCTCGCCCGCGACGATCCCCTCCGCGCGCTCGGCCTCGCTGCGACGGCCGGCCAGCGTCTCGGCGACGATCGCCTCGAGGTCGTCGATGTCGTAGAGGTAGCAGCCGTCGAGCGCGTGGATCTGCGGATCGAGATCGCGTGGAACGGCGAGGTCGACGAGCAACAGCCGGCGGCCGCGGCGCGCGCGCTCGACGGTGGCAGCGTCGAGCACGTACCCCGGCGCGCTCGTAGACGAGACGACGACGTCCGCGCGCCCGAGCTCCTCCTCGATGCGCGCGCGGTCGGTCTTGCTGTCGGCGACGAACGCGATCTCGGCACCGCGCGTGCGCAGGTTGCGCGCAGCCTGGCCGCTGACCTTGCCCGCGCCGATCAGGAGGATCGCGCAGCCCTCGAGATTCCCGAAGACCTGCTCGGCGAGCGCAGCGGCAGCCGACGACACGGACGCAGGGCTCTCCCCGATCGCGGTCTGCGCCCGCACCTTGCGGCCGGCGTGCAACGCGTGCCGGAAGACGCGGTCGAGGAGCGGCCCCGGCGTGCCCGCCTCGTACGCTGCGCGCACCTGCCCGAGGATCTCGCCCTCGCCCGGCACGAGCGAGTCTAGGCCGCCCGCGACGCGGAAGAGGTGGAGAGCTGCCGCCTGGTCGCGAAGGCGGTAGAGCGCCGGCTCGAGCTCGGCGAGCACGGCTGCTGCGCGGCGCTCGGCGTCGTCGCCGTCCTCCGCCTCGAGATACAGCTCGGTCCGGTTGCACGTGGACAGGCAGACGGCGGCGCCGAGCTGCTCGGCGAGCGAGTGCGCCTGCTCGCGGTCGAAGGCGACGCGCTCGCGAAGCTCGACCGGAGCGCGGTGATGAGACGTGCCGACGAGAACCAGATGCGTCACGCGAAGTGCGTCCCCTGCAGCGCGATGCGGACGACGACGACGAGGACGAAGCCTGCGAGTGCGACGTAGGACGCGCGCCGACCGGACCAGCCGCGTGCGCGCGCGACGAGATACGCGCTCCAAACGACCCACGTGACGAGCGTCGCCACGACGAGCGCGTCGACGCGCTGGCCGCGCGCCACGAGTCGGCCGATGCCGACGGCGATGCCGAGCGTGAGCGCGGGCACCGACACGAGCACGGTGCGCACGGCTAGCCGGTCGAGCGTCGCGAGCGACGGCGCGGGCCGACGCAGGATCGTCGCCTCGCGCCGCTTCAGCCGCCGCTCCTGCCACAGGTAGAGCGCCGACAGCGCGGCCGCGAGCGTGAAGCCCGCGAATGCAACGAGCACGAGCCCGACGTGCACGACGAGGAAGAGGTTCGAGTAGTGGCTCCGCTCGCCGACGCCGGTGCCGCCGCCCGCCCGGGAGACGACGAGCAGCACGGCCGCGAGCGGCATGACGGCGAGGCCGAGCAGGCGGTAGGGGCGGCGGCAGCCCCAGATGAGATAGGCGGCGACGACGAGCCACACGAACAGGTTCAGCGAGCCGGCCCACGTCCCCCACGGGAAGCCGTCGTCGCGGACGACCTGGAACGCGAGCAGCGCCGTCTGCACGAGCCAGCCGAGGCGCACGCCCCACGTCGCGGCGCGGCCCGCGGGCCCGGGCCGGCGGACGTCGCCGAGGTAGCCGACGGCGGCTTCGCCGTACAGCAGCAGCGCAGGCCAGAAGAGCAGCTCAGCCAACGTGGATCGTCTCGCGCTCGTCATCTGCCACCTCGGGCCGCTGCCGCTCGAGCTCGTCGACCTCGCGCTCGAGCCGCTGCAGCTTGAGCGCGATGAGGACGACGTAGGCGAGTACGACGCCGAAGATCACGCAGTACGCCGCGGTGACGTACTTCTCGGCGGTCGTCACGCGAGCCTCAGCTCCCGCAGGCGCGCGTCGATGCGCTTGCCCGAGAGCTCGACGCGGTAGAGCGTGTACGCGAGCACGAGCAGCGCAGCCTGCGCGACGCAGTACGTGACGAGCATCGAGCCCGGCAGGTTCTTGCTCACGTTGCTCGTGAAGACCACCGGATGGATGAAGTGCTTCGCGATGCGGATCGCCAGGAAGCTGACCGGGATGAGCACGACGCCGAACAGCGCGTACACGGCGCTCAGGTTCGCGCGCTGCGGGCCCGGGTCGACGGAGAAGCGAAGCATGAAGTACGCCGCGTAGAAGAGGAACAGCACGAGGAAGAGCACGAGCTGGTCCTCGCTCCAGAGCCACCAGTG
>Ga0075276_10000216_pt1 | contig 17005 bp, 16 predicted proteins | sample SF_Rice_5C_80N_4_FD_69770 | JGI IMG/M metagenome (GOLD analysis project Ga0075276, IMG submission 69770) | Rice paddy soil microbial communities from Twitchell Island, California, USA - SF_Rice_5C_80N_405 | ecosystem: Environmental > Terrestrial > Soil > Paddy field/soil | place: USA: Twitchell... | reverse complement strand
CACTGGCGCTGGGTCCTGCTGCTGTTCCTGTACAGCGCCGACGCGCACGCATGGGGCCTGTATACCCACGTATACTTTGCGCAATACCTGCTCTGGGCCATTCCGCTCACCGATTCCCGCTATTACCGGGCCGTGAGGCAATTTCCCGGACTCGCGCTGGCAGGCGCATGCTTGCCCGACCTGGCGCTGATGGGCAAGGCCTTCGGTCTGCACCGCGTCGCCGATTCGCATGACTGGCAACTCGCGCACGAACTCCGGAATAACGCCGGCAGCGATGCGGAACGCGCGATCGCCGTCGGCTACGCCTGCCATCTCTGGGTGGACATCATCGCCCATAACCATTTCGTGCCTGCGCATGAAACAATGTGGACTAACATCCCGCTGCTGACGCATGCAGCCGCCGAATTCGCCATGGATCATTATGTAGGCAGCCACGTATACCGGCGCTCTTCCGAATTGCTGCGCACCCACGAACAGCAACTTGCCGCTTATGTCTCCCGCCACTTCCAGTGCGGCGTACCGCAGGCGCGCCGCGCACTCGCCTCCCTCGGCGCCGCAGATGGCATATTGCGTGGGAGCGGACTGCCGGGGCTTTGCTTCCATGCCGCGCAAGCGGTGGACAAGGGGCTGCAGCGCCGCTTCACCTACTATCTGAGCGAAACATCAGGCCGGCTGCGCCAGATCAACCGCATTCTTGGGGGCGAAACACCCGAATGGCTGGCCGACCCGCCCAACCCGGAGGCGGCGCAGCGGCGCATCGCAGGTATCCCGCGGCTCACGCTGCGGCACCGCATCCCGCTCCCGCAGGATTTCTTCGTCGCCGCTGAGGCCTGACATCGCACCGGGGAGGCCAGCCAGTCACACTTGCCACTTTACCCCCTTGATGCGGATCGCCAGCCCTGCTGCCGCGACTATCATGTGCGACAGCAGCGCCATGTCCGTGGGCATGCCGCGCCGGCGCACGTCGAGCAGCAACGCGATGCGCATCCGGTCGCTGCGGTTCCACACCTCGTGCGGATAGGTGTCGTCCCACAGCAGATACTCGCCGTCGCCGATGCGGTGGTCGCGGCCGTCTATGGTGAGCACGGCCGCCGGCAATCCATCAGCCAGCATCGGCACGGACAGCCCCATGTAGAAGCGCGTCACCCCGCGAAACGGTCCCCGATGCAGAGGGATGTGCTTATTCGGCGCAAGGAAGGAGAAGGCCGCCGACAGGATGTCCGAATGGGAGGCCAACAGCGCCGCGAGCACCGGGCAACGCGCCATGTTGTCGGAGACATCCGCGCCATAGGCCTTGAGCACGAACAGCCGCCAGTCGCGATGGTCATTGGCCGAGATCGGCGCTTGCGCCGGCATGAGGTCATGGAAGCGCGGCACCCGCTCCAGGGCCGCGGCAACCTGCTCCGCCTCAGCGCGCAGCGCCTTCCAGCGCGCCGCCACCTCGCCGGCGGCGGGAAAATCGAATGCGGGATCGAGCACCGCCGGCGCCGAGATGCGGCGATCATAGAGCCAGCGCAGTGCGCCGGCGCCCGCGTCGTACAAAGCGCTCATCGAGCGTCTCCAGGGAAGACATGCGAAACGCCCATCCTATGGCGCAATTGTTACGCATTTGTGAAAGCGCAGGCAGGCAAGGCGCGCCTCAGCCTGCGCCGTTCGCGGCCCCGCCGGGATAGGTGATGCGCCCGTGTTCCACCCGGGCGAAGGTTGTCAGGGCATGCGGCTGGCGATGGGTCTTGCTCGTGATATGTTCCACGGGGATGCCGCGGACCGTGAGCGAATCGGCGATGAGCGAACGGTGACAACGCCACGGCACGGCCTCGGCGCACATGACGGCAGTGCGCTGGCGCGCAGCCAGCGCGATGAGCTGTTCGAGGGCCTGCGCGTACTCCGCCGTCTGCATGTAGTCCGCGTAGCCGCGGAAGGATTCGTTGCGCCAGCCCGAATTGGGCGAATCGCGCCGCGCATGGCGCAGGCCGCCCAGACCGGGAAGGTGCACATAGCCTATTCCCGCCGCTTCCAGTGCGGTTCGCAAGGCATCTTTTTCGAACTGGGGATGGCGGCGCGAGCGCGGTATGGTGCGGACGTCCGCGACTCGCTCAACGCCGTGCGCCTGCAGCATGGCGATGAAGTCATCTATCGCATGCGTCGAATGGCCGACGGTGTATACCGGCCTGGGCGGCGCAGCGTTCTCCGGTCTGGCGGCATGCATGGCTATCCTTGCACGGCAGCGCGCCGCAGGCATGCGTCTGCCACGTCCATTCGATGCGGGCGCTCTTCCCGGCTGTACCGCGGCTACTCGTCCAGCAGCCGGACCTGCGCTTCCCCGCTCATCTTGTCTATATCCACCTCAACTTCGCAGTATTCGGTAAGCGGGCTCTCCGGCGTGGGGTCATTGGCGCAGGCGCAGCCGCCGAGCAGCCCCTCGTAGAAGATGCCCGCCCGCACCCGGATGGCGCCGCCGGTATCCATGGTGCGCTGGATGAGCACCGTGACCGGCGTGTCCGCCACCGTGCTGCCCTGCGTCAGCGCCTTTTGCAGCGGCAAGTCTGCCGCATGCTGTGCAAGTTCGCTCTTGAGCACGGCGTCGAACTCACGGGTTTCCCATGCGGCGAGAGATTTTTCCAGTGTAAGCATCGTTTTCTTCGGTACCGGGGAGAACATGCGGCCTGCTGCGCCCTCCGGCACAGGGCCGAATCGCTGTGCACAGCTTACGCCTGTTCGGCGAGCTTGCGCAATACCGCCTTCAGGAGCTGCCAGCACCTTGCCACCGAGGCAATCTCCACCCTCTCGCCCGGGGCGTGGGCGCCCCGGATGTCCGGGCCGAAGGAGATCATGTCCAGATGCGGATGGCTCGCAGCAAGCAGCCCGCATTCCAGCCCCGCGTGTATCACCTGCAGGCTCGCGGGGTGGCCGAATTCGGCGGTGTAAACCTGCTGGCACAGCGCGAGCAGGTGCGAAGAGGGATTTGGCGTCCAGCCGGGGTAGGCGCCGTCCTTCCAGGCATCGAGTTCATAACTTGCGGCATAGGACACCAGCTTGCCTGCCAGCGCGTCGGCACGGGTATTGTCCAGCGAGCGCACCTTGAAGGTGGCGTGGAAGGCCCCTTGCGTCAGGCGCACGACGCCGAGATTGTCCGAGGTGTCGACCACGCCCTGAAAATCCGCACTCATCTGCGATACGCCGTTGATTGCAATATCGAGAAAGGCGAGCACACGCTCGCCCTCCACCCTCGCCAGCGCCCGCTCGGGCAGCAATTCATAATGCGCGCAGGCCAGGGAGATATGCGGCTCGTCCGCGCCGTAGCGCTCGCGCCACGACTGCAGCCGGTGCTGCACCCAGGGGTCGACGGTGGAGGCGATCTGGGCCGGAAGCGCGCACACCGCGTAGGCCTCGCGCGGAATGGCATTGCGCGCGGTGCCGCCGCCCAGCTCGACCAGGCGCAAATCGCAGTGCGAGGAAAGATCGTGCAGGGCTTCGGCCAGCAGCTTGATGGCATTGCCGCGCACCAGATGGATGTCGATGCCGGAATGCCCGCCGCGCAGGCCGCTCACGTCGAAACGCACCGCCGCATAGTCCGGCGGCAGCGCCTCCTGCGCGCAGGTCCGCTGCACGTGCACGTCCACCCCGCCCGCGCAGCCCAGATAGAAGTGGCCCCATTCCTCGGTATCGAGGTTGATCAGCGTCTCGCCCCGCAGCGTGCCGGGGGCGAGGTCACGCGCCCCGTCCATGCCGGATTCCTCGTTCACCGTCAGCAGCACTTCCAGCGGCGGGTGCACAAGCCCCGGCTCCTCCAGCGCGGCCAGCGCAAGCGCCACGCCGATGCCGTTATCCGCGCCGAGCGTGGTGTTCTCGGCCACCACCCAGCCCTCGCGCACCACGGCCTCGATCGAGTCGCGCTCGAAATCGTGCGCCGTGACCGCGTTTGCCTGGCACACCATGTCGAGGTGGCCCTGCAGAATCACGCCCGGCAGGTGTTCGCAGCCCGCGCTGGCGGGTTTGCCCAGGATGAGATTGCCCGCGCCGTCCACGCGCGCCGCGATGCCCCGCGCCTGCGCCCATTCGGCGAGGCGGGCGCGCAGCGCCGCCTCGTGCAGCGAAGGGCGGGGAATGGCGCACAGGGTGGCGAAGTGCGCCCAGACGGGGCGCGGTTCCAGCGAGGTGAATTGATCAGGCATGGCGGCGCTTAAGGAGTCGCGGAATGTCTACGGGATTGCGCGGATTGTATCAGGCCCGCAGACAGCGGGATAAAACAGTTGTAGCAGGCGGGGTTTCCCACTATCCTTACGGCATCCAACACCAGGCCGGGGACGATGGAAGCTAGCAAGGCATTGCTGGACACGCTGATGATGACGACGGAAGAGGCGATCCTCGTGATCGATCCGGACCGGCGCATCGTGAAAGCCAGCAAGGCCTTCGAGGCCACCACCGGCCTGCGCCTGCCCGCGCGGAATGACAGCGTCCCCGAGCGGCTGGAGCACGTGGACGGATTCGCGGCGCTCTCCAGCCTGGTCGGCGAGGTGTGTGCATCGGGGGAATGCCGCCGCGGCGCGCTCGCCGATCACCCCAACCGCTGGGAATACCATATCGAGCCGGTGCGCGAAAACGGCAAGGTCGCGTGCTGCGTCTCCATCCTGCGCGCACCGGCGGCGGACCTCTCCGCCGACACCGCGGAACCGCCCGGACTCTCCAGCCGCGCCCTGATCTACGACCGCATCGGCCAGGCCGTCAACCAGGCCCAGCGCGCGGGAAAGGCGGTGCTGGTGATGCTGGTCAGCATAGACCGCTTCCGCGAGATCAGCGACGTGCTGGGCGAGGCCACCAGCGCGCAACTGATGCAGGACATCACCACGCGCCTGCGCATGTGCGCCCGCACCAGCGACGCCGTGGCCCGGCTCGAGGGCGATCGCTTCGCCTTTGTGATGCAGCTCGCCTCTTCGGGCGACAGCGTGCTGCTGCCGGAAAAAATCCTGGCGGCATTCGACCGCACCTTCGAACTCAGCACCGGACGCGACGTCGCCGTCAGCTGTTCGGTGGGGGCAAGCATCTTCCCGGATGACGCCGCCGCGGCCGATGCGCTGATCAAGAACGCTTCCATTGCGCTGCACCACGCTGAGACCAGCGGCGCCAACCGCTACCAGTTCTTCTCCAACGAGATGAATGCGCGCGCGAGGCGGCGCCTGGAAATCGAGAGCGGCATCCGCCGCGCGCTCGCCAACGGCGAGCTGCGCGTGTACTACCAGCCCAAGATCAACGTCAGCACCCGCCAGGTCGCCGGACTGGAGGCCCTGGTGCGCTGGCAGGATCCGCTGCGGGGCCTGGTCTCGCCGCTGGATTTTATCCCCATCGCCGAGGAAAGCGGGCTGATCGAGCAGATCGGCCACTGGGTGCTGGAGGAAACCTGCGCCCAGGCCCGGCGCTGGCAGGCGGCGGGCCTGCCGCCGGTGCGCGCCTCGGTCAACGTCTCGGCGCGCCAGTTCCGCAACAGCAATTTCGTGCCGCTGGTGGAGGACGTGCTGGCGCACACCGGCCTGGACCCCGAGTGGCTGGAACTGGAGATCACCGAGAGCATGCTGATGGGCGACATCGGCGCGATCGCGAATCGCATGCAGGACCTGCGGCGCACCGGCGTCTCGCTCTCCATCGACGATTTCGGCACGGGTTATTCCAGCCTCTCCTACCTCAGCCGCTTCCCCATCACCACCCTCAAGATAGACCGCGCTTTCATCGCCGACGTGCAGCACAATCCGCAGACGGCCGAGATCGCCCGCGCCATCATCGGCATGTCGCACGGGCTGAATCTGGAAGTGGTGGCCGAAGGCGCGGAAGTGAAAGAGCAGGTCGACTTTCTGCACACGCACGGCTGCCACCTGATACAGGGCTATTACTACAGCCGTCCGCTGCCCGCGGATGACTTCGCCTTGCTGCTGCGCAACGGCCTCGTCGAACACTCGCCGCCCCCGGCGTAGTAGCGCGGCGCACCCCGCCCCTAGCGCAGGTCGCGCAAGTCGTCCGGGATCGGATACGCCGGATAGCGCTTGCTGAAAGCGGCAAGCGCCTGCTTCGCCTCTTCCTGCCGGCCTTCCTTCTTCAGTTGCCGGATGCGCGCCAGCCATGGCCCGGGCGCAGGTGAGACTGGCGCTTGCAGCATAGCGGCGGGGGCAGCCGTCTGCGCCGGGGGCACAGCCTCCGTCGTCGCAGCCGCCGGAGCAGGCTCGCGCGGCGGCGGCGCCGCCGCCCTCTCCTGTGTCGCAGGCGCGGCCTCCATCGCCGCAGGCACTGCCGGAGCCTCCCGCACGGCCGGGGCGGGCGCCGCCGGGGGCGCCTTCGCGGCCGCCTTGTTTTCTTTCCTCACGATATTTCCGCGCACCCGGTCCTGCTGTGCGGCGGCGTTCGCTTGCGGCTTGGAGACGGACTCGGACGGGGCCGCGGCAGCCCGTTGCTTGTCGGCAATTGCCGCCCCCGCCTCCGGCGGGGCCAACCCAGCGGCCGCAGGCGGCACTGCGGCAGGTGCTGCTTCCGGCGCGCTTGCGGGCGCGGACGGCTCGGGCGCCTGCCCGGTGATATAGGGCAGTTGCAGCCCCACCATGGCCACGATGACCAGCGTGGCGGCGACTGACAGCGGCAGGGTCCATTTCTGCCACGCACGCCAACCCGAAGACCCCGCGCGCATCCGCGCGCGGGCGCTGGCCCGGCCGGGAACGGCGCCCGCGACGCGGTGCGCCTCATCGCGAATCGCGTAGTCGAGGTACGCCGGCGACTCCGCCCCCGGCAGCTTGGCGTAGGCATCGGACAGGCTGGAGTCGCCCGCCATATACTTTTCGAATTCGCTATCCTGATCGTCGGTCATATCAGGCCTTTCAGTCCTTCCCGCAATTTTGCCACGGCGTAGCGCAATCGGCTCTTCGCGGTTTCCGCGCTCACCCCGGTTGCCGCGGCGATCTCGTCCAGCGACAGCCCCGCCTCTTCGCGCAGGAGGAAAGCCTCGCGCTGCGGCGCGGGAAGCCCGGCAATCTCGTCCAGCAGGCGTTCGGCCAGGCGCTTGCGCGACACCATGACCTCCGGATCCGCCGCGGGATCCGCGGGAATGGCGGCTTCCGGCGGGTCGCCGTCCGGATCGTCATCCTGAAATTGCATACCCACCAGGGCGAGCTCGGGCTTGCGGCGAAAATGGTCGACCGCGCGGTTGTGGGCGATCTGGTACAGGTAGGTGGAAAACCTCGCGCTGGCGTGGTAGCGCTCGCGGCTGCGGATCAGATTGCCCCACACATCCTGGAACAATTCCTCCGCCACGCCGGGTTGCCGGCACAGACGCAGGAGATAACGGTACAGCCCGCTCTTGTGGCGGCGATACAGCACATCGAATGCCGCCGCATCGCCATCGCGATAGCGCTCCATCAATTGCTCGTCTGCCAGTTCCTCCCGCATGGGCGGAAAGTATATGTCAGGCCACCCGTTCCCGCCATGTGGATATGGCCGCGGCGAAAAGCCTTGCGGCTATCCATGTGCCGGGCGGACGCCGGCAGGCCGCGGCAATCGCGATCACCCCGCCCTCATTCGCTCGTGCACGGCGCCATCCCCGAATATCCGGGGGACTGGAGCTGTAAACGAATGACGCGGCAAATCGGGGTTGGCGCAGACCGCAACCGCAGCAGAGAGGAAGTGAACGGCATAAAATAGATATGCGATTTCATGGAGTTAAATAGCAATCCACCATTCATCGGGGAAATTGGCACATTCGCGACAAAAATAGTTGACTGAGTCTGTCAGCTTTAATTAAAATCGAGCGGCGTTTATATCAGAAAGAGGTGCCACCATGTCGAGCCCAACCTTATTCACCGCAGTGGAGCAGGGCAATCTGCAAGCCGTGAACGCGCTGCTGCAGGCCGGCGCGGATAGCAATACCCGCAATGCCGAGGAAATGACCCCGCTGATGGTGGCCGCCGGCCTGGGCCACATGGACATCGTCGAAACCCTGCTCGATCAGGGCGCGAACGTCAACGCCCGGAATACCCTGGGCTGGACGGCGCTGATGAAGGCCATCTACAACTACGAACAGGACACCGGATTTCCCGAAATCATTTCCGCGTTGATCGCTGCCGGTGCGGAATTCGAAAACCAGATCGCCTACGGCACGCGGCCGCTGATGCTCGCCGCCGGTTACGGACAAGCCGAGGTGATCGCGGTTCTGCTCGCCGCCGGGGCGGATGTCATGGCGAAGAACGAAGGCGGCTTCACGGCACGCACCATGGCGGAATACAAGGACTATGTGCAGGTCATCAACCTGCTGTATGAGGCCGAGATCATCGCCGGCACCAATCCGGAAGGGGCCTGCTCCACCCGGCAGCCTGCTGGCGGCGCCCAGGTGATCCAGTTCGCGCCGCACGCCAAGAACTAATTCGCCGCAAACCGGGGAACACCGGCCGGACTGGCCGCAATGCAAGCCCCTCTCAAATCGTGTTGATTTTTGAGGCGTCAAGCCCGCCCGCCCATAGCCCTGCCAGAAATGGCGGGGCTTTTTTCTGCTGAGTGGCCGCTTTGCGCGGGCTCAATGGCTGAGTATCAGGTCGGCAGCGTGCCCATAGCGGTCGTGACGCGATCGCGGAAGCGGTCATTCCGTAGTGTGGGCAAAAGCGCAGCGTTGCCCACCGATTGCTCCGGGTGGGCACGGCTTTCAGCCTTTGCCAACCCTACCTGGCTTCAGTTCAGGTGCCACGTTGCGTGTCGCGCGGCAGGAATCGCCCCCAGTAGATTTCCAATGCCTCATTTATCATTTTGTTATCGCCGGAGCTGACTTGAACCAACTCAGGCAGGGCAATAAGGAATTGCGCAACAGAGGTATTTTGCTCGGTGCTAAGAAGGTCGACGCCCTCAAGCCAACGCAGGTTATATAAGGTTCCTATAACACGCATTGACGCCGGCCCATAATGGTCGAGAAGCGAGAGCATCAATGCGGGCAGGTAGTAACGAAACCCAGCATCGTCCAAGTGAGCGATATTGTCACGTTCCAGTTCCTCGAATGGAATCTGTGTCCAGTCGTCGACAATCTCCGAACGCTTAAGATCCTCAAATTCCGGATCCGAGCAACCTTCCCCGTATCTGTCGATAACTTCAGCCTGTCGCAGGCTGATGCCATCACCAAGGCGCACGCCGGAAAAGCTGGTGCGAATGCTCTTTTCTATGTACGCGCGTAGAGACGTTCTGTCGCTCATGGGTACCTAATGCGTATCACACCCGAATACGGCCCACGGGGGGCTGCTGGCGTCTGACTTTGAAAATTGGCTCAATTCAGGACTGCGACGTTACGTCGGCTCCTGGGACAACTCCGTCCCTCTGGTTCGTCCGCTTTCGACCAGTCTACTTGAGGGGGCGATCGGCTGCAATCCTGAAGCATTCCGGCATCAGGCAGCGTTGTATTAACGACCGTTGCGGGGGATTGGAATGCCAGGTGGCTTGCCGGGTTCTGCCGGCGAAATCGCTTTTGCCATGTAGAAGCGCGATTTGCCGTCAGGAAATGCGCCCCCAACAGTATGCGCCTTCATCATCAACACGTTTCAGGAGGGGCTTGGCCGCGAGGCAGGTCCGGCTTTTTTTCCGCCGCCCAGCCCGGTTTTTTTTGCGGTCCGGCTTTTTTCGGCCCGGACTTTTCTTGCGCCTCAGTCGCGCCGAAACAGGTCGTCCAGCGGGTTCTTGTTCCCTGCGGGTGCGTCGGCGGCGGCATCGCTTTCTGCATGGGCCGAACCCACCCGCTTCGCGGCGTATTCCTCTTCGATATTGTCGCGGTAATAGCTCCATGGGGAGCTTGCTGTGCTCAGCCCGCGCCAGGCTTCCGCGCCCACGCCGCTGTATTGCAGCATGCTCCCGTCTGCGAGCTGCACCTGCAGCACGCGCCCGCGCGCATCGTAGCCCATGCCGCGCAGCTTACCGGAACTGATCTTCTTCATTTCCATGGTTGGACCTCCCGCCACGGGCGCGGCCCGGCGCGCCAGCGCGCCGTCAATGTGCGGTTGGGGGCGCGGGCTGTGCAGGCGCCTGGGCCGGTACGGGCGCCTGGGCCGGTGCAGTCTGGCCGCGCATGAATTGTGCGGACACCGATTGTCCCGCCTCGGCCCTGGCAAGCTCGGCGAGGTCGGCCGCCTTCTTGAAGGCCGCTTCCGCACCCGCCGCATCGCCCTTGGCGACGCGCGCCTTGCCGATCAATTGCCAGTTCACCGCCTGCAGGCGGTGATTGGCGCCGGAGAAACTGTTGGATTTGCGCGCCAGCGAAATGGCCGAGTCATAGCGGCCCTGGTCCAGCCGCACCTGCGCCAGTTGCTGCCACACCCAGGGATTGCGCGGCTGGATGTGCAGGGCGCGCTCCAGCGAGGCGCCCGCGACTTCGCTGCGGCCGGCATCGGTCTCGCGCTGCGCGCGGTCGAGCAGCGCCACGACTGCGGGGATTTGCGACATGTCGGTCCGCTGCACCGGCTCGATCGGCGGCGGCGCCACCGCGGCGGGGGGCGGCACCGGCTGCGGCTGGCCCGGTTGCACGGCCTGTGGCGGCGGCTGAACGCCGGGCGGGGGCGTTACCGCGCCCGCTGGCGGCTTGGTGACGGTGGCGCAGCCCGCGAGCAGAAGCAGCGCGGCGGCGGCGGAATACAGACCCAGTGCATTTTTCACTTGAATAACCTCTGGAACCAGCTCTTCTTCTCAGGTTCCTTCTGCCGAGTTGATGTCCCTGCGCCAACGGCGGACGCCGCCGCCACAGGGGTCCGCGCAGCCGCGACAGTGGCCGCCGCTACGCCCGATGCTGCACCGCAGGGAACGAACTGCGTGGGCGCCGAGCCCTTGATGAAGGGCAGCATGATGCCCTGCGCGCAGCCGTCATCATAGCGCACGCCGGTCTTGGGGTCGACATCGGCCATTTCCACGTCGTCCGGCATGGCCGGCTGCAGCGGCTCGGGGTTGATGTTCTGCATCATTTGTCCCCATACCGTCATCGCGCCCGAAGCGCCGGTCAGCCCGGTAGGCTTGTTGTCGTCGCGGCCCACCCATGCCACGGCCACGCGGTCGCCGGTGAAGCCCGCAAACCAGCTATCGCGCAGATCCTCGGTGGTGCCGGTCTTGCCCGCCACGTTGAGGTCGGCAGGCAGGTAACGCGAGAGGCCCTGCGCCGTGCCGTAGCGCACCACGCCCTGCATCGCGGCGGTCAGCACGAACACCGGCCCGGGCTGGGCGACCTCCTTCACCTCAAGCGGGTAGCGCTGCAGGGTCCGGCCGTCGGCAGTGACGATGGCGCGAATCGCCCGCAGCGGCGTGCGGAATCCGCCGTCCGCGAAGGTCTGATAGAGCTGCGTCACCTCGATGGGCGAAAGGCCGAAGGCGCCGAGCAGCGACGACGGGAACACCGGCACAGGATGATCCACGCCGAAATCGGGCAGGCGGTCGAGTATGCGCTCCACGCCGAGATCGATGCCCATGCGCGCGGTGGCGACGTTGAGCGAGTCGGCCAGCGCCATGCGCAACTGCACCTGGCCGTTGAAGGTGCGCTCGTAATTGTGCGGCTTCCATACCGGCGAGCCGCGCTGCTTGTAGGCCAGCGGCGTATCGTCCAGCGGCGTGATCAGCGTGTAGTGTTCGGGATCTTCCAGCGCCGTGAGGTAGATCAGCGGCTTGATGGTCGAGCCTATGGGGCGCTCGCTGTCCAGCGCGCGGTTGAAGCCCGCGAAGCGCGCATCGCGTCCGCCCACGATGGCCTGGATCTCGCCGGTCTGCGTGGTGCTCACCACCACCGCGCCTTCCAGCGTGCCGTGCTTGATGCGGCGCGCCTTCTCGATGGCGTCGAGCCGGGTCTGCAGGGCGGTCTCGGCCTGGTGCTGAACGAAGGGATCGAGCGTGGTGAAGATGCGCAAGCCTTCGCTGCGCAGGTCGTCGTCGCGGTAATCGCGCTGGAGCTGGCGGTACACATACTGCATGAAGGCCGGATAGGGCGAGGTGCCGGCCGGCGCGCGCGGCACGACGCCCAGCGACTTGCGGATGGCGGCGGCGGCCTGTTCCTGGGTGATGACGCCCTGCCCCGCCATTTCCTGCAGCACCACATTGCGGCGCTTGAGTGCGGCGGCAGGGTGCTTGCGCGGGTCATAGACGGTGGGGCCTTTGACCAGGCCGACCAGCAGCGCGATCTCCTGCGGCTCCAGCCGGTCAAGCGGCTTGTCGAAATAGAAATAGCTGGCAAGGCCGAAACCGTGGATGGAGCGGTTCGCATCCTGCCCCAGGAACACCTCGTTGAGGTAGGTCTCCAGGATCTCGTTCTTGCTGTAGTGCATTTCCAGCAGCACCGCCATGATGGCCTCGGTGCCCTTGCGCGTGAGCGTGCGCTTGGGGCTGAGGAACATGTTCTTCACCAGTTGCTGGGTCAGCGTGCTGCCGCCCTCGATGCGCTGGCCGGTGACCGTCCGGAACAAGGCGCGCGCAATGCCGCGCGGGTCCACGCCCCAGTGGGTGTAGAACTTGCGGTCTTCCGTCGCGACCAGCGTATCCGTGAGCATCTTCGGCACGTCCTTGAGCTGCACCAGCTCGCGGTCCTCGTTGTGGCCTGGGTAGATGCCTCCGATCAGCGGCGGCTCCATGCGCAGCAGCGCGAGATCGGTATCCGCCGCCGCCTGCGTCTGCAGCAGCGACACCTTGCCGTCGGCAAACTCCAGGTGGATGTGCTGCGAAGGCTGGTCGCCGTCGCTGAACACGAAATCACGGGTGGTCAGCTGGACGCCGTTCATCGTCAGATGGTAGGTCCCCGGGTCCCTGGGCGCCGGGTTTTCGTGATAGCCGAGCGAGTTGAGTTCGTCCATGAACTGCTGGCGGCCCATGGTCTTGCCCGCATAGACCTCCATCGCGCGGCCATAGACCTTGGCCGGCAGCGAAAACTTGCGGCCGTCGAATGCCTCGCGGATCGTCGCATCCAGGTACCAGATGTAGCCGGCGAGCGCCAGCAGCAGCAGCAGGAAAAGGATGCGTAGCACGCGGGACCTGAAGACCGGAGCAAGTTTCCGCATGAACGGAGGCAGTGTTATTTTCATCGTGCTGTACCTTCTCAATTACCTTTTCGTGAGCGATGCCGCGTCAAGCGGCTCGACAAATATGCACCGGCTCCCGCCTGCTGCCGGGAACCTGCCCTTGCTCTCCTCGCCTCGCCCGGTCGGGCCGGTATCGTTCTTATAGAATGCTGTCGGTCCGGCGCAGCCTGTCCGCAATCACGCGCATGATGCCCAGCGCGAAATTGGGAGTCTGCTGCACCAGGAAATTGAAACGCTGGCGGCCAATGACGACGAATTTGCAGTTGGTCTTGGCCATGACAGTGGCGGAGCGCACCCCGCTGTCTATCATGGCCAGTTCACCCAGCGGCGTGCCGGGCCGCGCGGTTTCCACCACGCGGCCTTTCACCGTCACCTCCGCGGTGCCACTCATCAGCACATACATCGTACTGTTGAGATCATCACCCTCGCGAAACAGCGGCTGCCCGGCGGGCAACTCCAGCAAATCGGTTTCATGCTGAAATAGCGTCGCGAAATTAAGTTCTGTCACTCCGGCCACCTGCGTTCCTTCCCCCTGTTGCCTGCCCTGCTGCACACCGAAAGCACCGCACGGTGCCTTTCTGCACGCCCGGACTGGCCCGGACGCGGGCATCCGGCCATTATAACCCGACGCAAGGTGCGGCTGCCTCGCGTCGCGCATGCGATACGGCCGCGAAACAGCCTCAGGGTGAGGGGATCCGGCCATCACGCGCGCTGACTGTCGCCAGCGGCGCGCAGGTGGCGTATCATCGGGGGCCGGAGGTAATACATGAAACGTTTATCCATACTGGCTTTGGCCTGTACCGCCGGGCTGACCCTGTCGCTTGCCTCGACCGCTGCCAGCGCCTGCGCCGACGCGCGCTGGCAGGTGAAGGTGGGCGCCGACCTCGACGCCCCCAAGATCGCGCAGACGCCTGTCGACAGCAGCGTCGAGGCGCTCGCGCGCCTGCCCGCCCCTGCCGATGCGCCCCCCCGCGAAGACTCGCGCTATGCGCCGGCCGAACTCACCGTGTACCGCGTCCATGCGACCATTACCCGCATCACGCGCGGCAAGGATAACGGTCTCCATATCGTGATCGCCGACGGCAAGGGCCGGACGATGATCGCCGAATCGCCCGACCCCTCGTGCGCGACGGGCAGCCGCTTCGAGGCGCAGATCTGGATGGCGCGCGACGCCATAGACCGCCATATCGGCAGAGACATCAAGGACAAGCAGAACCTGCATGTGCCGGTGACGCTGACGGGGGTGGGCTTCTTCAACAAGCCCCACAGCCAGCCCGGTGCGGCGAAGAACGGGATCGAACTGCACCCGCTGCTCGAAGTCAGTTTCGACTGAGCGCGAGGCGCTCAGGCTGCGGGCCAGTCCGAGAACGGAAACGGCATCTCATCGGTGGCGTAGGTAATGAAGGCCGCCACCTGCCGCAGGTATTGGGCCAGGCTGCCGCCGAAGGCGGTCAGCCGCTGGTTCGGCCCGCCCAGCAGGGCGAAGATGAACTGGATGACGGCGACGCCGAGCAGCACCGCCTCCGCCACCTGCCACACCACCAGCATCAGCAGCATGTAAAAGCCGCGCACCCACACCGGCCGCCTGCTGTCCGGCGCATCGGATTTTTTCAGGTCTTCGGTCATGACAGTCTCCTTGATCCGTGTTTTTCGCCGCCGCCGTGCCTGCGAGCCGGGATGGCGGGTGGATTCATTATGCGCCTTTCACGGGCCGGCGCAATGGCGCATCGCCGCGCTCCGCAGCGCAGGCTCCATCCGGTAAACTGTGCGGCTGAAGCGGCGCGCAGCCTTTCCGTTCCGCTCAAACTCAAAATAAAGGGGGAGTCATGTCCACGCAGCAGCAGTATCACGACCAGCTACACGCCCTGCTGTCCCGGCGCCTCGCGGGCGCGGCGGGCAAGATGTTTTCCGGCGATGAAATCCACAAGCTGGCCGGCGCCCTCGCCGGGGCGGTGGCGGAACTCGAAACCCACCACCAGAGCGCGAGCCCGCACCTGCAGGCCCTGCTGGCCGGAGAGCAGCCCGAACCCTGGGGCGGCCCCGGCGAACTGGCCTTCATGCTGTATTACCTGCACCACCCCAGCGGCCAGATGCGCGCCGCGATAGACGCCCGCCCCGCGCTGAAGATCGCGTGGGAGGCCATGGCGGAAGTCGCGCCCGCCTCGCCTTTCACCCCGGACGACGTCGAAAAGCTGCGCGCGCGGGTGACAGATGGGGAAAAAGTGCTGTGCACCGCATGGGGCGAGATCCTGAGCTTCGAGACTTACGAGCGGCTGGACCCGGACTGGGCATGGCCCATCATGAACTACGTGCTCAACTTTCTGCCGCGCTGGCTGGACGAGAAGACCACCGGCCTCGCGCCCTTCGTCACCGCCGACTGGACCCGGCCGGTGCCGCTCGCGCCGGGCCGGGACAATAAGGTGCGCATCGCCCTCATGGGCGACTGGGGCACCGGCCCCTACACGCTCACCGGGATGGACAGCAGGGATGGGCCCGCACTGGAGATCATGCGCGCGCTGGCAGCGCTGCCCGAGCCGCCGGACTATCTGATTCATCTCGGAGACACCTACTACTCCGGGACCGGCGCGGGTCGCATGCCCGAACACGAGGAGCGGCAAAACCTGCTGGATGTCTGGAAGCAATACGCCGCCATCGCCAGGCCCGGCCACTGCTTCGCGCTGAACGGCAACCACGAGATGTATGGCGGGCTCTACGGCTACCAGAAGGTGCTCGCCGACGGCCTGTTCAGCGCGCAGCGCGGCTGCAGCTATTTCGCGCTGGAATTCGGCGACTGGATCATCGCGGGCATAGACTCCTCATATTTCGACACCTCCGTGCTCTACCTCGACGGCAGCCTGGGCGAGGAAAGCGACCCGCAATACGAGTTCCTCAGAAAGATAAAGGCGCTGGGCAAGAAGGTCATCCTGCTCTCCCACCACAATGCGATCAGCACTGACGGCGCCAGCGCCTCGCCCAAGCTGTGGAATCAGGTCACCGGCATCGTCTTCCCGGACTACTGGTACTGGGGGCACTGGCACCTGGGCGTGGCTTTCAGCGAGCACGCTTACTCCGGCCCCATAAAAACCCGCTGCGTCGGGCACGGCGCCATCCCGTTCGCCAACCCGCCGGGCATGCTGGCCTGCGCCGGCAACATTGCCTGGTATGCGCATACCGCGCCGGCCGCGCCCGGCGCGTTCCAGCCGCGCGCGAAAAACGGCTACGCCGTGCTCACGCTCACGCCTTCCGGCATCACCGAGGAATTTTACGAAGTGGGGACGAGCAAGCCGGTGTACAGCGTCTCTTCCTGAACGTCGCCGCCGCATGCCGCATGCCGCAATGCGCGCCATGCGCAGAGCGGCGCGAAGCCGCTACCAGATATACTCGACCCGGCCCACGATGTTGGCGGCAGGCACGAAACCCCAGTAACGGCTGTCCATGCTGTTGTCACGATTATCGCCCAGCACGAAGTACTGGCCGGGCGGTATCGTGCAGGTCAGCGCATGCTTGCCGTATACACAGCCAGCGCTCGATGAATCCGCCGCGTCTCGATAGACCCAGGGGGCATCTTCCTTCACCACGATGGAATGCGTCTTGCCATCCAGCGTTTCCGCAACGCGGGAGTAACGTTCCTCTTCACCGCGAACAGATGTTCCCTGGTATTCGCCCTGCTTCCGTTGCGCGATCTCCTTGCCGTTCAGGACCAGTGTCTTGTCATCGCGGTACGCCAATTTGTCGCCAGGCAGGCCAATAACCCGCATGACGAACCGCATACGCGGATTCTTCGGATAGTCGAATACGACGATGTCGCCGCGGCGCAAGCCGGCCATCATGCTGCGCCGTACCAGTGACACACCAAAGAGGCTGTAATGCCCGTAGCCCCACTTCGCGGCAATGATGTAATTTCCCGGCGCCAGCGTGGGTCGCATGGAGGAACTGGGAATGCGGAAGGGCTCGGC
>Ga0075276_10000215_pt1 | contig 17105 bp, 15 predicted proteins | sample SF_Rice_5C_80N_4_FD_69770 | JGI IMG/M metagenome (GOLD analysis project Ga0075276, IMG submission 69770) | Rice paddy soil microbial communities from Twitchell Island, California, USA - SF_Rice_5C_80N_405 | ecosystem: Environmental > Terrestrial > Soil > Paddy field/soil | place: USA: Twitchell... | reverse complement strand
ATGGAGGCGCCAGGAACCGCTGCGCTCCTGGCTTGCAGGTGATAACTATAACTATGGTAATGATATCAACGCGAGCCGCAAAAAACCCTCTCAGGCAGAAGCGCCGAGAGGGTGCAAAGGCCAGCCGCGCGTCTAGACGCGAACTACATTCGCGGCCTGGTATCCTTTGGGACCTTTCAGCAGATCAAACTCGACCGTCTCGCCCTCGTTCAAAGTGCGATAGCCGTTCTCCTGGATGGCGGAGAAATGCACGAATACATCCTCCCCGGTTGAGCGCTGAATAAAGCCGTAACCTTTCGCCCCATTAAACCATTTTACTGTGCCCTTCTCTCTCACTTAAGAAACTCCTTTCGACATTCGTCAAATATGCTTTCCGGGCCGTCGCCTTGGGCTCCAGGTTTGAAGCGGGGGGCAAAACCTAAGGAGAAAAGGTGATGCGCGGTTTCCGCCACCGAGTGCAACAGAAAGGGGCCCCCGAGTCACCTGCCGCAGCGCACACGGCCAGCGACTCCGGAGCCCGAATCTGTTACGCGTAATAACTCTGCTGCGGAATTGAACATCAACTTAAATCTCCTGGCCTCACGGCCAGAGTCGTTGCCATAAATTCTATGCAACGAGCAGGAGATAATATTCAGGAAGTCACAGTTTTGTAAAGCAAATTCCTCGCGGAAGTGACGATTTAAAACGTTTTTTTCAGGTTATTTTAAGGTTGGCGCTTCCTGTCGTTTTATGGCCTGTACTGCCGTAACTTATCGCGCTCCGACCCATTTTGATACGATTTGCTAATGGCTGAAGTTGGCAAGCCGCCGCCTGCTTCCTCACTAGCGGCCGATCCTGAAGCCAGCGCGCATTCTTCCCTGCAGTTGCGGGCGCGGCCTTCCTGGAGACGGCAATTGTTGCCCACTCTGCGCTACCTGATGCGCACCGACGTACACACTTTTGCCTTTTCCGTCGCTGCCAACGCCATTCTTTCCTTCTTTCCCTTTGTCGTCCTGCTCATGACGCTGACCCGGCGGGTTTTCCATTCCCAACTTATGTACAACGTGGTGTTGCAGTTGCTGCGCGACTACCTGCCGGCGGGGCAGGATTTCGTAATCCGCAATCTCACCGCGCTGGTCGGCGCCCGCCATCGTGTGCAACTGTTTTCCCTGGTTATCCTGTTGATTACCTCGACCGGCGTGTTCGTGCCCCTGGAGGTCGCGCTCAACCGGGTTTGGGGTTTTCCCAAAAACCGCTCTTACCTCGGCAACCAGCTGATTTCGCTAGTACTTGCGTTTGCTTGCGGTTGCTTGGCCTTGCTTTCCGTGTTTCTGACCGCGGGCAATCAGCAATTGCTGCAATTCATGTTCCTGGGGCACAGCGGAAATTTCGTTTTCCGGGCCGCCGCCTTCCTGATTATGAAGACTTTTGCCATCGCCGCCAGCATTGCCATTTTCTTCCTCATCTACTGGCTGCTGCCCAATGGCCGGGTGCCCGTGCAGGCGGTGCTGCCGGCGGCGGTCATGATCGGGCTGGCCTCAGAAGTCCTGAAATATGCCTACATCGTGGCCCTTCCGCGGCTGAACTTCCAGGAGGCTTATGGGCCGTTCTCCATCTCCGTCACCCTGATGATCTGGGCTTTCCTGGTGGGGTTGCTATTGCTGGCGGGGGCCTACCTTTCCGCTTTCGGGCAGGGCTCCCACCCCTCGTAGCCGCAGCCGGGGCAGCCCTTCCCGGTTTGGGAGGACGGGGTCACATATTTCCCAACGCCAGGAGTTCTGCGTGGGGGCGGAAGACTAGACTTGAAGTGAAGAAGGCGAGAAGCCCTCTCAGGTCTGTGTTGTGAGCCCCAAGTCGCACCCCCGCGCACTTCGGGTAGCTCTGCTGGCGGCGGGACTGGGATTTTGCTCTTTAGCCCAGGCAGCTGGCCCCGCTCCCCTCAGCCTCACCCAACTCACCCGCAAGGCGGGTTTCATCTTTGCCGGCCGGGTGATGCGTGTGGAACGTCCGGCGCCGCAGCCGGGCCGGGTTCCGGTGGTGCAGGTGAGGTTGCGGGTGGAGCGCGCCCTGCGCGGCACCCGTGCTGGCCAGACCTTCACCCTGACGCAGTGGAGTGGCGCTTGGGACAGTGGCCCTCAGTATCGTCCCGGGCAGCGCCTGCTGCTGTTTCTTTATCCCCGCAGCCGAACCGGACTGACCAGCGTGGTCGGCGGCCGCCTGGGCCAATTTGATCTCGACGCCGAGGGAAACATCGTCTTACGAGGCGATCAGCAAGCGCTGCTGATGCCTTCCCACGCTCCCCCCGCCCGGAGCGGCGCAGGTTCGCCCGCAAAATACCGTTACCAGGACTTCGCCGGCCGGCTACGGCGGGCAACGGAGCCATGAAACCGGCAGCCCAAACCGCAATCAGCAGGCAGCACAAAGTTGGTGCGCTTACTGCGCTCTGTCTGCTGTTGGCTGCAGGACTCTGCCTGTTCGCTACCCGGCTGCATGCCGGCGGACCTCTGAGGGTGGCCGGAGTAAGCGGGTTCAACACCGGAACGGCGGGCACACCATTGAACTGGCCGGCAGGCGTGGTGCGGTACTACACCGACCAGGGCGACCTCAGCCCCCTGCTGCCGCAAGCTGAGGCCAATGCCTTCGTGGGGGATGCGTTTGCGCGTTGGACTTCGGTGACCACCGCCGCCTTGAGCGCTACCCGGAGCGGCCAACTCGACCAGGATGTGAACGGCAGCAACGTGGTCTTCATTGACTACGGCCAAGTCAATATGCCGGCAGATATCGAGCCGGCAGCACTGGCCAAACCGGTGGCCATTGTGTATGACTCGGACGGCAAGGTCACTGATGCCCTGCTGGGCCAGGGTGCGGGCGCCGCCGACATGTGCGGCAGCAATGCTGCTTATGGCGGTCCTGATAACTACAGCTCCGATGCTCACCTGGCGCACGCCCTGATAGTTCTGAATGGAAATTGCGCGCAAACCACCGCTGCGCTGACCGGCCTCAAATACCATCTCATCCGCGTGCTGGGCCGCGTTGTGGGGCTGGACTGGGTGGACCTGAACAGCAACGTTTTTACGCGCAGGCCATATCCCGCCCCGGATGATTATCTTGGCTTCCCCGTGATGCATGCGCTCGACCCGCCCTGCCCCAACTCCACCCAGTGCGTAACCGCCGGGGAACAGTTGAAGATGGATGACCGGGCCGCCATCTCTCGCCTGTACCCGGTGACCAGCGCGAACATCGGCAACTTCTCCGGAAAGCAGATCTTCAGTGACCGCACGGCGCGGGTTCAGGGAAAGATATATTTCCGCGCGCGGAACGGACTGGGCGCGCAGCCTATGCAGGGCGTGAAAGTGGTGGCCCGCTGGATTGATCCCGAGACCGGTTTGCCATCGCACCGCTATGCGGCAGTGTCTGTTTCCGGTTTTCTTTTTCGCGGCAATGCTGGAAATCCAGCCACGGGTTTCAGCAACATCAGCGGCGAGCGTTATGACAGGTTCGGCTCGGATGATCCCGCGTGGGAAGGCTACTTCGATTTGGCCGGGCTGGAATTCCCCGACGGCGGAAGAAGTGCGCAATACCAGATCACCGCGGAAGCGGTCGAACCCTTGTGTGCAGAACCCACATCGGTGGGACCGTATCGCGACGGCCAAGTCACGCCATCAGGAACCGCGGCAGCATTCACCATCACGCTGAGCCAGGGCGACGACATTACCCATGACTTCATTATGTCCGGCAGTTCTTTTCCCGCAAGCGAAAGTACGGGCACATTTTCCGCACCCGAACGTCTGCCCGCCGGGGGCAACTGGACGGGGTGGCTCTCTCCCTACGGCAATGTTGATTATTACTCGTTGGCGGCGCGTGCCGATCGCACCATCACGGTGAAGATCACCGCCCTCGACGAATCCGGGAAAAGCACCCCGGGCAAAGCGCAGCCGGTGATTGGCATCTGGCAGGGCGATGCCGCAGCGGGGTCGCCGCCCGATGTGTCGGTTACCTACTTCAACAGCGCCGAGACCGGGGCCACGGCGCTGAATGCGCAGTTTCTCAGCGGCGGCAATTTCAAGCTTGGAATTGCCGATTTTCGCGGCGACGGCCGGCCTGATTTCCGCTATCGCGGGCGAGTTTTTTATGGCGACTCGGTGGCGCCCGCGCGGGTGGCGGCGCAAGCGGGCGCGGCTCTGACCCTTCGCGGCATCGGCCTGAATGCCGCCACTACCGCGAAAATCAAGGGCAGCGATACGGCTGTGGTGGCCGCCTATTCCGACCGTATCGTGCTCAGTGCACCCAACCTGGCTGACGGCGTTTACAGCATTGACCTGCAGGCTCCCGATGGCGCCAGCAGCAGCCTGATTAACGCGCTCACTTATGGAGCGGCCGCGACTGACCAGATGGTGCTGCTGGAGGGCGCCGGTAATCCCGCCACTCCCGTGGGAGGCGCGGCCTCCAAACCCATTCGCGTGCGCGTGCTCCAGGCCGATGGCGTTACCCCGGTAGCAGGCGCGACCGTTACTTTCAGCGCCAACCCGGCCCAGGTTCTTTTTTCCGCCTGCGACGCCAGAACCTGCGCTCTCCTGACCGACGAACAGGGGGAAGCGGGCTCGCGCATGGTTCCCACCGCTTCGGGCACATTCACGGTGGCGGCCGCGATTTCCACCTCGGCCTACGTTCACGCCACCCTGGCGGGAGCCTCATCGGCCCTCGACATTTCGGCGATGTCCCCGTCGGCCTGGGTAGCGGAAGGTGGTAGCGCCAGCCTTCCGCTCACCGTGCGCGTTCTCTCCAACGGCCAGCCAGTCGCCACCCGCTCCGTGCAGTACCGGATTACCCAGGGCAGCGCCAACCTGAGCTCGAACACGGCGGTGAGCGACGCCGCCGGATACGCCACCGTCAATCTGATTTTGACTTCCCTGGCGGCGGAAGTTCACGCCAGTGCCTGCATCATGCCGGGAGCGAATCCGTGCAGCAATTTCTACTTCTATAAGGTGCCGGCAAGCCAGCTTAGGTTGCGGGCTGTTTCCGGCGAACAGCAGATCATCAATACCGCGCAAAGCTTCGCGGCCGTGCGCCTGCAAGTGACCGACTCCGCTTCACCGCCTAACCCAGTGCAGGCGGCGCCAGTCACCGTGCTCTCGGCGGTGCTGCGCTGGCAGGCACCTCCCGTTTCGACAGGAGGGAGCCTGCCTCCGCCGCCCTCGCCAGTGGTGCTCGGTTCGACACAAAGCGTTCTCTATTCCGGCTCCAGCGGGCTGGTTTCCATCCCGCCCTCGGCGGCTGACCGCTTTGGGGCAGTGGTTGTACGGATGATCGCCTGGGCGGGAAGCGGATTGCCGCTGCAATTCGAAGTGCAACGATTGTGGGCGCCGCCGGGGTGGCTCGGGCCCAGCCAGGCGGAGAAAGCAGTAGCTCTCAATCAACGGCGCCAGCGCCGGCTTACTTCTTCACCCAGGTATCTACCCACTGATTGACCGTTTTGTACCAGAGTTGACTGTTCTGCGGCTTCAGCACCCAGTGGCCTTCGTCGGGGAAATAGAGCATTTTTGAGGGCACGCCCAGCCGCTGCAGCGTGGTGAAGAGCTGCAAGCCTTCCGACAAGTCCAGGCGGTAATCCCGTTGGCCGTGTACCACCAGGGTGGGGGTTTTGAAATTCGCCGCGAATAGATGCGGGGACCAGCGGCGGTACATGGCGCGATTGGTCCAGGGCGTCCCCTTGAACTCCCATTCCGGAAACCACAGTTCTTCGGTGGTACCGTAGGCCGACTCGGTGTTGAACATGCCGTCGTGCGAGACCAGGCACTGGAAGCGCGTGGTGTGGCCCAGAATCCAGTTGACCATGTAGCCGCCGTAGCTGGCGCCCAGCGCGCACTCGCGGTCCTTGTCCACAAACGGATAGTGGCGCTCCACATAGTCCAGGCCACGCATCAGGTCAATGTACGGGCGGCCGCCCCAGTCGCCGTTGATGGCGTCAATGAATTTCTGCCCGTAGCCGGTGGAGCCGTGGAAGTTGATCATCACCACCACGTAGCCGTCGGCGGCGAACAGTTCCGGATTCCAGCGGTAGCTCCAGGCATCGTGCCAGGCGCCCTGCGGCCCGCCGTGGATGAGGAATTTCACCGGATATTTCTTGTGCGCATCGAAGTTGGGCGGCTTGAGCAGGAAGCCCTGGACGCGGCTCTTCTCCGCGCCGGTGAACCAGAAGGGCTGCAGGGGCGGCATCTCGACCTGGGAGAGCAGAGCGTCGTTTAAATGGCTGAGTGGAGTAGCAACACAAGTGGCAACTATCTTACAGGTGGCACACCCGGCTGAGGTCCCAGCTCCATTGCACTGCAGAACTCCATCCTTAACCAGTTCGAGCTTGTAGATTTCGTTCGGAAAACGCACTGACATGCGAGTAAAAACCAGAGTGCCGCCGTTCGGTGTCAGTGTCAGGTCGTCATTTATGTGTCGGTCCAGTTGGCGAATGTCTCCACCCTTTACGGAAACCAGGTAGATGGGCTGCTCGCCTTTATCTTCCGCCACAAAGTAGATGCGCGAGGAGTCCGGCGCCCACACGAAGCCGCCCACCCAGCGGTCGAGATTTTCCGTCAGGCTGCGGCGCTGTCCGGTGGCGCGGTCGTAGAGCATCAGACGGAAGCGGTCGCTTTCATATCCCGGCCGCACCTGCGCCAGGTAGGCGATGTACTTGCCGTCCGGCGAATAGCGCGGGGTGGAGTCGCTGGCCGGATTGTCGGTGATCTTCTTTGGCGTACCGCCCGTTACTGGCACCACGAACAAATCGTTGTTCGTGCTGGTGGCCTCGACTTCGCTGATGTTGCTGGTAAAGGCTACCTCCTTGCCATCTGGCGAGAAGGCGTAAAGGTCGCTGCCGCCCAATTGGAACGGCGGCACTTCGTGATCGCCGGGGGTAAGATCGCGGGCCATTCCGCCCGCTGCCGGCACCATAAACAGGTGACTGCGCTTGCCCCCGGTATAGCTTGCCCAATGGCGGTAGAACAGGCGGGTGAAGACGCTAGCCTTCACCTTCGACATGGCTTTCTCTCCCGCACGCGACTTGTTGCAGGGGTCATCTTTGCATCCGGGATAGACCGAGGAGACAAACAGGATATTCTGACCGTCAGGCGACCAGAGTTCGCCCTCGGCTTCGGTGGAAATAGAGGTGACGCGGCGGGGCTCGCCGGTGAGCGCGCCGGTATTGCCGTCGAAATCGGCCACCCAAACTTGCGAACTGCCGTCCTGGGTAGAGATGTAAGCCAGTTGCTTGCCATCCGGCGACCAGCGCGGCCGGTCCTCGCCCGCCACGCCGGAGGTCAACTGGCGTGCCTCGCCGCCGACCAGGGGCACCACCCACAGATGCGGCGTGCGCGTGTTGGCTTTCAGATCCACCTTGACCGCGCTGAAAGCCGCCCAGCGCCCGTCGGGCGACACCTGCGGCTCGCCCACCCGCTGCAGAGCCATCATGTCCTCAAAGGTGAACGGGCGCTTCGATTGGGCCACGCAGAAAGAACTCAGAAGGAAAATAGCGACCAAAATGCGACGCCCCATAGCGCCTCCTGGAAAAGCACATAAGTGTAATGGATTCAACCTCCGGCGTGTCTGTGAGGAACATCACCGGAGCACTTAGCATTTACCAGCAATGGATGGTGGGCGGGCGACGGTCGGAAACACGGACCACCAGCAGTACTCAGGCCATCAGCACTCCGCGTTGAGCTGGCGGCACTCAGAGTTCAGCCGCCAAAAAATTCATTGTCATCCTGAACTGCGCGACCGAGCGCAGCGAAGGACATGCTTCTCGACTTACGGAACAGCTCCAATTCTCTTGTTTCGCGATAGCTGGCCTGAGGTAAGATTCCAGCCCGCATGGATATCCCGGCTTCGGAACGCGAACGCCAACGCCTGCAGGCTCTCTACGCCGGCATGAGTGACTCCGAACTACAGCAGCTTGCTGAATCTCCCGGTTTCCTCACCGAGCTTGCGCTGGAGGCGCTGGCACAAGAAGCTCAACACAGAGGCCTTAACCTCCCCTTATCGAACTCAGCCACGCCGCAGGATGTATTGGAGCAGCGGCAGTTGACGGTAGTTCGACAATTCCGAGATATGCCCGAGGCGCTCCTGGCAAAAGGACTGCTGGAATCCGCGGGAATTGAATGCTTTCTTGTGGATGATAATCTGGTGCGCCTCAATTGGTTTATCTCCAACGGAATCGGCGGCATCAAACTTGCAGTCAATGCGGAAGACGCTCAGTCCGCCGCCGAAATTCTGGCGCAACCCATTCCAGAGGCTTTCGATGTCGGAGTATCGGAGACTTACCAGCAACCTCGCTGTCCACGCTGTAGCTCAATTGATATCAGCTACGAAGCAGGAACGGATAAGCGATTTGCGCTTCCTGCCCTCTATGTAGGCGGTGTCCCGCTTCCAGTGCCGCGAAATGTGTGGAAGTGCGCCTCCTGCGGCGCGCGATGGCGCGAGGTGCCGGATGAGCCCGGGAGCGCTGTTGGAGATGAATGACGTGGTGCGAGCACTGCATATTCACAGGATTTGACGAGCAAAAAGCAGGTCCTTCGCTGCGCTCAGGATGACAATACGAGGTGGGGTGGCCGACTGCTGAATGCTGAGTGCTGATTTGAATGCTTCTGACCAGCAATTGCCAGGCGCTAAGCGCCGGGTTTCATTCCCCAGCGCTCCCACAGCACCTTCAGTACTTCCTGCATCTGGCGGTCCCAGAGCGGCCATTCGTGAATCCCTGGTTGCTCGCGGTATTCGTGGGGAATCTTTTTCTCCTGCAGCAGCCGGGAAAACTCGCGGCTCTGCTGCAGCAGGTGATCTTCGGTGCCGCAATCGAGATAAATGAAGGGCAGTTCGGCAACCGGACCGTTGATGAGCTGCTTCAGGTCGTACTCCTTGCGCTGCGGCGAGCCCGCCGGCCCGAAGGCGGCCACGATGGACTGGCGAATCCAGTCGGGCATGTCGGGGCCCATGTTTTCCGGCGTCCAGTCGGTCACCGCCAGCGCGCCACTCATGGAGGCAGAAAAGGAAAACAGGTCGCGGTGCTTCAGCCCCAGCATGAGCGCTCCATAGCCGCCCATAGAGAGCCCGGCCGTGGCCCGCATGCCCACCTGCTGCAAGGTGCGGTAGTGGCTGTCCACGTAGGGCATCACTTCCTTCATGATGTAGTCTTCCCAGCGGCTGTTGGGCCCTGTGCCGTTCACGTACCAGGCTTTGTCGCCTTCAGGCATGACGATGATCAGCGGGTACGGCCGGGCATACTCCACCAGGTTGGTATTCTTCACCCAGGTGTCGTAGTGATCGCCAATGCCGTGCAGCAGGTAGAGCACGGGATAACGGCGCACGCTGCTGTCATAGCCCGCTGGCAACAGGACGTTGAAGGGCGCGCGCTGGCGCAGCGCCTGGCTGTCGAACGGAACCGTGGCAACGGTCGGGTTGGCTTGCCCCCAGGCAAGGCAGGAGAACAGAAGGGATGTGGCAATGAGAATAGCTCGTCGCATGGCGGGACATTATAGCTGTCAGCTCTCAGCCTTCGGCTCTCAGGCCTCAGCCGCCCTCACTTCCCTTTACAAAGACGACAAAATCCGGCACCTCCGGCCCGGACCTCGCATCTAAACAAACAAATTCCCGTAGAATTGAATGTTATGAACCCTCGTTCTTTGCGTTCCCTGGCCTTTGCCGGCTTCGCCCTTCTTACCTTTACCGCCCTGCCTGCCCTGGCGCAGCGTGGTGAAGGGCCGCTCAACCCGGCCCAGCCCCAGGGCGTTACCGTGGACCAGATCATCCAACGTTTTGCTGCCAAGGAGAAGATGTTTCAGGAGGCGCGCGACAGTTACACCTATCGTCAGTCGGTCAGGGTGATGACGGTGGATGGCGACACGGTCACCGGGGAATACCAGGAAGTCTTCGACGTCCTGTTTGATACCAATGGTAACCGCATTGAGCAGGTGAAGTTCGCCCCCCAGTCCACCTTGGAGAATGGCGGCATTTCCATGACCGAGCAGGACTTGAACGACATCCGCCACCTCATGCCTTTCGTGCTGACCACGGAAGAGATCCCGGAATACGACATTCTTTATAAAGGCACGCAGCAGGAAGACGAACTGCACTGCTATGTGTTCGACATCGCGCCTAAGAAGATTGAAAAAAATAAACGTTACTTCCAGGGACGCATCTGGGTGGACGACCACGACCTGCAGATTGTGAAAACCTACGGTAAGAGCGTTCCCGATATCCGCAAGAAAAATCAGGAAAACCTGTTTCCCAAGTTCACCACCTGGCGGCAACAGATTGACAATGTGTACTGGTTCCCGGTCTATACGCGGGCGGATGACGTGCTGCACTTCAGCATTGGCGACGTGCACATCCGCGAGATCGTGAAGTACGAGGATTACAAGCGCTTTGGATCGAAGGTAAAGATCACTTACCAGGGCCAGGAACTGCCCGGGCAGGGCAAACCGGGAGCGCAAGCCGGGCAACAGGGCCAACCGCAGCCGAATCCCCCGCAAGGGCAGCCCACGCCACCGCCCCCGCAGAAGCCGCAGTAGTGGTCAGTTGTGAGGCAGGCCGCTGCAACGGGCTTAACCACGTGTCTGGCGCATGATGGTTGATGCTGGAAACTGCCAAACTGGCCACTGACGCACCGCTGCTTACGCTGCCGGCGCCAGGGAGCGCTCAGCCGCCTGCTGGATGAAGCGCTTCATGACCGTGGCCCACATGACCTTCTTACGCAGGGCGCTCTCCTTCCCCCGCCGTCCTTGCGCAAACATGCTGAGCAGCGCCCGTATTTTCATCACCCGCAGCACCCCCATCTCGCTGGGACCGATGCCATAGGCATCCACAAATTCCTCCTGCACCAGGCTGGTGATGGCGCGATTGCAGAAGGGATACTTCTCCAGGGCCTCCACCGCCGCCAGGAAATTGGCTACGTCATTGAATGACATGCCGTGGGGAGCCATCTTAGCGAAATCGGCGATCCCCACTCCCTGTTCGCCCACAATCACGTTCAGCGGAGTGAAATCATTGAGCACGGCGGAGCATGGCAGAGACTTGCGGGCGCGAGCCAAGGCGCTTCTGGATCCAGCCATGATGGTGCGAATGGAGTTGTCGTCCAAGCCTTCGCCATGACACTTTTCGCAGAGCTTTTCCAAATCTTTGAGCAGGCAGGAAGAATCCAGGGCGGAGGCGCCGTCGGCCACTGCGCGGTGGTAGCCGCGCAGCCACTCGCCCGTCTTGCGCGCCGCCGCTTTCAGAATGGTGCCATCGGCATAGCCAGGCAGCAAGGCCGCCTTCATAATCAGCGACTGCAGAGGAAAGCCGCTGAATTTTTCCGCCACCACCGCTCCCAAAACGGTGAAATCGCCGACCGGCCGAGGCACTCCCGTGAGTTTTCTCTTTTGAAAGGCCTGGTATACGCGCTCCAGATTGCCGTGCTCCTGCCTCGCCATCGCGTGCGCACTCTTGGGGCCACAGCGATTGGCACGGTACACCTTGGTTGCCACTCTTTCGCTGCCTTCCGCAAAATCAATCACCATGTCGTAGATGTAATGGTCGGTTTTGGGTGTGTGTCCGACCACACGAACATTGCGTGGCGCCTCCCGGCCGGGATAGTACTGTCCCGCATTGGCACGCAATTCTGAAACTATCTGATCCATTACGCTCTCGGGCATCGTCTCTCCGGCTTGAGTCCTGGGTTCTTGGGCAACTGCTTGCACGTACCGGCCGAAAGGCCACTTGCTGGATGTGCCTGCCGCACCCTGGGAAACACTAGGTCTGCGTTGCGGCAGTATTGACTACTGCTAGTGTGGTGCAGTTTCGGTTCCAGCCAGGACGCGGAATCAGCAATTTATCTCATTGAAACTGCAGGACAATGCGACCTGGCGCTCGAACCTGAACCGCCCGCCTTCCGGCATGTGGCATGGAAATGGACATCTTGGGCAGGCGGAGGGACAGTGTTTGTTCCTGAATTGATGATGAAGGATTGAGGATCAACGATTTGAAACCCGGGACACAACAAGTTCACGCAGGGAGGAGGGAGGGTTCAATCGTCAATCGAAAATCATCAATCGTCAATTCAGTAGAACAGATACTTCCGCCACTTGGCATCGGAGTGGCCCATCAGCCGCATGATGTGGCGGCTGGTATGGAGGTTGAAAGCGCGCGGCTCTCGCAACAGCTTCATGTGGGCCTCCGAGGGCATTTGGTTCCCTTTGCGGCGATTACAGGCGTGGCAGCAGGTAACCAGGTTTTCCCAGGTGGAAGCCCCCCCGCGGGAACGGGGCACCACGTGATCCAGGGTCAACTCGCCGGCAGGTAATATGGTGCCGCAGTACTGGCAACTGTTGCGATCACGCAACAGGATGTTCTTGCGGGAAAGGGCCCGGCTCTGGTGGGGAATGCGGCGGTACTCCAGCAGGCGGATAACCGAAGGCACGCGAACAGCAAATCGGGCGGCGTGCAGGTAATGGCCGTTTTCCTCTTCCGCCATGGCCACTCCCTTCAGCACCAGCACAATAGCGCGGCGGGCGGCGCAGACATTGATGGGTTCGTAGGAGGCATTCAATACCAGCACCGGAGCGTGCATGGAATGGCCGTCGCCCTGGCTGTGCGCGGCCTGCGCAGCAGGCATGACCTCCCGGCCCGGCATTCCCATCGGACTGTTGAACTCCAAGGACATATTCAGATTCAAACCCTGGCCGCCATGGCTCGCGGCCGGGGTACCCGCTCTTGCTCTTGGGATGCGTTTTCCAGGATTGCGAATGTAACTTGCGGCCGCAAAACCCGCGCTACAGTAGCCACCCATACCCGGGCTGCTCCCGCATTGCGCACCACCCGGGCACATTCGGAAACTGTCGTCCCGGTGGTGAATACATCATCCACCAGCAACACGCTGCGGCCGGCGACGGTCTCGGCATTCAGGACGCGAAAGGCGCCACGGACGTTTTCTCGCCGCTGATGCCGGGTGAGTCCGGTCTGCGATTCGGTAGGCCGCGTCCGCTCCAACAGCAAGGCCGGTGGCTGCCCCCACACCGAAGTCAAAGCCGGAGATTTCAGAGCCGCCCGGGCAATCAGCTCGGACTGGTTGAAGCCGCGCTGCCGCAGCTTGGCGGCGTGCAGCGGCACGGGAACGATCAGCGGCACAGCTTCACTCAGCAAGGGGAGCAGCCCGGCTATGGCCTCGCCCAGCATGCGGCCCAACACCCCGGCCGCGGGCCGGACCTGCTCGTATTTCAGCAAGTGAATCAGTTCGCGCAGGCCGCCTTCGTAGCTGCCATAGGCGACTGCCTTGGCAAACAGCGGCTGTAATCGCTGGCAGGCGCCACAGCGCGCCTCGCCCTCTGAAACAACATAGGGGCTGGCCAGCCGCTCCCCGCAAACCGCGCACACCAGTCCGGCAATAGGCTGCATCGCGGTCAGACAGGAATCACATACCGGCAGGCGAGAAATCCTGGTCAAAGGGGCGCTGCAGAGACGGCAATTGCTGGGCAAGAGGGTGGCGAACAGGCTTTCGGCAGCCGCACCCAATAGGGAAAGGAGCGAGGACTGACTTCCTGAGGACTCAGCCCTGGTAGCCCGAGTTAGGTCTCCGCTACTGCTGAAGACGAACCTCCCCGTCCGGAATGGCCCAAGGTGCCATTCTGAGCAGTGTAGGCTCAGTATAACGGCGTTTCCCAGTGCTTCGCAACGGCCGCACCGTTACCAAGGTGGAAGCCCGTGTGGTAGCGGTCGAGAGGTGTAAACCAAGTCGGCGAGCGCTGCAGCAGCCTGCCATCAGTGGCGAATCAGCCACATCACCCAACCGGCGGCGATAACGCCGCCGACAAACATGGCGAAACAGTAAGCTCCGTAGCGCATCTGGTCGCGGGCGCCTTCACGCTGCGTGATTCCGAAGACCACCGAGGCAAACACCGCGAACAGCAGGGCGGCGCTGAAGTGAGAGAGAGCCAGGCCGGTCATTTCTTCTTCCCTATGGCGATGTGATAGGCGTCCACAACGGCGATAAAATTGAGCAGTCCGGCCACAATGATGAACTTTGTGCCGTAATCGGCCGTGGCGTGCTGGATCATGCCCTGACCATAATCCAGGACGCGGCTCACGATGTAGAGCCCGCCGGCCCCGACGTCGCCAACAAAGCCCAGGATATCGAGCACCTCGCCGCTGTTGGGCTGATAAACGTGGCCGTCCATTTTTAGTCCCAGCACATACATGGCAACAATGCAGACCAGGAGCAGCAGACCCCGAATCCAGCGTTTCTGCACCAGGTGTCCGGCGCCAGGAATGAGCCATCCTACTGCGGGAGCTATTACGGCCATGGCGGTTAAGGGTTGGGCGTTCTGGCTGGAACGCTCCAGTTCCGCGGTCGCCGATTTCGATCTGGAATTCGCCATCAGATAATCACAATCTCATTTTGAATTTTACCCGTGACTTCTGCCGAGCCTTCGCGCACCAGCATATTGATTTCGCTGCGCACGCCCCACTCCGGGAAGTAAATACCGGGTTCGATGGAAAAACAGCTGTTGGGCAGGACCTGGCGTTCATCGTGCACTTCCAGATTGTCCATGTTCGCGCCGTTGGCATGCACGTCCGTGCCGATGGAGTGCCCGGTACGATGGATGAAGTACTGCCCATAACCGCGGGAAGCGATGTAATCGCGCGCAGACTTGTCCACTTCCCAGCCTTGCAACTTACGGCCCGGTAAAACCCCGGACTTCACCGTGTTGATGCCGGCATCGCGCGCCCCGCGCACGATTTCGAAGATCTCGCGCTGGCGCTCGGAAGCCGCCGTCCCGATTACTCCCGTCCAGGTAATGTCGTAATAGACCGCCTGCGGGCGGTTCTTCTTGCCCCAGATATCGAGCAGCACGAAATCACCGGGCTTGATATCAGAGGAGCGTTCTGCCGCCGGCTCGTAATGTGGATCACCGCTGTTGACGCCCACGGAGACGTTGGGCGGGTCGTCGGTGACAATACCCTCACGGCGGAAGGCCTCCATCAACCATTGCTGCATTTCGTATTCGCTGGTGCCGCTCTGGCGCGCCCGCCGGCCCAGCTCCGGCCAGAAGGCCGCCACGATGGAATCAATGGCATCGCGCGCCTCGAAGTGGCTGCGAATTTGGTCTGCGGTCCAGGTGGCCTCGAAGCGCGCCACCAGGTCGCCGGAGCTGACCACATTCTTGCCAAAGCTGCGCACCAGGTCCACCGTCCCCGCATCCACCATCGAGACCAGGAACACCAGGTTGTCCGGCGAGTACTGCATGGCCACGTTTTTGTAGGGCGCCAGCATGGCCTTGAGCTTTTCGAACAGCTCCTGCCAGGCGGAGTATTTCTCTTCCTTCCCGGGCAGACTGGTCAGGTGGTGCGGCTCAATGCGGTGGGTGAGCTTGGCGGGCTCGCCCTGCGCCGGGATGACGTAGTACCAGCGCCGCGTCACCATGGTGCCGTCGGGCAGGCCCAGCACCCGGTAGGCAATGGGGTCGCGGTGGTGATGGTCGTAGAAGAGCCACGCGTCAATGCCTTGCTGGCGCAGCGCCTCCTGGATAGCAGGCAGGTTCATCGGGCGAATCTCTATTCTAAACAACCACAGCGGGTTTGGGCCAATCCACCCGGGAAGGGTTTAGTGGGTCGCTCAAACTGACCCACTATCCGGTCCTGCTTCTGGTGGCGTACTGCAAGCGTCATTGAACGGCTAGCTGGTAATTGGTAGCTTGGTAGTTTGTACCTGGGCAGCGATTTAGGCCAGACGCGGTGGAGATCCTCGACCTCAGACATTTTTCTTCCGCTGACCTGCGGCCCCTGCTGGACGGGGAGGCGCAGGTGTGGTCGCGCCTGCTTTCCTGGGACTATCGCGGCTCGGCTGACATGATCCTGCGCTACGTGGACGCCAAGATTTTGCCCGGGTATGCCGCCATTGAGCGCGGGCGCATCTTCGGCTACTCGTTCTTCGTTTACGAGGGCAGCAAGGGCGTGATCGGCGACCTGTTTGTCGGCAGTAACGGAACGCGCACGGAAGGGGAGCACGCCATTGAAATTCGCCTGCTTACCCACGTGATCGAAACCCTGCAGCGCTCCCCCGGCATTCACCGGGTGGAGGCGCAGCTGCTGGTGCATGAGGCCGGGGCGGTGGCGCGGCCGTTTCTTGACCAGGGCTTCCGCCGCCATCCCCGCCTTTTCATGGTGCTGCCGCTTGGTCCGGCGGCGGCCACGGCCCCAAAACTACCCCCCGACATCGAGATTCGTCCCTGGACGGAGCATGACTACCAGGCGGCCGCTGCGGTCATCACCGCCGCCTACCGCGGGCACATTGATTCCGAGATCAACGACCAATACCGCAGCCTGAGCGGCTCGGTGCGCTTTCTGAACAATATTGTGCGCTTCCCCGGGTGCGGCATCTTTGACGCGGAAGCCTCCTTCGTGGCCCTGCACCGGCCGACACGCTCGCTTGTGGGAGTCATCCTGTGTTCGCGCGTGAAGAACGACGTCGGCCACGTGACTCAGGTGTGCGTTGTCCCCGAACTGCGCGGGCATGGCATTGGCGAGAAACTGCTTGCGGCCAGCACCCAGGCGCTGCGTCAGCGCGGTTTTGAGCTCCTGTCTCTGACTGTCACTCAGGCCAATGAGCGCGCCGTATTGCTATATGAACGCCTGGGCTTCTCCACTACCCGGGTGTTCGATGCGTTCGTTTGGGAAGGCTAGAAGTAGCGGACCTTAGCCCCCTCTTGCCCAGCCGCTGCCATGGCTTCTCCCTCGCCCAAGGCGCTCCACAAAGCGGGCCTCCTCGGCTGTGGCAGTTCTGGCACCTTCAAAGCTGGTACCCTAGGCGTGATGTCCGCCCTTGTGTAAGCGGCGCCGGCCATGCTACTGTGCGCGGTTTTGCCGGGCTTGCATCGCAGCTAGCCGCGAGGAGTTCTTATGAGCGCCGAAACCACCACCGTATCTCCCTCCCTCGGTGGCAAGAAAAAGCACCAGCCATTCGTTCCACCCAGCATGCAGATGCGCGAGTTCTCGCTGCGCGCCCTGATCCTGGGCATGATCATGACCGCCATCCTGGGCTCGGCCAACGCCTATCTGGGTCTGCGCGCGGGCATGACCATCGCCGCCACCTACCCCGCCGCCGTAATCGGCAT
>Ga0075276_10000214_pt1 | contig 17286 bp, 16 predicted proteins | sample SF_Rice_5C_80N_4_FD_69770 | JGI IMG/M metagenome (GOLD analysis project Ga0075276, IMG submission 69770) | Rice paddy soil microbial communities from Twitchell Island, California, USA - SF_Rice_5C_80N_405 | ecosystem: Environmental > Terrestrial > Soil > Paddy field/soil | place: USA: Twitchell... | reverse complement strand
AATGATGTGTGCCAGAATGGGATGATCGGTGTCGGCGAGACCCTTAAAAATCATCTTCCATTCGCGACTTCGGCGATGAAACTGCAACACTCGCCTTCTGGCCAGCACAGGAATGGTCGGCATACGTATTCGAATGTTCAAGTAAACCACATCCGATGAACAACTTGCAGGGTTCTGCAGCGTGCAGCCGCTTTTTAGGGGTAAATGGTAGTTTCCCGGGCTGGGGCAGTGCACCCGTCCTGAGCCTTAAAGTTCCCTCGCGGGCGGCGTCTTCCACAAGACATTCCACTCGTTCACAACTTGTACACAGAAACTTTGCCGCCGGGTATTGCGCCCGCAAGGCGGCTGGTGCACAGTCAAATCAGGCTCTATGAAGGCTTCCCTGGATGTCTGCCCGGTCTGCGAAGGCACGGGCTGGAAAAGCATCGAGACGGGCAAAGAGCGGCGGGTGACGCGCTGCGATTGCACCTTGCGGGCGCGCAATGACCGACTGCTGGCCCAAGCCCGCATTCCCAAGCGCTACGAACACTGCGAGCTTTCCAACTTCGACTTTGAGGGCCCGCACAAGTCGCTGCTGCCGGCAAGGATGGCGGCTTATAAGTTCGTGGAGGAATACCCGGTGGACAGCACCGGGCTGCTGCTGATCGGGCCCATCGGCGTGGGCAAGACGCACTTGGCCGTGGGCATCATCAAGGAATTGATCCTCAGCAAGGGCATTGCCTGCCTGTTCTACGACTACCGTGAGCTGCTGAAGGAAATTCAGAATTCCTATAACAGCTCCGTGCAGGCCACGGAACTGGAGGTGCTGCGCCCGGTCTTCGAGAACGAGGTCCTGGCCCTGGATGAACTGGGCGCGGTAAAGCCCACGGAATGGGTGTGGGACACGGTAAGCCTGATTCTCAACACCCGCTACAACAACAACAAGACCACCATCATCACCACCAACTTCGATGACGAGCCCGCCGGGGTGCTGGCCGGGCCGCGCGCCGCCGCCCGGAAAGAGACCCTGGGCGACCGCATCGGGGAACGCATGCGCTCCCGCTTGCACGAAATGTGCCGCATAGTGAAATTGGAAGGCGAAGACTTCCGGCAGAAATTCCGCAGCGCCAGCTTCCGGTAAAACCCGATTTCACCACAGAGAGCACAGAGAACTTCTTTTTCATTGTTTCAGGCTTCAGGCGGATGTTGTTGACGGGAAGCCCGAGGCCAGGAAAGTCCGCACGCCAGGAATCAATCATTAATTTTCTCTGTGTCCTCTGTGTCCTTTGTGGTTAAACCTGATCTGCGGTGATAATGAGCTAATGCTGGCCCAGCGGCTGGAGTTCGTTCCCGAACGGGATGCGGAGATCTTTGCTGCCGTGCCGGGGGCGGCTGCCGTGTTCCTGTTGGGCGGCCCGGAGGCCGGCTCCGAGCCTTACGTCAGCAAGACCGCCAATCTCAGGCGCCGCCTGCTGCGGTTGCTGGGAGCCACAGAAGAGCGCACCCGCCGCCTGAACCTGCGTCAGCGCGCAAACCGCATCGAGTACACGCTGACCGGCTCAGATTTCGAATCGGGATTCCTCCTCTACCAACTGCTGCGCGCGGCCTTCCCGCAAACCTATTCCGCGCGCCTGCGCTTGCGCCCCGCTCCTCTGGTCAAACTGCACCTGGAAAATGAGTACCCCCGGGCTTCCATAACCACGCGCCTGGGCAGGTTGAACGGGCGCTCACTTTTCTACGGGCCTTTCCCTTCCCGCGTGGCGGCAGAAAAGTTCGCCAATGACTCACTGGACTTTTTCAAAATGCGGCGCTGCGTGGACGACCTTCATCCCGACCCCGCCTTTCCCGGCTGCATCTATTCGGAGATGAAAATGTGCCTGGCGCCTTGCTTCAAAGGCTGCACCGACGAGGAGTACGCGGCGGAAGTGGCGCGGGTGCAGAGCTATCTCGACAGCCGGGGGCAGTCGCTGGCCCGCAAACTGGCGGCTGAGCGCGAGCAGGCGTCCGCCAGCCTGGAATTTGAGAACGCGGCGGCGGTCCATACCCGCCTGGAAAAGCTTACGCCGGTTCTGAGCCAGTTACCGGAAATCGTGCACCGGGTGGACCGCCTTTCCGGGCTGATAATCCAGCGCGCCGCCACAGAAAACGCGGTGGCCCTCTTTCCGGTGCGGGCCGGCGTCATTTCCGGCCCGGTTGTCTTGGCGGTGCAGCCCACGGCCGAGCAGGCGGCCAAATCGCAGTCCATGGAATCGCGCATCCAACAGGCGCTGGCGGCATTTCCGGCGACGGACTCTGTTTCCGCCGCGGATCGGATGGAGCACCTGGCCATCCTCAAGCGCTGGTACTACCGCGGCAGCCGGGCGGGAGAAATCTTTTTCGCCGATGAAAAGGGCGCGCTCCCCATGCGCCGCGTGGTGCGCGGCATTGGGCGCGTGTTTCGCGGCGAGCAGCCGGAAGCTGCCGCGCCGGCGCCGCAAGCAGCTTCCCAGCTACTCCGGGTGGAGGATCCATCATGAAACAAGACGCTCACGAGCAGACTGTGCGCCAGCATCTTCTCGATCTGCTGAAGGGTGGAAATGCGCATGTAAAATTTGAAGACCTGGTGAAGGACTTCCCCGAGGGACTGCGCGGCAAGAAGCCGGAGGGGCAGCCGCACACCGCCTGGCGGCTGCTGGAGCACATGCGCATCGCCCAGTGGGACATTCTGGAGTTCAGCCGCAACTCCAAGCACGTATCGCCGGAGTTCCCCGCCGCCTACTGGCCGGAAAGCGATGCGCCGCCTAGCGCCGCCGCCTGGGAGAAAAGCGTGAAGCAGTTTCGCGCCGACTTGAAGGCCATGCAGGACCTGGTGGCCGCTCCCAAGGCAGACTTGTACGCGCGCATACCCTGGGGCGACGGCCAGACCATCCTGCGCGAAGCCCTGCTGGTGGCCGATCACAACGCCTATCACCTTGGCGAACTGCTGATGATCAGACGTCTGGTGGGGGCGTGGAAATAAGGAGGCATTGCCCAGGACGTAGGCACAGGCGCCCTCGCCTGTGCAGCCGGGCGAAGCCCGGCAGCCTCATTTCCCGCCGGTCAGCGCTTTCAGAAAACGATAATAAAATTCCACGCCGTTGTAATAAGACTGCACTCCCAGGCGCTCGTCCTTGCCGTGGGCGCGCACATCGTCCATGTCAATGGCGATTCCTGAGATGCCGAAGGTTGTCAGGCCGCTGGCGTTGGTGTAAACCCCGTCCGAAGCACCGGTGGACATAGTGGGAATCACGGGTGCGCCCGGCCACATTTCCCCCGCCACCTTCTCCAGCGGCTGCATGACGTCGGGACGCAGCTTTACCGGGGTGTAGCCCAGTTTTTCGGGAGCGCGGTCCATTACCGTGCCGTCGTTCGCCACGTAGCGCACTTCGACCTTGGGATCAGCAAGAATCTTGACCAGTTCCTCCCGCACTTGCTCGCGCGAGTGCCCGGGCAGAATCCGGCAATTCACGTTTGCGGTGGCGCTCTGGGGCAGCGCGTTATTGGCGTGCCCGGCTTCCAGACGCGTGGCCACGCAGGTGGTGCGCATGGTGGCATTGAATACCTGGTCTTGGGAGAGGCGGGCGATGGCAGCCTGGTCCGGCGGCGTATTCAGGATGGCCTTCATGTCGGCTGCGCGCTGGCCGTGCTCAATGGTAGACATGCGCTCAAAATAGCCGTGCGTCACCGCGTTCAGCTCGAAGGGAAACTGGTACTTCTGCAGGCGCGCCAGCGCATCCGTAATGTGGTAAATGGCGTTGTCGGGCACGGGCAGCGAGCTGTGGCCGCCGGGATTGGTCGTCTTGAGTTGGTAATCGCCATAAAGCTTCTCGCTGCCGTCCATGGAGACGAACAGCGGCTTGCCATTCACCGTGTTCACGCCGCCCCCGTCGGAGTTGAGCACGTACTCGGCATTAATCAGGTCGTGGTGATTTTTGATGAGCCAGTCCACGCCGTTGTGGTTGCCGCCTTCTTCGTCGGCGGTGAGAGCAAGAATCAGGTCGCGGTCGGGCTTGTAGCCTTCGCGCTTAAGGCGGATGAAGTCGGCCACCCAGATGGCGTCATCGCTCTTCATATCCTGGGTGCCGCGGCCATAAAAATAGCCGTCCTTTTCCATGAATTTGAACGGGTCGGTGGTCCAGTCGGAGCGGCGGGCCTCCACTACGTCGAGGTGGCCAATCATTAGGATGGGCTTCTGCTGGCCGGTGCCGCGATAGCGCGCCACCATGTTGCCGTGGCGCTGGTCGGGGCTGAGCACCACCACATCACTCGCGGGAAAGCCGGCGTCGAGCAGCCGCTTGGCCATGGCTTGAGCTGCCGCCGTCGTGCTGCCCACTGACTCGGTGGTGTTGATGTCAATCAATTGTTGGAAGATGTCGCGCGCCAGCTGCTTATCGCTGTTGTCGAGCTGCGCCTGGGAGTAGGAAATGGTGAAAAGGACGATCACCGACAGAGCTAACCAGCAACGGGACTTTGGCATGAACCCTCCGGGGAATGGGAACACGGAAGGGGCATTGTACAGGACAGCAGCAATTAGAATTCCCCAGCCAGCATTTAGGGCGACGAACAATCCCGCCCGGCCTCCCACCTTGTATTCTGGCCTATTTAGGAACCCGGCTGTCCTGCGATTGGCCGCAGGAGGCAGCTCCTACTGTCCTTCCGTACACCGTCCTATGGAACCATTGCGCTTTGACGCCCCGCCGGCAGGAGCGCAGAATCGCTTTAGCTTATCGCCATAAATTGCGGCGCCGGAGCCGATATGCTTGCCCTCCTCGCTCTCGTTTATCAAATTGTGCCGTTCCTGCGCTGTTCGCATCGTTTCTCCTGGCCGCAAACCGGAGCTGACGGGCAGGACTACCAGGTCTGCCTGCGTTGCGGCGCCCGTTACCGCTATGACTGGAATTCCATGCGCCAGGTAGGAAAGGCAAAAGTACAGTCGGGAGCCTGGACCTAGTCCGGCACGCGGGGGTAGGGTTCACGCCTATCCGCACGCGTCCCAAACATTCGAGTTCCGTCGCTCAGGAGGCGAGCAGGTCTATCCCCTTGCTTGCGATTCACCTGCCCTTTTGCCCTCGCGGTCTGACCTGCTATCTGACCATCCTCAGGTTCGCCAGCTTCAGCGCCTTGCCCGAAACTTCCGCTTCCGCCTGCATCCAGTCGTCGAAATCGTGGCCGTCCTGGCAACCACGCAATTGGAACAGTTCAAACGCGCGTTGGCGGATGCGCTCATCCCTATCTATGGTGGGAGTCGTTTCCCTCTTGCTTTGAGTTTTTAAAATCGCCATGACGATCTCTCCTTACTTGATTCCGCATCGCGCCTTCGCTTGCGGGGGGCTTGGCAAGCGCGAGAGAGAGATGTTGAACTGCTGACTAGCGCTTACCTGTTTGCACCCTAACACGACTGTGGTGCGGGGTCAGTGACCGCGGCCGGCAGCAGAACCGCCTAATTTCCATTTCCGGCCCAAACTGGCACAAGGCCGAACGGTGGCGCGAGGGCCACGGCGGCAATGCAAGCCTGTTCCGCACGCGCCATTGACCTTCCCTCCAGCCCGGCCTAACATACCCGCCCATTGGAGGCGATGCTTTGCTGGGGCAGACCATCTCACATTACCGCATTTTGAGCCAGCTCGGCGCCGGTGGCATGGGGGTGGTATACGAGGCCGAAGATCTGAAGCTGGGCCGGCACGTCGCCCTCAAATTCCTACCCGACCGCCTGGCGGGAGAACCGCAGGCCCTGGAGCGCTTCCAGCGGGAGGCACGCGCCGCTTCCGCCCTGAACCATCCCAACATCTGCACCATCCACGATATTGATGGGAGCGGCGGGAGGTGGTTCCTGGTCATGGAACTGCTGCAAGGCGAGACCCTGGCGCACAGGATCGCGGCCCGGCCCATGGAGCTGGAAACCCTGCTCGACTTGGGCGCGCAAATTGCCGACGCCCTGGACGCGGCGCACGCCCACGGCATTGTTCACCGTGACGTCAAGCCCGCCAACATTTTCATTGCCAGCCGCGGCCAGGCGAAGATTCTTGACTTCGGCCTGGCCAAGCAGCAACCCATGGCTAAGGGGGAAGCGGTGACTATGACCGCCGCGACCGCACCCGAGCACCTCACCAGCCCCGGCACTACGGTTGGCACCATGGCTTACATGTCGCCGGAACAGATACGCGGGCTGAACTTGGACGCGCGCACCGACCTGTTTTCCTTCGGGGCGGTGCTCTATGAGATGGCCACGGGAACTTTGCCTTTCCCCGGAGCCACCTCGGGAGTAATCATCGAAGCCATCCTTAACCGCTCGCCCGCTGCGCCGGTGCGGCTCAATCCCACTCTGCCGCCCAGGCTGGAGGAGGTCATCAGCAAGGCCCTGGAGAAAGACAGGGAAGTGCGTTACCAGTCGGCGGCTGAGATGCGCGCCGACCTGAAACGTGTGAAGCGCGACACCGAATCGGGACGCATAGCGGCGATCACGGCTCCCAGTGGGTCGCAGAAACGGCCGGGGACGCGAGGTGTGCTTCTGGTAGCGGGAATTCTAGCCCTGGGGCTGGCGGTTGTTGTGACCGAATACTACTGGCGCTCGCGCGTTATTCGCGCAAAAGCGGTGGCTAAACCGCCCGCAGTTGCCGCGGTCACCGCGCCGGCCGCGCACACGCTGGCGGTTCTTCCTTTCCACAACATTTCTGGAGGGACGAAGGAAAACAGCTGGGGCGTTGGCATGACCGACGCCGTCATCAGCCGCCTGGCGTCGTTACACGACTTGGCCGTGCGCCCTACCAGTTCGGTGCTCAAATATGCCCAGGCTCCGGCCGACCCCGTAAAGGCGGCGCAGGAATTGCGCGTAGAGTCGGTGCTCGATGGGACCTACCAGAGCGCCGCCGGGAGTGTGCGCGTTTCCGTGCAGCTGGTTGATGCCAAAGACGGTACCACCCGCTGGGCGCAGCGCTACGACTTGCGCGCGGGCGACATGTTCAAATTTGAGGACGAGCTTGCCAGCCGCGTGGTAGAAGGCATGCGGGTGCAGGTGTCCACCGCGGAACTGAACTCGCTGCAGCGGCCGGCCACGGTTTCACCAGAGGCTTACAACCATTATCTGCAGGCCCGCTTTTGCCTGAATGAATACCGCATGCATTCCCGGGTGGACAGCCTTCAGCAAGGTGAACGGCTGGCGCAGCAGGCCATCGCCCTGGATCCCAACTTCGATGATGCCCACGCGCTCCTGGCTGATTTGTATGACACCGAGGGTGCGAACTTCGCGCAAAATGCCGCCGCGAATTTACGGTTGGCGCTGAGCGCCGCGCAACGAGCCCTGCAATTGAATCCACAGTCGCTGGAAGCGCTGGCCGCGCTCGGCGGAATTTATGGCGAAACCGGCCACAACTCGGAAGCTATCCGCACCTTGCGCAAGGCCGTGACGCTGGCTCCCAATTCCGAGAATGCCTGGGCCTTCCTGGGCTACGCTTACCATTACGCCGGCCTGGACGACCAGGCCGAACAGGCCTTCCGCCGTAGCCGCGAATTGGACCCGAGCACGGCATGGATTTACTGGATGCACGCCCGCATGCTGCTCTATCAAGGCAAGCCCGAGCAGGCGGAGGAGCTAATGCGGCAGGCGCTGGCCGCCTACCCCGACCAATTTAAGGTTCTGGCCTTTCTGGGTGAGTTCCTCTATTACCAGGGCAAGGCAGCAGAGGCCGAACCTTTTCTTCAGCGCTCCGTGCAGCTGGGTTCGGGCAGCGGCGATGAGATTCCGCTGTGGCTGGCCGCCTTCCTCTACGCCTCACGCGGCGAGCGCCAGAAAATTGACCCCCGCCTCCTGGCTTACAAACCGCAGGACATCGTGGATGGCGATGAGGCCTACTGGGAAGGCGGCATGTATGCTCTGCTGGGCGACCGCAATCAAGCTATTCTCTGGCTGAAACGCGCGGTAGAGCTTGGCAACCAGAATTATCCCTGGTTCCAGCGCGACAAAAATTGGGACAAACTGCGCAACGATTCCGCGTACCAGCAGATCATGGCGCAAGTCCGCCGGCAATGGGAGCAATACACGGCGGAATTCGGACCAAGCTAAGGCTTAGGGTTTAGCACGTTTTGAAGCTTAAACCGGCGCGCTCACTTGCCTTCGCCGTCGCCGTTCGTGCCCGCCACCACATCTACGACCACCTGCCGCCGCTGCGCCCGCTCCGCCACCATGCTCTGCAGAACCCGGGCGCGGTTCGCCGCCGCCGTAATGGGCACCAGGCGCACAATGCTGCGGCCGCTCGCCTCCAGCTCAAAGCGGAACCAGTCCGTGCGGTAGAGCCGCCCGGAACAGAAGAAGGTGGCTGAGGCCGCAATCGTGCCTCGGAACTCCTGGCTGCCCAGCGCCAGAAGCTTGTGCCCCACCTCCTGCATCCAGCTGCGCCCGCCCACCAGGGGATGATTGAGCGCGAACTTGGCGAAAGGTACAGCGTCGTGAATCTTGCGGATCTGCACCAGTTGCAGCAGCACCGAGCTTTTGGCCAGGTTGGTGATGATAATCGAAGCTTCTTCTTCGGAACCCCGCTCGATGTGAATGTGCAGCTCCGGCGCCCACTCGCGTTCAAACTGCTCCCGCGCCAAATCCAGGCTCTTGTCGGTGGCGGCGGCATAGCGCAGAGTCGCGCGCGCCAGGATAACGGTGACCAGAGTGGTGACGATGGTCGCCAGCAGGGGAACAAAGCTGAGAGCCGTCTGCAACGACGGACGATTAATGGCGGTAATCCAGGCAATCCAGTGCATATATATGGAAGTGGCGCTCACTCTGGCGGGAGGGATGCGGACTAACCTCGGTTGGGTAACCATTTCCCGGTTACCCCATGCCCACACGGGAAGAGACGCCAGCACTCGAGCCGCACTGCTGAGTTAGCCAAAGTCTGCTCGTCACGGCAAATACGGGAGGTACAGCAGCTTTGGTAATCTCCGCCTTCCGGTTAACATGGCGGAGACAACTTGCTTGCCAGCTCACCGGCTGGCTGCGAAACCTAAAGCTATTAAGCCAGTTAGCCACAGAGCTAACCAGCCAGGAAGCCACCATGCAAACCAGCACAAAGCAGGTGCGCACCATAGATCGGGCGCGGCTGAAGGCGCTCATGCAGCGGGAGCAGGAGCGGTTCGCGGCGGAACATCCCCGGTCGCGCGAACTCCACCAGCGGGCCACCCATTCGCTGCTCAGCGGTGTGCCCATGAACTGGATGGTCAAGTGGGCGGGCGCCTTTCCCGTGTTCGTGAAGCAGGCGCACGGCGCGCACTTTACCGACGTTGACGGGCACGAATATGTGGACCTCTGCCTGGGAGATACCGGCGCCATGACCGGCCACTCCCCGGAAGCGGCGGTGCACGCCATCATCGAGCAGGCACGCCGGGGCATCACCTTCATGCTGCCCACCGAGGACGCCATCTGGGTGGGCGAGGAACTGAAGCGGCGTTTCGGGCTTCCCAACTGGCAGTTCTGCCTTACCGCCACCGACGCCAACCGCTTTTCCATTCGCGTGGCGCGCGAGGTCACACAGCGCCGCCTGGTGCTGGTGTTCAACTACTGCTATCACGGCACCGTGGACGAGTCGTTCATTACCATAAAGGACGGCGTCCCCGGCCCCCGTCGAGGCAACATCGGGCCGCCGGTGAATCCTGCCGAAACCACGCGCGTGGTCGAGTTCAACGATGTGGAAGGGTTGGAGAAGGCTCTGGCCACGCGGGAAATCGCCTGTGTGCTGGCCGAGCCGGCGCTGACCAACGTGGGCATCGTGCACCCCGACCCCGGATTCCACGAGGCCATGCGCGAACTGACGCGCAAGTACGGCACCCTGCTCATCATTGATGAAACCCACACCATCTGCACCGGGCCGGGCGGCTATACCCGGGAGTACGCCCTGGAACCCGACTTTTTTGTTCTGGGCAAGCCCATTGCCAGCGGGCTGCCCTCAGCGACCTATGGCTTTACCGCCGAAGTGGGCGAGCGCATCCTCAAGCGCATCCGCTTGGAAGACTGCGACACCGGCGGAATTGGCGGCACGCTGGCCGGCAACGCGCTTTCGCTGGCCGCCATGCGGGCCACGCTGGAGCGGGTGCTCACCCCTGCCGCCTTCGAGCACATGATCCCGCTGGCCGAGCGCTTCACCAGGGGCGTGGAGCAGGCGATTCAAGCTGCCGAACTGCCTTGGCATGTCACGCGGCTGGGCTGCCGGGCGGAGTATCTGTTCACCGACAAGCGTCCGCGTAATGGCGCGGAGGCAGCCGCGGCCATGGATTTCGAATTGGAGCGCTTCATGCACCTTTACGCGCTGAACCGGGGCATCTTGCTGACGCCCTTTCACAACATGGCTCTCATGTCGCCCGCCACCAGCGCCGAAGACGTGGACCAGCACACGGCTGCGTTCCGCGAAGCGGTAGGGGAGCTGGCGGGGTAGCCTTTTAATTTACGCTGTCACGTTGAGCGAGGGCGCATGCCCGAGTCGAAACACCCCTGCACCTCTGCTCTACGATGCTGCTCAGAGGTGTTCCCATAAAGGGGCAGAGGGGTTTGACAAAGCCATCACCCGGAAGCAGCAGCTGAAAGGCTGGTGGAGATCAAAGAAGCTCGTGCTGATCGAGTCCGTCAATCCAGATCTCGCGGAACACACGGGAACGCAGATGGCGTTTGCGGGCGAGTCCATAAGCATCGAATAAGAACTCCCTTGGTCAGAGTGGCACTTCCAGCTGCGCGGCGTTGCTTCGACTCGGGCCTGCGCCCTCGCCCAGCATGACAAGGAAATTGTGGCTTTACAGTTCCTTCGCTGTGCTCAGATTTCTTCTTTGTGGTTGCTAATCATGAACTTACGGAAAGGCTGTTGCGCCTCCCGTTTTGCGGGTAAAATGGGGGACGCATCATAGTTAGTACAGGCGCTACCCACCGGATGTGGGGGTGCACTGGAGGACGAAATGAGCATCACGCCTATCGGGCAGCCCTGCCCGAAAATTACTACTGCTTCCCTGCACGATAAAAAACACCGGCACGAACCCATAACCTGCCTTACGGCTTATGACTATCCCAGCGCCCGCCTGGTGGATGAAGCCGGGATAGATGTAATCCTGGTGGGCGATTCCCTGGCCCAGGTCATGCTGGGCTACGAAAGCACCCTCCCGGTCACGATGGATGAAATGCTGCACCACACGCGCGCAGTGCGGCGGGCCGTGAAACATGCTCTCCTCATCGCCGACATGCCCTACGGCTCCTATCACGTGGATGAAAACGAGGCGCTGCGCAATGCCGCCCGACTGGTGAAGGAAGGCGGCGCGGAGGCGGTGAAGATCGAAGGCGGCGAAAAGCGCGCCGAGCTCATCCGCAGAGTGATTGAAGCCGAAATCCCCGTAGCCGGACACATCGGGCTGACCCCGCAGTCGGTCAACGTGATGGGCGGCTACAAGGTGCAAGGCAAGACTCTGGGCGCCATCGAGCAACTGATGCGCGACGCGGTGGCGTTGGACAAAGCCGGCGTGGCCTGCCTCTACCTGGAAGGCATTCCCCGGGAGGTCGCAGCCATGATCACGGCGGAGATCGAAACTCCCACCATCGGCATTGGCGCCGGGCGGGAATGCGATGGCCAGGTGCTGGTGTTCCATGACCTGCTGGGGCTCACCTTCGGTACACCGGCCAAGTTCGTGCGCCGCTACGCCGACGTGGGCGCGGTTATTACCGGCGCGGTGCAAGCCTATCGCGATGATGTCGTCGCCGGGCGTTATCCCTCGGACGGCGAGTCCTACCATCTGCCGCGCGAAACCCAGGCGACGCTGGAAACCATCGCCGAGAGAAAGCAGGCCATGCGCCGCTAATTGACGATTGAAGATTGATGATTGACGATGTTTTCCTTTTGGCTGCGATTGTGGGCGGGAAACCCCAATCGTCAATCTGAAATCGTAAATTCGTGAAAGTTCTCCAGACCATTGACGAAATGCACGTCGCTTGCCGCGAGCAGCGCCGGACGGGAAAGCGCCTGGGCCTGGTGCCAACCATGGGCGCGCTGCATGCCGGACACCTGGCGCTGGTGCGGGCGGCGCGCGCCAGTTGCGACGTGGTGGCGGTTTCCATTTTTGTGAACCCGCTCCAGTTTGGCCCCAGGGAGGATTTCAGCCGCTATCCGCGCGACCTGGAAACAGATCGCGCGCTGCTGAACCAGGAGCGGGTGGACCTGGTGTTCACGCCCAGCGCGGAAGAAATGTATGGGCGCGACCGCAGCACCTACGTCCGCGTCGAAGGTTTGAGTGAGCGGCTATGCGGGCGCTCGCGGCCTGGCCATTTTCGCGGGGTAACCACGGTGGTTGCCAAGCTGTTTCACATCATCGAGCCGGACGTGGCTTTTTTCGGGCAGAAGGACGCGGCCCAGGCGGCCATCATCCGCCGGATGGTGCGCGACCTGAACTTCGACATTCAGATTGTGGTGTCGCCCATCGTGCGCGAACCTGACGGGCTGGCCCTGAGCTCGCGCAACGCCTATCTCACGCCGCAGCAACGCAAGCAGGCGCTGGTGCTGTATCGGGCCCTGATGCGGCTTCAGACGCTGGCCGATCGCGGAGAACGCCGCGCGGCGGAACTGATTCGCGCCGGAGAAGAACTCATTCGCGAGGAGCCGGGGGCGAAGCTGGAGTATTTGGAAGTGGTCAATCCCGACACGCTGGAGCCGCTGGCCGATGTGAGCGGTGGCGCGCTGGTCGCGGTGGCCGCGCTATTTGGAAACACGCGGCTGATTGACAACCTTCTTTTGACCGGCAGCGGCCATGCGCAAGGGCCGGAGATAAACCGATAGCGGCGTGTGCGCTCAGGGTTTGTATCAGGGCACGCCTTCAGGCGTGCCGGACATGCGGGCATGAAACACTGGCTTCAGCCGCTGTGCTGATGCAGCGGCTAAAGCCGGATTTTCCGTCAGCCGCCTCCCGCGACGCGTCTGAAGACGCGCCCCGATACGAATCGTTCAGCTTCACTTTCAACCCAAAGATCCTTAGCACTGTGATGGTGAGTGAGGACGGAAGAAACGCAGGGTCCTTCGACTCCGCAGGCTGATTCGCAAGCGAATCAGCCCGCTCCGCTCAGGATGACAGTCCCAATGATTGAGACTTACTTGGCGGCGCCCGCCATTTCCGCCTGCACCCCGCCCAACTCGCGCACGATTTCGCCCACGAACGTTTTGGCGTCGCCAAACAGCATCAGGGTCTTGCTCATGTAGTAGAGCGGATTATCAATGCCGGCAAAACCCGGGCTCATGCCGCGCTTGATAACCATCACGATGTGCGCTTTGTCCACATCCAGAATAGGCATTCCGTAAATGGGACTGGAGGGATCGGTGCGCGCGGCGGGATTGGTCACGTCGTTGGCGCCGATTACCAAGGCTACATCGGTCTGGGGAAAGTCCCCGTTGATGTCCTCCATATCCGCCAAGTGGTCGTAGGGAATATCGGCTTCAGCCAGCAGCACGTTCATGTGGCCGGGCATGCGGCCGGCCACGGGATGTATGGCAAAGCGCACATCCACGCCGCGGCGGGTGAGTGAATCGTAGAGTTCGCGGACCTTATGCTGCGCCTGCGCCACCGCCATGCCGTAGCCGGGAACGATCACCACTTTGTTCACCGACATCAGAATTGACGCCGCATCCTCGGCGCTCACGCTCTTCACCGGCTTGCTCTCTTCTTTTCCGCGGGCGGCCACCTGCACCTGGCCAAACGCGCCGAACAGCACGTTGGTGAACGAGCGGTTCATGGCCTTGGACATGATGACCGAGAGAATGAATCCGGAAGAACCGTCAAGCGCTCCGGCGATGATGAGCAGCCGGCTATCCAGCACAAAGCCCATAGCTGCTGCCGAAAGTCCGGCGTAGGAATTGAGCAGCGAAATCACCGTGGGCATGTCCGCGCCCCCGATGGGGATCACCATGAACACGCCAAACACCAGGGGAATGCCGACCATGGCCGGAAAGAGTTGCTTCGACCCAGGGTGCAGAATCAGGTAAACGCCGATGGCGACCGCAATGGCCAGGAGCCCAAGGTTCACGATGTTCTGCCCGCGGTAGGTGATGGGACGCTGGGGCAGCACCTCCTGCAGTTTGCCGGCGGCCATCAGGCTTCCGGTGAAGGTCAGCGAGCCCAGAATCACTTCGCAGCACAGCACCGCCATCATGAAGTGGGGCACGTTGGGGCTGCGCAGGTAGAACTCGGCGGTGCCGACCAGAGTGACGCAAAACGCGCCAAAGGCGTGGCTGAGTGCGGTCCGCTGCGGCACCGCGGTCATTTTCACCATGCCCAGGGGAATGCCGATGATGGTGCCGATCACCAGAGCGATGGCGATCCACTTGTAATCAATGATGCCGCGATGCAGCAGGGTGCCGCCGATGGCCAGCACCATGCCGATCTCGCCCGCCCATACCCCGCGCCGCGCCGTGCCCGGAGAACTCATCCACTTCAGCGAGAGAATGAACAGGGCGCTGGCGATCAGGTAGACGATTTCGATAAATGGCTGGGTGGTCATGGCTTCTTCGCCGGGTGGCTGGATTTGAACATCCTGAGCATGCGGTCGGTGATCAGGAATCCGCCCACTACGTTGCTCATGGCGGCAATCACGGCCAGCGTCCCCAGCAAAGCGGAGAAGTTGGTCTTATGTTCACCGACCAGGATGATAGCGCCCACCACGGCGATGGCGTCCAGGGCGTTAGTCAGCGACATCAGCGGAGTGTGCAGCAGGGGCGAGATGCGCCGGATCACTTCGAATCCGATGAATCCCGCCAGCATAAAGATGAACAGGGAATTAATGAGAGTCGAGGTCAATGTAGCCTCCAAAGTCGAATGCTTACGCCGCGGGATAAGCTCGCACCAACGCTCATAAGGCGCTGTGGGAAACCAGTTGCGGCAGGGAAAAGAACTCGCGCACGCGCTGGTTGACGATTTCCCCGCCATGGGTGACCAGGGTGTCGCGGACGATTTCGTCCTCCACGTTGAGTTGGAGCTTGCCATCCTTCACCAGGTATTGCAGGAATGCGGTAAGGTTGCGGGCGTACATCTGGCTGGCGTGGTAGGGAACACCACTGGCGAAGTTGATGGCGCCGATGATGGTCACGCCGTGCTCGATCACGTTTTGACCAGTGCGGGTGAGCTCGCAGTTGCCGCCGCGCTCGGCCGCCAGGTCAACAATAACCGAGCCCGGCGCCATGCCTTCCACCATCTCGCGCGTCACCAGCACCGGCGACTTCTTGCCGGGAATGACCGCGGCGGTGATCACAATGTCGCTCTCCCGCACCACTCGGCCCAGCAGTTCGCGCTGGCGCTGGTAGAAAGTCTCATCCTGGGCGCGGGCGTAGCCGCGCTCATCCTGGGCATCCTTGGCCTCTACCGGCAACTCCACAAACCGGCCGCCCAGGCTCTGCACCTGCTCCTTGGCGGCGGGCCGCAGGTCGTATGCCGAGGTTACGGCCCCCAAGCGGCGAGCGGTGGCGATGGCCTGTAAGCCGGCCACTCCGGCGCCAATCACCAGTACCCGCGCTGGCGTAATCGTGCCCGCGGCCGTGGTCAGCATGGGGAACAGCCGGGGCAGGCGGTCGGCGGCCACCAGCACCGCCTTGTAGCCGCAAATCGTGGCCATGGACGAGAGCGCGTCCATGCTTTGTGCCCGCGTGGTCCGCGGAATCAATTCCACGCTGAACGAGGTCACGCCCCGGTCAGCGATCTGCTGCAGCACTTCTACCGAGCCCAGCGGGCGCAGAAAGCCCATGAGCACCTGGTTCTTGCGCATCAGCGGCAGGTCGGCACTGCCGGTCACGTCGTTCGACCCGTAGCACAAGATTTGGGCGATGATCTCGGATTCACTGAAGACGGCGGCGCGCTGGGGAACAGTCCTGGCGCCCTTTTCCGCGTACTGCGCATCGGGATAACCGGCCTGCTCGCCGGCGCCGCTTTCCACCAGCACCTGGAACCCGGCCTTGATAAGAATGGGGACAACGAGCGGTACCAACGCTACCCGCCGTTCCCCAGGGTAGCTCTCCTTCGCAACGCCAATAATCACGAAGCCGTGTTTCCTCCCTGCAGGTAATCAAGGACTGCTATTCAGTTTAACGAAAAAGAAGGATTGCTGCCCAGTGTAGGGGTGCGGACACTCCTCGCCCCTGCATGTGCTGTTCCAGGCAAGGTAACAACTTACTTCTTTGCCCGCACGCGTGTAGCTGTCTGGACCGAAAAATGCATCTGGGTAGAGACGTTGCCCGCAAGGTCTCGTTTCACCGCGCTTGCAACCTACGCGCGCCGCTTCTGTCGCGGCTGCAGCCGGCAGTAACGCTTGATCAGCTTTCTCTGCTCGTCGGTAAGGGAAGTAAAGCGCAGGCCGTAGTGGCCGCTGTTGTGGGTTGCCACGGCTTCCACCCAGATGGGTTGGGTGGCAGTGGGAAGGCGCATTTCCAGAGAGACCGCCTGGCCTACCGGCAGGCCTTGCAGGTTGCTGACGCTGAGCCCGCCCTCGGAAATGCCCTTCGCCAGCGCCCGCACCGACGCAATCTCTTGTTCGGCTACCAGGCTGATCACCAGCGGCACTTCCGCCTCGAACCGGGGAAACGTCCGGCGATCAGGGGCACGGGAAAACCACGCCATACCGCCTCCGTCCAAATCCTGGCTCAATCAGGCCGGTTGCGCCAGCGCCTCTTTCACCCGTTGCAACAGTTCTTCCACCGCAATCGGCTTGGGAAGCAGTCCGCAATCCAGGCCGGCCGGGACGTGCATCATGTAATCGCCGGCCTCGAGATCGCTGGACATCAGCAACATTCTGCAACCCGGCACACGCCGGCGCAAGTCCCTCACCGTGTCCACACCGGAACCGTCGGGCAGGTTCAATTCGATAAGCGCCAAGTCGGGGGCCACGCTGGCGCACACTTGCAGGGCCTCTGCCCGGGTGGCCACGGCCGTGCAGTTATAGCCGTTGTCGCGAAGCACCCACATCAGCGTGGTGCTCACCGCGACCGTGTCGTCAACCACCAGAACTGTGGGTTTGCGGTGGGTTTTGATCATCGCGCCTCCATTCGCCGGGGGAGATGCGGACAGCTGCAGCATGGCCCGCGCCCTAATCTTTCGCCATGACCTCAATCACCGGCTGCTGTGATTCCAGGCTGCCGTATAATTCCGGGCAGGAACTCCCACAAGCATTGTCATGCGCAATGCGCGGCCCAACTGGGCAGAAGTGTCGCTGGGGGCGTTGCGGCGCAATTTCCGCGCCCTGCGCGATCTGGCGGGTGCGGGAGTCGAAGTCTGCGCCGTGGTCAAGGCCGATGCCTATGGCCA